>Ga0299907_10001108_pt1 | contig 14856 bp, 12 predicted proteins | sample RVTome_16_FD_198680 | JGI IMG/M metagenome (GOLD analysis project Ga0299907, IMG submission 198680) | Soil microbial communities from uranium-contaminated site in the Upper Colorado River Basin, Wyoming, United States - RVT152D67 (version 2) ... | reverse complement strand
CTCGACTTCCGCGGACTGCGCGCGCGTCCAGCGTGCGAGCTTGCCGACGTAGGCTGGACTGTCAGGGTCGATCGCGGCCAGTTCCCGCGCGAGGTCGCGGGGGACCATCAGCCACGCGGGGCGCCGGCTGACGATGTGATCGCGCGAGACCGGCAGGTCCGCCGCGCTGGAGATCAGATTGACGTTGACCCACGCGTGGATCTGGAGGCCGGCCGCGTGGCCTGCCGCCAGCACGGCTGCGAGCGGATCGAAACGTTCGGGCTGCCGCAGGAGATCGGCGGCGAGCGGCTCGATGCCGCCGCGAAAGTAGGCGTCGCCGCGACCGCGGACCTGCACGAGCAGCGTGTTGAACCCATGCTCGCGTGCCGACTGCACGAGAGCGGCGACGCGCTCGGGTGTCGTCAGCGACGTCCGGAGTACCCAGAGCGCGCGCACCTCGCCGGAGGTGGACGGGCGAAGCCGATCCTGCGCGCCGAGAGGTACACCGGCTGGCGCGAGGCAGACGAGCGCGGCAATCGCGGCCGCGGCAAGGCGTTGCGCGGCTCGGATAACCGCTCCAGCAGTTGTCATAAAACGCAGAACTGTAACAGGTTACGCTCTGGAGTGTCAACGCGCGAAAGCGGTACTGACGCTTGCCACGTGCGACGGTGCGACGGTGCGACGTGGCACGTCGCACGTCGCACGTCGCACGTGGTACCGTCTTATTCCATGTTCTCCGTGCTCGGCATCGACGCGGGCGGCACGAAGACCGTGTGCCTGCTCGCCGACGACCACGGCAGCGTGATCGCGGAAGCGCGCGGCGTGGGCGCCAATCTCCAGGCCGCCGGCGAGCTCCAGGTCGAAAAGGTGCTCCACCAGGTCATGGAGGAGGCGATCGGCGATCGGCTGATCGTGCCCACGGCGATTTGTCTTGGCATCGCCGGTGTCGATCGTCCGGACGACTCGGCGGTCGTCCGCGCCATCATGAAGCGCATTGGCTACAAGGCGCGCGTGCTCGTCGTGAACGACGCGCTCGTCGCGCTCGAAGCCGGAGCGCCACGCCAGCCCGGGGTCGTGGTCATCTCGGGCACCGGCTCGATCTGCTACGGCCGCAACGCAGCCGGGGAGGCGGCGCGGTCCGGCGGGTGGGGATACGTGCTGGGTGACGAAGGCAGCGGATACTGGATCGGCCGCGCGGCGCTGCGAGCGGTGTTGCGGCAAGCGGACAAGCGCGGACCATCGACGGCCTTGACGCCGATGTTGCTGGAGCACTTCGGCGTCGAGCAGCCGCAAGGTCTGATCCACGAGGTGTACCACACGAATCTGAAGCCGGCGGCGATTGGCGCCCTCGCGCGCAGCGTCCAGTCCGCGTTTGCCGTCGGAGACGACGCCGCCATCGGCATTCTGCGCGCCGCCGCCAACGAGCTCGAGTCGGGGGCGTTGTCGGTGGCCCGCCGGCTCGGCATGGTGGGGCAGCCGTTCACGTTCATTCTCGCCGGTGGCATCTTCCGCGCCGTGCCGTGGCTCCAGGAGGAGCTGCAACGGCGGCTCCCGGTTGCGGCTCCTCGCTCCGACGTGCGGCTTCTCGACGTCGAGCCCGCGGAGGGCGCCGTCGCGCTGGCACTCGAGGAAGCTCGCGGCGGTGCTGCCGTCCCGGTCTACAAAACGGATTGATGTCCGCCCGCCGCAGCCCCCACGTCGAGGTATTCGCGGACGATCGCGCCGCGGCCGCCGCGCTGGCGCGCCGAATCGCTGACGCGCTCGCCCAGAATCCGGCGCTGGTTCTGGGGCTGCCGACCGGCCGGACCCCCATCGCGCTCTATGACGAGCTGGCGGCGCTGTTTGCGCAGGGACGCGTGGACTTCTCGCAGGCAACGACCTTCAATCTCGATGAGTTCGTCGGCATCCCGCCGTCGCATCTTGGCAGCTACCGCAGCTTCATGGAGACGCACCTGTTCGCGCGGGTGAACGTCAACCCGTCGCGTGTGAATTTCCTGTATGGAGATGCCGTGGACCTCGACGCGGAATGCACCCGTTACGAACGTGCGATAGAGGAGGCGGGAGGCATCGACCTTCAGATCCTCGGTATCGGCACCAACGGCCACATCGGTTTCAACGAGCCGGCGCGCGAGCTGCAGTCTCGGACCCATCGCGTCCGGCTCACACACGAGACGCGGCGCAGCAATGCGGCCTTGTTCGGCGGCGACGTAGACGCCGTGCCGCAGGAAGCGCTGTCGATGGGGATGGCGACGATTCTTCAGGTGCGCGCCATCGTGCTGCTGGCGACGGGACGGCCGAAGGCGGCCTGTGTCGAACGCGTGCTCGATGGACCGCTGACGACTGAGTTCCCCGCGACACTCCTGCAGCTGCATCACGCCGTGAGCGTCGTGCTCGACCGGGCGGCCGCGGAAAAACTCGCGCGGTAGATCAGGTTCTCAGATACTCGCGCAGGCGATCTTCGACGTCTTCTCCGATCGCCTCGCGCACGACGTCACCGGCTTTCTTGAGGCGCTTGAGCGCCTGCGGAAGGGTCAGGGAGGCCTTCTGCATCACGATCGCCGCCTTGACGTTCCACTTGGAGCGTTTCAGGAGCTCGTCGGCCTCCTCGTAGCTGAGGCCCGTCACGATCCCGATGATGCGGCGGGCGCGGTCCTTGAGCTTTTCGGATCCGGTGCGGACGTCGACCATGAGGTTGCCGTAGGTCTTCCCGACTCTGATCATCGAGATGGTCGTGAGCATGTTCAACACCATCTTCGTGGCGGTTCCGGCCTTCAAGCGCGTCGATCCGGCAATGATCTCCGGCCCGACGGCTGGCGCAATCTGCAGGTCGACGAAGTTTGCCAGATCCGCGCCAGGCCAGCACGTGACGAAGATGATCTTGGCTCCTGATTTTCGCGCGCGCGTCAGGCCGCCGCGGACGAACGGCGTCATGCCGCTCGCCGATACGCCGATCACGACGTCCTTTTTTCCAAGCCTGAGGCGGCCGATGCTGCGCGCCCCTTCCTCGTAGTTGTCTTCGACGCCTTCCTTCGCGCGAAACACGGCGTCCTGACCGCCCGCCATGATCGCCTGCACGAGCGTGGGCGAGGTCCCGAACGTCGGCGGCATCTCGGAGGCCTCGACGACACCGAGGCGCCCGCTGGTGCCCGCGCCGACGAAGATGACCCGGCCCCCCTTTCGAAGGGCCTGCGAGATGATTTCCACGCCGTGCGCGATGCGCTCTTTCTCCTTGTGCACCGCGTTGACGACCTTGCGGTCCTCGTTCACCACCATTTCGACGATGTCGCGAACCGGGGCTTTGTCGACGGCGAGACTGACGGGATTGATGGCTTCGGTGGGAAGACCCTGCCATTTGGACTGCGTTGGCATCACCAGTGTTTTCCGTGACGTGCGTGCATCAAGGCACTGACTCCGACGAGCAACCGCTAACACTACTCCTCGCCCCCGGGGGTGTCAACGTGATCCCGGTCGCGCGGACGGCCGCGAGATCCAGGTGAGTGGAGCCGTAGTACACTTCCGCCACATGCATGATCCTCATGCCGCGGTGACGCCGCCGGCGCTCGAGGAAGTCGCCGACCTCGGCGGCCGAATCGAGCGCGAGCTTGCCCGCGCCATCGTCGGGCAGCAGCGGGTCATTCGCGAGATCCTCATCGCGTTCCTGGCCGGCGGCCACTGCCTGCTGCGCGGCGTGCCGGGGCTCGCGAAAACGCTCATCATCAAAAAGCTCGCGGAAGCGATCGACCTCAAGTTCAATCGTATTCAGTTCACGCCGGACCTGATGCCGTCCGACATCCTCGGCGCCGAAGTAATCGAAGAAGATCGCGCCACCGGGAAACGCGTCATCCGGTTCATTCACGGACCCATCTTCGCGAATATCATCCTGGCCGACGAGATTAACCGGACGCCCCCGAAGACGCAGGCCGCGCTGCTCGAGGCGATGCAGGAGTACCAGGTGACCGTCAACGGAGTGCGGTTCGAGCTCGAGCGGCCGTTCTTCGTCCTCGCGACGCAGAATCCGATCGAGCAGGAAGGCACCTATCCGCTCCCGGAAGCGCAGCTCGATCGATTCATGTTCAACGTGGTCATCGACTATCCGTCCGCGCAGGAAGAGCATCAGATTCTGTCGCTGACGACTGGCAGGATTGACACGACCGTCGGCGTCGTCGCGTCCGGCGCGGATGTCGAGCGGCTGCATGCCATCGTCCGTGAAGTGCCGGCGGCGGAAAACGTGATCGATTTCGCGACCCGCCTGGTTCGCGCCACCAGACCGGTCGCCGGTGAGGATGTTCCGGATTTCATCCGGACGTGGATTCGATGGGGTGCCGGCCCGAGAGCAGGGCAGGCGCTGCTGCTGGGCGCGAAGGCGCGCGCGCTGCTCGACGGCCGCAGCGTCGCGGCGCCCGACGACGTGCAGGCGGTCGCGCTGCCGGTGTTGCGGCACCGATTGCTCGTGAACTTCCAGGCTGAAGCGGACGGCGTCGATGCCGACCAGATTGTGGGCAGGCTGCTCGATACCATACGCCCGTGAGCGCGACGCCCCGGACGCTCGATCCCGCGCTGCTGGCGTCGATAGGCGACCTGGAGCTGGCCGCCCGCCTCACGGTGGAGGGAACCATCTCCGGCCTGCATCGAAGTCCCTTCCACGGCTACAGCGCGGAGTTCAGCCAGTATCGCCACTATCGCGCAGGCGATGACCTGAAATACATCGACTGGAAGCTGTTCGCGCGGACCGACCGCATCTACACCAAACAGTTCCGAGAGACGACGAACCTCCGTGCGCTCGCGGCCGTGGATGCCAGTGCGTCGATGGGCTATTGCGGCTCGGGCGCGGTCTCGAAGCTCGACTACGCGCGCATCCTCGCGGCTGCCCTCGCGTTTCTGGTCGTGAGACAGGGAGACGCGGTCGGGCTCGTCGCCTACGACGCCGTCGTGCGCCGGTATGTGGCTGCACGGACGGGACAGCCACATTTGCGAAGTCTCCTCGTCGCCTTGTCCGCAGTCGAGCCGGCCGGTTCGACGCAGTCTGCGGCGGCGCTGCGGCGCGCATCGGAGCTGCTGGATCGCCGCGGTCTTCTCCTCGTCCTCTCGGACCTGTACGACGAGGATGACGCCGTCGAAGCGGAACTGCGCCGCGCCACCAGGATGGGACATGAGATCGCGGTCTTCCACGTGCTCGCGCGCGAGGAGATCGAGTTTCCATTTCGCGGCGACATGCAAATCGAGGATCTGGAGACCGGCCGAACCGTTCTGACGCATGGACCCACGCAAGCGGGTGGGTACCGCGAGCGCTTCGATGCCTTCCTCGAACGCTGGCGCACGCGGTGTGCCGCGCAGGGAATCGATTACACGCGGGTGGTTACCGACATGCCGCTCGACAGAGCGCTCCGCGGGTACCTGCTGAAGCGGACGCGGAGCGCGGCGCAGTGATCGCCTGGCAGAACCCGTCCGCGTTCATCGCGCTGGTCGCGCTCGCCGGCCCGATCCTCATTCATCTGCTGCAACGCCGCCGTGCCACGCGGCTCCTGTTTCCAACGGACCGGTTCATTCGCGCGTCGCCCACCGGGGCGGTGCGTCTGCGCGCACCTGACGATCGGCTGCTGTTCCTGCTTCGGCTCGCGATCGTGGCCCTCGCGGTCTGCGCCGTCGCGCAGCCGGTCGTGCTCACGTCCGGGCGCATGCGCGCGTGGGATTCGACCGTCGCGCGGGCGGTGGTCGTGGATGTCAGCGGCAGCATGGCGCCGCTGGCACGTGACGCCGCGGCAGTTGCGGACGACGAAATGCGAAGCGCAGCCATAGCTTTCCGCATCGATGCCGGGGACCTCGACGAGGGGCTGCGTCGAGCCGCGGCGGGCCTGACCCACGCGCCTCCGGCGCGCCGTGAGGTCGTTGTCATATCCGACTTCCAGCGGGGCGCGCTCACTCCGCAGGCGCTCGGGGCCGTTCACGCCACCGTTGGCGTGCGGTTCGTCCGGGTGGGGGGCGCGGTGGACGGCCGCACAATCGACGGTACGCCGCTGCTCGGGATCGACGGCGTGGCGCGTCGCCCGTTTGTCGCCGTTGAGGGCGACCACACGTCGGTCGTCTGGCAACGCGTTTCGTCGGCGTCGAGTGGGTTGACGGTCCGGGCGGCCACGGAGATGGACCGCTCGCGGTTGTTGAAGGCGGTCGCCGCGAGCGGGGCGCCGGGTCCGTCGCCGGAGCAGCCGGTTGTAGTGACGTTCGGTGGCGTTGACGCAGCCGTGGGGCAACCGGCGCTGGCGCGGCGGTGGATGCTCGAGACAGTGCTTCGGCTACGGAACGATCCGGACCTTGTCCGGACCATCGACGCCACGCCGGCGATCCTCGCGCGGTCGCAGGACGACGCGCTTGTCCTCGACGTGCAGGCCGCCTCGGACTCGTACCCGGCTGCCGCCGCGCTGCGAGGGGTGCTCACGGCCCGCCATGGTGGAGCCGCGCGCGCGTACGGGGAATACGAAGTGGCCACGATCGATGGCCTGCAGCTGGCAGCATGGTCGCGTTCCGCTGGTCAGGTTCAGGTGGCGATGTGGCGTCACGCCAATCGGAACGAGGCGCGATGGTTCTGGGGTCTCGTGCTGGGACTGCTGGCGGTCGAGACGTTCGTCAGGGCGAGGGCACGGTCGTGACGGACAGCGAGGCGGTCGTCCGCGAAACACTCGATGCCGTCGTCGGTCGGCTGCGAATGCGGCATGCGCTGCGCGGTGTCGCGGGCGGCGCGGTGGTCGCCGCGTTTCTATCGGGGCTGGTGATCTCGCGAGGCGGTGGCGTGGGCGCGGCAGGGGCGCTCGGGGGCATCGCGGCGGTTGCGGTCCTGGTTGCGTATCTCTGGGGGATGCGCGGCCGGAGAGTGCCGGCGCGTGCGGCGGTAGAGGTCGAGAACCGGCAGCCGGAGCTCCGCAATCTTCTGGTCACGGCCGAGGAACTCCTCCGTAACCCGCACCGGACGCGCGCGTGGATTCGACATCGCGTCTTTGACGACGCGGCGCGCGCGCTCGGCAGTGGTACCCCTCCTTCGGAGCGGCGGCTGACGGGCTCCGTCAGCGCCGCGGGTACGGCAGTCGCGATTTGGGTGGCTGTACTCGGCGGAGCGCATCGCCCGGCAATCGAATCCGTCCGTGAGCGAGTCGCCACTGCGTTGATGCCGGTGAGCGGCGACGTCATGATTCGCGCGACGGTCACGCCGCCGGTGTATACGCGAGCGGGCGCTCGCACGCTCGCGAATCCGGAACGGATTGAGCTTCTGGAAGGCAGCCGGCTTCAGCTCGTCGTCTCGGGAGCCGGCGATCGCGCGCGCATCCGTCTGGGTACCTCAGAGCTGCCGGCGATTCGCGAGGGCGGCCGCTCGACCATTGAGACGATGGTGACCGCCAGCGGTTACGTGGCGATCGAGCCGGAGGCTGGATCGTCCGCGGCGAGCAGGTTGATTGCGCTCGCGGTGACGTCGGATCGCGCGCCATCGGTGAAGGTCGACGCGCCGGGGCGCGATCTGCTTCTGGCCGATGCGTCGCAGCGGATTCCGATCCGCGCGACGGCTACCGACGATGTCGGGCTGCGGTCTCTCGAACTTCGCTACACGAGAGTATCGGGCACCGGCGAGCAGTTCGAGTTCGTGGAGGGCAGCATTCCGGTGACCGTCAGTCGTCGGAGCGAGACCGAATGGGCTGGCGCTTCTGAGATCGCCTTGGGGGCGCTCGGCCTGGACAAGGGAGATTCCCTCGTGTACCGGGTCGTTGCACGCGACGGGCGGCCGGGCAACGAAGGGCTCGGTTCATCGGACACCTACTTCGTAGAGATCGCCGGCCCTGGCCAGGTCGCGCTCGCGGGAACGGACATGCCGCCCGACCACGATCGCTACGCGCTCAGCCAGCAGATGATCGTGCTCAAGATCGAGCGGCTGCGCGCTCGCGAGAGCGGCATGGCGCGCGACGCGCTGCAGGAAGAGTTCGAAAACCTCGCGGCGGAGCAGCGGGCCGTACGGGCCAACTTTATTTTCCTCATGGGCGGGCACGTCGAAGACGAAGAGGAGGAAGCGGAACAGTCGCACGAAATTCAGGAAGGACGGCTGGAGAACCGGGCACGCCGCGACATCTCCGCCGCGGTGCGCCACATGACGACCGCCGAGCGTGGCCTCGCCGCGTTCAGCACCACGGCGTCACTGCCGCCGGCCAGAGCGGCGGTCGAGGCGCTGCAGCGGGCCTTTGGGCGGAGCCGATACATCCTGCGCGCCATGCCGGTGCGAAGCCGAATCGATCGCTCGCGTCGTCTGAGCGGCGAGCTGCGTGCTGCGTCCGGATGGCTGCGCGACGCGGATCCCGGACCCGACCGGTCGGAGCCGTCCCGTGCGCGAGCGTTGCTGACGCGTCTGCGTGAATTGACGTCTACGGGTCGCCATGCCGATCGCACCGTGTTGATCCAACTGGCGGAGGAGGCCCTGACGGTGAACTCTGCCTCGGCCGAGTGGCAGGACGTTGCCGCGCGGCTCACCGGCGGCGACACGGAGGCCGCAATGGCGCTGCTCCGTGACCAGGCGCAGAAAGACGTCCTGCCGCAGTTGGACCGCATGATCCGTCCCGGCCGGCTATGGAGCGCATGGGCGGAGCCACGACGATGACGCCCATGGCCGTACGCATCATCGCCGTGGCCATCGCTGTGCTCGGGCTGATCGATCCCGCCCTGGTGGTCAACCGGGCGCGAGCCGTGCCGGTGAGTCTACGGATCGTCGAGGCTTCGCCGCTCGATGGTGCCGGCGCCGGTGGCGGGACCCGGCGGGATCGCGCGGAGGCCATCAGGAATCGGCTCACCGAACGGCTGCGGAGGGTCGCCGACGTCTCCGACGAGAGACCTCCTCAGGCGGTGGTACTGATTGGCGGCGTGGTCCCCGACGCCCTTCCATCGGAAGGCACGCCGGTATCGACAGTGTCTCTGTCCGCTGACGCCCCGCCCAATGTCCGGCTCGTGCGGATCGAGGAGCCGCGTCCGGCGGCCCTGCGTCAGGCGATGACGACGGTTGCAGAGTTCGAAGGTGTGGGGTTCAACGGAAGAACGACCGTATTCACGCTGTCGGATGGCGGCGTGGACGTGGCCAGGGTCGAGCATCGCTGGACGAAAGATCGCGAGCGCTTCCGAGCGCGCTTGCCTTACGCGCCTCTCTCCGCCGGTCTGCACGCGGTCACCGTCGCCGCCGAACCGCTCGGCGGCGAGACGACGGCGGACGACAATGCCGCGGACGCCGCGCTTCTCGTGGACGCGCGGCCGCTGCGCGTACTGGCCTACGAACCGCGTCCCTCGTGGAATGCGACGTTCGTGCGCCGCGCGCTCGAGGCGGACCCGCGGTTCGAGCTCGCCTCGCTCGTGCGATCGTCACGCGGCGTTCTCGTCCGCAGCGGCGGCGCACCCTCTGACTTGCTTGCGGACGGCCTCGACGAATTCGACGTCGTTCTGGTTGGCGCACCCGAGGAGCTGCGTGCCGCTGAACTGGATGCGCTGTCGCGATTCGCGAGTCTGCGCGGCGGTGGCGTCGTGTTCCTGCCGGACCGCCGTCCGTCAGGGCCGTACGAAAGCGTTCTTCCGGCCGGACGATTCGAGGAGGCGCTGCTCGAGAATCCCGGTACACTGCTCGCCGAGCACTCGAATGACGTGCGCGCGTCAGAATTCCTGGTCGCGCACGGCACGCCGGCAACGGTCGACACGCTGGCGGCCATCGAGCGGTCCGGCGCGCGCGCCCCCGTCTCGATCACGTGGACGCACGGCGCCGGTCGCATGCTGTTGTGGGGCGCCCTCGACGCATGGCGGTTCCGCGCGGACGCGGACGGCGCGTTTGGTCGCTTCTGGCAGGCCGCGATCGCGGATCTCGCCCTCGCCGCACCTCAGCGCGTCGACCTGTCGTTGTCGCCACGCGTGGCTGCTGTCGACGAGCCGGTGACGGTTCGGGCGACCGTGCGCGCCACCGAGTTCGCGGGGGACGGCGGACGGATTGCGATCCCGCCGGTCGGCGCGACGCTCGTGTCGACCGCAGGTGCCGAGCCGCTGCGCCTGTGGCCGACGGCGGAGCCCGGGGTATTCGAGGGCGCCACCACCGCGCCGGCGGCCGGCTCATACGAAGTGCGTGTGACCGCGGGTCGTCATGTCGGCCGCGCACCGATGGCTGTCACCGCTGCACCCAAGCGCGTCATCATGGAAGACGCGGAAGCGATGGCGCTGGTGCCCACATCCACTGGAGGCGTTGCCGCCAGAGCCGACGATCTGACACCGCTCGAAGATCACCTCCGCGGTCTCGCCGCGGCGCCCGAGCCGGTCACCGTCCGTCCGCTGCGTTCCGTATGGTGGGCCGTGCTCTTTGCGACCTGCCTCACCGCGGAGTGGGCGCTGAGAAGGGGACGAGCGCTGAGGTGACAACCGGATCCATCGACGCCTACGTCACATATCTGCGCGACGTGCGGCGGATGTCGGCGAATACCGTCGAGAGCTACGCGCGCGATCTGGCTGCCCTGGCGGCGTTTGCGGACAGGCGAGACCGGCGCGTCGACACGCTCGAGCGCCGCGAGCTCGAGGCCTTCGTCCGCAACCTCATGTCGAGCGGCCTGGCGCCGCGGTCCGTGGCGCGTGCGGTCGCCTGCGTCCGCGGGTTTTACAGGTTCCTCGCAGTGGAACAGCAGCTCGAACGAAGTCCCGCGGATGACTTGCAGCCGCCGAAGGCCTGGCCGGCGCTTCCGAAGTATCTGGATCTCGAAGAAGTCGATCGGCTGCTCGCGCAACCGGATCCCTCGAGCCCGCGCGGGCTGCGCGACAAGGCGCTGATCGAATTGCTCTACGCGACGGGCCTTCGCGTCTCTGAACTGGTCGGCCTCAGAGCGAACGATCTCCACCTCGACGAAGGCTACCTGACCTGCATCGGAAAAGGAGACAAGCAGCGCATCGTTCCGCTCGGCCAGCACGCGGCCGAATGGGTGCGCCGCTATATCAAGGAAGGCCGGTCCCGGTTGACGGGGAAGCGGGCGTCGAATCCGCGGCTGTTCCTCAACGCGCGCGGCGGAGCCCTGTCACGTGTCGGCTTCTGGAAAGTGCTGAAAGAGTACGGCGTCAAGGCGGGTATTTCGCGTGACATCAGCCCGCACGTGCTGCGACACTCGTTTGCGACGCATCTGCTGGACCGCGGCGCCGACCTGCGGATGATCCAGGTGATGCTCGGCCACGCGGACCTGTCGACGACGCAGATTTACACGCACGTCCTGGAAGCCCGTTTGCGTACGGTGTACGACAAGTTTCATCCGCGGAAGTGACGCCGGGGCGCCCGGCCAGATGTGGGGCGGTCCTTATGGGCCGGCGACCTGAGAAAGAGATCAACTATGGAACGCACCTGGTGGGAAAAGATTGAAGGCACGACCGATCAGATCCTCGGGAAGCTCAGGGATCTCGTCGAGGAAGGCAACGTCCGCCGCGTGGTCGTCAAGCAGCGTGGGAAGACGATTGCCGAGTTTCCGTTGACGGTCGGCGTCGTCGGCGCCGTGCTGGCGCCAGTGGCGGCGGCGATCGGCGCGCTGACCGCGCTCGTCGCCGAATGCACGATCGAAGTCGAGAAGTCGGGGTCATCGGGGGACGTCCCGGCGGCGCCCCAGGAGTAATGCGCGACTTGCTCAGAACGTCCACCATCTGCTAGATTTAGCGGATTTGAAACGACCCACCGGCCGCCTCCGTTCGTACGGATCCGCGACCTCCGGCGGGCACCCCGCTTCCTGGACATTCCGGGCAAGTAACCGTGCGGCGCGTGCGGCGCGCCGCCGGCAGAAGGAGCTCGAGACACATGAGCCGTAACGGCCGATATTTGTTCACGTCGGAGTCCGTCACCGAGGGACACCCAGACAAAATCGCGGATCAGATCTCCGATGCGATCCTCGACGCGATCCTCGCGCAGGACCCCGTCGGCCGCGTCGCCTGCGAAACACTCGTCACCACCGGTCTCGCCATCATCGCCGGGGAAATCACGACGAGCTGCTACGTCGATTTTCCGAAGGTCGTGCGCGACACGATTAAAGACGTCGGATACACCCGCGCGAAGTACGGGTTCGATTCCGAAACCTGCGCCGTTCTATCGTCCATCCATGAGCAGTCCCCGGATATCGCCCAGGGCGTCGACCCTGGCGGCGCCGGCGACCAGGGACTCATGTTCGGCTACGCCTGCACCGAGACCGAGGAGCTGATGCCGCTGCCGATCATGCTTGCGCACAAGCTTGTGAAGGGCTTGTCCTGCGCGCGGCGCGACGGCGTGCTCGACTACCTGCGCCCCGACGGCAAATCGCAGGTGTCGGTCGAATACCACAACGGCAAGCCCGTTCGCGTCGACACCGTCGTCGTCTCGACGCAGCACAGCTCGCTGGTGTCCCACGACACGCTGCGCGAGGACATCGTCGACAAAATCGTCAACCGCGTGATCCCCGCGGACATGATGGACAAGAAGACGCGGATCCTGATCAACCCGACCGGACGGTTTGTCGTCGGCGGCCCTCACGGAGACGCGGGGGTGACGGGCCGGAAGATCATCGTCGACACATACGGCGGGGCGGCGCCACACGGCGGCGGCGCCTTCTCGGGCAAGGATCCCACGAAGGTCGATCGCTCGGCCTGCTACATGGCGCGCTACGTCGCGAAGAATATCGTCGCCTCAGGCATTGCGGAACGCTGCCAGGTGCAGCTGGCGTACGCGATTGGCGTCGCCGAGCCGGTGTCGGTCTATGTCGACACGTTCGGCACCAGCCAGGTGGATGACGAGAAGATCAGCGAGCTGGTGCGGGCGCACTTCAAGCTGACCCCGCGCGGGATCATCGAGACGCTGGACCTGCGCCGGCCGATCTACAGGAAGACCGCGGCGTTCGGCCACTTCGGGCGGACGGAGCCGGAGTTCACCTGGGAACGCACCGACAAGGCGAACGCGCTGAGCGCCGACGTCTGAGGCCGGGTGAGAAGAGCGCTGCTCGTGACGGCGGCCATGGTGGCCGCCGTCGTTGTTTTTCTGCTGATGACGCTGCCGCCTGCGCCGGCCAGCGTCCACACTTCGTACGCTGACGCCGACCTCGTGCGCCGCACCGTCGGCGGCGCGTACCACATTCACACCACACGATCGGACGGAGCCGAGGACAAAGCCTCGACCGCGGCTGCCGCCGCCAGGGCGGGACTGGCCTTCGCCATTTTCACGGACCACGGCGATGGAACCCGTTCCCCGGATCCAGCGGAGTACATCGCTGGCGTGCTGTGCATCGACGGCGTCGAGATCAGCACGAACGGCGGCCACTATGTCGCGCTCGACATGCCGGCCGCTCCCTATCCTCTAGGCGGCGAAGCGGCGGCAGTGGTGGAGGATGTGGCGCGCCTCGGCGGGTTCGGCGTCGCGGCGCATCCGCACTCGGCCAAGCCCGAACTTGCCTGGACGGATTGGCGCGCGCCCATTGACGGCCTCGAATGGCTGAACGTGGACAGCGAGTGGCGCGACGAGTCTGGCCCGCGGTTGATTCGCGCCGTCATCGACTACGTCGTCCGTCCCGCGCCCGCGATCGCGTCCGTTCTCGATCGTCCGTCCGCCACGCTCGAGCAGTGGGAAAGGCTCTCGCGGGAACGCCGGGTGGTGGCGCTCGCGGCGCTCGATGCGCACGGCGGCGTGCGCACACGGCTCGAAGGCGGCTCGCGTCTCGGCGCCGGTCCATCTTATGAAGCGAGCTTTCGGACGGTCAGCAACCGCGTGGTTCTCGAGCGCCCGCTCTCGGGAGACGCAGCCGCGGACGCGCGCGCAATCTTGAACGGCATCCGGCAGGGGAGGGTGTATACGGCGATCGACGCGCTCGCGGCCGGCGCCTTTGTTGACCCTCGGGCGGCTGTCCCGGCATGGCCGCCCCTGCCGGACGCTCGCGTCGCGCAGATGGGCCCGGATGGCACGACCGGCTGGTTCGAGGTCTACCGCGCGGGCGCTCCGGGGGAGCCGCCGATTCCGTGGATCCTCACGAATCCGGTCGAATCGCCGGAGGCTTCCCCAGCGCCAGCCGTCGAACCGATTGACAGCGGGGTTGCCATCAACCCGGAATGGCGCATCGAGAAGGACGCCGCATCCACAGGCAGCCTCGTGCGCACGGCGGACGGGAGCATCGCCGTCAATTACCGGCTGCACTCTGGCGCCCGCGGCAGCCAGTTCGTGGCCCTCGCTGGCGACCTGACGGGCCGAGTCGGGGCGCAGCAGATTGTGTTCGAGGGCCAGGCCACGGGACCGATGCGTGTGTCGATTCAGCTGCGGTTTCCGGGCAGCGAGCGGCGCTGGCTCAAATCGGTCTATCTGGAGGTCCACCGTCGCGTGATCGTGGTACCGGTCGAAGAGATGCTGCCGGCCGAGCGGCCTGCGGGTGCGATGCCCGACCCCGCCACGGCGCGCTCGCTGCTCTTCGTCGTCGACCTCACGAACGCCAGCCCGGGATCGGTGGGCTCCTTCACGATCGGCAACGTGCGGCTGGCATCCCCATAGGGCCGGGGTCTTAAGACCCGGCCTACGAACCGCGCTTCGGCGCAATTTCCTGCATCGCCGCGATCAGGTCACTCGCCAGCAGCCCGTGACGGAATGCCTCGCGGAGCGCCCGTTCCGCGATCTGCCTCGCGACCGTCGCCTGCCGCGCCTTCGACGGCTCTCTGACAGCCGGGGAGACGAAGGTCCCGAGGCCGCGCCTCACGTACACCGTTCCGTCCTGTTCCAGCCGGCGGTACGCGTGCTGGACGGTGTTGGCGTTTACCTTCAACTCCGCAGCCAGCCGGCGCACGGCAGGCAGCGGTTCGTCGGATTTCAACACGCCAACCGAGATGCAGCGCCGCACCTCGTCGGCGATTTGG
>Ga0299907_10001107_pt1 | contig 14858 bp, 16 predicted proteins | sample RVTome_16_FD_198680 | JGI IMG/M metagenome (GOLD analysis project Ga0299907, IMG submission 198680) | Soil microbial communities from uranium-contaminated site in the Upper Colorado River Basin, Wyoming, United States - RVT152D67 (version 2) ... | reverse complement strand
CCCGGCGAGCCGAATTAGGACGTCGATGCCAATCTCGCGTTGAACGTTCATGGATTCACCTTCGACCAGCCTGGCACGGACCGGGCATTAGCGCAAGTCCGATGTCTGTTTGTTAGGATTAGCGCCACTAATGCTTGACGTGAAGCGACTGCGCATTCTTCGCGAGGTCGCCGAGCACGGCTCGTTCTCGGCCGCCGCCGATGCAATCCACCTCACCCAGTCGGCCGTCAGCCAGCAGGTCGCCGCGCTCGAGCGCGAGACCCAGACGACGCTGATCCAGCGCAATCGCAACGGGCTCAAGCTGACCGACGCGGGCCTTGCCCTGGTGACCCACGCCGACGCGGTGATCGCCCGGCTCGAGGAAGCGGAGCGAGAGCTGGACGACATCGCCGGCCTGCGGGCGGGAAGGCTCCGGATGGTCAGCTTCCCGACCGCGAGTGCCACGCTCGCCGCGCGGTCGGTCGGTCAGTTCAACCGCCGCCACCCGGAGGTCGAGCTGCTGCTGGCGGAAGCGGAGCCGGAGGATTCCATCCCTCAGCTGAGACGAGGAGAGTTCGACCTCGCCCTCGTCTACGACTTCGAGTATGTCCCCCTGCCCGAGGACCGCGATCTGGAGTGCCAGCCGCTGCTCGAGGAGCGCATGCAGGTGGCCCTCCCCAAGGACCACCCTCTCGCCGAGCGTGACTCCGTCAGCCTCGCCGAGCTGGCCGAGGAGATCTGGATCTGCGGCGAGTCTCCGTGCTCCTGTGGCGAGAACGTGAAGCGTGCCTGTCGCTTCGCCGGCTTCGAGCCTCGGGTCGGCTTCATGAGCGACGACTATCAGGTGCATATGGCGCTCGTCGCGGGGGGCCTCGGCGTCAGCATGATGCCCGAGACCCTGCTCACCGGCCGCCATCAGAGCCTGCGCTTCATCGACGTCGTGCCCGAGCCGCCGGTGCGACGGGTCTGGGCGAGCACGCTGGCGGCCGAGCTGCGCCCGCCGCCGGTCGACGCGATGCTGGACATCCTGCGTAGCGAGAGCGCCAAGCTCGAGAAGCGCGCCGCGGCTGTCAAATAGTCTCCGCCCCCGATGGAGGCCTCAACGGCCCGGGCGGAGATCTCCCCCGGCGAGCGCCTGAGCGAGCTCGCCCGGGACCACCCTGCGGCGGTGGCGTTCGGCGTGATCGCGCTCATGGTCCTGGCCTTGATCGCCGCCAAGGGCCTCCACGATGTCGCCCAGACGGGGCTCAACGGCCTCACCCTGGGAACGATCTATGCGCTGGGCGCGGTCGGGCTCACGCTCGTCTACGGGATCCTCAGGTTGGTCAACTTCGCCCACGGGGACTTCCTCACCTTCGGCGCCTACATGGCCTATCTCGTCAACGTGACCTGGGACCTGCCGCTGGTCGCCGGGATCTTCTTCGCGATGGCAGCAACGGCGCTGCTGGGGCTCTTCTTCGAGCGCATCATGTGGCGGCCGATGCGGGCCCAGGGGTCGGGGTTCCTACAGCTGATCCTGATGTCGATCGGGCTCGCCTTCGTCATCCGGTCGGCGATCCAGTGGTTCTGGGGCACGGAGATTCGTTCCCTCGACGTCGACATCCTCAGCACCGTCAGCTTCCTCGGCCTGCGGATCGGCCAGACCGAGTTGATCGTGATAATCGTGGGGATCGCGGTGCTGCTCGCCGTGGGGGTGATGCTGCGTTTCAGCCTGCTGGGGAAGCAGATGCGGGCGCTCGCTGACGACCTCGACCTGGCCGAGACGGCGGGCATCGACACCCGACGGGTGATCCTCTACACCTGGCTCTTCGCCGGGGCGCTGGCCGGCCTGGCAGGGGTGCTGTTTGGTGAGCTCGCCAACCTCACCCCGGAGCTCGGCTTTGAGCTGCTGCTACCGATCTTCGCGGCGGTGATCCTGGGCGGGATCGGCAATCCCTTCGGTGCCCTGACGGCGGGGTTGGTGCTGGGGATGGTGATCGAATGGTCCACCCTGGTGGTCGAGCCGCGCTGGAAGGTGACCTTCGGCTTCATTGCGCTGATCATCGCCCTCGTCATCCGGCCGCAGGGGATCTTCGGCCGGGCCAAGGCGATATGAGCCCATGAGCCAGCTCCCGCTCGCATTCAGCCTCGAGGCCTTCACCGATTTCGCCTTCTGGAGCAGCGTGCTGGTGCTGGCGGGCATCTACGCGCTGGTCGCGCTCGGCCTGCAGCTCAACGTCGGCTTCACCGGCATCGTCAACTTCGGACAGGCGGGCTTCATGGCCGTGGGTGGCTACTCGATGGCGATCCTGGTGCTGAAGGCGGGCTTCTCGTTCTGGCTCGCCCTGCCGACGGCGATCCTGATCACGATGGCGTTTGGCGTGCTGGTCGGGCTTCCATCGCTGCGCCTGCGCGCCGACTACTTCGCCATCGCCACCCTTGCCACCGCGGAGGTGGTGCGCCTGTTTGCGCAGAACGCCCGCGGCCTCACTGAGGGCAACAAGGGCCTCTATTGCGACTTCTCGGGCGGCGGCTCGGTCTGCTACGACGATGCCTGGCGCTCGGTCTCGGACTCGATCATCGGCTTCCTCGACAACTTCTGGAGCGACCCCGACGCCTTGGCTCCCCTGCTGCTGGCGGTGTGGGCCACGGTGCTCATCGCGACCGTCGGGCTCGGCTACGTGCAACGCACCCCCTGGGGACGGGTCCTGCGGGCGGTCAGGGAGGACGAGGATGCCGCCCGTGCGCTGGGGAAGAACACGCTGCTCTACAAGCTGCAGTCGCTGGCGATCTCGGCCGCGCTGGGCGCACTCGCCGGTTTCTTCCTCGCCCTCTTCCTGGCGACCGTTACCCCCCGTGACTACGAGCCGCTGGTCACCTTCTTCGCCTACGGCGTCCTCATCCTCGGGGGTCTCGCCTCCTACCGCGGGGTTGCGATCGGGGCGATCCTGCTCTGGGCCCTGCTGGAAGGGACCCGCTTCGTCGAGCTCCCGATCAGCGAGGAGAAGACGGCGGCGCTGCGGTTCTTCATCGTCGGGCTGGCCCTGATCCTGCTTATGGCCTTCCGGCCGCAGGGGATGTTCGGCAAGCGGGAGGAGATGGTGCTTGGCGACTGAGTCCCTCAACGGGAAGGCGCTGCTCGACGTCGATGGCGTGGTCAAGCGATTCGGCGGCATTCGTGCCGTGGACGGCGCCTCATTCGAGGTCGGTGAGGGCTCGATCACCGCTCTGATCGGGCCCAACGGCGCCGGCAAGACCACCCTCTTCAACGTCATGACCGGCTTCTACCGCGGCAATCGTGGCTCGGTCCGCCTGGCCGGCGAGGAGGTCCTGCATCTGCCCGCCTTCGCCATCGCCCGGCGGGGAATGGTGCGGACATTCCAGATCACGAAGGCGCTGGCGGCGATGCCGGTGATCGACAACATGATGCTCGCCGCCCCCGATCAGCCCGGCGAGAGGTTCCGCAACCTCGTCTTCCGCGCCGGGGCGGTCCGTCGGCGCGAGCGCGAGGTCCGAGAGCAGGCCCTCGAGCTGCTCGAGGTCTTCAACCTCGCCGACCGCGCGGACCACTATGCGGGCACGCTCTCCGGCGGTCAGCGCAAGCTGCTGGAGCTCGCCCGCGCCCTGATGGCGCGACCCAGGCTGCTGCTGCTCGATGAGCCGATGGCAGGCATCAACCCGACCCTTGGGCGCCGCCTGCTCGACCACATGCAGCGCCTGCGCCGCGAGGAGGCGATGACCTTCCTCTTCATCGAGCACGACATGGAGGTGGTCATGAACCACTCCGATCGGGTGATAGTGATGGCGGAGGGGCGGGTGATCGCCGACGGCGAGCCCCACCAGGTGCGCAGAGACCCCGCCGTGATCGACGCCTATCTGGGGGGCTCGGTGTGAGCGAGAACGGCGCCCTCCTGGTCACCGAGGACCTGGTCGCCGGCTATGTGCGAGAGGTCGACATCCTCAACGGCGTGTCGTTCAACGTGCGCGAGGGCGAGATCGCGACCGTGATCGGGCCAAACGGCGCCGGGAAATCCACCCTGATCAAGACGATCTTCGGGCTGCTCAGGCCCCGCGAGGGCGACGTGACTCTGCGTGGTGAGAGCCTCGTCGGCCTCGAGCCCCACTCGATCACCCGACGTGGCATGAGCTACGTGCCCCAGCTCGACAACGTCTTTCCCAGCCTCACCGTGGAGGAGAACCTGGAGATGGGTTCGCTCGAACGCGCGCGCACCCGGGACCGAATCGGCGAGATGTACGAGCTCTTTCCCCGGCTGGGCGAGCGACGCACGCAAGCGGCGGGGACGATGAGCGGCGGTGAGCGGCAGATGCTGGCCATGGCCCGGGCGCTGATGCCGGCCCCGCACGTGCTACTGCTCGACGAGCCCTCCGCGGGGCTGGCACCGGCCTTCGTCGAAGCGATCTTCGAGAAGGTGGAGGAGATAAACCGAGCCGGGGTGACCGTGGTCATGGTCGAGCAGAATGCACGCCGGGCCCTCGGCATGTCGGATCGCGGCTATGTCCTCGATCTCGGCCAGAACCGCTTCCAGGGCGCCGGCCGGGACCTGCTTGAGGATCCCAAGGTCACCGAGCTCTATCTCGGAGGAACCGCGCGCATTGATCGGGCGGAGCCGGAAGGCCCGACCGAGCCGACCTAGCTCCCTGAAAAGCTGTGCGGCCGGGACGAGCCCGGCCGCACCAGCGCTTCTTCGTCGAACGGGTGGCTAGTCCTCCGCCGACACCTCGACCGTGTCGAGCTTCACCAGCTTGCCGTTCTTGAACTGCTGGATGTCGTAGACGTAGCGCGTGAGGTCGCCGTTCTCGTCCCAGTCGATCGGGCCCGACGCCCCCTCGTAATCGATGTCGTCTCCATTCTGGAGCGCCTCGATCGCCTGCGGGAGCTGCTCGAACGTGTACTTCGTCCCGGGCGGGCCGGTGACGTCGGTGATCGAGTCGGCGATATCGGCGCCCTCGCTCGATCCCGCGGCCACGGCCCCGAGATAGCACAGGATCACGTCGTCGAACACAGTCGAGTCGAACAGGTTCCGCGCCGGCCCAGGTGCCTGCGTGTAGAGCCTCTCGAAGGCATCCGGGGCAGTCCCAGAGAACGCTCCGGGAGCCGTCCCCAGCAGTCCCTCCGAGGCTTCACTACCCACGGTGTCGGGCAGAGTGGAGTCGGAGAGGCCGTCGGTGATGAACGTCCTCGTCGGATCCCAGTTCCCCGTCCGGATCAGCGCCGGGCCGACCTTGTCGAACGGCTCGGGGAAGTCGATGATCGCGAAATTGTCGGGATTCCCCGACGTTATCTGGGCCGCCTCGGAGTTGTAGCTCGGCTGCTCGGTGTCATAGATCACGTTCTCGGCGACGGTCGCACCGCGCTCCTCCAGCTCCGCCTGGAGCGACTCAGCGAAGCCGGTGCCGTAGAGGTCGTTGCGGGCGCCGATGTTGATGGTCTTGCCCTGCAGGCCGCCGAGCTGCTTGTCCATCCGGTCGGCGAGGGCCTTGCCCTGCAATCCGTCCGGTGGCGCAGTTCGCGAGAAGAGACCATCGTCGTCGAGGTCGGTGAGCGCGTCGGCGGTCGAGGCCGGCGAGACCAGCATCACGCCCTCCGGCACCGCTACCGACCGCGCAACGGCGACGGTGGACGTTGAAGCGTAGTCGCCGGAGATGCAGCTCGCCCCGTCGGCGATCAGCTTGCGAGCTGCCTGGACGCCGCCCTGGTCGGACGACTGGCCGTCCTCCGTGACGACTTCGACGGTGTGGTCTGCCCCCGCGCTCTGGATGGCGGCATTGATCTCCTGGCCCGCGAGCTGGCCGGCCTTCTCCCCGGCCGGGCCGAAGGGCCCCAGATCCCCGGTCAGCGGCACCAGGTTGCCGATCGTCAGGTCGAGCGCGGCCTCTCCACCGCCTCCTCCGCCGTCGTCGTCGTCATCGTCGCCGCAGGCCGCCACCCCGAGCGCCAAGACGAGCGCGGTCATGACGGCGGCCAATGCAAGGCTTGGTCGCTTCACGAGATTCCTCCTCCTTTTTACGCCCGCCCCCTTTTCCCCGGGGACCGGCCCAAATCCGTTTTCAGCACCCTACCCTTACCCCTTCGCTCGAGGAAATCAACCTGGGGGACGGATCTTGGCCGGTCAGGCCAGGGCGATGGCGGAGGCCACGGTGCCGATTACGAGCTGTGAACGGGTGCGGCGGCGCGGGCTCGGTCGGCCCGCACGCCCTCGAGCTCGGCGGCGAGGTCGTCGAGGAAGGGGAGCTCCGGCGCGGCGCGGCGCAGCATCTCGAGATCACGCTCCCAGAGTCGGATCCGCGTCTCCAGCGGAGCGATGAAGCGCTCCTGCGCCGCCTCGCCGCGCTCAGCCAAGAGGCGCCGCAGCGCGCGCACGTTGCAAAGCTTGTCGGCGGCGTAGATCGACGCGGCGCGGCTCCCGGCGGATGCGACCGCGGCGCGGTGCGCGTCCTTGCGCTCGACGAACTCCTCGATCGAGTCGTCCTCGGTCAGCGCCTCTACCAGCGCCGCCACCCCCTCGCCGAACGCCTTGGCGACGTCCTCGACCCGCATCTCGGTGCCCTCGACGGCGTCGTGAAGCAAGGCCGCGGCGATCAGCTCGCGGTCGAATTCGGCCTCGTCGAGAAGCCGCGCCACCGCGAGCGGGTGCTCGATGAAGGGGCGCTCGTTGTCGCGGCGAGTCTGGCCCTCGTGGGCGCGGCTGGCGAGGCGCAATGCCTCGCGCACGATCGGCTCCGCGCCGGCGAGGGTCTCGTCACCGTTCGCGCCCATCAGTCGCGCCGCGACCGTACCAGCCCCGGCGTAGTCGAGTCTCCCGCGGGCCCCCGGTCGGGGTGGTCGCGCTCGACGAAGCGGCGGATGCCCTCGGCGAGCTCGGGCGTCTCCAGCAGCTTGTTGAAGCACTGGGCCTCGATCAGCAGGCCCTCGTCGAGGGGCCGGCCGTAGCCGCGGACGGCGGCCTCCTTGTCGGTGCGGATCGCGGGCTGCGGAAGGGCGGCGATCTCCGCCGCCATCTCGAGCGCCCGCTCGACACAGTGGCCGCTCGGCGTCACCTCGTTGACGAGGCCGATTCGCTCCGCCTCGCGGGCATCGATGACCCGTCCGGTGATGATCAGCTCCATCGCCCTGCCCATGCCGACGATTCGCGGCAGGCGCTGGGTGCCTCCGTCGCCGAGGCCGATGTTCCAGCGGCGGCAGGTGACGCCGAAGCTGGCGTGCTCGTCGGCGATGCGGATGTCGGCGAAGCAGGCCCACTCGAGGCCGCCGGCGTAGGCGACCCCGTTGACGGCGGCGATGATCGGCTTGTAGATGTCGGTCCAGCGAGAGGGGCCGATGATCCCGTCGCGCTCGCCCCGATCATGCGCCTCGATCTCCTCTGGCGTCCACTCGATCAGCGGCTCCTCGTCGCCGGAATCGCTGAAGCCCGCCGCCGCGGCCTTCAGGTCGGCGCCGGCGCAGAACGCAGCCGGGCCGGCCCCCGTCAGCACCGCCACCAGCGCCTCCGGGTCGTCCCGAAAGCGGCCCCAAGCGTCTACGAGCTCGCGCGAGACCACCGGGCCGATCGCGTTCATCCGATCGGGGCGGTTGATCGTGATCAGCGTGACGGGGCCCCGCTGCTCGTAGGCGATCTGCTCGTAGGTGCTCACGTCAGGGCGGTCGCCGGTGCCGGTGCCGGGAGCTCGATCACGCGCCGCTCGGTGGCCATCTCGATCGCGGTGGGGTCGCCGCCGGCGGCGGTCCAGCGCTCCAGCGCGGCGCCGCCAAGACGATCGAGGAACTCGTCCGAGTGCATCGGATCGTGGTGGAAGAGCAGGGTGCGCCTGGCGCCGACCCTGCGCGCGAACGAGAGCGAGTGGGAGATGGCCGAGTGGCCCCAGCCGACGTGCTCGGGATACTCGTCGTCCGAGTACTGGCCGTCGTGGATGAGGAGATCTGCATCCTTGGCGAGCTCGAAGCCGGAGATCCAGTCATCGTCGAGCTCGTCGAGCTCGACCCCCAGCGCCGGCTCATGGTCGGGGATGTAACAGAGGGATTGATCGCCATCGGTGATCCGATAGCCGAGGGTCGGGCCGCGGTGGGTGACCGAGGCGGAGCGGATCCGGGCCGAGCCGATCTCCCACTCCACCTCCGGGGAGTGGCGGAAGGAGACGTCGCAGGGGAGCTCCCTGACCTCGACCGGGGAGAGAGGCGCCGAGATGTAGCGGGCGATCCGATCGCGCAGCGAGGCCTCGGGCGAGGCGGGCCCCCAGATGACGATCTCCGACTGCGGCCGGAACGCAGGGGCGAAGAAGACCAGGCCCTGGATGTGGTCCAGATGAAGATGGGTGAGCAGGATGTGGAGGCGGGTCTGCTCCTGGGTCAGGTCGAGGCCGAGGCTGCGGATCCCAGTGCCGGAGTCGAGCACCACGATCGTCCCGTCGGAGAGGGTCACCTGGACGCACGAGGTGTTGCCGCCGTAGCGAATCGTCTCCGGGCCCGGCGAGGGGACCGAGCCACGGGTTCCCCACAGCTTCACCCGCAACTTCAGTCGCCCACCTTTGCCGAGCTATCGGTCGTCCAGAAGAAGGCGAGGCCGCCGCGCGATCCCTGTGGGGTGAGGATCGGCAGCGCCGAGACCTCGATCTCGTGCTCGGTCCCGTCCGCGGAGCGGATCGAGAAGCGGGAATGCGCGGGCAATCCCTGACGAACCGCCATCACCAGCGGCAGGTCGTCATAGGGGATCGGCCCGCCGGACTCGTCGAAGGGGCCGAACATGGTGCCCCAGTGCTCCGGCCCCACCTTGCCGATCTCCTCGAAGCGCTTGCCCAGCAGCATCCCCGCCGACTCGTTGTAGAAGATCAGCACCCCACCCTCATCGACGAGGAAGGCCGGCGTCGAGAGCGCCGAGATGAAGTTCCGGGCGAGGATCAGCTCGATCGGCTTTTGGCCTGCCTCCACGTGCGACACGATATCCGGCCGCGCCGCCCGGGCGGGAGAGCTCCCGCACACATCCCGGGACGGGTGGGACTTGCGCCGCGGGGCCGGAGCGGAGAGCATTGCGTCGTGCGGCTGATGCGACTCACGGCGGCGGGGGTGGCAATCCTTGCCCTGCTGGCCGGGGCGAGCGCCGCCCGCGGCCTGACCGTGCCAGCGCTGCCGATCCCCGACGATCCCCTGGCCGGCAACGTTCCCAAGTTCATCGGCTCCCCCGCGGCGCCCGACCCGGTGATCGCGCCGGCGGTCCCCCAGCACCCCTTCATGGCCGCCAACGGTCGCAGCAACCTCCACAACGACGCCTACCAGACCGACGCCTACACGGTTGGCGGACCGCTCGGGGTCGGGATGACCGTGCGCTCCACCCTGTTGGCGCACGAATGCGCCTCGGTCACCTTCGACGCGCAGGGGCGGATCGTGACCGTCTGCGTCGGGGTGGAGGGGCCGTTCCTGGCGATGCTCCATCCGCGGACCCTAGGGCTGATGGCGATGCGGCTACTGCCACCGCGCAGCCTCGGCAGCATCGGCGGCGGGTTGTTCACCGACGTCTCCGGCGGTGGCTACTTCTACCTCGACCAGAACGACCGGGCGGTGATCCCCACCAACAGCCGCCACGTCCTCGTCTTCAGCGAGACGAGCGGACCGCTCGGCCCGGGATTCCGCCTCGACCGCAACCACGACCTCACGGGGGCGGTGCCAAGCGGCGATTCGATCATCTCGGCTCTGCCCGATTGGCAGGGGCTGATCTGGTTCGCCTCGACCGGCGGCGTGGTCGGCACGATCGACCAGGCGAGCGGGACGATCCGCTCGCTCGAGCTCGGCGAGGTGATCGGCAACTCGTTCGCCGTCGACGAGGCCGGCGGCGTCTTCATGGTCACCGAGGCCGCGCTCTATCGACTCGAGGCGGCCCCCGATGGGACACCAGTCATCAGCTGGCGGGAGCCCTACGAGAACGTCGGCGACAAGAGGCCGAGCGAGCTTTCGGCCGGGTCGGGCACGACGCCGACGCTGATGGGGAGCGATTGGGTGGCGATCACCGATCACGCCGACCCGATCAACGTCCTCGTCTACCGGCGCGGCGAGGACGTGGTCGGGGAGCGGCTGATCTGCAGGCAGCCGGTGTTCGAGCAGGGATCGAGCGCCACGGAGCAGTCGCTGATCGGCGCCGGCAACTCGATCATCGTCGAGAACAACTTCGGCTACTCCGGCCTCGACGCCGTGATGGGGGGAATGAGCACCTCGCCCGGCCTCGAGCGCGTCGACGTCGACGCGGATGGCGTGGGCTGTGCGACCGTCTGGCACAGCGACGAGCGGGCGCCGTCGGTGGTGCCGAAGCTTTCGCTGGCCAACGGCCTCGTCTATACGTATACGAAGCCGGTTCGCGCCGACGGCCGCGACGCCTGGTACTTCACCGCGCTCGACTTCGACACCGGCGAGACCGTCTACCAGCGCCTCGCGGGCACCAGCTTCGGCCACAACAACAACTACGCGCCGGTGACGATCGGCCCCGACGGCACCGCCTACGTCGGGGTGCTCGGAGGGCTCGTGGCCCTCCGCGACGGGCCCTGAGCGCTCAGTAGCCGGAACCGCCCCGCCCGGATGAGCCGCCGGAGTCATCGGAGCCATCGTCGTCATCGCCGCCGCTGTCGTCCACGGGCGGCGGCACCCCGGATGCGCCGGTCACCCTGACCTCGCCCTCCATGCCCAGGTCCCGGTGACGGCCGGCCGGGTCCTCGATCGGGCAGTACCACTCGTAGCTGCCCGGCTGGGAAAGGTCGACGGTCAGGGTCGCCGAGCCCCCGGGCTCGATCTCCTCGGTCTCGGACTCGCCCCCGGGGCCCTCCACCTCGAGCGCGTGGATGACGCCTCCGTCGTTCGCGACCTCGAATGTCACGGTCCCGACCTTGACGACCGGATTGGCGGGAGCGAGCTGGTACTCGGTCTCCGAGACGCGCACGGTCGAGGCGGCGTCGTCCGCGGCCTGTGCCGGGGCGGGCTCGGTCCCGGTCGCGTCCGTGCTCTCGTCGTCGTCATCGCCGCAGCCGCCAACCGCGAGCGGCACCAGGATGCAGATTCCGAGAGTCGCGAGGGTGCTCGGTTTCATCAGGCGCCTTCTCCTTCGCTCGGCTCGAGCTCGACCGTGATCGCCCAGGGGTACGGGACGGGGCGACGCCCGGTTCAGATTCAGGGATACGCGAATGCGCCCCGCCGGTTGCGGCGGGACGCCCACGCGAACGGACCTCGGAACTAGAGCTTGCCGATCTTGAAGATCTTGGTGCCGCAGTCCGGGCAGGTCCCCTGGATCGCCGGGCGACCGTTCTTCATGGTCACCTGCTGGGGGTCCTTGATCTCCACCTTCTTGCGCTCTTTGACGCAATAACCCTCTGGCATGGAGACGCCTCCTTCCGCCGCCGGCTGGCGGCAAGCTCGCGATATTCCGCGAGGTCGGATTGGCGCGAATGTAAACGACGCGTGAGACGGAAGCGTTCACGCACGGCTGGATTCTTGGCTGGCTGGCCAGCAATAGAGATGGGATTCGAGCTACCCGAGGCCCCTGTCAGGGCGTGCCGGGAGGTGGGTTCGGGCCGGTCGTCGCCCCGCCGGGGATCGTGCCCGGGGCGCCTAGGGTGCCGGTCGCCGGCGCCGAACCGGCTGCGCCGGCGCTCTGCTCCAGCTGCCGGACCGCGGACTGGAGCCGCTCGAGCCGCGCGGCGAGGCGCTCCGCCTCGGTCGCGTCTCGCGCGGCGTCGGCGCGGACCGACGCCAGCGACTCGCGCAGCGAGGCGATCCCCTGGGTCGCGCGTTCGGCCTGCTCGCGGGCGGTCCGCAGCTCCTGGCGGAGGGCCGCGACCTCCTCGTCGGAGGCGCTATCGGAGCCGGCGTCGATCGCCAGGTAGACGCCTGCGGCGCCCGCGCCGACGGCGATCGCGGCCACGATCAGCCCGATCCGGCCACGCAGGCGAACCGTCCGGTCGAGGTCGCCGAGCCAGCCGCGCATCCCGTCGAGGCGGGCATTGGTATCGAGCTCAGGTCCCTGCGGCACCGGCCGGACGTTAGACCACGCAATGGCGGTGCCGCGCGATCGAGCGCGCGCGTACCATTGCCCTCCGTTCACCTCTCGTAAGGAGACACCGCATGCCCGAAGCAGTGATCGTCGACACCATCCGCACGCCGATCGGTCGCGCCTTCAAGGGATCGCTGGCGCAGCTGCGGCCCGACGAGATGGGGGCCTACGTCGTCGACCAGCTCCTCGAGCGCAACGGCGAGGTCGACCCGGCGTCGGTCGAGGACGTCTTCTGCGGCTGCGGCATGCCCCAGGGCCTGCAGGCGTTCAACATCGCCCGGATCGTCGCGCTGCTCTCCGAGAAGCTGCCGCAGGAGGTCAACGGCGTGACGATGTCGCGCTATTGCGCGTCGAGCCTCGACTCGATCCGGCATGCCGCCAATGCGATTCGCGCCGGCCAGGGCGACACCTACATCGCCGCCGGGGTCGAGTGGGTGAGCCGCTACAACGAGCGCACCGAGCCCGCCGGGGCCGCCGACCAGAACGAGAAGCTCCAGGGCAAGGACGGGACCCCCAATGCCTACATCGAGATGGGGGTGACCGCGGTCAACGTGGCCAAGCGCTACGAGGTGAGCCGCCCCGACATGGACAAGTACGCGCAGCGTTCCCAGGAGCTCGCCGTCCGCTCCCAGGAGGACGGGTTCTTCGACCGCGAGATCGTCCCGGTGACGCTGCCCGACGGGACCGAGGTGGCGAAGGACGATGGCCCGCGGGCGAGCTCGACGCTGGAGAAGCTCTCGGAGCTGCCGGAGGCATTCGAGGGCGGCGGCGGGGTCACCGCGGGCAACTCATGCCCGCTCAATGACGGCGCCGCGGCGGTGTTGGTGATGAGCGACGAGCGGGCCAAGGAGCTGGGGTTGCAGCCGCGGGCGAAGATCATCACCGCCGCCACCCATGGCAACGAGCCCGAGTACATGGGAGTCGCGCCGATCGGGGCGATCAAGAAGGTCCTCGACCGCGCCGGGATGAAGATCGGCGACATCGGCGTCGTGGAGCTGAACGAGGCCTTCGCCGCGCAGGTGATCCCGATCATGGATGAGTGCGGCATCCCGCTCGAGAAGCTCAACACCCACGGCGGCGCGATCGCCCTCGGCCATCCATTCGGGATGACCGGCGCCCGCATCATGGGGACGCTCTTGAACGTGATGGAGACCGACGATCACCAGGTCGGCCTGGAGACGATGTGCGTCGCCGGCGGACAGGGCGAGGCGATGATCGTCGAGCGGCTCAACTAGCTCGCCGGAGCCGGGCGCGGGCCCGGTCTCGCGCCCGACGGCCGATGAACTGGCCCAGCGTTCCGCGCCGGGCCGAGATCGCCTGGTAGGCGGCCTCGGTGGTGCGGGGAAAGGTCGCTGCGACCCGGGCGAGGGGACGGCCCGCGGGGAGCAGCCGCAGCAGGTCGGGCGCCGCCGCGCCCGCGGATCGGACGGTCCCGTCGGCGAGAACCAGCTGCCACGACGCCATCCGCTGCTCCTCGCTCATCGCGGCCAGCAGCCGCTCGGCCTCGGGCTCCTGAAGTGCCAGTGGGCGCAGACGGCCGTGACGGTCCCAGGCCAGGATCTTCGCGGCCGACCAGGTGCAGAAGCCGCAGTCGGCGTCGTAGAGGAGAACCGCTTGCCGCTTACCGCTCAATCCTCGAATAGCGCGTAGCCGTAGCTCCCGCGCTTCAGCGCCAGCTTGGCGATCGCGATCATCCGCTCGTCGTCGTTCGACTCGATCTGGTTGAGCGCACCGCGAACGCGGCCGGCGGCGCGCCTACAGAAGGTGTCGGCGATGTAGAGCTCCTGACCCGACGGCTCGACTCCTTGGTCCTCGAGGATCGCGGTGACCCGCGATAGCAGCGCGATCTGGGCGAATACGTCGGAGACGACGTCGGAGAGGCGCTTCTGCTGGAACTGGCGCTCGAGAATTCCCTTGCGATGCTCGCGCAACTGGCCCTCGGTGACGTCGCGCAGTCGCTTCACCTGGTCGGAGACGGCCTCGGCCTGCTCCTTCAACTCCGGGTGCGCCACGGTGATCTTGTCGGGACGCAGCTCGCGTCCGATGCGGCCGCTGACGTAGTCGATCATCACCCCGATCGAGCCGATCGGGTCCCCCAGTTCGAGCGACCCGAGCTCGGAGAGCTTCTCGCCCAGCGGCTTCATCCCGGTCAGCGCGATGAAGGCCCGCATCACGTCGTTGGCGCCCTCGAAGATCGGGAAGATGCGGATGTCGCGCAGGACCTTCTCGTAGGGCTCGGTGCGCATATATCCCTCGCCGCCCTTGAGCTGCAGCACCCGGTTGGCGGCGTACCAGAGGAACTCGGTGCCCGAGACCTTGCAGATCGCCGACTCGAGCGAGTAGTCGGGCACGCCGTTGTCGACCATGCCGCAGGTCAGGTAGGTCATCGACTCGAGCCCGAACAGATAGGAGACCATCCAGGCGATCTTGTCCTGGACCAGCTCAAATTCGGCCAGCGGCCGGTCGAACTGTCGCCGCTCCTTGGCGTGCTCGATCGCTTCGTCGAGTAGGTACTTGGTGGCGCCGACCGAGCCGGTGCCGAGGCTGAGCCGGCCGTTGTTGAGGACGTGCATTGCAATGTGAAAGCCCTCGCCGGCCTCGCCGAGAACGTTCTCGGGCGGCACGCGCACGTCCTTGAAGTAGAGGCGGCGCAGGTCGTTGCCCCGCAGCCCCATCGTGTCGTAGCGCTCGCCGACCTCGAACCCCTTCATCCCCTTCTCGAGGATCAGAGCGATATGGCGATCCTTTCCGTCGACCTCCGCGCGAGCGAAGGTGACGAAGACGTCGCCCTGGCCGCCGTTCCCTATGTAGCGCTTCTCGCCGTTCAGCAGCCAGGACCCGTCGCCCTGCTTGACC
>Ga0299907_10001106_pt1 | contig 14860 bp, 11 predicted proteins | sample RVTome_16_FD_198680 | JGI IMG/M metagenome (GOLD analysis project Ga0299907, IMG submission 198680) | Soil microbial communities from uranium-contaminated site in the Upper Colorado River Basin, Wyoming, United States - RVT152D67 (version 2) ... | reverse complement strand
GGATGCCGTCCGGCCGGAGGGCGGCGGCACATGTGGGCCCTTGGTGTTGAGCAGCATGAGATAGGGAAAATCAAGCTCGAAGTTGAACTTCGCTTCGGGAAATATCGCCGATGGCGCTCTCTCGGTCCGCGGTCACCCGCCGCCTGGAACTTGCAAGTGACCTCGGGCCTTACCTGAATATGTCGTTAACCATAGGCGCATCGTTGCCAGCGATACCGCCGAAAGGTGATTGTGAAGAAACCGTGAAGCACGCGGTGAGCCAGCCGAGCGCCAGGGATTTTTCGAAGGAGCGAGCCGATGAGCGATGTCCGGATCGTGACGTTGGACTGCCTGTTGCGGCGGCTCGAGGCGGTCCTCGGGAAGGACAGCCTGCTGCTCCGCCGGTTCGAGCAGGGGCTTCGCCTCGAGGACGAACGCTGTCTGAGCGACGCAATGAGCAGTCTGCGGCTGTATTCGGACGACATCCGCCGCTCGGTCGAGGACGCGGTCATGGGATGGCTGTTCGGTGCCCGCGCCGAAACGCCGCCCGACCGACGGGAAGCCTGGCCTCCCGGTTGAGCTCGTTTCTCCCCCACCTGACTTGAGGCGGTCCGTTCGGACCGCCTCCTTTTTTGCGTTGTTGACATAAGGACATAAAGAGATATACATATGCACTGGACTGAGCGATGGCCATGATCCTGCCGACCGAATCCCTCGACAGCCTGCTGGGCGGCCTGCGTGCGGCCGCCGACCCCAGCCGTCTGCGCCTGCTCGTGATCTGCGCCCAGGGCGAGTGGACCGTCACCGAGCTGACCCAGGTCGTGGGCCAAAGCCAGCCGCGCGTCTCGCGCCATCTCAGGCTTTTGACCGAGGCCGGCCTGCTCGAGCGCTTCCGCGAGGGCAGCTGGGCATTCTATCGGCGCGCCCAGAGCGGGCCCGGTGCAAGGCTAGCTCGCAATCTCTGCCGCATGCTGCCCGCCGGCGATCCGGAGCTGGCGCTCGATCGCCAGCGCCTCGACGCCGTGCGCGCCGCCCGGCAGGCGGAGGCGACGCGGTATTTCGCGGCCCACGCCGCGAGCTGGGACGAGATCCGCTCACTCTACGTCGACGAAGCCAAGGTCGAGGCGGCGCTGCTCGAGCTACTCGGCGACCGGCCGCCACGCAATCTCTTGGACATCGGTACCGGCACCGGCCGGATCCTGCAGCTGCTCGCCCCGCGCATCGGCTTCGGCCTCGGCCTCGACCTATCGCGCGAAATGCTGGCGGTCGCCCGCGCCAACCTCGATCGCGCCGCGCACCGCAACTGCCAGGTGCGCCAGGGCGACATGTATCATCTGTCGCTGCCGGACGGCTCGTTCGACGCCGCGACGCTGCACAACGTCCTGCACTTCGCCGACGATCCGGGCGCGGCGCTCGCCGAGGCGGCCCGCGTGCTCGGCCCCGGGGGCCGCCTGGTGGTGGTGGATTTCGCGCCGCACGGCCTCGAGTTCCTGCGCCGCGAGCACGAGCACCGGCGGCTCGGCTTCGCCGATACCGAGATGCGGAAATGGTTCGGCGCCGCCGGCCTCGGGTTCGATGCGCCGGTCCGGCTCGCGGGCGATCCGCTGACCGTGGTCATCTGGTCGGGCCGGCGCATCGGCCATCGGGCCGAGCCCGCTGCGACCGAGCAGCCGACGCCCGCGCGGCGGCTCGGCGAGGGCGTGGCGCTCGAGCATCTGCCGAGGAGTGGCGTCGCATGAGCACCGATCATGGCGCCGGTTTCGCCGGACGACGCTTCGCCTGGTTGGGCGAGCCGTTGCCCGAGATCGCGATCTCGTTCGAGTTCTTTCCCCCCAAGACCGCCGATGCCGGGACGAGGCTGTGGCAGGCGGTCGAGCGGCTGAGGCCGCTCGGCCCCCACTACGTCTCGGTGACCTGCGGCGCGGGCGGCAATCCTGCCGAGGGCACCGCAACCTGGATCGACGAGCTGCGCCGCCGGGCCGGGCTCGAGGCTGCCGCGCACCTCACCTGCGCCAGCGCCTCGCGCGCCATGGTGGAGGAGATCGCGCGGGCATACTGGGCCGCCGGCGTCCGCCACATCGTCGCCCTGCGCGGCGACCGTCCCAAGGACGGCCCGGCATGGCCGGAAGGCTCGCACTACCGTTTCGCGGCTGAGCTGGTGAGCGCATTGCGCCGGATCGCCGACTTCGAGATCAGCGTCGCCGCCTATCCGGAGGTCCACCCCGAAGCGAAGAGCCCGACGGCCGACTTCGACAATCTCAAGCGCAAGCTGGATGCCGGCGCCAGCCGGGCGATCACCCAGTACTGCTTCGATACCGACGTGGTGCTGCGCTTTCGCGACCGGATGGTGGCCGCCGGGATCGACGTGCCGCTCGCGGTCGGCATCTTGCCCGTGCACGATTTCGGCCAGATGCGTCGCTTTTCCGAGCGCTGCGGGGCGGGCGTCCCGGGCTGGCTGCGGAGCCTGTTCGACGGTCTGGACGGCGATGCCGGGCAGCAGGCGCTGCTCGGTACCAGCATCGCGGCCGAGCAGGCCAGGCGCCTGATCGTCGAGGGCATCGACGAGCTGCACTTCTACACCCTGAACCGGGCCGAGCTGACCGTCGCCGCCTGCCGGCTGCTCGGCCTGCGTCCGGCGGTCGCCCGCGCCGCCGCAGCCTGATTCCAACTGACCTCTGGTGTGATGAGCGACTTTCTCAAGGCCCTGAACGAGCGCGTCCTGCTGTTCGACGGTGCGATGGGCACCGAGATCCAGGCGCGCGAGCTGTCGATCGAGCAGGACTTCTGGGGCAAGGAGAACTGCTCCGAGATCCTCAATCTCAGCCGGGCCGACCTCGTGCGCGAGATCCATCTCGGCTATCTCGAGGCCGGCGCCGATGCGGTCGAGACCAACAGCTTCGGGGGCTCGCCGGTGACGCTCGGCGAGTTCGAGCTGCAGGACCGGACGTTCGAGATCAACCGCACGGCCGCCGCGCTTGCCCGCGAGGCGGTCGACAAGGCCTCGGGCGACGGCCGGCAACGCTTCGTCATCGGCGCGATCGGCCCGGGCACCCGGCTGCCATCGCTCGGCCATGTCGCCTACCGCACGCTCGAGCAGGCGTTCACGGTCCAGGCGGCCGGCCTGATCGCCGGCGGCGCCGAGGTGATCTTGTGCGAGACCTGCCAAGACCCCTTGCAGGTCAAGGCTGCGGTCAACGGCGCCAAGATCGCGATGCGCGAGGCCGGCCGGCACCTGCCGATCATGGTCCAGGTCACGGTCGAGACCACCGGCACCATGCTGGTCGGCACCGACATCGCCGCGGCGGCCGCGATCGTTGGCGCGCTCGGCGTCGACACGATGGGCCTGAACTGCGCCACCGGCCCGCAGGAGATGGCCGAGCACGTCGCCTATCTGGCCGAGGCCTGGCCGTTGCCGATCTCGGTCCTGCCCAATGCCGGCCTGCCCGAGCTTATCGAGGGCCAGACCACCTACCCGCTCGCCGCGCGCGATCTCGCCGCCTGGCTCGAGCGCTTCGTGACCGAGGACGGGATCGCCGTGGTCGGCGGCTGCTGCGGCACGACGAGAGAGCACATCGCCGAGCTCGACCGGATGCTGAAGCGCCTCGCCGAGGATGGCTTCCGGCCGCGCCCGAAATGCCGCGAGACCTCGCCGCAGCCGCAGCTCGCCTCGCTCTACAGCGCCGTCAATCTGCGCCAGGAGCGTGCCTATCTCTCGATCGGCGAGCGCTGCAACGCCAATGGCTCGAAGGCTTTCCGCGAGCGCCAGGCGGCTGAGGACTGGGACGGCTGCATCGCCATCGGCCGCGCCCAGGTCAAGGAGGGCTCGCACGCGCTGGATGTGTGCACCGCCTATGTCGGCCGCGACGAGGTCGCCGACATGACCGAGGTGATGACGCGCCTGCGCGGCGCGGCCGATGCGCCTATGGTCATCGACTCGACCGAGCTGCCGGTGCTGGAAGCGGCGCTCGAGCTGTATGGCGGCAAGGGCGTAATCAACTCGATCAACTTCGAGGACGGCGAGGAGCCGCCGACGAAGCGCCTCGAGCTCGCCCGCCGGTTCGGCACGGGCGTGATCGCGCTCACCATCGACGAGACCGGCATGGCAAAGGAGGCGGAGCGCAAGGTCGAGATCGCACGCCGCCTGATCGACTTCGCCTGCGGCCGCTTCGGCCTGCCACGCCACGACCTTCTGATCGATCCACTGACCTTCACCATCTGCACCGGCAACCAGGACGACCGCAAGCTCGGCCTCGAGACGCTGGACGCGATCGAGCGCATCGCGGCCGAATTCCCGGACATCCAGATCATCCTCGGCCTGTCGAACATCTCCTTCGGCCTGAACCCGGCCGCCCGCCACGTCCTGAACTCGGTGTTCCTCGACGAGGCGCAGCGCAGGGGCCTCACCGGCGCGATCCTGCACGCCTCCAGGATTATGCCGCTGCACAAGATCGCGGAGGAGGAGGTGCAGGCCGCGACCGATCTGATCTTCGACCGCCGGCGAGACGGCTATGACCCCCTGCACGCCTTCATGGCCCTGTTCGCCGACCGCAAGGTTGCGACCGAGAAAAAGGAGCGCCCGGCCGCGGTCGAGGAGCGCCTGAAGCTCCGGATCGTCGACGGCGACCGCCAGGGCCTCGAGGCCGACCTCGACGAGGCGCTGAGCAAGCACCCGCCGCTCGACATCATTAACATCCATCTCCTGGCCGGCATGAAGGTCGTGGGCGAGCTGTTCGGTGCCGGCAAGATGCAGCTGCCCTTCGTCCTTCAGTCGGCCGAGACCATGAAAGCCGCGGTCGCCCATCTCGAGCCGCACATGGAGAAGGTCGAGGGTCAGACCCGCGGCACGGTCGTGCTGGCGACGGTCAAGGGCGACGTCCACGACATCGGCAAGAACCTGGTCGACATCATCCTGACCAACAACGGCTACAAGGTGGTCAATCTCGGCATCAAGCAGCCGCTCGCCAACATCCTCGCCGCCGCGCAGGAGCACCGGGCGCATGCCGTCGGCATGTCCGGCCTCCTGGTCAAGTCGACCGTGATCATGCGCGAGAACATGGAGGAGATGACCCGCCAGGGCCTCGATCTCCCGGTCATGCTCGGCGGCGCCGCGCTCACCCGCCAGTATGTCGAGCAGGACATCGTCAAGGCTTACGGGCCCGGCCGGGTCGCCTATGCCCGCGACGCCTTCGACGGCCTGCACCTGATGGACCGGATCGTCACCGGCTGTTTCGATACCTACCTCGCCGAGCGCCAGGCGAAGCAGGAGGCGCGGCCAAGGCGACAGCGCCCCTCGCGCACGCTAGCCGCGGTCAACGGCGAGGCGCCGCCGATCCGGCCGGTCGATGTCGAGGAGACCCGTCTGCGCCGCGGCGAGCTGTCGCGGGGCATCGAGGTGCCGAGGCCGCCCTTCCACGGCCCCCGCGCCATCGAGGAGGTACCGGTTAAGGCGCTCCTACCCTTGCTCAACGAGAACATGCTCTACCAGTTCCATTGGGGCTTCAAGAAGGACGGTCGCTCGCTGGATCAGTTTCTTGCCTGGGCCGCCAAGGAGTTACGGCCGGTCCTGAATGATCTGCTGGAGGAAGCCGGGCACGAGAAGGTGTTCACGCCCAAGGCGATCTACGGCTACTGGCCGGCCGCCGCCGAGGGCAATGACGTCATCCTGTTCGACATCGAGGACCACGGCCGCGAGGTCGCCCGCTTCGCGCTGCCGCGCCAGAGCAAGACCCAAGGGCTCTGCATCGCGGACTTCCTGCGCGACGTCTCCGAGCCCGAGCGCGACGTGCTCGGCCTGCAGGTCGTGACCGTCGGCCAGCGCGCCTCGGACGTGGCGCGCGAGTGGTTCAAGGCCGATCGCTACAACGACTACGTCCGCCTGCACGGGCTCGGGGTCGAGCTGGCCGAGGCGCTCGCCGAGTACGTCCACAAGCGCATCCGCTCCGAGCTCGGTTTTTCTCAACTTGACGCGCGCGACCGGGCGGAGCTGCTGCGCCAGGGCTATCGCGGCTCGCGCTACTCCTTCGGCTATCCTGCCTGCCCGAACCTCGCCGATCAGCGCCAGCTTCTTTCCTTACTCGATGCGTCGCGGATCGACGTCGAGCTGTCCGAGGAAGACCAGCTCTGGCCCGAGCAGTCGACCTCGGCCATCGTCCTCCACCACCCCCAGGCGCGCTACTTCAACGTGTAGCAGCAGCGGTCCGGCTTGCCGACCGTCTGACTCGCCGGCACACTCGACTCGTGACGACCACGGACTGCGGGCCGAAGTGGGAGTCGCCAAGAGCGTCTGCGGCGCTCGCGCCATCGGCAGGAACCGGCATGCAGAGGAATAAGCAATGAAGCTCTGGCTGCACCACATCAACTTCTGCACGACCGACGTGCCCGCCATGGACGAGTTCTACCGTTCGGTGCTCGATCTCGAGCCGGAGCCGACCATGAACGCCAGCCGGGTGACCGGGCAGGGCTATCCGGGCGACGTGTCCTTCGTCACCGACGGCACGACCCAGGTTCATCTCGCGGAGAAGGATCTTCGGGTCGGCTTCCGCACGGGCAAGCCGATCAATCCGATGGAGCGCGGCCACATCGCCTTTCGCACCGACGACATCGACGCCTTCAAGCGGCGCCTCGACGAGAAGGGCATTCCCTACGCCGACTTCGGGGGGTGGGCCATGAGCGGCTGGCAGCAGATCTTCTTCTACGACCCCGATGGCAACGTCATCGAGGTCCACCAGGTCGAGGCCTGACGCGCAACGGCTGCTCCCGCTACCCTTGGGACCAGTACCGGCTGCATTGGCAGAAGCGATCCGGGAGCGCGCCGCACGGCCCTCGTGATTCGAGAGTTCCTCCGTGGGTCAAAGCAGGACCGACGGTGGGCCTTGGCGATGACCCGATCCGAGGCTCTCGATCGAAGACCCGCGGCGGCGGCTTTCGCTCGGCTTACCGAAGTTCTCGAACCCAGCGATCAAATGCGGAACGCTGCCAAACGAACCATTGACTGCACATCAGGAATTGAGAGTCACCTACGTTGAGCGGGACCTTCCAGTAGCGACCATAGCCTCTTTCACCCATCCTCTGGCTTGCCAGGTGAAAATACGGCTTGATCGCCTTGAGAAAGGGAAGACCGAGGTTGAACGTCATCTTGCAGTACCGAGCGTCGAGGAGCTGGCCGATCACCTCCGGCTTCAGCCTACCAGCCTGAGCGAGTCGCGCCATTGTCTGCCGCACGTGCTCGCCGATCTTGGGCTCGCCTTTTTCAGCCCCTACCGCAGCGAGGGTCTGGCGCATCTGCCGCCGTCGCGGCATCACCTCGCACAAGCGGACCAGCTGCTGAGCCCGCAGGAAAAGCTCGCTCGTGTCCGAGACCTCGTCCATCCGGTCCAAAACCGGCTGCATGATCTCCTCGCCGAAGTCCTCGTTGGCGACGATGCCAAGGTTCATGCGACCCGCCGACAGACTGCTGCGATCCGCCAAAATTGACTGCAACTCCTGCCAAAAGGCCTTCAGGGCGCCCTCGACAGCTCTGTGCATCTTCGGCGTCGCGAAAACGATGTCGGCCTCGTGCAGGTCGAAATAGGCTTCAAGCGCAAATGCCGTGCGAATCAGCTTCTTGAGGATGCGCCCGACCGTCTCCTTGACGTCGCCATACTGCACACCGGCCTCATGGAACGCGGAGTCCACCGCTACGGCAGCGGGGCCCGCCTCACCGAACCGAAAGCCGAGACGTCTATCTCAGCCTGGCGGATGAACTGCTGGAACGACGATCTCTTGAAGACCTCGTATCCGAGGCGCTGTTCCGCGACCTCCCGCATCTTCTCGAAGTCGGCGGCGAGGTTCGCCTCGTGGCGGATCGGCCAGGCGGGCGACGACTTCCAGTTCGTCTGGGCGATCGGGCAACCCTGGACATGACGGAGCCACGAGAAAATGAGCGACTCGCCGACCTCGACCTTCATCCTTCTCGCACCTTTCGTCCGTGTGGACCTCCAGACTTGGCCGAATCGATTAGCTTTTGGTGAAGATGTTGCCTGAGTTTGGCCGAGCGTCAGATCACCGGGGACCCGTTGTCCGTCGTACGCCAGCGGCGCAACGTGGCAGTGGTGACCACTATGGTGCAGGAGACCCGATGCGGGTCTCGACCGCCTGCCGCGCTCTCACCTATACGTCGAGATTGACGACCTTGAGCGCGTTGGACTGGATGAACTCGCGCCGCGGCTCGACCACGTCGCCCATCAGCGTGGAAAAAATCTCGTCCGCTTCATCGGCGTGATCGATCCGCACCTGGTAAAGGCGGCGCGCCTCGGGGTCGAGCGTGGTCTCCCAGAGCTGGGCCGGGTTCATCTCGCCGAGCCCCTTGTAGCGCTGGATCGCGAGCCCCTTGCGCCCGGCGGCCATCAGCGCCTGAACCAGGGCGAGCGGCCCCGCCACCCTGGTCTCGGTGCCCTTGCGATCGAGCGTCGCCGGCTCGTCGAAGGCACCGCCGAGGTCGGCGATCGCCGCCGTCAGCCGGCGGGCCTCGGGGCTGCGCGCGGTCTGCGGGTCGAGGCGGAAGCGCTCGCGCCGCTCCTCCCGCCGCCGCAGGAACACGAGCGCCCCGTCGGCCGCACGAGAACCCTCCCACAGCTCGCCGCTGCCGCTCAGGCGCCTGGCGATGCGCGGCCCGTAGCCCTGGCCTGCCGCCTGCTCGGTGAGCGCCTCCTCGGTCAGCGCGCCGGACAAGGCGGCGGCCTCGACCAGCGGCGACGGTAGCCGGCGCTCGAGCGCGTGGATCAGGTTGACCGCATGGCGGGCCTTGCGGGCCAGCTCGGTCAGGCGCTCGCCTTCGATCACCTCGCCCTGCGCCGTGATCAGCCGTGCATCCTCGAGGCCGCTCGAGATCAGATAGTCCTCGAGCTGGGCATCGTCCTTGAGATAGCGCTCGGCATTGCCCCGCTTGACGCGATAGAGCGGCGGCTGGGCGATGTACAGATGGCCCGCCTCGACGATCTCCGGCATCTGCCGATAGAAGAAGGTGAGCAGGAGCGTGCGGATGTGCGAGCCGTCGACATCGGCGTCGGTCATGATGATGATGCGGTGATAGCGCAGCTTCGAGAGGTCGAAGTCGTCGCGGATGCCGGTGCCGAGCGCCGTAATGAGGGTGCCGATCTCGCCCGAGCCCAGGATCTTGTCGAGACGCGCGCGCTCGACGTTCAGGATCTTGCCGCGCAGCGGCAGGATCGCCTGGAACTGACGGTGCCGGCCCTGCTTGGCCGAGCCGCCGGCGGAATCGCCCTCGACCAGGAACAGCTCGGATTTCTCCGGATCGCGCTCCTGGCAGTCGGCGAGCTTGCCCGGCAGGTTGGCGACGTCGAGCACGCCCTTGCGCCGGGTCAGCTCGCGCGCCTTGCGCGCCGCCTCGCGCGCCGCAGCGGCATCGACCACCTTGGCGACGATCGCCCTGGCCGGTGCCGGGTTCTCCTCCAGCCAGCGGTTCAGCGCCTCGCCGATCAGGCCCTGGACCACCGGTGCGACCTCGGAGCTGACCAGCTTGTCCTTGGTCTGGGACGAGAACTTGGGGTCCGGCATCTTGATCGAGAGCACGCAGGTCAGGCCCTCGCGCGCATCCTCGCCGGTCAGCTGGATCTTCTCGCGCTTGGCGATGCCGCTGTCCTGGGCGTAGGCCTGGATGCTGCGGGTGAGCGCGGCGCGGAGCGCTGCGAGATGCGTGCCGCCGTCGCGCTGCGGAATGTTGTTGGTGAAGCAGAGCGTCGTCTCGTGGTAGCCGTCGTTCCACTCCAGCGCCGCCTCGACCTGGACCAGGTCGCGCTCGCCCCGGATCAGGACCGGCGGCGCGTGGAGCGGCGTCTTGGCGCGGTCGAGATAGGCGACAAAGGCCGCGAGGCCGCCGTCGTAGCGGAGCGTATCCTCGACCGGCTCGGCGCCGCGCTCGTCGCGCAGAAGAATCGTCAGGCCGGCATTGAGGAAGGCGAGCTCGCGCAGCCGGTGCTCGAGCGTCTGGTAGCTGAACTCGGTGCGGGTGAAGACCTCGAGCGACGGCATGAAGGTGATCTCGGTGCCGCGCCGGCCGTGCGAGTCCCCGACCACTGCGAGCGGCGCCTCGGGCTCGCCGCCGTCCTTGAAACGCATGAAGTGCTCCTGGCCGCGCCGCCAGATCCGCAGATCGAGCCGCTCGGAGAGCGCATTGACCACCGACACGCCGACGCCGTGCAGGCCGCCCGAGACCTTGTAGCTGTTCTGGTTGAACTTGCCTCCGGCATGCAGCACCGTCATGATCACCTCGGCGGCCGAGACGCCCTCGCCCTCGTGGATCTCGGTCGGGATGCCGCGGCCGTTGTCGCGCACGGTGACCGAGCCTTCGGCGTTCAGGATCACTTCGACCCGGTCGCAATAGCCAGCGAGCGCCTCGTCGATGGCGTTGTCGACCACCTCGAAGACCATGTGGTGCAGGCCCGAGCCGTCATCGGTGTCGCCGATGTACATGCCCGGCCGACGGCGCACCGCCTCGAGACCTTCGAGGACCTGGATGGCGCTCGAATCGTAGGTATCGACGGCGGTCGCTTCAGGCAGGGCAGGGGTGGCTTGGGTCATAAGCGTGCAGTCTCGACTCCGCGACGTGAAAGTGTTGGGCGCGTGCGCCGAGCGGCGCGAACAGGGCGCCATCGGTGCCGGTCAGCCAGACCTGAACGCCGAGGCCGGAAAGCTCGTCGAACAGATCGGCGCGCCGTTCCGGGTCGAGATGGGCGGCGACCTCGTCGAGCAGAAGGATGGGCAGCCGCTCGCCCTGCGCCGCGCGCAGCCGCGCCGCGGCCAGCACGATGCTGACCAGCAGCGCCTTTTGCTGCCCGGTCGAGCAGTCTCCGGCCAGGCGGCCGCTCGGCCGGTGGCGCACCACCAGATCGCTGCGGTGCGGGCCCACGGCGGTCGTGCCGCTCTCGGCATCCTCGCGACGATCGGCGGCGAGCGCCTCGGCGTAGCGCGCCTCGACCTCGAGCGCTGGCTGATCGTCCAACCAGGCCTCGACCTCGCCAACCACGGCGAGCTCGGGCCTCGGAAAGCCGCCGGGCTCGTGCTCCAGCGCCGCGCCGAGGCCGGCGATCGCCAGCCGGCGCGCCGCCGCGACGGCTACCCCCGCCGCCGCCGCGCGGCGCTCAAGCGCGCCGAGCCAGGCCGGATCGAAGCGTCCCTCGCGCAACAGCCGCGCCCGCTCGCGCAATGCATGGCCGTGGCCAGCGACCTGGCCGGCGTGCGCCGGATCCTCGGCCAAAACCAGCCGATCGAGGAATCGGCGCCGGGCCGGCGCACCGTCCTGGAGCAGCCGGTCCATGTCCGGCGTCAGCCAGATCGCGCTGATCACCTCGGCGAGCGCGGCCTGGCTCGCGGCCGGGGCGCCGTTGATGCGAATCGCACGCCGCTCGCGCTCGGCCTCCGCCATGCGCCCGGTGCCGATCTCCAGGGGGCCGGAACGGTCCTCGAGCCGCGCCGCGACCGCCCACGGCCCACCGCCCGTCCGATCGACCTCGGCAAGGCACGCGCCGCGCAGGCCCCGGCCAGGGGCGAGAAACGAGATGGCCTCGAGAAGGTTCGTCTTGCCGGCACCGTTCGGCCCGGTCAGCACCACCGGCCGACGGTCGATCTCGAGGCGCAGCGCCGCATAGGAGCGGAAGTCGCTGAGGGACAGGCGACGCACCGCGAGCGTCGACGAATCCGCGTCGCGCGCCGCGGCCTGCGGCGCCCAGGTCTGCTCGAGCGCGCGCGCCATCACACGCGCATGGGCATCAGGACGTAGAGCGTGCTGGTATCCTTGGGGTCACGCACGAGCGTCGGCGAGCCGGCATCGGCCATCGCCAGCTCGATCTCGTCGCCCACGATCTGGCTGCTCATGTCCATTATATAGCGAGCGTTGAAGCCAATCTCCAGCGGCTCGCCGGCATAGGACACCTCCTCGTCCAGCTCCTCCACCGCACGCCCGGCGTCGGGGCTGATCGCGGTGAGCGTCAGCCGGCCCTCGGCGACGCTGAGCTTGATCGCGCGCGACTTCTCGGTCGAGATGGTCGCGACCCGGTCGACCGCATCGGCGAGGTTCTTGTTCGGGACGACCAGAAGCTTCTCGTTGCCGCTCGGGATCACCCGCTCGTAGTCCGGAAAGGTGCCGTCGATCAGCCGGGAGCGCAGCACCGCCTGGTCGACGGTGAAGCGGATCCGGGAGCTGGACAGGGCGATCTCGATCGGCGCTTCGGCAGCGACCTCGTCGATCAGCTTGCGCACCTCGCCGACCGTCTTGCGCGGCACGATCACCGCGGGCATGCCCTCGGCGCCCTCGGGCGGCGCCATCTCGACCCGGGCGAGCCGGTGGCCGTCGGTCGCCACGGCCCGGAGCCGCGCCTCGCCGTCGATCTCAACCGTGTGCAGGAAAATGCCGTTCAGGTAGTAGCGCGTCTCTTCGGTCGAGATGGCGAAGCGCGTGCGGTCGATCAGCCGGCGCAGGTCCTCGGCCGGGATCGTGAAGCTGTGCGCCAGGCCGTCGTCCGGCATGGTCGGGAAGTCGGTGGCCGGCAGGCAGGGCAGATCGAAGGTCGAGCGCCCGCAGCGCAGCGTCAGCTCGTTGCCGCTCGAGGCGCGCTCCAGCCGCACGCGGCTGCCCTCGGGCAGCTTGCGGACGACGTCGTAGAGGATGTGCGCGGGCGCCGTGGTCGCGCCCGCCTGGCCGATCTCCGCCTCGGTGCGCTCCACGACCGACAGGTCCATGTCGGTCGCGGTCAGGCTCAGGTCCCGCTCGCCCGCATCGAGCTTGACGTTGGCGAGGATCGGGATGGTGGTGCGCCGCTCGACGACGCTCTGCACGTGGGCGAGCGATTTGAGCAGCGCCGCCCGCTCGATGGCTAGCTTCATGATCGCGCCACAGCCTGCAAGGTGGTGACCGTCTCACTCCCGCGTGGCCCGGCATACGGCACATGGCGAAGCCGCGCGAGCGCCGCTCGCCGGGATCGGGACCCTACCACCGATCGAATTTCGAGGCAGCAAAAAAGCTTGCGTCGGCTGGCCACCGGGTAGCGTGCCGGAGCTGGCCGCAGGGCGGGCGTGAAGGGGTGGGCGGAGGCATGGGTCGAGGTGCTCAGCCCTGGAGCACGCGGCGCAGGGTCTCGACGTCCTCGTTCAGCACCGCGTCGACGGCGCGCAGCTCGTCGATCCTGCGGATCGCGTGCATCACCGTGGTGTGATCCCGGTTGCCGAACTTGCGGCCGATCTCCGGCAGGGAGCGCGGCGTCAGCTGCTTGGCGAGGTACATCGCCACCTGGCGGGGCCGGGCGACCGCGCGCGCCCGACGGGCCGAGTGCATGTCCGAGACCTTGACGCGGAAATGCTCGGCGACGCGCTTTTGGATCTCCTCGATGGTGATCCGCCGCTCATGGGCACGCAGAACGTCCTGCAGAACCTCCTGCGCCATGTCGACCGAGATCTCCCGGCCGACCAGGGTCGCCTGGGCGATGATCCGGTTGAGCCCGCCTTCCAGCTCGCGCACGTTGGCGGTGATGCGACGGGCGAGGAAGTCGAGCACGCGCTCCGGCACCTCGATCTCGGGCGCCAGCAGCTTCGCCTTGCAATGCAGGATTCCGAGGCGCAGCTCGTAGGTCGTGGGATGGATGTCGACCACGAGCCCCCAGCCGAGCCGCGAGCGGATGCGCTCCTCCAGCCCCGACAGCTCGGACGGGCTGCGATCGGCCGAGATCACGATCTGCCGGCCGCGGTCGACCAGCGTGTTGAAGGTATGGAAGAACTCTTCCTGAGTACTTTCCTTGCCGCTGATGAACTGCACGTCGTCGACCATCAGCACGTCGGAGGAGCGGAACAGCTCCTTGAAGCTCATGGTATCCTTGAAGCGTAGCGCCTTCACGAACTGATACATGAACTTCTCGGCCGAAAGATAGACCACCTTGCGTGCCGGATGCCGGCGCCGGATGTGCCAGGCGATGGCATGCATCAGGTGGGTCTTGCCGAGGCCGACCCCGCCATACACGAACAGAGGATTGAACGGTGGCGTCTCGAGCTCGGCCACCCGCCTGGCGGCGGCGCAGGCCAACTCGTTGGTCTTGCCGACCACGAAGTTCTCGAAGGTGCAACGGGCATCGAGGGGGGCACCGATCCCGGCTTCCGAATTGGCCGTGGCGGACGCCTCACGCGGCCGTGCCAGAGGCGATAACGTGGTGGCGACGGGCGGGTTGCCCGAGGCTGCCGGCGCCGGACCGACGGTGAGAGCGACCCCGCCGATCGCCCCGTCGACACGGCGCCAGAGCGCGCGGATGCGATCGGCATAGTGGGCGGCGATCCAATCGCGCAGAAACCGGGTCGGCACCGACAGGAGAACGCGATCGCCTTCCAGGCCGACCAGCGTCAGAGGCTCGAGCCAGGTACGGTAGGCGGTCTCCCCGAATTCGGCCTGCAACATCGCCTGCACCTGACCCCAGTGACGGTCGAGATCGCGGACGGCGCTCTTGGGACGGAGGTTCATGGGGACGTCCGGCTGGCTACCTGCAGCCCGTGCGGCCGTCTGCGAGAACGCTAGCACGGGCCCGGGACGCCGAAGTATTCGTTTTCGGGGCGAGACGAGTTGCTCATAATCGACAAGTATCCGCCTTGCGATCCCATAAAGATCAGACGTTGAAGGCGAAACGCGAGAGGCTCAGCTCTTGCCGCGCAGAATAGGGGCAGCCTGCGGCGCTGGCAAGGTGATCGAAAGGGGAACGTAAAATATCACCTCACGGTTGAATACAATTCGCCAATAATTTTGACTCCAATTGCTTGCACAATCGACATCAATTCAATCAATTGCCGGCAAAATTATTCGACCATTTTGAATAGTCGCTGGTCGAGCAGCCAAACCACGCGTTCTAAC
>Ga0299907_10001105_pt1 | contig 14861 bp, 8 predicted proteins | sample RVTome_16_FD_198680 | JGI IMG/M metagenome (GOLD analysis project Ga0299907, IMG submission 198680) | Soil microbial communities from uranium-contaminated site in the Upper Colorado River Basin, Wyoming, United States - RVT152D67 (version 2) ... | reverse complement strand
CTTGATCACCCCGTCAACCGTCAACGGCGTCTTCTCGTCGTACGAGCTCCAGCCATGGTGAGCAACCGAAAGCGAGGCGGTCAGGCCAAGCACGCCCGCGGCGGCAAGGCACCGGATCCATATCGGTTTCATCGAGGCCTCCTGCAGTCCATCGTTCCCCTTGTAACGATTCCGGGCCACGCACGTCAAGCGGCGTCGCGCTATCTCGGAAAGATGCGGCGCAGCGGCAGCTCCAGCCCTTCGAGATGCGGCGTCGTCAGCACGTCGTCTTCCTCGCGACGGAGCTCGATGGCGCGGCCGAATCGCCCATGCTCGTTGCGATAGATCCGGACGACGTCCCGCTCAGGGTCGACGACCCAGTACTCCTCGACACCCGAACGCTGGTACAGCTGTTTCTTGATGGTCTCGTCCCGCTTGCGGGTCCCCTTCGACGCGATCTCGACGACCAGCTCGGGTGCGCCGATCACGTGCTTGTCATTCAGAATGGCGGCAGCGCGCTGACTGGACATGTACAAGAGGTCCGGCTCGACGACGTCGAAAAAAGAGAACACGATGTCGAACGGCGCATAGAACACCTGACCGATCGGATGCGCTTCCAGCCAGGAGCGAATCAGGAAGTGCAGATTCCCCGAGACCGCCTGGTGCCTCGTATTCGGCGACGGCGTCACGTAGTGCTCCCCGTCGATCAACTCGTGCCGCTTCCCGTCGTCCGGAAACCGCAGGAAGTCGTCGTACGTCAGCTTGACGCGCGCCGGGCTCGTGCTCATCCCGTTCCCCTCCCTTACGCGCTCATTCTACCGTCGACTTCATGCGAAGGCAGTGCCGGTGCGGGAACTTGAAATCAGGGTGATTCAGTGAACTGGTGGACGTCGCGATCGCAGAATCTGCAATCGGCGTTGGCCCGATGATCGAGGATCCCGTCAAGTTGGCTTCGACGGGCTAGCGGCGCACCACAGGCGCGCCCCGCCGGAGCGGAGCGGGGCAAGGGGCCCCCGCCCCTCGGCTCACGCTCGGGGCGCCCTGAGCATTGTCGAAGGGCGCGAGCGACGGCGCTGGGGGGTTCCGGCGGGGCGAAGCCCCCCGGTCTAGTCGGAGCACGTGCGCACTCCGCACTCCGCACGTCGCACGTGTCGGCCCCCGATCCCCCGCGCATCACCCGCCGTAGAACGAGGGCAGCGGCATGTCCCGCATCGTGTGAAGGCCCGGTGCCACCTCCAGGATCCGGGGGATCGAGTTGACCACGATCGAGGCCGTCGCCACGTCGCCGTGTACGCCCCCCGCGATCTTCTGCCTGATGCCCGGTGACCCGATGATCTCCACCGCATCGTAGGACTCGGCCGCGCCCAGGTACGCCTCGATGTGCAGCGTGATCACCGGCTCCTCGCGCCGGTAGCCGATCCCGTCCTGCACGATGCCGCAGACGTACCCCGGATCCACCGCCAGGAACTCGCTCGCCACCGTCGTCGTGGCGATCTTCGGCTGGATCTCGTCGGTGATGCGACCGAGCTTCCAGCCGAGCGCCTGGGCAATCATCGACACCGATTCGGTCAACCCGACGTGCCGCACGCTGCCGTCGTCCACCTTGGCCTGGAACTGCTCTCTCGTGAGCCCGGCGCCGATCTTCATCTGGAACGGCAGCCGCCGCACGCTGGCATCCTGGATCCGATCGACGCGGATCGCGTCGACACGCTCGCAGACCCCGGTCAGCATGATCGGCAGCGCATCCATCACGAACCCGGGGTTCACCCCGGTGCCCAGCACCGCCACCTTCGCCTGCTTGGCGAGCTGGTGCACGATCCGGGCGTAGCGCATGTTCGCGCGCGTCGGATACGACAGCTCCTCCGTCGTCGAGACGATCGGCACCTTCAGATTCAGGATCGCTTCGATCTGCGGCAGCACGCTCTTGAGCGACGAGCCCGTGCACAGCACCACGGCATCAGGCTTGGCCGACTTGATCGTCTTCCGCGCGTCGGCCGAGACCTCGACCTTCAACGGGCGGCCGACGCCGGCGACCTCGCCGAGATCGCGCCCGGCCTTGGCCGAATCGATGTCCACCGCCCCGGTGATCTTGAATCCCTTGCGGTTGGCAACCTGCCGGACGATCCCGGCGCCGATCGGGCCGAGCCCGAAGTGCACGAGCCGGATCGGCCCGCTGTGTGATGCCATTGCTGACTCCTGTTTTTAGTCCGGGGGGCTTCGCCCCGCCGGACCCCCCACCTCCACCCCAGCGCGCACAAGACGCGCGCCGGGGGCCCCGGCATCGCCGTCGCTCGCGCCCTTCGATCACGCTCGGGGCGGAACAACCCCGCGCCCTGCGCCCACCGACCCGATCGGGCGATCCGTGCATTATACCCAGCGCTCCCGAAGGCGCCGGGAGCCGTTGTTGTAGGATCAGCGCGTGCCAGCGCGTGTGGCGGCAGCCCTGGTGCTCCTGGCGATCGTCACGGCAGCGCCGGAACGGATCCCGGTCGCGGGTGCCGCGGGTCAACCAGCCGCCGCGGAACGTGGACAGGGTGCCCCTGCTGCGCCGGCAGGCACCGGCACGCCCCAGGCCACCGCTCCCCTGAGCACCGCTGCAAGGCCGGACCCGATCGCGAGCTATACGATCGACGCACGCCTCGACCCGGCCGCCCGGGCCATTACGGGACGCCAGGTGCTGACGTGGCGCAACATCTCGGCCAACCCAGCCGCCACTTTGCAGTTCCACCTGTACTACAACGCGTGGCGGAATACCGCCTCCACCTGGATGCGCGAGTCCCGCCTGGCTGGCGACACGCCGCTGCACGACCGGCCCGAGGGCGACTGGAGCTGGATCGACGTGGCCAGCATCCGCGTCGTCTTCGGAGAACGTGAGACGGATCTCACCGGCCGGATGCGATTCGTCAGCCCAGACGACGGGAATCCCGATGACCGGACGGTGCTCGAAGTGCCGCTCGATGCGCCGGTCGCGCCGGGAGAGACCATCGCGGTTCACATGGCGTGGTCGTCCAGGGTGCCGCGCACCTTCGCGCGCACCGGCGCGATCGGCAACTTCTTCTTCATCGCGCAGTGGTTCCCGAAGATCGGGGTGCTCGAGGATTCGGGCTGGAACTGCCATCAGTTCCACGCGCACACGGAGTTCTTCGCTGATTTCGGCAGCTACGACGTGAGCCTGACCGTGCCGCGCGGCTGGATCGTCGGGGCCACGGGGCTCGAGCGCGAGCGGCGTGACAACCCCGACGGGACGTCGACCCACCGGTACTCCCAGGATGCGGTGCACGATTTCGCCTGGACGACCGGCCCCGACTACCTGGAGTACGTCGAGCAGTTCACGCACGCAACGCTGCCCGCGGTGCGCATGCGGCTCCTGCTGCAGCCCGAACATCGCGGCCAGGAGGCGCGGCATTTCGAGGCGACCCGCGCCGCCCTGAAGTACTACGGCGAGTGGTACGGCCCGTATCCCTACGGGCACGTCACCATCGTCGATCCTGCGTGGGGAAGCGGCGCCGGCGGCATGGAGTATCCAACGCTGTTCACGGCAGGCACGCGATGGCTTGCGCCGGAGGATGTCACCCAGCCGGAAAGCGTCACCGTTCACGAGGCGGGCCACCAGTTCTGGTATGGCATCGTCGCCACCAACGAGTTCGAGCACGCATGGCTGGACGAAGGGCTGAATACCTTCTCGACGGCGCGGGTCCTGGCGCAGCAGTTCGAACCGAACTACTTCGTCCGCCGCTACTTCGGCGGGTTCGTGCCGTGGGTCTTCACCGGCCTGCCGATCGCGCGCGCCACGGAGAGCCGCTCGCTGGCAGCGTACCGGACTGCCGCAGCCGGCGACGTGCAGGCACTTCCCACCTGGCGCTACTGGCCCGGCAGCGCGAGCGCGACGACGTATCACAAGACCGCGCTGTGGCTGCACACGCTCGAGCGCATGCTCGGCTGGGAGACGCTGCAGCGGATCCTGTCCACCTACTTCAACCGGTGGGCGTTCCGCCATCCATCGCCGTCCGATTTCCTTGCGATTGCCAACGAGGTCAGCGGCCGCGACCTGACGTGGTTCTTCGATCAGGTCCACAGGCGCGGCGTTGTGTTCGACTACGGCGTCGAGACGTTCCGCAGCGATTCGATCGGGACGCGCGGGTATACGGGCGACGGCGATCGACGGACGTTTGCCGCGGGAGACCGTGGCGCAGGCTATCGGACGACGGTCGTCGTCCGCCGCTACGGCGAGGGCATCTTTCCCGTCGACGTCCGGGTGCAGTTCGAGAACGGCGAGGAAGCGAGGTGGCAGTGGGACGGCCGCGAACGGTGGAAGCTGTTCGAGGTCGACAAGCCGGCGCGGGCGCGCCGCGCCGAGGTCGACCCCGACCGTGTGCTGATGCTGGACGTCCGCGTGACGAACAACTCTGCCCTGCTGGACCCGGCGGCGGGCCCGGCCGCCACCAGGTGGGCACTCGCATGGCTCATCTGGCTGCAGGACCATCTGCTGACCTCCGGGTTTTTCGTCTGACATGACGGCGCTCGCCGCGTTCCGCGACGGCATTCGCCGCGTCAACGGCGCCCCTGCCATCCTGTGGGGCCTGGTGCTCGTGACGCTCCTCGTCAGCCTGCCGCTGGCGATGGTGGTGAGAGGCATGATCGAGGTCCACCTCGGCCCGAGTGCGACGGCCGCGCTCGCCGCCGAGCGGGGGAGCTACGACTGGCTCGAGGAGTTCGCCGCCCAGGCCTCGGGAATCGGCCGCACGCTGACCCCGTCGGTAACCGGCTTTGCGGCCGTCCTCGACAATGCCGGCGGTCTGCTGGACAACCGGCCGCTCGCGCCGACCATCATCGGCGTCACGACTGCGTGGCTCGTGCTCTGGACGTTCCTGAGCGGTGGCGTCCTCGACCGCCTGGCGCGGCAGCGTCCCACGCGCAGCCATGGCTTTTTTGCGGCATGTGGCACACACTTCTGGCGTTTCCTGCGGCTCGGGCTGGTGGCGGCCGTCGTGTACGTGGTCCTGTTCGGTGCCGTCCATGACTGGCTCTTCACGGCGGCTTACGGCCGGCTGACGCGTGACGTCACGGTCGAGCGGACGGCGTTTGCCGTTCGTACCGGCGCGTATGTCGTGTTTTCCGCGGGGCTCGCCGCCTTTGCGCTGCTCTTCGACTATGCGCGGGTCCGGATCGTGGTGGAGGATCGGCGCAGCGCGCTCGGGGCGCTGGTCTCCGCCGGCAGGTTCCTCAGCCGGTACAGGCGGCGGGCGGCCGCGCTGTTCCTGCTGAATGCGGGGGCGCTGCTGGCGCTGATGGCTTTGTACGCCGTGGCCGCGCCGGGGGCGCTGGCCGGCCTGCGCGGGTGGGTGGCACTGGCTCTCGGCCAAACCTATATCATTGGGAGGCATTACCTGAAACTGCTGATGTACGCGTCGGAAACGGCGCTGTTTCAGGGGACGCTGGCGCACGCCGGCTACACGGCGGCGCCCGCCGTCGTCTGGCCGGAGTCGCCGGCCGTCGAGACGATCGAGAACGCGGGGCCCCAAGCATAATGGCCAATCCAGGTTCCGTGGACATGCCGCAGCGCATGTTCAAGCACGCGCGGATACTGATCATCGACGACGAGCCGCTCAACATCGACCTGCTCCGGCGCCTGCTGGAGAAGTCGGGGTTCACCCGGATCGAAAGCACCTCGGACCCGCGCGAGTCGGCGTCACTCTACGTCAAGTACCGTCCCGATCTGATCCTGCTCGATCTCCACATGCCGCACCTGAGCGGGCTCGAGGTGATGGATCAGCTCAACCAGATCGCCGAAGCGAGCTACCTGCCGATCCTGGTGCTCACCGGCGACCTGGCGCCGGAAGCGCGCCAGGAGGCCCTCTCGCGGGGGGCCAAGGACTTCGTCAGCAAGCCGTTCCACGCCGACGAGATCCTGCTGCGCATCCGCACGCTGCTCGAGACGAGGTTCCTCTACTTCCGGGTGGAGAGCCAGAACCAGATCCTCGAAGCGCGGGTGCGGGAGCGGACCCGCGAGCTCGAGGCTGCGCAGATCGAGATCATCGACCGGCTGGCGCGGGCGGCCGAGTTCCGCGACGACAACACGGGGCAGCACACCGAGCGGGTGGGCCAGATGGCGGCGCTGCTGGCGCGCGAGATCGGGCTGCCGGATCTGCAGGTGTCGCTGATCCGGCGGGCGGCGCCGCTCCACGACGTCGGCAAGATCGGCATTCCCGACACGGTCCTCATGAAGCTTGGCAAGCTGACGCTGGAGGAGTTCGAGCTGGTGAAAACGCACACCACGATCGGCGCGCGGATCCTGTCCGGCAGCCGGTTCGGCGTGCTGCGGCTGGCCGAGGAGATCGCCTTCAGCCATCACGAGCGCTGGGACGGGGACGGATATGCCGGGATCGCCGGCGACCACATCCCGCTGGCGGGCCGGATTGTCGCCGTCGCCGACGTGTTCGACGCGCTCACACAGAAGCGTCCCTACAAGGCTGCGTGGCCGGTGGGCGAGGCGATCGCGGAAATCGACCGGCAGCGGGCGCGGCAGTTCGATCCCGAGCTCGTCGATGCTTTCCTGCGGGTGATCGAGCAGCAGGCGCCGCGCGTCTCGAGCACGTAGCATGCACACGCGATCCGTCGAGCTGGCGGAATGGCTGCGCGAGCGCGTGACAGCGGCCGGCGCGCGCGGGCTCGTCGTCGGCCTCAGCGGCGGGCTGGATTCGGCCGTCGTCGCGCGCCTCTGCCAGATGGCGGTACCCGAGGACGTCCTCGGCGTCATGCTGCCGTGTCAGAGCGACCCCGCCGACGAGGCTGACGCGCGGCTGGTCGCGGAACACCTCGGTATTCCCACGCTGCGCATCGACCTGACCGCCGCTTACGAGGGGCTCACCGCCGATCTCACCGCCGCCACCGCAGGGCTGACGGTGCAGAAGCGCTCACCCGTCCCCTCAGACGAGATCGATCAGCAGCGGCGGGCGGCACTGGCCAACGTCAAGCCGCGGCTGCGGATGACGTGTTTCTACTTCCTGGCGAACTCGCTCGACTACCTCGTGGCCGGCACCGGCAACCGCTGTGAGCTCACGATCGGCTACTTCACCAAGCACGGAGACGGCGGCGTCGACCTGCTCCCCATCGGTGGATTGACGAAGCGGGAAGTGCGCGCCCTCGCCGTGGACCTCCAGGTGCCCCAGCCGATCCTCGACAAGGTTCCCAGTGCCGGGCTGTGGCTCGGACAGACCGACGAAGAGGAGATGGGCTTCACCTACGAACAGCTCGAGCGCTACCTGGCCGACGGCCCGGAAGCGGTGCCTCCGGCGCTGGCTCTCAAGATCGAGCGCCTCGTACGCCAGAACGAGCACAAGCGCCACATGGCGGACACGCCGGAATTGCCATGAATGGGCTTCGGGCGGTGAAGGCGCTCGAGACGGCCGCGCTCGATCACAGGTGCAATTGCTCCCGAGCGATGCCAGAAGCCCGGAGCCTGCAGCCGGAAGCCCGACCCCTCAGGCCCCAAGCCCGGAGCCCGAAGCCCGAAGCAACGTCACCCAGCTCCAACCCCCGCATCCAGATCGGCCGGCGCCGGTAGTTGCGGCTCCGAAGGGGCGCGCGGCTCGCCGGCAAGGCGTGCGCGCGCTTCCACGACGGCCTGGCGCACCATTGGATCGCCGGCCGACTCGTAGCGTCTGAGCTCCGGGGTCAGGGCCGTCAGGCGAAGCGTTCCCACCGCGTGGATCGCGCACGACCGCAACCAGGGATCGTCGCTCGCGAGCATCGTCTGAATCGCCTGCTGGGCGTTTTCGAGCGGAGCGCCGACCAGCGCGTTCCCGAGATCGATGCGCTCCTCCACGGTGACCTGCGAATCGAGCAGCGGCACGAGCACCTGCCGCAGCTCGGGCTTGAGGACATTCTCGAGGAACTCGAGCGCGTTGGCGCGCACCGTCGGGTTCGACGACCGGACGCCCACATACGCATCGTGGAGCCCGGTGTATGGAAACAGCAGCGCCATCAGCCGGAAGATCCGCTCCACTTCCTGCTCCATCGTGTGGCGCAGCGCTTCGAGCGCGGGGTCGTCGTGCTTGAGCCGCGACCGCAACGGGCCGAGCACCTGGTACGACCGGTAATGCCCGGCGATTTCGGCCGCCAGCAGCAGCTCGAGGACGTTCGGATCGATGGCGATGTCGGGGCGCACGTTCCGCAGCTTGTTCAACGAGGCGATGATCCGGTGTCTGACCGTACCGTCCGACTCGAGGAGGCTCTCCACGAGCGCCCGCTCCGCTTCCACGGTGCCGATTCGCAGCAGCACCGGCGGGAGCTCGCGGCGCACTTCGACCGGCACGCCGTCGCTGCGCAGGGCGGATGCCACTTCCGGCACCACGTCGTTGCCGAGCCGCGCGAGGGCGTCGGCCACATCGTCTGCAATCTCGGAGCGGCCGATCGCCGCGATCAGCGGGCGCACGAGCTCCGGGCTGGCCAGCCGGTGGGCGGCCCGGACCGCCTGGCGGGCCACCTCGGCGTCGTCTTCCATGAGCGGCGGGAGCAGGTCGGTCAGGTCGCCGCCTATCGATCCGATCAGGCGGGCCGCCTCGGACCGATCGCGCCGCCCGTCCGGACCGGCGGTTTTCGCCATCGCCTCGATGATCACCCGCGCCGCGTCCACGTTCTGCGATCTGCCGGGCGCGGCCAGAAATGCCGCCGTGCCGGCGCGGATGGAGAAATCCTCGAAATCACCGAGTTCCTGAATCTGCCGCAGCGGATCGACCCCCGGCTGCCGCGAGAGATAGAGCAATGCCTCGGTCCGGACGCTGAGGTCCGGATCCCGCAGCAGCTGCGGGATGCGCGCTTCGATCTCCTCGTCGCCCCCCGCGCTCAGGATGGCAAGGGCACGTCGCCGGATCTCACCATCCGGGTATGACAGCAGCGGCCGCAGCGCGACGTGCCACCTGCGCGTGCGCTGCCCTTCGATGAGATCGAGCGCATATCGGATCTCGGTGGGGTTGGAGGCGGCAAGCTTGTCGCGGAGCACGTCGGCGGCGGTTTTCTCCGTCCCTGCGGTCGTATCGCGCTCCGTATCGATGCGATGCCGGTGGATGCTGTCCTGGATGGTACGCACGTACTCCACCCGGAGCCGCCAGACGAGCGTCAGCCAGATGCTCAGGGTCACGAGGTTGACCGCGGCCGTGCCGCGGACGCCGAACCCCAGACCCGGGATCAGGAAAAATCCGCGCGTCACGATGCCGAGCAGCACCGCGCCGGCGGCATCCGCCACCCGGTTGACGACGATGTCGATGGCGTTCTTCACGTGGACGCGCGTGGCCGCCGGAATCGGCAGGTAGAGCAGCTCGTAGGTCGCCTTGTCGATCGAGAACCGCAGGCCCTGATCGAACGCGTTGGTCAGCAGCACCGGCCAGAAGGCGGGCACCAGCAGGATCAGCAGATTGCCGGTGGTCAGCGCCAGCGGCAGCGCGAGAATCGTCACCGCGAGGCCCCACGAGCGAAGCGCGCGGCCGGTCACCAGCAGCTGCAACAGGAAGCTCACGATGCCGAGCGCGAAATTGAAAGTGCCGAAGAACTGCGTGAGGGCATCCGCATCGGACCCGAAGCGGCGCTCGGCGACGACGCTCAGTTGAAAGGCCGTCCACTGGGTGGCGACGGCGGTGACCAGCGCCAGCCCGGCGATCAGCCGCAGGTACGGGCTGGACATGACCTCCTGCCACGTCTCGCGGAACGGGCGGGACGCCGGCCGGGCGAGACGGCCGGCCGGGGTCCGGCGGATCTTCAGGCGCGAGATCGTCACGATCCCCGCGGCAACCAGGATCAGCGCCGCCAGCACCAGCATCAGATTCACGGCGCCGCCGGCCGGTCCGACCAGGAACCTGGCAAGCACGCCGCCGGTGATCGCGCCGAACGACGCGCCCGACCCGATCAGCCCGAACAGCCGCTTGGCCTGCCGGGTGTCGAACAGCGAGTTGGCAAAGCTCCAGGCCTGGACCGGCGCGATGACGCCGAAGCAGTTCACCCAGACGTAGAAGAGGCCGGGCAGCAGGTCGAAGTCGGAGTAGCGGAACGCGGCCCAGAACATCACCACGTTGCTGCTGAAGAACACGAGCGTGCCGGCGGTGACCACACGGGCGCCGAACCGCGCGGCGATGCGCGTATAGACGGGCACGAAAATCGACAGCACCAGCGGGACCGCCGCATACGCGTAGACCAGCGCATACGGCCCGTGCTGGCGGAGAAACAGCCCGTTTCGAATCGGCTTGGCGAGGAGAAACGAGGCGACGACGGCCGAGATATAGAGGAACGCGAGGAGGACCGGCAGCCCTTCGCCGGGCCTGATGTCCAGGAACCGGCGCACCCGCTCGAGCATGAATACGCGCAGTTTACTTCAGGTTACGCATGCCATAGGCTTTTGTCCCCATGTCCCTCCACCGCCTGTTCGCCCCGATCGTCGAAATGCGGAAGGAAGAAGGCCTCACGGCGCTTCTGATGTTCTCGTTCTCCTTCTCGGTGATGACGGCGCACAACGCCATCAAGCCGCTGTCGCGGTCCAGATTCATCACCGATCTGGGGGCCGACAACATTCCCTACGTCCTGCTGGCATCAGGCCTGATCATCGGGGTCGTCATGACCGGGTATGCCTGGACCATGGCGCGGCTGCCGCAGCGGTGGGGGATCTCGATCATGCAGCTCGGGCTCGCCTCCACCCTTCTGGCCTTTTACGTGCTGTTTCAGACCGAGGCGGCGTGGGCGTCGTCGGCGTTCTACGTCCTCAGCCAGCTGACCGGCGTGCTGCTCATCAGCCAGTTCTGGACGGTCGCCAACCTGGTCTACGACCCGCGTCAGGCCAAACGTCTCTTCGGGTTCATCGGCGGCGGCGCGCCGCTCGGCGGCGTGGCCGGCTCGGCGCTCGCCGCGAGCGCGCAGCGCATCGGGTCGACCAATCTGCTGCTGATTGGCGCCGCGCTCATGGCGCTCAGCGCCGCGGTGGTCATGTACATCGCGCAGCGCGAACGGATGCACGCGGACAGGGGGGCCGCCGTCAAGGAGCAGAAGGGCGTCAGCCTTGCCGAAGCGTTCTCGCTCCTCCGGCGATCCAGGCACCTCCAGATCATCGCGCTGGTCATCAGCTTCTCGTCGATCGGCGCGGCCGTGATCGAGCAGCAGCTGAACATGGCGGCGGAGGCATCGAAAGGACAGGAAGCGACCGACGCCCTCACGGCGTTCCTGGCCCAGGTCGCGCTGTGGACGTCCAGCATCGCCTTCATCATCCAGGTCTGGCTCACGAGCAAGATCCACCGCTATCTGGGGATCGGATTTGCGCTGCTGGTCCTGCCGATCAGCATGGGGTCGACGGCGGTGGTCATGCTGCTCAACGCGGCGCTGTGGGCGCCGTCGCTCGCGCGTGTGATCGATCAGTCGCTGCGCTACACCGTCGACAAGACGACGAGAGAGATCCTGTTCCTGCCGCTGCCGGCGGACATCAAGCTGCAGGCGAAGTCGTTCGTCGACGTGACCGTGGATCGGGGGGCGAAGGCCGGAAGCGCGCTGCTGCTGATCCTGCTCGTCCAGCCCTGGGGGTTCGCGCTCGACTGGCAGCGCCTCAGCATCGCGAGCCTGATCATGGTGGGTCTGTGGATCGTCATGTCCATCGTCGCCAAGCGCGGCTACATCGCGGCGTTCCGGCGCAGCATCCAGCGGCGCGATCTGACACCGACCGAGGTCCGGCTGGATGCCGCCGATCTCTCCACCATCGAAACGCTCGTCCAGGAGCTCGCCAATCCCGAAGCGGACCGCGTGGTCTATGCGATCGACGTGCTGGAGTCGCTGGACAAGCAGAACCTGGTCACGCCGCTGCTGCTCTACCACGAGTCGCCGAAGGTCCGCGCCCGGGCGCTCGGCGCGCTCGCGGCCGCCCGGACCGACATCGCCCGCAAGTGGATTCCCAACATCCGGAAGCTGGTGAGCGACCCCGAGCCGTCGGTGCGGGCGGCGGCGATCGCGGCGCTCGGCGCCATCAGCAACGAGGACGCCGCGTCGCTCGCCCGGCCGATGCTCACCGACCCCGATCCGCGGATCCGCGCCACCGCGGCTGCGGCGCTGACCGCGAGCACGCGGAGCGAGGACCTGGACGCCGCCGAGGCCGCGCTGGTCGCGCTCATCACCGACACGTCCGACGCGTCCCGGCCGGCGCGCCGCGATGTCGCCGTCGCCCTGCGCCAGACCACGCAGCCACGGTTCCGGCGCCTGTTGATCCCGCTGCTCTACGATCCGGCCCCGGCCGTCGCCGACGAAGCCATGGAGAGCGTGCGCGCCGCAGGAACGGACGATTTCGTCTTCGTGCCGACGCTGATCGCGCTGTTGCGCCACCGGCGCCTGAAAGGCAGCGCCCGCGCCGTGCTCGTCGGATACGGTGAGCCGGTGATCGATCCGCTGGCGTTCTTCATGCGCGATGCGGAGGAAGACATCTGGGTGCGCCGTCACATCCCGGCGACGCTGGCCCTGATCCCGGGCCAGAAGACCGTGGACGTGCTCGCGGGAGCGCTGTCCGAGCCCGATGGCTTCCTGCGCTACAAGGCCGTGTCCGCGCTGGAGCGCCTGCGCCGCGGGGAGCAGCCGTTCACGTTTCCGCAGCAGCCAATCGAGAAGCTCGCGCTCGCCGAGGGACGCCAGTACTTCAACTACCTGACGCTCTACGACAACCTGTTCGGCCGCAGGCGCCTGGCCGGCGACTCGCTGCTGGCGCGGGCGCTCGAGCAGAAGCTGCAGCGCACCAAGGATCGGATCTACCGGCTGCTGGCGCTGGTCTATCCGTGGCGCGACATCGCCGCCGCGCAGTGGACGATCGAGAACGGCGACGCGCGCGGCCGCGCGAGCGCCTCGGAGTATCTCGACAACGTGCTGGCGGGCCAGCTGCGCAAGCGGATCATGCCGGTGCTCGAGGACCTGCCGCGCGACGAGAAGGTCCGGCGCGGCAACGTGCTGCTGCGAACGCGTCCGCGCGATGTCGAGGAGACGCTGCTGCAGCTCATCAACGATGATGACCAGGTCGTCGCCGCCGCCGCGATCGACGTCGCCCGCCAGCACAAGGTCTGGGCCCTCGCTCCCGACATCGAGCACGTCCTCGCCCACCGCGACCCGCGCGACTGGTACGTCTTCGAGGCGGCGTCATGGGCGCTGGCCGAGCAGCGCATGCCCGCCGAGCGGCGGCGTGAGCTGTGGCACGAGCCGCTTCCCGCCGCGGAACTGGCGGCGCGGATCCGCGAGCTGCCGCTCTTTGCCTCTATCAGCGTCGACGAGCTGTTCAGAATCGCGTCGGCGAGCAAACAGGTGCGGCACGAGCCCGGGTCGGTGCTGCTCGACGAGGGAAGCGTGCCGCTGACCACGCACTTCCTGATTGACGGCCGGCTCGTCGCGTCGAGCCGCGAGGGCGTCCCGCGGTCGATTACGGGACCCGCGGCGCTCGGCTTCGCCGAAGCGTCGTCGGGCGCGCCGATGCGCGAGACGGTTCGCACCGAGGGGCTCGCGGTCACGCTGGCGATGACGGTCGACGAGCTGCAGACGCTGCTCGCCGACAACACCGATCTCGTCAGCGGCCTGTTCACGACCCTGTCGGAGTCGGCGGAAGGGGTGCAGGGACCGGTGATGTCAACGGGGGCGGCGGCGGAGTTCGAAGCGCTGGCCGCCAGCGGGTTGACGCCGGTGGAAAAGATCCTGGTGCTCCAGCTCGTACCGCTGTTCTCCCGCGTCGCCGCCGAGGAGATGCGGCACATCGCCGACATCGCCCAGCGCGTGGCGCTGGAGCCGGGGGCCCGGCTGTTCTCCGAGTCGTCGCCGCCGGCGATGTGGATTGTGCTGAGCGGCGAAGTCTCGGTCGAGGACCGCGGCGGCGGTCCCGCGCTGGCGGCGGGCCCGGGCGATGTCATCGGCGCGATCAGCACGATGGCGGGCCGGCAGCTGGGTCGCTCCGCCGACGTCCTCAGGGGCGGCGCGGCGCTGAAAGTGGATCGCGAGGATCTGTTCGGCGTGCTGGCGGAGCGGCCCGAGCTTCTCCGTCAGATCTTTTCGGGCATGTTCCGCGCCGAACCGGCGCGGGTGTGAATCGGCGACAGGGCGGCAGGACCTGAAGGTCCTGCCCTACAACTGGCTTCGCCATGTAGCGCAGGACCTTCAGGTCCTGCGGCTGGTTTCGGCATGTAGCGCAGGACCTTCAGGTCCCTGGGGACTCCGGTGGCGCTCCCTGAAAAGGAAGAAGGGCCGTTTCCCTTCGGGCCGCGTTTTTCAGCGGCCCGTCACACCCGGGCCGGCGCGCCGACCGGCGCCAGGAACCCCCGCGCCTTCGCCTCGGCCACGCAGTCGAGATGCGGATGCTGCGCCGCGTCCGGCCCGAACGCCGTCACTACCTGCTCCATGAACGCGGCATTGGTCAGGGCCGCGCCCGCTGCAAGCACCGACATCGCCCTCGTCGTGAACTGGCCTGCGCCCGCCGTCTCGTACGCGACCTCGTGCGGCTGGCAGGCCGAAAAGCAGACCTCTCTCATCGCCGCGGCCGCGGCCGCTCGCGATGCACCCACCGCCATCGTCTGGCCCTCGGCCGTCGCGCGGAACGCACGGTGCAGGTCGGATATCTCCTGTGAGTACGGGATGAACCGCGCGCGGCTGCCGGGCGGAACCGACGGCGGTCTCGATGTCGGCACCAGCGCCCGTGTAATGGTGCCGGAATGGCAGCAGTCGATGAAGCACGTGAGATTGACGCCGGCTCCCAGGCCGGTCACCACGGCCCTGACGTCATCGTCTATGAGCAGGCGCCCCTGCGTGAAGTCGGCGGGACAGAACGATTCGTCCAGCGAATCCTGCTCGTCGCGATCGAGGTCGTCGACCTGCGTGCCGTGGCCGGCGAACTGGAA
>Ga0299907_10001103_pt1 | contig 14872 bp, 10 predicted proteins | sample RVTome_16_FD_198680 | JGI IMG/M metagenome (GOLD analysis project Ga0299907, IMG submission 198680) | Soil microbial communities from uranium-contaminated site in the Upper Colorado River Basin, Wyoming, United States - RVT152D67 (version 2) ... | reverse complement strand
AGGGCCGCCTTGGCCGCGGTGGTGAGCTCGAGGGCCAGGCCCTGGCTCTCCAGCTGCTCGCGCACCCGGCGGATCATGAGATCGACGATGGTGGTGACCTCGGCCTGGGTCAGCTCGTGGAAGACGATGACCTCGTCGATGCGGTTGAGGAACTCGGGCCGGAAGTTCTTCTTGAGCTCCTCGTGGACCTTCTCCTTCATCTTCTCGTAGGTCACGGCCTCGTCGGCCTTGGCGAAGCCGATGGCGGCCTTGCGCAGGTCGGCCGTGCCCAGGTTGGAGGTCATGATGATGACGGTGTTCTTGAAGTCCACCGTCCGGCCCTGGGCGTCGGTCAGGCGCCCGTCCTCCAGGATCTGCAGGAGGGTGTTGAACACGTCGGGGTGGGCCTTTTCGATCTCGTCGAAGAGCACCACCGAGAAGGGCTTGCGCCGCACGGCCTCGGTCAGCTGGCCGCCCTCGTCGTAGCCGACGTAGCCGGGAGGGGACCCCACCAGGCGGGAGACGGTGTGCTTCTCCATGTACTCGGACATGTCCAGCTGGATGAGGGCGGCCTCGTCGCCGAAGAGGAACTCGGCCAGGGTCTTGGCCAGCTCCGTCTTCCCCACGCCCGAGGGGCCGAGGAAGATGAAGCTGCCCGCCGGGCGCTTGGGGTCCTTGAGGCCGGCCCGGGTGCGCCGGATGGCCTGGGAGACGGCGTGGATGGCGTCCTCCTGGCCGATGACCCGCTTGTGGAGCTCGTCCTCCATGCGCAGGAGCTTGGCCGTCTCCTCCTCGGTCAGCTTGTAGACGGGGATGCCCGTCCACAGCGAGAGGACCTCGGCGATGGCCTCCTCGTCGACCTCGTCAAAGAAGTCGATGCCCTCGCTGCGGGCCTCGGCCTCCTTGGTCGCCTTCTGGGCCAGGAGGTCCTTCTCCTTGTCGCGCAGCTTGGCCGCCTTCTCGAACTGCTGGCCCTCGATGGCGGATTCCTTGTCGCGCCGCACGGTGGCGATCTCGTCCTCGAGCTCGCGGTAGTCGGAGGGGGTGCGCATCCGGCGGATGCGGAGCCGGGACCCGGCCTCGTCGATGAGGTCGATGGCCTTGTCGGGGAGGTGGCGGTCGGAGATGTAGCGGTCGGCCAGGTTGGCCGCGGCGACGAGGGCCTGGTCGGTGATGGTGACCCGGTGGTGGCTCTCGTAGCGGTCGCGCAGGCCCTTGAGGATCTCGATGGTGTGGGCCACGGTCGGCTCGGACACCTGGATGGGCTGGAAGCGCCGCTCCAGGGCGGCGTCCTTCTCCAGGTGCTTGCGGTACTCGTCGAGCGTGGTGGCCCCGATGGTCTGGAGCTCGCCCCGGGCCAGCATGGGCTTGAGGATGCTGGCCGCGTCGATGGCCCCCTCGGCGGCGCCGGCGCCGACCAGGGTGTGGAGCTCGTCGATGAAGAGGATGATGTCGCCCCGGGTGCGGATCTCCTTCAGCACCTTCTTGAGGCGCTCCTCGAAGTCACCCCGGTACCGGGAGCCGGCCACCAGGGCGCCCAGGTCGAGGGTGTAGAGCTGCTTGCCCCGGAGGGTCTCGGGCACGTCGCCGCTGACGATCTTCTGGGCCAGTCCCTCCACGATGGCGGTCTTGCCCACGCCGGGCTCACCGATGAGAACGGGGTTGTTCTTGGTCCGGCGGGACAGCACCTGCATGACCCGCTCGATCTCCTTGTCCCGCCCGATGACCGGGTCGAGCTTCTTCTCCCGGGCCAGCTGGGCCAGATTGCGGCCGAACTGATCGAGGACGAGCGAGCCGGTGGGGGCGGCCTCGGTGGCGGTGCCCGAGGTGGAGGGCTCCTTCTGGCCGGCGTAGCCGGAGAGGAGCTGGATGACCTGCTGGCGGACGCGGGAGAGGTCCGCGCCCAGCTTGACCAGCACCTGGGCGGCGACGCCCTCGCCCTCCCGGATGAGACCGAGGAGGATGTGCTCGGTCCCGATGTAGTTGTGTCCGAGCTGGAGCGCCTCCCGCAGGGAGAGCTCGAGCACCTTCTTGGCCCGGGGCGTGAAGGGGATGTGACCCGACGGCGACGAGCCGCCCTGGCCGATGATCTCCTCGACCTGGGCGCGCACGGCCTCCAGGGAGATGCCGAGCGACTCGAGCGCCTTGGCCGCCACCCCTTCGCCCTCGTGGATGAGGCCGAGGAGGATGTGCTCCGTGCCGATGTAGTTGTGGTTGAGCAGGCGGGCCTCCTCCTGGGCGAGGACCACGACCCTCCTGGCTCTATCGGTGAAGCGCTCGAACACTTGCCGCCTCCTGCCTGTTGCCGGCCAACCCCGGCGATCTCGGGCGTCCCTCCGGTTTCTCGTTTGGGGGCGGGACCTGGGCGGACGCTGAAGTCGTAGTTTACCGGTGAGGCCGGAGCGTACCGCTCGCGTACCCCGGGCCGAAACGTGGGCCGGATACCTCTTCGACATCGGAGCGCTCCGAATTGTTCCATGTTCATGGCGCTTCGCCTGGCGGCTCATCGCGGTGTGGCTGGGGGCCCCTGCCCCAGCCACCGTCGACGCAGGCGTCGACAACCTGCGCTGCTACCCTCGCCCGGCATGGCTATTTCTCGGGGACACCCCGCACCCCGGGCGGCCGAGGCGCTCGGGCTCCCGACGCTGACGGGCGACCTGGGCCGGGTCGAGGTCGCCCTCCGGGAATCGGTCAGGACGGATGACCCCTTCCTGACCGACGTCGCCGGCCATTTGATCGGCGCCGGGGGGAAGCGGCTGCGGCCCCTGCTGGCCATCTGCGCCGGCTGCGCCGGAGGGTCCCGTCCGGCCACCGACGACGTCATCACCGGGGCCGTGGCCGTGGAGCTGGTCCATCTCGGATCCCTCTACCACGACGACGTGATCGACGAGGCCTCCACCCGTCGGGGGGTGGAGAGCGTCAACGCCCGGTGGTCCAACATCGTGGCCATCCTGGCCGGGGACTTCCTCCTGGCCCGGGCGTCAGGCCTGGCCGCCTCCCTCGGGGTCGAGGTGGCCGGCATCCTGGCCGCCACCATCGGCGAGCTGTGCCGGGGCCAGGTGCTCGAGCTGCAGCGCCTCTTCGACATCAACCGCGACGAGGACTCCTACTTCGGCTCCATCGAGGGCAAGACGGCGGCGCTGTTCGCCACCGCCTGCCGGATCGGGGCCCTGGTGGGCGGCCTGGGCCGGGAGGCGGTGGAAGCGCTGACCAGCTACGGGCGCCACCTCGGGGTGGTGTTCCAGATCGTGGACGACGTCCTCGACCTGACCGCCACCGAGGAGCAACTGGGGAAGCCGGCCGGCCTCGACCTGGCCGAGGGGATCTACACCCTGCCCGTCATCTACGCCCTGCGGGATTCGACCGAGCTGCGCTCCCTGCTGGGTGGACCGCTCGACCCGTCCGGGGTGGCCCTGGGCCGCAAGCTGGCCTGCGGCAACGGAGCGGTGTCCAGTGCGCTGGACGTGGCCGAGCGCCACGTGGAGGCCGCCGGGGCCGCCCTGGACGGCGCCGGTGTCGATCCAGAGATCGTCGAGGGTCTCCGCCGGCTGTCCCGCCAGGTCCTGGATCAGCCCGCCGGGGTGCGCAGCTAGCAGGGCCGACGCTTGCGTCGGCCGGCGACTGGGGCTGGGGCCCCCGGTCGCACTGCGATGAGCCGCCAGGCGAAGAGCCATGAACAGAGTCTGTGTGTCAGGGCACCAGCCCTTGTCGTCCGAGTTGTTCTCCCATAGGTTGCGGGCCGGTAAGGGGAAGACGTCGGGGCCGGGCGAGGCGGGGCATGGCCGATCTGGTTGGGGAACGCTACGAACCATTGGCGGTCGTCGCCCGCGGCGACGAGGGCGAGGTCCTGCGGGCCCTCGACCATCTCGGGGGGCGGACGGTGGCCCTCCAGGTCCGCCACCTGGTGTCCGCCGGCGAGCTCGAAGACCTCGTCCCCCAGTCGCTCGCCCTGATCGACGTGACGCGCCACCCGAACCTGCCCCTGGTGCGGGAGCACTTCCTCCTCGACGACTCCTACTACCTCGTCATGGACTGGACCCCCGGAGTGGCTCTGAACCGGATCCTGGAATCGGACGGCCGACCCGGCCTGCCTTTCGAGCGGGCCGTCGACTACCTCACCCAGGTGGCCGGAGCCCTCGAGCACCTGCACCACCAGAAGGCCCCGGTGGTTCACCAGAACCTGGAGCCGTCCCGCCTGATCCTGACCGGGGACGGCAGGGTCGTCCTGGTCGGCTTCGGCCTCTCCTCCCGATGGGGGATGGCCCCGTCGCCGCCCGGCGAAGGGCCCACGCCGGCATCGGACGTCCACCGCCTGGCCGTCACCGCCCACATCCTCCTGACCGGCTCATCCCCCGGGCCCGGGGTGGCCCCCCGCTTCTCCGGCCTGTCCGACGCCGAGGCCGAAGGAGTCATGCGCGCCCTGCGCCGGGGGCTCGACCCCGATCCCGCCCGCCGCCCGGCCTCCCCCTCCGCCCTGGTCGACGAGATCCGAGGCGGCGCCACCACCCTCATGCCACCGCCCACCGAGACATCGATCGCCGCCACCGGCACGACCGACCTCGTGCTGTTCGAGGAGGCCGCCGTCCCTGTCCCCGCCCGGCCGAAGGTTCAGGCCGACGTCGAATCGGAGCGTGTCCGGCTGGAACGCGCCGCCCGCTCCAGCCGGCTGCGCGGCGCTCTCGCCGCCGTGCTGATCGTGCTGGTCGGTGTGACCCTGGTGCAGGTGCGCTCGGCCCGGGCCGAGCGCACCCAGGCCCGCCGCCTGCAACTGGCGGCCGTGGCCCAGGCGCTCGCCGCCCGGGTCGACGGTGAGCTGGCCGCCGGGCAGCACGAGCGGGCCGCTCTCCTCGCCCGCCAGGCCGATCTGTTCGACCGTGAGACCGGCGCCTCCGCAGGCCCGGAGATCAGCCGGGCCCTCCGGGCCGCGCTCACGGCGCCCAATTTCAGCCGGGTGGTCTCCCGGGCCGAGGGTGGCCTGTGGTCGGTGGCGCTCAGCCCGGACGGAACCAGGCTGGCGACGGCGAGCTCGGCCGTGCACCTCCTCGACCCGGCCGCCCGGGACGAACCGGCAGAGGCGCTCTCCGGCCACATCGGGACCATCACCTCGGTGGCCTTCAGCCCGGACGGGAAGACGCTGGCCAGCGGAGGTGACGACCCCACGGTCCGCCTGTGGAACCTGAGCCGGCCCGGCGCCGCGCCGGCCGTCCTCGAGGGGCACACCGGCCGGCTGACCTCCCTGGCCTTTGGATTCGCCGGCCAGCGCCTGGCCACGGCCGCCCGGGATGGGACGGTGCGGCTCTGGGATCTGGGCACCAGCCCCCCGGCCGTCTCGGTCCTCAGCGGGCACACCGGCGCCGTGACCACCGTGGCCTTCAGTCCCGACGGCGCCCGCCTGGCCACCGGCGGCGAGGATGGGCAGGTCCGGATCTGGGACGTGGTCCAGCCCGCGGCCCTGGCCACCCTGCCCGTCGGCACTGCGCTGGCCGCGCTGGCCTTCAGCCCGGACGGAAGCCGTCTGGCCACCGGCGGCGAGGACCGGCTGGTGCGCCTGTGGGATATGGCCCAGCCTGGCGGGGCGCCGCAGGTGCTGAGCGGGCACGGCGGCCCGGTGTCGACCGTGGCCTTCACCGCCGACGGGACCACGCTGGCCTCGGGGAGCGAAGACACCACGGTCCGGCTCTGGTCCGGGGCCGGGGAGCCGGGAGCTGTCCTCACCGGCCATACCGGCCCGGTCACCTCCGTGACCTTCGGTCCGTCGGGCGCGTTGGCGTCGGCCAGCGCCGACGGGACGGCCCGGCTCTGGCAGCTGGGCGAGGCGCGGGCGGCGGGCGCCCTGCAGGACGATCCCGGCATCGACACCGCGGCGCTGGCCGACCTGGTGTGCCAGGTGGTCGGGCGCAATCTCAGCCCGCAGGAGTGGAGCGACTTCGTGGGCCAGGGGGTCGCCTACCGCCGCACCTGCCCCGGACTCCCTCGGGGCTGACCTCAGCCGAGCTTGGCCCGACCCCGGTCGATGACGGCCTGGCGCCGGCCCTCCACGTCGGCGGGGGACAGCTCCCAGCCTGCGAATCGGCGGCGCTCGAGCCCGAGCCCTTCCTCCAGGGTGGTGGCGGCCACGTCGCGGTAGGTGGCGTTGATGGCCTGGACGGTGGGCGGGTCGATGCCGGCGACCTCGCCGGCCAGCCGCTGGGCGAAGGGCACCAGCTGCTGGTGGGGCACGACGTGGTTCACCAGGCCGATGCGGTACGCCTCCTCGGCGCCGACGAAGCGGCCGGTGAAGCTCATCTCCCGGGCCCGGCGCAGCCCGACGGCCTGGGGCAGCAGGGCGGTGAGCCCGCCGCCGGGATGGATGCCGACGCGGGCGTGGGTGTCGGCGAAGACAGCCCGTTCGGAGGCCACCAGGAAGCTGCACTGGAGCGCGAGCTCCAGGCCGCCGGTCACCGCCGGGCCGTTGACCGCCCCGATGACGGGAGTGGCCATGGCGGCGAGGGTGAGCCACGGGGAGGCCTTGGCCTCCGTCACCGCCTGCTGGCTCATGCCCTGGGCGCCCACCTCCCGGAGGTCGAGGCCGGCGCAGAAGGCGGGGTCGGCGCCGGTGAGGACGACGGCGGCCACATCGGGTTCATGTTCGGCTGCTCCCAGGGCGTCGACCAGGGCGGCGATGAGCTCGCCGCTCAGGGCGTTGCGGGCGCCGGGCCGGTTGAGGGTGATGGTCCGGACCCGACCGGCGGTCTCGGTGAGCAGCACCTCGTCCATCCGCGCAACCTAGCGCGAGCCCTGGCGCGGCCGGAGAGGGCCAGCAGCAAACGTACCCGGGGAGTGCTTTTCCTGCTGTGTGCAGCTTCTCAGAGCTGGCAGCGCTCAGTGGCTGTTAAGTCACTTGACGTGAAATAACTAGTCCTGCTCGGCGTTCTCCTCGTGACCTCTTCACACCCGTTTCTTTCCCAGGAGGACCCCGATGCGACGACCCCTGACCGCCCTCGTGGGGGCGGCTGTCCTCGCCGCTCTGATCCCGGTGGCCGCCGGAGCGGCTGACGCCCAGAAGCAGCGGCCCCAGCTGCGCCTCGCCTGCGAGGTCGTGCGGCACGAGCACCTGCCCGCCGTGGCCTGCAAGTGGTCCGGTCCCGAACGGATCATGGGCGCCGTCAAGGACAGGGCCGCCAACCCCACGGTCGCCGCCGCGGACCTGGCTGGCTTCCGCCTCTGGCGGGCCGGGCGCTTCGAGCGACCGCACCTCGTCTACCGGGGCAAGGACCAGCGACACGTCGACGCCACCGTCCGTCAGGGCCGGAGTTACGCCTTTCGGGTGGAGGCCCTCGACTCCCGGGGCCGCACCATCGCCAGGAGCAACGTCGCCAAGGTGAAGATCCCCACCCTGCCCCTCGAGGCGCTCACGCTGGACTGCCAGGTGGTGGACGGCCAGAGCGTGGCCTGCGAGTGGTCGAAGTCCGAACGGCGGGACTTCGCCGCCTACCGCCTGTTCCGGGACCGGCCCGGCGCCCGGCAGGCGGTCTACCGGGGCGACGCCCAGCGTTCCCTCGACACCGACGTGCGCCCGGGCCAGCGCTACCGCTATCTGGTCCAGTCGGTCAACCACTGGGGCGTCGCCATCGGCCACAGCGACGTCGTCCACGTCGCCGTCCCGCCCCAGGCCGACCCGGATTCGACCCCCCGGACCGGGCCGGTGCCGGTCCCCCGCCCCGGGCCGGTCCCCGTGCCCGTGCCCGTGCCCGAGCCCGTGCCCGAGCCCAAGCCCATCCCCCGGCCCGAGACCAACCCCGAGCCCACGGCGATCCCCCGACCCGAGCCCACGCCCCTCCCCCAGCCGGAGATGAAGCTCGCCTGCCGGGTGACGGACGAGTCGGCCCGGTCCACGACCGACGCCATCCGGCCCACGCCCGCCGTGGCCTGCCGGTGGTCGGAACTGACCGACCGCAAGGTCGCCGGCTACCGGCTGTGGCGGGCGGAGCCGAACTCGGCCCGCAAGGTGGTGTTCCAGACCCGCACCGATACCACCTGGATCGACGGTGACGTGGCCCGGGGCCACACCTACGTCTACGGCATCCAGGCCATCGGCCCGGACGGCCGTGTGATCGCCTCCAGCGAGCCGGCCAAGGTGTCGGTCCCGGGGGATCCCCCCACTTCCGGGACCGACCCGGCCGAGCCCGTTCGGGCCACCGCCGACAACGCCTAGCACCTGACAGCATGCCCCTCGTGGAGATCCCCCCCGTGGTCGACCCGTTCGACGAGCCTGCGCTCGTCGAACGGGCGCGTACCGACGCGGAGGCCTTCGCCCAGCTGTACCGGCTCTACGTGCCTCGCATCCATGCCTTCACCTACCGGCGCAGCCGCTCCCGGGAGGTGGCCGAGGACGTGACCGCCGCCACCTTCGAGCAGGCCCTGCGCTCGCTGCCGTCCTTCCAGTGGAAGGGTGGGGGGTTCGGGCCCTGGCTGTTCCGCATCGCCGCCAACCAGCTGGTCGACCACTATCGCACGGAGCAACGGGCCCGGGGCCGGAGGGAGAACCGGCCCCTCGGCCGCCTCGAGGCCCTCCCGCCGGCCGCCGGGTTCGACGAGGTGGACGACGCCGCCGGCGCCGACCGGATCCTGGTCTGCCTGGCCACCCTCAACCCGCGCTACCAGAAGGCCATCTCCCTTCGTTACCTGGCCGGCCTGTCCCCCGCCGAGGCGGCCGAGGCCATGGGGACGACGAAGCCGGTGCTGGCCGTCACGCTGCACCGGGCCCTGGCCGCACTGCGCCGGGCCCTGGAGAAGGAGGAGGAGCAATGACCGGAGGGTCCCACCAGAGCGTGCAGGAACGTCTGCGGGTGGCCGGACGCGCCCCGGCGCCCGAGCCGCGGGCTGCCTTCGTCGAGGCACTCGAGGACCGGTTGCGGGCCGTCGCCGGGGTGCCGGTGGCGGACCCGGTGCCCGTCCCGCCCCGCCGGCGGCCCCGGCACTGGACCGCTCTCGGTCTGCTGGCCGGCTCGGCGGCCGTCGTGGTAGCCGGAGTGCTGGTGACGGTGAGCGGCGTCGGCGACGGCCATGAGGTGCGGGTGGCCACCGCCACCGACACCCTGGTGGTCCTGCCCGACGGCACGGTGGACGCCGTCGACCCTGGCCTGCTCGTGCCCGACGGTTCCCGCCTCGTGACCCTGGACGGAGGCCGGATGGTGGCCGGGGACGTCGAGCTCGGCCCCGATCGGGAAGCCGTGGTCGAACAGGGTGCCCTGCGCCCCACCCCCACCACCGCCCCCCGCCCGGCTCCGGTCCGCCAGCCCGAGCCCCCGGCGACGCCGCCCGCCACCTCGCCGCCTCCGGTCGAGCCCGCACCCCAGCCCGAGCCCACAGCGGTCGAGCCCGAACCCAAGCCCGCCGACACCACTCCGGGCACGAGGACCGGCCCGGCGGCCGACGATCCCGCCCCGTCCCGGATCGTGGCCCTGAGGCTGGAGGCGGTCTACCTGGACACGACCGTCAAACTCCGGTGGAGCGCCTATCCCGAACCGGGCTTCGCCGCCTACCTGGTCCTGCGGTCCGACACCCCGGCCGAGCCCCAGTACCCCCTCGACGAGCGCACCACGGTCGTGGCCCGGATCACCGACCCCGCCCAGCTCCAGTACTTCGACGCCGTGCGGGAGCCCGCCACCCGCTCCTACCGGGTGGTGGCGGTCGACGAAGGTCGGCACCTCCTGGGCCGCAGCCCGGTTGTTACCCCCCGGCCGGCGGACACGACGACGACGAACACCCGCACCAGTACCAGGACGGCCTCGCCCGAGCCGGCCGTCCTCAGCTCGGATCAGGTCGCGATCCGCTCCGGGGAGTCCTGAGCCAGGAGGACGGAAGCCTCCGACGTGAGCGAATCCCGGGCCAGGAAGGCGAGCACGGCGGCGTTGAAGTCGGGGGCGGCCTCCACCATCAGGCCGTGCCCGGCGCCGGAGATGATGGCCAGAGACGACCCGGGGATGAGACCGGCAACCTCTTCGGCATCGGCCGGAGGCGTCAGGCGGTCGGCTGCGCCGGCCAGCACCAGGGTGGGAACGGCGATGGCCGCCAGACCGGCTGCCGCCTCGTCAGACAGCTCCAGCAGCGCCTCCACCTGGGCGGCGAAGGCGTGCGCGGGCTGGGACAGCAGCAGCGGCCACAGCAGGTTGATGGCCAGGCCGAAGCGTTGCCCCGCAGGGCCCAGCAGCCAGCGGGAGGCCCGCCGCACCATGGCGGGCACGCCCCGGGTCTGGGCCACGTCCACCCATGACATGAGCAGCTCCCGGCGCCACTCGTGGTGCCGGCAGGTGGTCCCGGCCAGCAGCAGCGACCGCACCCGTCCGGGTTGGACCAGGGCCAGGTCAGCGGCGGCGAAGCTACCCATGGAGTAGCCGAGGATGTGGGCCGCCTCCACCTCCTCGGCGTCGAGCACAGCCAGGGCGTCGTCGGCCATCTGGGCCAGCGAGTAGGGCCCCGGCGGCTTGTCGGATCGACCCGACCCCCGGTTGTCGAGGGCGATGCAGCGATAGCGCCGCCCGAACACCATGCGCTGGCAGGCCCAGATCCGCAGATCGGCGGTCAGCCCGGGGATGAGCAGCAACGGCGCACGGTCGCGCCGGCCCCACGCCTCGTAGTAGATCCCAGCTCCGTCGCCGGCCCGGGCCGTCGGCATTGCCTTTGCGCCTCCGGAAGCGTCCGCGTTTACTTCTGTAAACGCCGCATTACCCGGATATGACGCTCCGTGACCACGAAACGCTACAAATGCCCCCCGAGGGTGGGCGGGCATCCCGACCCCGCACAAGGAAGGGGGGAGGACCCCGAAGCGAGGGAGGGAGGGGGGAGGGTCCCTGACGACGACTGCACTGTCATCCTTGGAGGAGGAAGGGATCCCTCCCCCCTCCCGACCGGGCCGACCCGGGCCTGCCAGGGGCCCACCGGGCCTACGCCAGGGGCCGGAGGTGGGGGAAGAGGATGACCTCGCGGATGGTGGAGACGCCGGCCAGGAGCATGGCCAGGCGGTCGATGCCGATGCCGAGCCCACCGGCGGGTGGAAGGCCGTACTCGAGGGCCGTGAGGTAGTCCTCGTCGAGGCCATGCGCCTCGACGTCGCCCAGCGCCTGGAGTTGCGCCTGGGCCTCGAAGCGGGCCCGCTGGTCGATCGGGTCGTTCAGCTCGGAGAAGGCGTTGGCCAGTTCCCGCCCGGCCACGATCACCTCGAAGCGTTCCACCAGGTCGGGGTCGTCCCGGTGCGCCCGGGCCAGCGGAGAGACCTCCCGGGGGTAGTCGAGCACGAAGATGGGCCCGGTCAGGGCCGCCTCCGTGGTCTTCTCGTAGACCTCCAGGACCAGCTTCCCCGGCCCCCAGGCCGGGTCGTAGGGCACTTCCAGCCGGTCGCAGACGGCCCGGAGGTCCTCGACGGGCATCGACGGGTGCACGTCGACGCCGGCCTGCTCGGCCACCAGTTCCCGCAGGGTCCGCCGAGGCCACGGCGGGGCCAGCTCCACCTTGTGACCGTCGACCTCCACCTCGGTGGAGCCGGTGGCTTCCCGGGCGGCGGCGGCCACGAGCTCCTCGGTCAGCGTCATCATGTCGGTGTAGTCGGCGAGGGCGCAGTAGGCCTCGAGCATCGTGAACTCGGGGTTGTGCCGGGTGGACAGGCCCTCGTTGCGGAACACCCGTCCGATCTCGTAGACCCGCTCGAAGCCGGCCACCACCAGGCGCTTGAGGTACAGCTCGGGGGCCACCCGCAGGTAGAGGTCCATGTCCAGGGCGTTGTGGTGGGTGACGAAGGGCCGGGCCGCGGCTCCCCCGGCGATGGGGTGCAGCACCGGGGTCTCCACCTCCAGGTAGCCGGCGGCGTCGAGGAAGCGGCGGATGGCGGCGATGGCCCGGAAGCGGATCTCGAAGACGCGCCGGGCCTCCTCGTTCACCATGAGATCCACGTAGCGGCGCCGGAAGCGGGTGTCGACGTCGGCCAGGCCGTGCCACTTGTCGGGGAGGGGCCGGAGGCATTTGGCCAGCAGGGTGAAGCCCTTGACCTTGACCGACAGCTCGCCCCGTCGGGTGGTCATCACCGCGCCCTCGGCCCCGACCCAGTCGCCCAGGTCGAGACGCTCGAACTCGTCGAGCGCCTCGGAACCCACCTCGGCCTGGGAGACGAAGAGCTGGACGGTGCCGGTACCGTCCCGCAGGGTGGCGAAGGCGAGCTTGCCCTGGCGACGGATGAGGAGCAGCCGGCCGGCCACCGACACCTCGACGCCGGTCTCGGAGCCGGGCTCGAGGGAACCGAACTCCTGGTGGAGGGAAGCGGCGGTGCGCGTCCGTTCGAACCGCACCGGGTAGGGGTCGACGCCCCGGGCCCGCAGCGCGTCCACCTGGGCCCGGCGGCGGCCGAACTCGTCGGAGGTGGGCCCCGGAGCCGGGGTGTCCCCGGACTGCCCGGGGTGCGGGGTGTCCCCGGACTGCCCGGGGTCCGGGGTGTCCCCGGACTGATCAGCGCCGGTCATCGGTTGCGCTGGTAGACGATCTGGAGGCCGAAGAGGGTCAGCCAGGGCTCCTCGTGGCCGATCGTGGTCGACAGCGGGGCGATGAGCGAGGCCAGCCCGCCGGTGGCGATGACCGTAGACGGGCCGAGCTCGCCTTCGAAGCACCGGACGAGATGGTCGACCTGGCCGGTGAAGCCGTGGATGGCGCCCGACTGGATCGACTCGACCGTCGACTTGCCGATGACATGCTTGGGGGGGACCAGCTCCACCTTGCGCAGGCCGGCGGTCCGCCCGAAGAGGGCGTCCATGGACACCTCGATCCCGGGGAGGATGGCGCCCCCGAGGTACTCGCCCTTGACGCTCACCGCGTCGAGGGTGGTGGCGGTGCCGAAGTCGACCACGATGCTGGGCCCGCCGTAGAGCTCGTAGGCGGCCACCGCATTGGCGATGCGGTCGGCACCTACCTCTTTGGGGTTCTCGTAGAGGATGGGCATTCCGGTGCGCACGCCGGGTTCGATGATGCAGAGCTCCACCGAGAAGTGGCGCCGGGCCATCTCCCGCAGCGAGGCCGTGACCCGGGGGACGACCGAGGAGACGGCGATGCCGGTCACCTCGCTGCGCGGGTCGATCTGGTGCCAGCTGATGAACTGGTGGAGGAGCAGGGCCAGCTCATCGGACGTCCGCTCAGCCACGGTGACGATGCGCCAGTGATCGACCAGGTTCGTGGGTGGTCCGGGCGGCAACTCCCCCGCCTCGTCATCGAAGAGACCGATGACGGTCTGGGTGTTGCCGACGTCGATGGCCAGGAGCATCAGGACCTGCGGAGCAGGGACTGGCGGCTGGGGCTGGGGCCCCCGGCCGCACTGCGATGAGCCGCCAGGCGAAGAGCCATAAGCACAGTTCTTTCCCTAGTCGAGGTCGAGGGCGATGTCGAGGACGGGGGCCGAGTGGGTGAGCGCGCCGACGGAGACGAGATCGGCGCCGGCGGCGGCGTAGGCGGCCACGGTGTCGAGGGTGACCCCGCCCGACACCTCGACCGGGGCCGACCCCCCGAGGACGGCCACCGCCTCGGCCACCTGGGCCGGGGTCATGTTGTCGACGAGGACGAGGTCGGCTCCCGCCGCCTTGGCTTCGGAGACCTGGTCCAGGCTGTCGCACTCGACCTCGACGGTGACCCCCGGCCAGCGGGCCCGGGCCCGGGCCACGGCGTCGGCGATGGGGCACCAGCGGAGATGGTTGTCCTTGACGAGCACAGCGTCGGAGAGGCTTCCCCGGTGGTTGACGCCCCCGCCGGCACGCACGGCCGCCTTCTCCAGCGCCCGCAGGCCGGGGGTCGTCTTGCGGGTGTCGCGGATGAGCGTCCGGTCCCGCCCGGCGGCGGCGACGTAGGCCCGGGTGAGGGTGGCCACGCCCGAGAGGTGGCCGAGAAAATTGAGAGCGGATCGTTCGCCGGTGAGGATCGACCGCAGGTTCCCGGCAACGGTCCCGAGGACCTGGCCCGGGGCCAGCTCATCGCCGTCGGCGGCCTGCCAGTCGACGGACACCGCCGGGTCGAGATAGCCGTACACCTCGGTGGCGGCCGCGGTACCGGCCAGCACCCCTGCGGCCCGGGCCACGAAGAGGGCGTGGCCGTCGACGTCGGCCGGGATGATGGCCAGGGTGGTGAGATCGCCGAGGTTGCCGAGGTCCTCGGCCAGGGCCTGGCGCACGGCGTCGGCGACGGCGGTGACGGGCGGGTCGAAGTCGCCCGTCATCTCGGGGACACCCCCAACCCCGGGCAGCTTCCCGTCCGGGCTTGCGCCGGCGCCGCGGCGGCGGCCGGCACCCGCACCCGCTCGTCCGGGCCGAGATGGACGATGCGTTCCAGCACCGGGCCGGGAGTGGGAAAGTCGAGGCGGTGGTGGGCGCCCCGGGACTCCTCCCGGTCGGCGGCCGCCGCCACCAGCGCCTGGCCGACGGCGGCCAGGTTTCGCACCTCGGGGTCGACGGCCTTCGCCTCGATGGCGGCCAGCTCGTCCGCCGCGATGGCCAGGCCGGCTGCGTCCCGGCGGACCCCGGCGTGCAGGGTCATGGCCCGCTGCAGCCGCGCCCGCAGCCCGTCGTCCTCATTCCTGCCTTCCTCAGAGTCCACCGGGGCGCCTGAAGAACGCACGTAGGGGGGGACGCCCCGCATGGCGCCGGTCTGGTCGGGGGCGTCCTTGCCGGCGAGGATGGCGGCCGTGACCCGGTGGCCGAAGACGAGGCCTTCGAGGAGCGAATTGGAGGCCAGGCGGTTGGCGCCGTGGACACCCGTGCAGGCCACCTCGCCGCAGGCCCACAAGCCGGAAAGGGAGCTGGCGCCGTCGAGATCGGTGACGACCCCGCCGCAGAGGTAGTGGGCGGCAGGAGCGACAGGCAGCCAGTCCCGGATCGGGTCCAGGCCC
>Ga0299907_10001102_pt1 | contig 14874 bp, 15 predicted proteins | sample RVTome_16_FD_198680 | JGI IMG/M metagenome (GOLD analysis project Ga0299907, IMG submission 198680) | Soil microbial communities from uranium-contaminated site in the Upper Colorado River Basin, Wyoming, United States - RVT152D67 (version 2) ... | reverse complement strand
GCGTCGCCGCACTCTTCGCCGTGTTCTTCGCCACCATCTGCCACTCGCCGTTGCGAGTGCCGTGGTCCTTGTCCTGTTCATGACTCTGCCGCGCTTCGAGGCCGGCAAGCAGGCGGACATCTTCAGCGGCACGTTTCCCAGGGACTTCCCCGCTGGCCAGGCCGGGCAGCACGGCGGCGGCCGGACCGGACCGATGCAGCAAGGGGGCGGCCACCAGCCTCCCCAGCAGCAAGGGGGCGGCCACCAGCCTCCCCAGCAGCAAGGCGAAGGCCAAGCTCCAAGTGTCAGCCCAAGTGCTGAGGAGGTCCAAGAGCGCTCCTTCATGCGACGGTTTACGGTCGGCACCGGCTACGTGGCCCTCGCGCTCCTCGCGCTCACGCTCCTGATCGGGCCGGCCAACCTCCTGCTCCGCAGACGGAATCCCGTCTCGAGCTACCTGCGCCGGGACGTCGGGGCGTGGACGGCCGTCTTCAGCGGCGTCCACGTGATCGCCTCACTTTGGGTGCATGGCACCGGACAGATCCGTGACCTCCTCAACTTTTTCGTCGCCCATGGCAGCCCCTTGCGCAATAGCTTCGGCCTGGGCAACTGGACCGGGCTTGCCGCGCTCCTGATCGTGGCGGGATTGCTCGCTCTCTCGAGCGACGCTGCCCTGCGGAAACTCAAAGCCCAAGAACTGGAAGCGGCTCCAGCGCCTGAACTACGTCTTGTTCGCGCTGGTCCTCGTGCACGCGTTCTTCTACGGCGCACTATTGCGGGAGACGTCGCCCTATACGATCCTGCTCGGCCTCAGCGTCATCGCGGTCGTTGTCGGACAAGCGGTGGGGATCGGGCTGTTCCGGCGCAGGCCCTCCCGCAGAACAGTCGAGTCAGCGCCAGTGGCAGTCGCAGGAGGAGGAAGTTGAAGAAGCTGGCATTCCTACTACTCGCCGTGGTCGCGCTCGGTGTCGCCGGCTGCGGCGGCGACGATGACAGCGTCGAGGGCGCCGCCGACGAGCAGCCGACGGTAGCCTCTGGGCAAGTGCCGTTCGATCGTGCCTTCATCGACGCGATGGTTCCCCACCATCAAGCAGCGATCGAGATGGCGCGCGAAGCGAAGGAAGCAGGACTCAGCCAGCCGGAGCTGATCTCGATCGCCGACGACATCATCGCCACCCAGCAGACCGAGATCGACCAGATGCTCGCGTGGCGCCAGCAGTGGTTCGGTTCCAAGGAGCGCGATCCCGAGGCAGCGGCGCTCGAGGTGTTGGGGCTGTCGGCGGCCCAAGCTGGGATGGAACACAGCGCCACGGATCTCGCGACGGCCAACGACGTCGATCAAGCATTCGCCGGAATGATGATCGGCCACCACGTCGGCGCGATCCGGATGGCTGAGCAGGCCGAAAAGAACTCTGACCACGACGAGGTGAAACAACTCGCCGGCGACATCATTGCGGCCCAGCAGCGCGAGATCGACGTCATGGAGCAGCACGCCACGGGAGACCACGGCTAGCTTCTTCGTACTCGCTGAGGCGAAGCGCGCGAGCAGGAGCCGTTCGTCATCCCCCGGCGCTGGCCGCGGCGATTCCGTGGGCCCAGCCCGACGGCCAGCGACTCGACCACGCGTCCTCGCCGCGACACCACGGCGACACGGCCGCTGCCGTGAACCGCGACGAGGATCTGGGTATCAGCGACGGCGACGTGGTGGGGAGACGGCCCAACTGCCGTACCGCCGACGACACGCCTCGCGGTGGGGTTCGCCCGGACGAGCGAGCCTGCCCCGTTGTCACTGATCCAGAGGCGACCGACCCCGAAAGCGAAGTGATGCGGCTCGTCGCCGGCTCGGAATCGCGCGACCACGCGGCGAGATCGCAGGGACACGACGGTGAGGTCGCCCGAGGACCAGTTGCTGAACCAAACCGTTTCGCCGTTCGGCGCCACGGCGACGTCGTGGGGTGCTCCGCCGAGATCCGGACGTGCGATGAGGCGGCCGGTACTCACATGGCGCACCTCGACGCGTGAGGAGCCGTCGATCGTCACCCAGAGCTGGCGCCGGCTGACGTCGACGTCGTGCGGCCCTCCGCTGGTCGGAACACGCCGAAGGACTCGCCCGCTCGGAACGGCGACCTGGACGAGGAGCGCTGCCCGTTCGGCCGCGATCCAGAGCGTTCGCCCGTTGGCGCTGAATGCGGCGTCGTGCGGCCCGCCCGCGACCCGAATTGTCCGGACGACCGCACCGGAGCGTGCCCGAATGAGCGTCACTGCCCCTGCGGGCGGGCTCGTTACCGCGACGAACTCGCCGTCGGGACTCGCGACGACGTTGTGCGGGCCGGCGGGAACACGTGCTCGCCGAGCCACGCGCCACGGCGGCCCGCGGAGAACTGCCACCTGTCCGGCATCCTCGAGGGCGACGACCGCGACGAATTCGGCGTCGCCCTGGTGCGGGGCCGCCGGTGAACCGCTTGCTGCCCCTCCTGCCAGGCCGAGGGCAATTGCGGCGAGCGCGATCGCCGAGGCTGGGCAGAAGGACCTGGCCCTGCGCGAGTCCGCAGAGGACGATACTCCCTCCTCGCTCACGCCGTTTCCGCTCCTCCGCTCTCTCGTCGGGGCAGCTTGAGCCGCTTGAGCGCGACGGCGTTGACGGCGACGAGCACGCTCGAGCCCGACATGGAGATGGCTGCGATCTCAGGCCGCAGGGTGAGTCCCCACTTCGCGAAGACGCCGGCCGCGATCGGCAACGCGAGCGAGTTGTATCCGATCGCCCAGCCGAGGTTCTGCTTCATCTTGCGCACGGTGCCACGCCCGATCGTGACAGCCGTCGCGACGTCGAGCGGGTCGGAGCGCATGAGCACGACGTCGGCGATCTCGATCGCGACATCGGTGCCGGCACCGATGGCAACGCCGACGTCGGCCTGGGCGAGCGCGGGCGCATCGTTGACCCCGTCACCCACCATCGCGACCTCGTTTCCGCGTCCCTGCAGCTCCTTGACGACGTCCGCCTTGTCGCCCGGCAGCACCTCGGCGAACACCTTGCCGATCCCGAGCTCGCTCGCGATCCGCTCCGCGGTCTGGCGGTTGTCGCCCGTCAGCATGACGGGGTGAATGTCTTGCTGTTCCAGTGACTCGACGGCGTTACGCGCCGTCTCCCTGGGAGCGTCGGCGATCGCGATCAGCGCTGACGCCTTGCCATCGATCGCGACCTGGACGACGGTGCGGCCTTCGCCCGCGAGCACGCTCGCTCGCGGGATGAGGCCGTCGAGCTCGACACCTTCACGCTCGAGCAGCCGCCCGTTGCCGATCGCAAGCCGCCTGCCCTCGACGGTGGCAAGAGCCCCGTGCCCGGGCACCGCCTCGAACGACTCGGCCTTTGCGCCGTTTAGACCACGCTCCTCGGCCGCGTGCACGATCGCCTCGGCGAGCGGGTGCTCGCTCTCACGCTCGGCCGCCGCGACGAGCCGCAGCACCTCGTTCTCGTCGACGCCGTCGGCCGTCGCCACCGACACGACCTGGGGCTCGCCGCGGGTGAGGGTGCCGGTCTTGTCGAAGACGACCATGTCGAGCCTCGCGGCCTGCTCGATCGCGATCGCGTTCTTGAACAGGATCCCGCGCCGGGCGCCGAGCCCGGTGCCGACCATGATCGCGGTCGGCGTCGCCAGGCCGAGCGCGTCCGGGCAGGTGATGACGACGACCGTGATCGCGTAGACGAGCGCCTCCTGCACGGACGCATCGACAACGAACTTCCAGACGAGGAACGTGCCGACGCCGCCCACGAGGGCGACGAAGACAAGCCAGAACGCCGCGCGGTCGGCGAGCCGCTGCGCGGGCGCCTTCGAGTTCTGCGCCTCCTGAACGAGCTTGACGATCTGCGCCAGCGCCGTGTCGGAACCGACGGCGGTCGCGCGCGCACGCAGCGTCCCGTTCTTGTTGATCGTGGCGCCGATCACGCCGTTGCCGGGCGCCTTCGAGACCGGCATGCTCTCGCCCGTCACCATCGACTCGTCGACCGAGCTGTCGCCCTCGAGCACCTCACCGTCGACCGCAATCTTTGCGCCCGGCCGGATCAAAAGGAGGTCGCCGACCTGCACCTCTGCCGTCGGCACCTCGAGCTCGACGCCGTCGCGGATCACGGTCGCCTTCGGCGGTGCGAGGTCGAGGAGTGCGCGGATGGCGTCGTTCGCGCCCCCGCGCGCCCGCATCTCGAACCAGTGCCCGAGCAGGACGAACGCGGCGAGGAACGCAGCCGCCTCGTAGAAGACCTCGCCCTCGATGAAGAAGGTCGCCGCGACGGAGTAGACCCAGCCGGTGCCGATTGCGACCGCGACGAGGACCATCATGTCGAGCGTCCGCGCGCGGAGCGCGCGCCAGGCGCCGACGAAGAAGATCCAAGACGCGTAGAAGATCACGGGCAGGCTGAGCAGGAACTCCCACACGTCGGCGCGCATATCGAAAGGCGTCGGCGGGATGCCGCCGAAGAGCCGATCACCGAGCTCCGACCAGATCGCGATCGGCACCGCGAACACGACTGCGACCAGGAAGCGGTTGCGCATGTCGCGCACCATCGCGTCCATCGACATCCCGGCATGGCCGCCGTGGCCGTGTGTCTCGTCGGCCCGCATCGTCGCGGTGTGGTCGTGCGCCGGAGCGAGCGGCTCCTCCTGCGCGAGCGGGTCGCAGATGTGGCCGGGCACGGAGCGGCCGGCGCAGTGGTAGCCGCACTCCTCGACCCAGCGTGCGAGCTCCTCGACCGACGTGCGGGCCGGGTCGTACTCGACCGTCGCCGTTTGCGCGACGGGGTTCGCCTCGACCTCGAGCACCCCCGGGCGGCGGCCGAGCACCTGCTCGACGACGTTCTTCTCGCTCGCGTAGTGGAGGCCGCCGACGTGGAGCGTCGTCCTCCTGCTCCCGTTGGGGGCCGGATTCCGATCGTGAGCGGCGTGGGCGGGCTGAGTAATGACGCGGATCCTTCCTCGGCCGTGTGAAGTTCGGCCGACGGCCGTTAGCGCGTACGCGAGAAGCGTTGGACAGCGGCGAGCAAGTCCTCGCTCTTCTGCTCGGCCACCTCGGCATCCCCGGCCGCGAGCGCGTCGGCGACGCAATGCCGGACGTGGTCTTCGAGCAGCTTGACCGAGATGCTCTCGAGGGCGGTCGAAACGGCGGCGATCTGGGTGAGGATGTCGATGCAATAGCGTTCCTCCCCGACCATCCGCTCGATCCCTCGCACCTGCCCCTCGATCCGGTGCAGGCGCTTGATTAGCGCGTCCTTGTCGGAGACGTATCCGTGAGTCATGCGAGCTCTCCCTCGAGTTGGTGGAGTGGAAGCCGCGCGGGATCTGTTGTGTCCTCGCGGCGGCTGTGGAAGCGGCGCAGGCGGAGCGAGTTCGTAACCACGAAGACGCTCGAGAACGCCATCGCCGCGGCGGCGACGATCGGGTTGAGAAGGCCGACCACGGCGAGTGGGATGGCGGCGACGTTGTACGCGAAGGCCCAGAAGAGGTTGCCCTTGATCGTGCGGAGCGTCCGGCGGGCGAGGCGGATAGCGTCCGCTGCCGCACGCAGGTCGCCCGAGACAAGCGTCAAGTCGGAGGCCTCGATCGCGACGTCCGTTCCCGTGCCGATCGCAAGGCCCAGATCTGCCTGGGCGAGCGCCGGGGCGTCGTTGACGCCGTCGCCGACCATCGCGACGACCTCACCCGACTCCTGCAGGCGCCGTACCTCAGCGACCTTGTCCTCGGGAAGCACGTTCGCGCGGACCTGTCCGATGCCGACGGCCGCGGCCACGGAGCGGGCGGTTCGCTCGTTGTCGCCGGTGAGGAGGACCGGGGTGAGATCGAGTCGCTCGAGCTCCGCCACGGCTTCCGCGCTCGTCGACTTGACCCGGTCCGCGACCACGAGCAGCCCGCGGACGGCGCCGTCCCAACCGGCGGCGACGACGGTGCGGCCCTCGGCCTCTGCTACGGCGCGCGCCTCGGCGAGTGCCGACGGTAGCTCGAGCCCCCACTCGGCGAGGAGCTCAGGGCGGCCGACGATCGTCGCGTGCCCGTCGGCGACCGCCTCGACGCCGAGCCCGGCGCGGTTCGCGAAGCGCTCGACCGGCGGCAGCGTGCCGAGCTCCTCGCGCGCCCGCTCGGCAATCGCCCGCGCGATCGGGTGCTCGCTCGCGTCCTCGACCGCGCCGGCGAGGCGGAGGAGGTCGGCGCGGGTCACGCCGTCGGCGGGGATGGCGTCCGCGAGCCACATGCGCCCCTCGGTGATCGTCCCTGTCTTGTCCAGAACGATCGTCGTGATCCGGCGCGTGCGCTCGAGAATCTCGGGACCCTTGATCAGGATGCCGAGCTGTGCGCCGCGACCGGTGCCGACCATGAGCGCGGTCGGCGTCGCCAGGCCGAGCGCGCACGGGCAGGCGATGATCAAGACGGCGACGGAAGCGGTAAAGGCTGCAGCAGCGTCCCCGGTGAGCACGAGCCAGCCCGCGAGCGTCGCCAGCGAGAGGCCTATGACGATCGGGACGAAGACGGCAGAGATGCGGTCGACGAGCCGCTGGATCGGCGCCTTCCCGGCCTGCGCCTCGGCAACGAGGCGCGCGATCTGCGCGAGTGCGGTCTCCCCGCCGACTTTCGTCGCGCGCACGACGAGGCGCCCGAAGGTGTTGATGGTGGCGCCGGCGACCTCCGACCCCGGCCCGACTTCGACCGGCACGGACTCGCCCGTGAGCATCGACTGGTCAACGGCCGACTCTCCCTCCACGACCTCGCCGTCCGTGGGGATCTTCTCCCCAGGGCGGATGACCATGAGATCTCCCCTCTCGACGTCTTCGATCGAGACCGCGACCTCGCCGTCGTCGCGAAGGACGCGCGCCTCCTTCGCCCCCATCTCGAGCAGGGCGCGGATCGCGGCGCCGGAGCGCCGCCTGGCCCGCGCCTCGAGGTAGCGGCCGAGGAGGATCAGCGTCGTGATCACCGCGGCGACCTCGAAGTAGGTGTGCGCGTCCGCGACGAAAAGGGCGACGACCGACCATGCCCAAGCCGCCAGGGTGCCGATCGAGATCAGCGTGTCCATCGTCGCAGCCCCGTGGCGCGCGTTCAAAGCGGCGGCACGGTGGAACGTCCAGCCCGCCCAGAGGACAACGGGCGTCGCGAGCGCGAACGCCAGCCACTCCCAGCCGGCGAACTGGAGCGGCGGGATCATCGCCAGCGCCACGAGCGGCGCAGTCAGCCCCGCGGCGACGACGAGTCGCAGGCGCAGCGCCCGAGCGCGGCCCTGGGCCTCGTCGGCCTCGGCGGCGAGCTTCGCGTGGTAGCCGGCGGCCTCGACGGCGTGGATCAGGTCGTCCACGGCGACGCGATCGCGCTCGTAGCGGACGGCCGCCTGCTCGGTGGCGTAGTTGACGGACGCCTCCACCCCCTCGAGCTTGTTGAGCTTCCGCTCGATGCGCGTCGCGCACGACGCGCAAGTCATTCCCTCGAGAACGAGCTCGACGCGCTCGGTGTCGGGTGTTGCCGTGGCCGTCACGCGGCCTGGTACCCCGCCTCCTCGATCGCGGTGCGAAGCGCCGCGTCGTTGAGCTCGCGGCCGCTGATCGTTACGACTTTGGACTCGACGTCGACACCGACGTCCTCGACGCCCTCGACCTCAGAGACCTCCTCCCGGATCGACATCGCGCAGTGATCGCAATGGATCGCAGGGACGCTGTACGTGACGGTCTCGCTCATTGCATGCCTCCTTCGCGGTGGTTCTTTACTATACCCCACCGGGGTACATCTGAAAGGATGGTTGGGCAGGAGCGTTCGGACAACCTTCGGTTTGCCGAGGCGGGCGCGTGCAACGTCGCTCAGGTAAAGCGGTCAGCGCCGGCGCGGTGCTGGAAGGCGCGGACCGTCGCAGGACTGCGAACGGCGCGCAGACACACGGACGGATAGCCGCGGCTCACGTACCGACGCTGCTCCGGCTGCAAGCCCGAGGCGCGGATGAGCGGCTCCGGGTCGAGGAGGCGAATGCCGGCGCAGAACCAGGGCAGCAGCCGAGGCAGGAGCTCCGCCAGCCACCGGTAGGGCCGCGCGAGACGCGAACACGGCGCGACCGGGCTGACCACGACCAGCCGGCCGCCGGGCACGAGCACTCGATGCACCTCGCGGAGGACCGCAGCGCCGTCCTTGTCGGAGAGAACGTTGAGGAGATAGACCGCAAAGACGAGGGTGAAGCTCTCGTCCCCGAAAGGGAGCTGGCGCGCGTCGGCTTGCTCGAGCCGCCACTCGCCCGGCAGTTCGGACGAGCGTGCCCGGTCCAGCATCCGCGTCGAGGCGTCGACACCGACCACCTTCTCCGCGCGAACACCGCTAGCCGCGAGCTCGCGGAGAAGCGCGCCAGTTCCTGTGCCAACGTCGAGCACGTGATCGTCGCTCCTCGGACCTGCGAGCGCGATCGCGACCCGAAGCGCGGGCCTCTCGAGCCAGAGCTGGAGATCGTAGAGCCGCGCGACTCGGTCCCAGAGTTTCGACCGAGGAGGAGCCAATCGCTCAGTCCTCCCTCAACACGTCTCCGAAGACGGCTCGTCCGGCGACGATCGCCTCCTGCATCGTGATCACGTCGCCGCGAACTTCCGGGTGTTCCGCGAGCCAGCGCTCCGCGTTCTCAGTGGAGGCGAAGAAGTTCAGTACGGGGCAACAACAGGCGCAAGAGTCGCCCTGCCGATCGAGCACACCGGCGACGACCACCGCCGACGGCGGCCACCAGTCGGCGTCTCCGTCCGGCTCCACTCGCGAACGGATCTCGTCTCCGCTCAGGGGATCTTGCGAGGAGACCTCGATCGGTTCGCGGAACATCGGCGCGATGCCAAGAGCGTCGATCGCGCACATGGCGAACACCTCGTGCCCGCCCGGGAAGCGCACTCGGTGCGCGGTCGGACGCCCAGAGAAGGGGTACGCGACGGCGATCTGGGAGTCGCGATCGCGGTGGACGAGGTCCTCCCGCGCCAGTCTCTCGAGCGCGTGCTCGGCGTCGAGTCCGTGCCGTTTCGCCGCCTCCCCGATCTCCGCGTCGCTCGGGCGGCCCTGGGTTCGGAAGCGTCGCAGGATCCAGAAATAGAGCTCCAGCTCGGGCTTCGAGAGTCGCCGACGACGAGCGGCTCCGAGCTTGGACGGCGGGATCTCCGCCGCCGCCAACGCCGCGGCCACTCGAGGCGGTAGCTGCTCGCCGCGGTCGCTCAGGCTCGCGTGCTCCGTGCTCACCTTCCCAGCCTCGGTGAGCGCCTCGCGAATCCAACCTGTGCTGGGTTGACCGGAGAGACCCTGGTCGGTCTGATAGATACGGCAGGAGAAGGCGAAGTCGCGGCGCTCCTCGGCGCCGGGCTCCACGTCGCGGCCGTTCACCCGCACGGTCGGGGATCCGAGGAAGCGCAGCTCGTTGGCTGAATCGGCGTCAGTGACCTCGACGAGGTCGATGTCGGGCACGACGCGGAGCTCGGCGGCAATCCGCTCGACGAGTTCTCGCGAAGGGCCGTGGTTGGGGCAGCCCTCGAAGTAGAGGATCTCGACCCGCGGCCGCCTCATCGGTTCGGCGCCTCGATCCGGCAGCAGGCCGCGACGTGCTCGGCGTTGTCGGCGAGAAGGGACTCGGCCAGGTCGAGCATCGCCAGGACTCGCGGATCGGCAATGCGGTTGTAGACCGTCCGCCCGTCCCGGCGCGCCTCGATGAATCCGCACCAGCGCAGGCAGGCGAGGTGGTTCGAGATCTTCGGCTGCGGCAGCCCGAGCCGCTCGACCAGCCCGCCGACGCTCAACTCCTCCTCGTCGCGCAGGAGCTCGAGGATCCGCAGCCGGCTCGGGTCGCCGAGCCCGCGGAAGTACTTCGCAACGAGATCGGTCTGTTGTGGCGCGGAAGGAAGCCGGAACGGGGCCGTGCTCAGCACGCTGCTCACGGCGAGAGTCATATCAGAACTTCATGATGCATCGCCGCGGTGGGCTTCGAGCGTGGCACCTGGGAGCGCAAGGTCGTACGCGACCGCAAGCCTCCAAGAGTCGATATCGCAGGAGCGGCTATCCTCGGTCCGTGGCGCTGGAACGACTGCGCGGACGGATGCCTCTGTGGGCGTTCGTGCTGCTCGCCGTTCTGTGTCTAGCGCTCATCGGAGTGGCGTGTGCGTGCCTCGACGACCAGTTCGCGCAGGCGTTCGAGCGCGCGCTCCAGGCACCCGTCGCGGTCATGGAAGCGTGGCCTGCAATGGCGCTCGCGCTGCTTGCCTCACTTCCGCTCGTCTCGCTGGCGATACGCGCTTCGGAGCGCGCGTCGCCCGACATGCTGCAGCGCTTCCTCTTCTGAGTCGTTCGCTCGCGAGAGTGCTGCGCCGTGGGGTGCGGCGCTGAGGAACGGATCAGAAAGGTGAGCTGATGACGAGAGCAGTGAAAGCACGGGCGAAGCGCCGTCGGCAGGCACCCCCGCCGCCGCCGAAGCGCTCGCCGTGGGTAGAGCGAGGGCTCGTCAGTCTCGGTGCACTCGCGGTCGTACTTCTCGCCGCGGGGCTGTGGCGCCTGGGCGGCGGCGCCCAGACGACCTCGGCGACCGACGCCGGGCCCGTACACGTGCACGGCCTCGGCGTGAATCCGGCCGACGGAGCCCTCTTCATCGCGACGCATACCGGGCTCTACCGGTCGGGCGAGGGGGACTCGAAGTCCGTCCGGGTCGGCGACAGCAAGCAGGACACGATGGGCTTCACCATTGCCGGGGCGGACCGCTTCCTGGGCTCAGGGCATCCGGACTTCAAACAAGACCTCCCACCCCTCCTCGGTCTCATCGAGTCCACCGATGGCGGCCGGAGCTGGGAGCCGATCTCGCTCCTCGGAGAGGCCGACTTCCACGTCCTGCGCTCGGCCGGCGAGAACGTGTACGGCTACGACGCCTCCAACGACCGGCTGCTGGGGAGCGTGGACGCGGGGCGAACGTGGGAGGAGCTCGAGCGACCTGCTCCCCTCGTCGACGTCGCGGTCGATCCCGACGACAGCCGCCATCTCGTCGCCGCCGGGGCCAGCGATCTCGCCCAGGGGCTGTACGAATCGCGCGACGGCGGGCGCAGCTGGAACACGATCGGCAACGCGGTTGGCCTGCTCGCGTGGCCGACACCCGAGCGCCTCTTCCTCGTCGACGGCGGCGGAAACGTGTTCCAGCGCACGAACGGTGGCGGTCGCTTCGAGCGTCGCGGATCGATCGGCGGCCAGCCGGCGGCGCTCCTCGGACAGGGTGCAAACGAGCTCTATGCCGCCCTCCACGACGGCACGATCAAGCACTCGAGCGACGGAGGGTCGACCTGGACGGTCCGATCGACGCCATGAGCGAGAGAGGAGGTGAGTGATGGAGGTCTGGCTGCTTCTCGCCATCTTGGTCTGCTCGTCATGGGCGGGATGATGGTGTGGATGATCCGGCAGACGCGCGGCGAAACGCGTGGCGAACCGCCTCACGAGGACGGGACGCGATGAGCCGGCGCGCTGCGGCTGCGCTCGTGATCGCCCCTGCGGTCGGGGTCGTCGTCGCAGCCGTCGTGACCGCGTCCTTCGCCGGCAGGTCTTCGCAGGCCGAAGCGGACTTTCGGTACCGGGGGAGCGAGCCACCCGCAGGAATCGCGATGCCCGCGTTCTCCCTTCGCAACTACGACGGGCGGCTGATCCGCTCCGACGAGCTCCGCGGCCGCGTGACGGTGCTCACCTTCCTCGACAGCCAGTGCACGGAGTCCTGCCCGGTGATCGCATGGACCATCGCGCGAGCACTCGATACGCTCACGCCCGCCGAGAGGGATGACGTGGAGGCGGTGGCGATCAGCACCGATCCGGCAGAGGACACGACGGCGAGCGTGCGCAGGTTCCTCGCACGCAACCGCGCGACCGGGAGGCTTCGGTACGTCGGCGGAGGCGAACCGGAGCACGAGCTGCGCAGGGTCTGGAGTGCGTTCTACGTCCTCTCCTCGCTCGACAGCGGAGATGACTCGCTCCACTCCGCACCGGTGCGGATCTACGATCGGGCCGGCACCTGGGTGGCGACGTTGCACGCCGGCGCGGACCTGACCGAGGCGAACCTCGCCCACGACATTCGCGTCGCACTGGGGGCGTGAGCGGCCCGCGGGCCGCGAGAATGGCGCCGTGGAAGCGACCAGTCTCGCTCGGCGGGAGCAGCTGCACCGTCGAGGAATCCGGCTCGAGTGGTTCACGGTGTCGTGGAACGTCGTGGGGGCCGCGGTTGCCATCGCTGCGGTCTCGCCGCAGGGACTGTCGCACTCATCGGCTTCGGCGTCGACAGCGGCATCGAGGTCGTGGCCGCGGGGGCGCTCCTCTGGCGCTTTCGCACGGCGGGCGCAGGCGCGAGGGACGACCACCGCGGCGAGGCCGAGCGCAAGGCCCTCTACGTCGTCGCCGGAACCTTCTTCGTCCTCGCGGTCTATATCGCTGTCGAGGGACTGAGCGCGCTCGTCTCGCACGACGAACCCGGGACGTCGCGACTCGGCCTGGGCCGTTCCATTGCCTCGCTCATCGTCATGCCCGCACTCGCCTGGGCGAAGCAGTAGACAGGGCCGGCTCGGGAGCCGGGCGCTGCAAGCGGATGCCGTGGAGACATGGGTGTGCGCCTATCTCTCGCTCGCGCTGCTCGCCGGCGTGGGGCTGAACCTGGCGTTCGGCCGGTGGTGGGGCCGACCTGGTCGGCGCGATCGCCATGCTGCCGATGATCGTCTGGCAGGGATGGGAGACGCTGGCTGAGGCGCGAAGCGACGCCAGCCGACTAAGGTGCCCTGACCCCGAGATGTAGCGACGCTCGTATTGGTGGGGGCACGCGGCGCGCATACCCGGCAGAGACGACTCGCTCAACCAAAGCCAAATCCGCATGGTTGAGCGGTGTCTGATGGGCCCGCCTGGACTCGAACGTCCATGCTACGGCCGTTTTAGAACATTGAGGTACCTACCGGGGTACCCACCGCATGCGCTCTTCCGGCATTCCTGGCACACCTGTCTCGCTCAACCATGCGGTGTGAAATGGGCCCGCCTGGACTCGAACCAGGGACCAACCGATTATGAGTCGGCTGCTCTGACCAGCTGAGCTACGGGCCCGCGCGGACCAGCGTAACGGACGGTTCCGCCGGGCCAACCGACTGCGCGGCTGACAGAATGTCGAGTGGCGTGAAGACGTTCCAGGCCGAGCACCAGCTTCGCACTGCGGGCGGTTTGACCGTCACGGACATCACCGACGACGTGCAGGAAGCCGTCCGCCAGAGCGGTGTCTCCGACGGCGTTTGCGCCGTCTACTCCCCGCACACGACGTGCTCGGTACGGGTGAATGAGTGGGAGCGCGGGTTCCTCGAGGACTTCGCTCTCCTCCTCAAGCGACTCGTCCCGAGCGAGCGCTACTACGCGCACGACGACTGGGACCGCCGCACCGAGAACGTGTGCGAGGAGGACATGGAGATCGGGAACGGCCACGCGCACTGCATGTCGATGCTCCTCGGCCCGGCCGGCGAGTCGATCCCCGTGCAGAACGGCGAGCTCAGCCTCGGCCAGTGGCAGCGCGTCCTCTTCCTGGAGCTCGACCGCGCCCGCGACCGCCGCTGGCTCGTGCAAGTCGTCGGGGTCTGACAAGCGTCACGCTCGCGCGGCTGGTGCGAGCCGCTCGGCACGGTAGGCGCGGGCTTCCTCGACAAGCGCGTCGAAGAGCGCGGTGTCCTGCCCTGCCTCCGGGTGCCAGAGGACACCAAGCGCGAAGCGGCGGCTCGGGTCCTCGATCCCCTCGAGAGTGCCGTCCTCGGCCCAGGCGCTCGGGACGAGCCCCTCTCCCACGCGGCCGAAGCCCTGGTGGTGGTGGGACTGCACGGGCGCGTGCTCGCCGACGAGCCGGCCGAGCCGCGACTCGGGGTCGATCCGGACGTCGTGCTCGGAGAAGCTCCCCGGCGTCCGCTTGTGCTTCTCGTCTCCGACGACCTCCGGTAGGTGCTGGACGAGATCGCCGCCGCGGACGACGTTCAGGAGCTGGCTCCCGCGACAGATCGCGAGCGTCGGAAGGTTGCGCTCGAGCGCGGCGCGGAGCAGGGCCAGCTCGAACGCGTCCCGTCGCCACTGCGGCTCGTCGGTCGTAGGGTGCGCAGCCGCTCCGTAGCTCGCCGGGTCCACGTCGGCGCCCCCGGAGAAGACGAGCCCGTCGAGCGCGTCGAGCGTCTCGTCGACTGCTTCCTCGCACGGCGGCACGAGGAGCGGCCGCCCGCCGGCGCGCTCGATCGCGTCGATGTAGTCGAGCGGGACGAGCGCGACCGGAAGCCGCCAGGCGCCGAAGCTCGCCTCCTGCGCGTAGGTGGTGACGCCGATGACCGGGCGGCTCATGACGGCACGGTAACGGAGCGGCTCATCTGCGCTCGGAGGACTCGGGCGAAGGTCGCAATTTCGGGAAAATTCGTCCCGGACGGAGGTTGCCCGACCTGGCCGGAATGGCGTAGTGTCCTGCCTGCGCCGAGCACGGGGCGCCGGTAGGACGAAACCCTCCCGAGGAGCACTACGCGGAAGCGGACTGTTCGTCGGGGTGGTGGACGAAAGCGTTCCCGGCTCGGCGAACTTTCCCGGCCGGGCCTCGTGCCCGGCCCTTCTCTTTCCTCGGGCCGATTCCTAGAGCATGTGGCTCGTAGCGCAGTTCAACCCTGTGTGAAAGGAAAAGATCGCAATTTGCGAACTCTTCCTCTCGGCGAGTCTTGACGCGGGTCATACCACCCCATAGGGTCGTGATTGCACCGAGGACGGAGCGCCCGAGGTTGATGGCTCTCCGAGCGGCACTCGCTTCGGCGGAGGTCGGTCGGGAAGCCGGACGAAGGCGTCACCGGCTCGGTGCATTTCTTCGTGGACCGAAGCGTGGCGAGCGAGACCCTTGGTCACTGTCACCGCA
>Ga0299907_10001101_pt1 | contig 14893 bp, 13 predicted proteins | sample RVTome_16_FD_198680 | JGI IMG/M metagenome (GOLD analysis project Ga0299907, IMG submission 198680) | Soil microbial communities from uranium-contaminated site in the Upper Colorado River Basin, Wyoming, United States - RVT152D67 (version 2) ... | reverse complement strand
CCTTCGGGGAGTTCTCGGCCAAGTTCGCCGCCGTGGTGCGGGGCGCGCCCCATCTCGACGACCCCGAGGTCATCGAGTCGGCGCCCGGAACCTGCCCGGACCCGGTGCCCCGGCCGGGCGTCGACGTCTACGCCCTCACCCACAACGAGACCTCCACCGGCGTGGTGGCCCCCGTTCTCCGGCCCCGGGGCACTGAGGCGGGCGACGCCCTGGTGGTCGTCGACGCCACCTCGGCCGTCGGGGGCGTCCGGGTCGACCCGGCGGAGTTCGACGTCTACTACTTCTCGCCCCAGAAGTGCCTGGCTTCGGACGGAGGGCTGTGGCTGGCGGCCTGCTCACCGGCCGGCGTGGAGCGGATCGAGCGCCTGGCCGCCTCGGAGCGCTGGGTCCCCCCTTCACTCAGCCTGCTGCTGGCCCTGGAGAACTCCCGCCAGGACCAGACCTACAACACCCCGGCGCTGGCCACGTTGTTCCTCCTCGCCCACCAGGTCGAGTGGATCCTCGACCACGGTGGCCTGGAGTGGTCGGTGCGGCGCTCGGAGGAATCCTCCGGGATCCTCTACCGGTGGGCGGAAGCCCACCCGCAGGCCGCGCCCTTCGTCACCGAACCGGCCCGCCGGTCGCCGGTGGTGGTCACCATCGACCTCGACCCGGCCGTCGATGCCGACGTCGTCTCCGCCGTGCTCCGGCGCAACGGCATCGTGGACACCGAGTCCTACCGCAAGCTGGGACGCAACCAGCTGCGCATCGCCTGCTTCCCGGCCGTCGAACCCGATGACATCACCCGCCTCACCGGCGCCCTCGAGCACGTGATCGCCGCTCTGTCGGTCTGAAGTTCGGGCCGTCCCTCAGCCGGTTGGGAACCGATCGTTTGCCCTTCTGTCCCTGGTAAGCGAGGTTCCTGTTACGCAAGGTCTTTAGGGTGCCCCCTGTGATCGATCGGCGGATGTTCCTGCGGGCCTCGGCGCTGGCCGGTGGAGCCCTGGCCACCTCCCCGTTCCGGGCCTTGGCCGCACTGGGGGAGACGGTTGATCCGGTCGGCGGCCGAGCGGCGGTGCGGGCGCCCGGCAACGGCGGCTACGGCCCGCTCCGGCCCGCGGGTCCCGAGCTGGGACTGCCCGAGGGATTCAGCTACATCCGCTTCGGGGGCGAGGGCACTCCGATGTCCAACGGGCGGCCCACCCCCGGCGCCCATGACGGCATGGCGGCCTTCCCCGGCCCCCGGGGGACCTTGCGGCTGGTGCGCAACCACGAGATCGGCGGCCACCAGGCTCCCTTCGCCTCCGATGCCTACGACCCGGCGGCCGGCGGGGGCACCACCAACCTCGTCTTCGACCGGGTGACAGGTCGCCTGCTGGCCAGTCATCCGAGCCTCACGGGCACGGTTCAGAACTGCGCCGGAGGGGCCACACCCTGGGGGACGTGGCTCTCCTGCGAGGAGACCACCGACGGTTACGCCGACGGCTACCAGCGGCCCCACGGCTACTGCTTCGAGGTACCAGCCGGTGCCGTCGCTCCCGTCCGGGCCCTGCCCCTGCGGGCCATGGGCCGCTTCAAGCACGAGGCGGTCTGCGTCGACCGGATCCGGGGCGACGTCTACCTCACCGAGGATCAGGAGACGGCCGGCTTCTACCGCTTCCGGCCCCGGGTCCGGGGCGCTCTGGCCGCCGGGGGCAAGCTCGAGATGCTCGGCATCGCCGGCCGTCCCGGGTACGACACCCGCACCGGCCAGCGGCGCGACGCCGTCCTCCCGGTGGCCTGGGTGGATGTCCCCGATCCTGATCCGGCCGATGCCGGCTGGCACCCGCTGGCGGTGTTCCAGCAGGGCCGCAACCGGGGCGGGGCGCTCTTCGCCCGCCTGGAAGGGTGCTTCTGGCACCGGGGACGGGTGGTGTTCGTCTCCACCAAGGGGGGCGACGCCGGCATCGGGCAGGTGTGGGAGTACCGGCCCGGGGCAAACGTTCTCAGTCTCGCCTTCGAGTCGCCCTCCGCCGACCTGCTGTGCCAGCCGGACAACGTCTGCGCCACGCCCCGGGGCGGGCTCCTGCTGTGCGAGGACGGTCCCGGCCACGACCGCATCCAGGGGCTGGATCCCCACGGGCGGATCTTCGACTTCGCCCGTAACCGCTTCTCCGACGGGGAGTTCACGGGAGCCACCTTCTCCCCGGACGGCAAGGTGCTCTTCGTCAACGTGCAGCGCCCAGGCGTGACCTTCGCCATCACCGGCCCCTGGGGGCGCGGTCCCATCTGAGGCGTCAGCGGGAGAGTCGAGCCTCCAGGGCCTGCAGGCCCCGGATGGCCAGCCGCACGCCCACCCGTGCTCCCCCCAGGGCCAAGCCCACCACCGCCGGTTGGCGTCGCGACCCCGGGTCGGGCCGCATCGCCGGCGGTGTCCTGTCCGACGATGCCTCCGGCGGCGAGGCGTCCGGCGGGTCGGCCGGGTCGCCGCCGCTCAGCCGTTCGGCGAAGGCGTCGAGGTCCGGCTGGTCCGCCTCCTGCTCCGGATGGTGCCTCGGCTGGTTGCCGGGCGGGACCGGTCCCGTCCTGCCCTTGGTCCGGGGAGGTTTTCGCGATTCCAGCTCGGTCCCGATGCTGTCGGGATCCAGGTCGGTGCGGCCGCTGCGGGCGAGTTCAGGTTGTTGCGGTCGTCCCATGACGACGCGCCTACCCGTCTCCGGGACGGGTGAATCCCTCCCGGTCGACCTCGAACCAGACCCGCTTCCCCCGGATGCCGGGCTCGACCCCCCAGGAGCGGGCCAGCCTGTCCACGATGGTCAGGCCCCGGCCGGTGACGGAGTCCGCCGCCGGGCGCCGCCGGGTGGGAAGGAGGGAACTCGGGTCCTCCACCTCCACCCGGACCGTCGTGGGCGTGACGTAGACGGCCAGTTCCCCTGCGCACCGGGCGTGGAGGAGGGCGTTGGTGACCACCTCGCTGGTGAGCAGCTCCACGATCCCGGTCACCTTCTCGCTGACGTGGTGCTGCCCCAGCACCCCGCGCACGTACCGGCGGGCGGTGCCGGCGCTCGCCGGGGAGCTGCCCAGCGGAGTGCGACGCGAGAGTTGAGTGCTGGTCACGGGAGTGTCATCCGGGGTTCACCTTGTCTGTAGCCGCGTTAGTGCCCAATGCGGCGGGGACCAAACAGGTTCTTCCTTCCACCCGCTCGGACGGCCGGGCGTCCAGAATGTGCGGATCGGCTGACGTTTGCCCGCGGGGGTGACATGCGGTCCCGCCTCACCATCCTGGTTCTGGTCCTGATCCTCGGGGCACCGCCCTCCCGGGCGGCCAGCCCGGTGAGCGCCACGGCCAATCCGACGGCCGGTACGAACCTGCTCGACGGGGGCCGCCTCGCCGGCCGGGTGCTGGCCATGGTGGAGGCCGGCCCGCGGGTGTACCTGGCCGGCGAGTTCACCGGCGTCCGGTCCTACAGCGACGGAGCCGGCGGTGTGTTCGACGGTGCCCATGGAGGCGACGTCCCGGGGTTCCCCCGTCTGGGCGACGGCCAGATCAAGGCGGTGGTCCCCGACGGCTCCGGCGGTTTCTACGTGGCCGGGACCTTCACCACGGTGGAGGGCCAGGCCCGCCCCGGCGTCGCCCATTTCGGGGCCGACGGGCACCTCGGCCCCTGGAGCCCGGAGGTCGCTCCGCCCGGAACCGTCAAGGCCCTGGCCCGATCGGCGGCGGGGGTCGTCTACGTGGGTGGGGACTTCACCGCCGTGGCCGGCCGGGACCGGCCCGGAGTGGCGGCGGTGGACGGGGCTTCCGGCGCCCTGCACACCGGCTTCGCCCCCACCCTCGGCCCCACCGTGGTCCGGGCGCTGGCCCTCTCGCCCGACTCGGCCCGGCTCTACGTCGGTGGCCGGGTCGACCCCGGCGGGGGCGGCGCCCGGCGGGGTCTGGCCGCCCTGCGGTCGGCCACGGGTGCCACCGAGCCCTGGGACCCCGACGTGGTCGGGCGGGTCGACACCCTGGCGGTGGCGCCCGCCGACGGCCGCCTCTACCTCGGCGGCGACTTCAACCGGGTGCGCGGCGAGCCCCGCCTCCACCTGGCCCGCCTCGACCCGACCAGCGGGGCGCCCGACGCCTGGGGGGAGGGCGCCGACGGTCCCGTGGCCGCCCTGGCGCTCTCCGCCGACGCCGGCCGGGTCTTCGCCGGCGGTGCCTTCACCACCCTCGGCGGGCTGCCTCGCAGCCACCTCGGCGCCCTGGACGTGGCCTCGGGGGCGGTCCTGGCCGACTGGGACCCCGGCGCCGACGGCCCGGTGAGCGCCCTGGCCCTGGGCGGCGGCGACGGCCCTCTCCTCTACGCCGGCGGGAGCTTCGCCCGGCTCGGCACGACCAGCCGTGCCGGCCTCGGCGCGCTCGACCCGGCCCGGGGAACCGTCTCCGAAAGCTGGGCCCCGGACAGCGGCGGGACGGTAGAGGCCCTGGCCGTCTCCGGGCCTCTGGTGCTGGCCGGAGGCCGCCTCGACGCCGTGGTGGAGCGACCCCACTCCTATCTCGCCGCCCTGTCGGTGTCGGGCGGCACGCTCGACGCCGGCTTCCCCACCCAGACCGATGGGCCGGTGCGGGCCCTGGCTCTCACCCCGGATGGCGGCCGTCTGTTCCTGGGTGGCGACTTCGGCGCCGTGGATGGAGTGCCCCGCCCGGCGATCGCCCTGGTCGACGCATCCACCGGCGCGGTGGACCCCACCTTCGTGCCCGCCATCCCCAACGGCCCGGTCCGGGCCCTGGCCCTGTCGCCCGACGGGCGGCGGCTCTACATCGGCGGCGCCTTCGACTCGGTGTCCACCCCCGCCGGCCCGGTGCCCCGGCCCGCCCACCTGGCCGCCCTCGACGCTGCCACCGGCGCCCTGGTGGCGGAGTGGGCGCCTCCGCCCGACCGGGGCGGCGCCTACACCGGTCAGACCGGCCGCCCCACCGAAGGGGTGGTGGCGGTGGTCAACGCGCTGGCCGCCTCGTCGGACGGAGCCCGGGTCTATGCCGGCGGTACCTTCGTCGACCTCGGTGGCCGGTCCGGGCTGGTGTCCCTGTCCGCCGCCGACGGGGTCCTGACCCCCTGGCAGCCCGAGATGGAGCGGCCCGTCAACTCGATCGCCCAGTCGAGCACCGATGGCAAGAGCATCTATGTCGCCACCGGCGGTTTCGGCGGGGAGATCCAGGCCTTCGACCCGGGGGCCAAATCACCACCGGTGTGGCACCGCCACTTCGACGGCGACGCCACCGCCGTGGTCGCCTCGTCCGCCACCGTGTACGTCGGAGGCCATTTCGACTACGTCTGCGAGCGCTGCGGGTCGGTGGGCGGTCCGGGCGACGACCTGCGTGAGCACATGGCCGCCTTCGACGCCGCCACCGGCGCCCTCGACCCGTGGGCGCCGGTGGCCAATACCAAGACGGGCCCGTACTGCGCCGCCCTGGGGTCGTCGCATCTCTATATCGGCGGCGAGTTCACCCGTATCAACGGCCTGCCCCAACCCGGGGTGGCCCAGTTCCCCGGAGCGCCATGACGGCCGCCGCGGCGCCGGCCCCCTCAGAGCCGGCGGATCGCCGTTCCCAGCGCGGTGAGGGCCAGGCCCAGGCCGGCCAGCAGGACGGTCAGCGGCGCCCCGGTGCGAGGCAGGGCCGAGGACGGTTCCGGCTGGGAGGTGGTGGCTGCCGCGGCCTCCACCAGTTGCCCCCGCATGGCCCCCGCCTGATAGGAGGCGGTGTGGATGTTGACGTAATGACCGGCGGGGTTTCCGGTCACCGCCCCCACCTTGGCCGCATCGCTGGTGACGCAGCCCTTCAACCCGTTGGCGGGGAGGTTGAAGTCGATGAGCACCGGTCCCGAGGCGCCCTTGGCCCCCGTGTGGATGTGGCCGGCGGTGGGCGCCTCGGACAAGCCGGTCGGAGTGAGCTCGTAGCAGACCTGGTTCGTATCGGTGTTGATGTCCACCTTGGCGGTGCCACTGGACCCCTCCGGGCCCTTGGTCGGGACCTCCTCATCGGGCGAGAGGGTCGCGGTGTAGGAGCTCGTCTTGGCCTGCGCCGGGATGGCGCCGAACACGACGGCCAGGCCCGCCAGGGCCATGATCCTGAATGCACGCATGCTCTGCCTCCCTGTTGGAGCTGCGAAGTCCGAGATGCTACGCGGCGTCCGGAACCGCTCGGTCATCGGGGCGCGACCGGACCAAAATGCTCCTTTGAGCCGCCGCCGAGGAGGATGCGGGGGCCCGGGGTCGAAATCGAGCGTGAATCGGGATCCCTCCGACCCCCCAAGGAGTGGACAATGCACGCATCGACGCCGAGCCGCCGCAGGGCCGCTCTGCTCCTCACCGGGCTCCTCGTCGCCATGGTCGGGTCGTCTCCCGCCCTGGCGGCCACGGACTGGAGCCGGCAGAAGACGCCGACCCAGAAGCGCCTCCTCGACGTGGCCTTCGTCAATGCCAACGTGGGCGTGGCCGTGGGTCAGGCCGGCGTCATCGTGGGCACCGGCGACGGCGGTGTGAGCTGGGCGGAGCGTGCCACCCCCGTGCAGTCGGACCTGCGCACGGTGATCGCGCTGGCCAACTGTGAGGGAACCCAGCCCTGCTTCTGGGCCGGAGCGGCTAACGGCACCATCATCCTGAGCAAGGACGGCGGGGCCAGCTGGTGCCCGCAGGTCACCGGCACCACGGAGCGCATCAGCGGCCTGGTGGCGGTGAGCAACGACGAGGTCGTCGCCGTGGGCACGCAGGGGACCGTGCTGCGGTCGACCACCGCCCGGGGTTGCGGCACCGCGGCCGGATACCAGCCCCAGGCTTCCTCCACCACCCGCATCCTCAACGACGTGGTGCGGGCGCCTGACGGCACCACCATCGTGGTGGGTGCCTCGGGCACCGTCCTGCGCCAGGGGGGGCCGGCGGCTGCCTTCTCCATCATCCCGTCGGGCACCACCATGGACCTCGACGCCGTCAACCTCACCCGGGGTCCGGGGGCGGGCTTCACCCTGACCGCGGTGGGCGAGAAGGGCACGGTCCTGAGCAGCGTCGACGGCGGGCTCACCTGGACCCTGCGGGCTCCGGCCAGCCGGTTCGACCTCCACGACGTGGTCTTCCCGGTCAACCACCAGGTCGGCTTCGTGGTGGGCGACTCGGGCACGGTGATGACCACCACCAACGGGGGCCAGAACTGGACCCGCCAGACCTCGAACAGCTGCAACCACCTCTTCGGCCTGGCCATGCTCGACAACAACCGGGGCTGGGCCGCGGGCGGCAGCGGCACTGTCGTGGTCCGTCCGGCCGTGGGCAAGGCCGACCCCGACACCTGCGGCCTCAGCGGGGCCGGTTACCGGATGGTGGCCGCCGACGGCGGCATCTTCTCCTACGGCGACGCCAAGTTCTTCGGCTCCACCGGTGACATCAAGCTCAACCAGCCCATCGTGGGCATGGCCACCACCCCCTCGGGTGAGGGCTACTGGCTGGTGGCCTCCGACGGCGGCATCTTCGCCTTCGGCGACGCCAAGTTCTACGGCTCCACGGGTGACATCAAGCTCAACAAGCCGATCGTGGGGATGTCCACCACGCCCTCCGGTGCGGGCTACTGGCTGGTGGCCTCCGACGGCGGGATCTTCGCCTACGGCGACGCCAAGTTCTTCGGCTCGACCGGCGACCTGAAACTGGTCAGCCCCATCGTGGGCATGGCCACCACCCCGGCCGGCTCGGGCTACTGGATGGTGGCGGCCGACGGCGGCATGTTCGCCTTCGGCGACGCCAAGTTCCACGGCTCCGCGGCTGACTCCAAGGTCCGCAACGTGGTCGACATGGCCGCCACCCCCACCGGCGCCGGCTACTGGGTGACGGCTTCCGATGGGCGCATCTGGGCCTTCGGCGACGCCGCCGACCTCGGCAACCTGGCCGGGTCGCCGCTGGTCAAGCCGGTCGTGGGCATGGCCGCCACCCCGAGCGGAGCCGGCTACTGGCTGGTGGCCTCCGACGGTGGCATCTTCTCCTACGGCGACGGCAAGTTCTACGGCTCCACCGGCGCCATCACGCTCAACCAGCCGATCGTGGGCATGGCTTCGTCCTAGAGGCCCGACTCCCAGGCACTTCCGCTGCGCCGACCCCGTTTGTCCTAGGGTCGGCGCAGTGCGCGTCCCCATCCTGCCGACGACCCTCGCCGGGAGCCTCCCCAAGCCGGGCTGGTTGGCCACACCCGAGGTGCTGTGGGCCCCGTGGCGCCTGACCGGCGACGCCCTGGCCGAGGGGCAGAGGGACGCCGTGCTGGCCGCCCTCAAGGCGCAGGAGGCGGCCGGGATCGACATCGTGAGCGACGGCGAGCAGTCCCGCCAGCACTTCGTCCACGGGTTCCTGGAGGGGCTCGAGGGCATCGACTTCACCGACCGGCGGCGGATCGGCATCCGCGGCGACCGCTACGAGGCGGACTGCCCGACGATCACCGGCCCCATCCGCCGTCCCGGCCCGGTTCACGCCGACGAGGTGCGCTTCGCCCGGGCCCACACCGACCGCCGGCTCAAGTTCACGCTGCCCGGGCCCATGACCATCGTCGACACCCTGGCCGACGACCATTACGGCGACCGGGTCAAGCTCGCCTTCGCCTTTGCCGAGGTGCTGGGCGCCGAGGCCCGGGACCTGGCCGCCCTCGGCGTGGACGTGATCCAGTTCGACGAGCCGGCCTTCAACGTCTACCTGGACGAGGTGCGGGACTGGGGCATCGAGGCGCTGCACCGGGCCATCGACGGCGTCACCTGCACCACCGCCGTCCACATCTGCTACGGCTACGGCATCCCGGCCAACATCGACTGGAAGCGGGGCCTGGGCGACGAGTGGCGCCAGTACGAGCTGACCTTCCCCCATCTGGCCCGCAGCCGCATCGACCAGGTGGCCCTGGAGTGCGCCCGTTCGCGGGTGCCCATGGCGCTGACCGGCCTGCTGGAGGGCAAAGACGTGCTGGCCGGCTGCATCGACGTGGCCAGCGAGGTGGTCGAGACCCCCGAGGAGGTGGCCGCGGTCATCCGGGCCGCCCTCGAGTTCGTGCCCGCCGAGCGTCTCGTCCCCACCACCAACTGTGGGATGGCCCCGCTACGCCGGGACGTGGCCTACGCCAAGCTCCGTGCCCTGGCCGCCGGCGCCGCCGTGGTGCGCTCCGAACTCGGCGGTTAGAGGCGGCGTCCACCCCGCCCGGGGCGCGTTCTCCCCGCCTGGGGCTGCGCAGCGTTATGCTGGGTCCGAGGGTGCAGCGTCGTAGTAACCGCTTCGAGCAGTTCCCTTGCCCGGCTCACGCCGGAACGGCCACCGAGCGCAGAGACGTCGGACCGGCCAGGAAAGGAGGGGATTGCTTGTGACTGTTGGCACCGTGAAATGGTTCAACTCCGAGAAGGGCTTCGGCTTCATCTCCCAGGAAGGTGGCCCTGACGTGTTCGTACACTTCAGCGCCATCGACGGCTCCGGATACCGGAACCTCGAGGAGAACGACAAGGTCGAGTTCGAAGTCACGTCGGGCCCGAAGGGGCCCAGCGCGGCGAACGTCCGTCGGATCAGCTGACCCGATGTGACCGCCGAAGCACCAGAGAGGGCCCGCCACCCGTGGCGGGCCCTCTCGCCGCTCCGAATCGGGCCGCTGGTGATCGACCCCCCGGTGGTGCTGGCGCCCATGGCCGGCGTCACCAACCGCGCCTTCCGGCGGTTGTGCCGAGGGTTCGGCGCGGGCGGCCTCTACGTCAACGAGATGATCCTCGCCCGAGCCCTCACCGAGGGCAGCGAGCGCACCATCCGCATGCTCCGCTTCGACGCCGACGAGCGCCCGCGCAGCGCTCAGCTCTACAGCACCGCGCCGGGCACCACCGCCGAGGCTGTTCGGCGCCTCATCCACGACCATGGCGTCGAACACGTCGACCTGAATTTCGGCTGCCCGATGCCCAAGGTCACCCGGAAGGGCGGGGGCGCCGCCCTGCCCGTCCGCCGCCGCCTGCTGGCCGGCATCGTGGGCGCCGCCGTTCGGGCCGCCGAACCGGACGGGGTGCCGGTGACGGTCAAGTTCCGCATCGGCCTCGACGACCGTCTCCGGACCTCCGTCGACACCGGGCGCATCGCCGAGTCGGAGGGCGCCGCCGCCGTGGCCCTCCACGCCCGCACGGCGGAGCAGTGCTACGCCGGGGAGGCCGACTGGGCGGCCATCGCCGAGCTCAAGGCGGCCGTGCGGACGATCCCGGTGCTCGGCAACGGCGACGTGTGGGAAGCGGCCGACGCCGTCCGGATGGTCGCGGTGACGGGCTGCGACGGCGTGGTGATCGGACGGGGATGCCTGGGCCGGCCGTGGCTGTTCGCCGACCTCGCCGCCTCCTTCGCCCCGACGACGGGGACCTCGTCTCCGGAAACGCCGCCCCGCTCCTTCGGGTTCGTCGCCGCCACCATGCTGCGCCATGCCGACCTCCTCGCCCTCGACGAGGGCGAGGACGCCGGGGTGCGCTTGTTCCGGCGCCACGCCGCCTGGTACCTCCAGGGCTATCCCGTCGGTACCGAGGTGCGCCGGCGCGCCGGGATGGTGTCGTCGCTGGGAGACCTGAGCGCCATCCTCGGCGACGTCGACCCGGCCCTGACGCTGCCCGCCGGCCACCTCCGCCTCCCCCGCGGCCACACCGAAGGCCCGCGCCCCGTCCATCTCCCCGACGGATGGCTCGATCTGATCGAGGATCCGACGCCCCCGGAGGGCGCCGAGCTCCTCGTCAGCGGTGGTTGACCGTCAGTCGGCCTTGTTGAACTGGGCGACGGCGACGGCCAGGAGGATCAAGCCGGTGACCGCCACCACGCCCAGTTGGGCGAGGACGGGGACCTCCCAGCCCCACCAGGTGAGCGGGGGGTTGAGCCGGGCGAGCGCCTCGGGGGCGGCGTTGACATGGTCGAAGACGGTCTGGCGGATGGGGTGGACGGCGTAGGTGATGGGGTTGATCTTCACCGCCGTGTTGAGCCATCCGGGCAGGTCCCGCAGCGGGTAGAGCGAGCCGGAGAGAAACATCAACGGCATGAGGATCATCTGCATCAGACCCATCATCGACTGGATCTGGCGCACCCGGGCGGCGAGGACGAGGCCGAGGGCGGTGAGGCAGAAGCCGAGGACCATCATCTCGACGACGAGGATGGCGATCATCACGGGGGCGTACGGGACGTGGACCAGGGGGGCGATGGCCACCACGATCAGCCCCTGGAAGGTGGCCACCGTGGCCCCGCCCAGGCACTTGCCCACGATGATGGCGCTGCGGCGCACCGGCGCCACCAGCATCTCCCGCAGGAACCCGAACTCGCGGTCCCACACGATCGATGCGGCGGAGAACATGGCCGTGAACAGCACGGAGAGGGCCAGCACGCCCGGGTAGATGAAGGTCCGCAGGCTGACGCCGCCGGTGGTGCCCGAGGTGAGCGAGGCCAGCCCCGTCCCCAGCACGAAGACGTAGAGCAGCGGCTGGACGAGGGCGGTGACGATGCGCACCTTGTCCTGGGAGAAGCGGATCAGCTCCCGGCGCCACACCACCTTGGCCGCCCGGAAGTCGCTGGCCAGGCCCGACCGCGGGACCACCACGTGGACGGGCGCCTCGGGCGGCCGGGTCGCGGTGGCGGTCACGCGCCCCTCCTCGGGGTGAAGGGACCGGAGCGCCGGCGGTCGGAGGCCGACGCCTCGGCGTCGCTGATGGTCGTGCCGGTATAGAGCAGGAAGACGTCGTCGAGGGACGGTCGGGCCACGCTGACGGAGCGGATGGGGACGCCCAGACCGGCGAAGAGGTGAGGCACGAACTGCTCCCCGGCGGGGACGGCGAAGGTGACGGCGCCGTTGTGGACGGCGGCGGAGATCCCGAAGCGCTCCTCGAGCACGGCGATGGCGGCGACGTCGTCGTCGGTCTGGATCTGGACGCGGTCCTTGCCCACGCTGGCTTTGAGCGCCTCCGGGGTGTCCACCACGACGATCCGGCCGGCGTTCATGATGGCGATGCGGTCGCAGTTCTCCGCCTCGTCCATGTAGTGGGTGGTGAGGAAGATGGTGATGTCCTCCCGCTCGCGCAACTCCCTGATGTAGGACCATATGGAGCTGCGGGTCTGGGGGTCGAGGCCCACCGTGGGCTCGTCGAGGAACAGGACCCGGGGCGAGTGGAGCAGTCCCCGGGCGATCTCCAGGCGGCGCTTCATGCCCCCCGAGAAGGTCGCCACCCGGCTCTGTCGCCGGTCCCAGAGCCCGACCATGGTGAGGACCTGGTGCAGCCGGTCGGGCAGCACCGAGCGGGGGACCCCGTAGAGCTCGGCGTGGAAGCGCAGGTTCTGCTCGGCGGTGAGGTACAGGTCGAGGGTGGTGTCCTGGAAGACGAGGCCGATGTTGCGCCGCACCTCCCGGCGCTCCCGGACGACGTCGTAGCCGGCGACGGTGGCCCGGCCACCGGTCGGATTGGTCAGGGTGCACAGGATGTTGATGGTCGTCGACTTCCCGGCGCCGTTGGGCCCCAGGAAGCCGAACGTCTCCCCGGCCCGCACCTCGAGGTCGATGCCGGCCACGGCTTCGATCTCCCCGTAGCGCTTGACCAGGGCGGCCACGGAGACGACGGCCGGCGCCGTGCTCGACGGGGCTTTCGGGGAGATCATGTCGATTGAGGTCATTTGTCCATCCTACGATTGGAGACCCCAATGGTAGGATGAACCCACGGGTTTGGGGAAGGTGCCGGCGGGGCGACCGAGGGAGCTTCGAGAGGAATGTCCGATATGACCGGGGGACCAGCCACGCCGGCCGGACTCGTCGGCCTGATCGGCGCCCTGGGGGCCGCCGGCCGGCGGCTCTTCTCCCGCCGGCTGGCCCAGGAGGAGTGGGTGACCCGGGCCCGCCTGCGCCCCCCGGCCTACGGCGTCCTGCTCACGATCGAGCGCCTCGGTCCGGTCTCCCAGAAGCAGATCAGCGATCACATGGGCCTCGACCCGAGCGACCTGGTGGGCGTGATCGACATCCTGGAGCGCGAAGCGTTCCTCACCCGCGGCCGGGACCCCCAGGACCGCCGGCGCTACTCCCTCACGCTGACGGCCCTGGGCCGGCAACGGCTCCGCCAGTTCAGCGTCATCGCCGCCGCAGTGGAAGAAGAGCTGCTGGCCCCCCTCGACGACGACGAGCGCCGGACCTTCCGGGCGCTCGTCCAACGCGTGCTCGAGCACCAGCGCCAGCCGGACCCGCCGCCGGCCCACGCCTCCCGGGGCGTCTGACCTCTCAGCCGGCCAGGACGACGGGAAGGCGGAACGGCATCTCGTGGGCTGGCCGGGCGGCCAGGAGCTCGTCGAGCGTCTCGTCCGGCAGACTCCCGGTCAGGATGGCATGGGCACGCGTGGCCACCTCGACCCAGCGACGCGTCGGGCTCTCCGAGGCGATCCAGCCCTGCTCAACCGGCGGACCCGTCATCAGAAGCGTCATCGCATCCCTCCTGGCTCGCTCTGCCGTCCAGGTCCCGTTGAGCATCCACCCGGGTGGTTGCCGAAAGGGTCACCGCCAGGTCATCGGGAAGTCACAGACCCGACGGGACTCTGAGCTCGGCGGGCCTCGACCTACGCTGTGGGTGCCTGGGCGGAGGGAGCACGTGGTCGTCGAGTTTCGGATCCTCGGTCCCGTAGAGGTGCAGGCCGACGGCCGGCCCTTGGCGCTCGTTGGGCGCCGCGAGCGAGCCGTTCTGGCGCTCCTGCTGTTGTCCGTCAACCGGGTGGTGTCGTCTGATCGCCTGGTGGAGGAGCTCTGGCCCGACAGTCCGCCCAAGGAAGGGTTGCATTCGCTTCGGGTGGCGGTGTCCCGCCTTCGCAAGGGGCTGCAGGAGGTGGGTGGGGCCGAGGCCCTGGCCACGCAGTCCCCGGGGTACCTCGTCCGAGCGAGCGAGGAGACCTTCGACCTCGCCCGCTTCGAACGGCTGATGGTGCAAGGGCGCCAGGAGATGGACCGGAAGGAATACCGCCAGGCGAGCGGGACACTCCGGGAGGCCCTGTCCCAGTGGCAAGGTCCGGCGCTGGCCGACGTGGCCGATGCGTCGTTCGTGCGGGTCGAGCGCAGGCGGTTGGAGGAGGCCCACCTCACGGTCCTCGAGGCGCGGGTCGAAGCCGACCTGGGCTGCGGCCGCCACGCCGAGCTGACCGCTGAGCTTGATGCCCTGACCCGCGCCCATCCGCTGCGGGAGGCGCTGTGGGGGCAGCGCATGCTCGCTCTCTACCGTTGCGGTCGGCAGGCCGAGGCGCTCCGGGCCTTCCAGGAGCTGCGCGGGATTCTGGGCGAGGAACTCGGAATCCCGCCGAGCGCTCCCCTGGCCGACCTCGAACGCGCCATCCTCCGCCAGGAGCCAGGACTGGCGTGGAAGCCCGACGAGGCGAAATCGGTTGACGGTGGCTCGGGCACCGGGGCGTCCTTCACCGAGCGGACGCCCTTTGTCGGCCGGGAGCTCGAGCTGACCGAGTTGCGTGGGCTGTTGGACCGCGCCGCCGCCGGGGAAGGAGGTCTGGTGCTGATCGGCGGCGAGCCCGGGGTGGGGAAGAGCCGCCTCGTCGAGGAGATCGCCGCCCAAGCGACCGGGCGCTTCCGGGTTGTGGTGGGACATTGCTACGAGAGCGGCCGTGACCTGTCCTACATGCCGTGGGTGGAGCTGATCGAGGCGGCCATGGTCGACACCGATCCGAACGAGCTCCGCCGTTCCCTGGGCGAAGAGGCTCCGGAATTCGCCCGGCTCGTTCCCGAGCTGCGGCGCCTCCTGCCGGACATCCCTCCACCGGTCGAACTGCCTCCGGAGCAGCAGCTATACCTTCAACAGCATCCGGGACTACGTCACCCGGGTCAGCCGCAACCAGCCCCGGCTCCTGGTCCTCGAGGACCTCCATTGGGCCGACGAGTCGACCTTGCTCCTGCTCGAGCACCTGGCCG
>Ga0299907_10001100_pt1 | contig 14895 bp, 10 predicted proteins | sample RVTome_16_FD_198680 | JGI IMG/M metagenome (GOLD analysis project Ga0299907, IMG submission 198680) | Soil microbial communities from uranium-contaminated site in the Upper Colorado River Basin, Wyoming, United States - RVT152D67 (version 2) ... | reverse complement strand
TCGAGCCTCCGGCACCAGCCCAAGGTGCACAGCCGTCCGCGAAAAACGGCGAGATTCCCGGGCTTCAGCGGGTGGATCACCGGGCAGAGAGAGTGTCACCCAGGGGTGTGTTGGCGGAGGGAGAGGTCCTGTCGTCAAACCCTCTCCAGTTGATTTTTCAATGACTTACAAAGTACATTGGTTCTGGTGGATGTTGCCTGGAGAATCCTGGCCCCGCTGTGGCGGTCTCCACCTGCTGCTATGGCAGGCGGGCCGGTGCGGGGCCTGCAAAGCGGTCTTCGATGCGGATCTCGAGCAGGGCAGCAATACCAACGTGGTGGGGCGCCGCGGCTCCGGCCCGCCGGTGACACCACCCGTGTTCTTCTCTACCAGTGGTTCCGTCATGGGCGGTTTCCGACGCCTCCGCGGCGATCGAACGACTTGGCTCGATCGGCGGCCGAGGCGCCGCGGTGCTACATGCTGGCTTTGTAGCCGATCGCGGCCTGGTAGGCCTCGAGCTGCTGCTCGCGACCGATCCGGTCGGTGATCTCTTCCCACGCGGCGGCGACGTCGTCGAGCGCTTCCTTGGCCGCCTTGCGGCCGCCCAGGGCGGCCGCGACCTCGCTGTCCAGGACTGACCAGTATTCCGGCGTGCCGCGGATCCGCAGATAGTCCAGCATGGTCGGCGCGGTGAAGGTGTCGTTGTAGGCGCGCAGATAATCCGTGACGTCTTCCTTGTCCCAGCCGGCCTTGATGTAGTCGGCTACGCGCGCGCTGCCGGCAGGCGGCGGGAACTGGTAGAAGTAGCCCGGATCGACCCCGGTCCAGCCGTGCTGGACGTTCCACAGCGACACCGGCTCGATCGCCATGAGCGCCAGGAAGGAGTAGGCAGCCTCCTGGTTCTTCGAAAGCTTCGAGACCACGCCGTGCCAAGAGCCGCCGACGGTGTTGCCGACGAAGCGAGGCGCATCGTCCTCGACCCAGGCGCGCGCTTCGTGATCCCAGTAGCGATCGGAACTAGGCAGGACGGTGGCCGCGCAGTTGCCCTTAACATTCGAACGGCTCTCGTCCTGACAGAGCGCACCAAGATCGCCCCAGGTAAACATGAAGACCGCTTTGCCGCGCAGGAAGTACTCCCAGGCCTGGGGCAGGCGCCAGCCGATCTGCTCCACGGGGCCGGTCTCGTTCAGCTGCTGCAGGAACTCGAGTGCTGCGACGTGGCCCGGGCTGTTGATCAGCGGCGTCATGTCGGTCGGGTCGAACCAGTAGACGTTGTGGTACTGATCGACCTGGTCGCCCGGCGTGATCGCGAATGACGCCGAGAGCGACTGGAAGTGGTAGTGACCTTGCTCGCCGACCTTGAGGTGGAGCACCATGCCGTGATCGGGCCGGTCGTCGTTGGCGTCCCAGTCCTTGCCGTTGAAGAAGCGAGCAACCTCGAGCAGCTGCTGCCAGGTTCTGGGCGGCACCGGCATCGTGTGGCCGACCTCGGCCTCGAACCGCTCCTGCCATTCGGGATCGTTCAGGACGTCGCGCCGGTAGTAAAGGATCTGGCCGTCGGCGTCGTTCAGGACGCCGTACCCCGCACTCTCCCAGGTGTGTAGGCGGCGCAGCGAGTCCGGCATGGACTCGTAGGTCCACTCGGGATACGCGCCGCTCGCCATGAACTCCTCGACCGGCAAGATGTACTCGCCTGCGATCAGATCGCCATAGAAGTAAGAGGCGACTACGATGGCGTCGTTGGCCCCGGTGCCGCGCTGCAGGTCGAGCATCATCGTGGCGTAGAGGTCGCTGATGTGGACTAGCTCGATCTCGAGCGTGCCGCCGGTCAGCTCCTCCCAGACCGGCCGGAAGGCCTGGATCGGTCCCGAGATCGGTCCCTCGGCGCCCTCGTCGTGGGTCAAGATCGTGATTGTCGTGCCCTCGAAGGGCTGCCGGTCGGGGCCGAAGGCGGTGCCGAGCTCGGCGGCCGAGGTCTCGATTACGGCGTTGTCGTAGTCTGGGCCGAGCTTAAGGAGCACGGTGCCGTCGTCGAGCCAGTCGACGTACTCGCCGGCGCCCGCTGGGCACGCGGCCAACGCCACCGTTGCAGCGGCGACCAGGAAAACCCGCATGACGCTCATCAGCTCGCCTCCCCGCGTGCCAAGCTTTTTTCCGACCTCCTCGTCCGAACCTTAAGTGCTTCTTTGACGAGCGCCAAGACCTCTTGTAGAAATTAAGTAACAGGGAAGATACTGGAAAAATAATGCACCGTGAATTAATTAACGGGGGCCGTCGTCGGGACTTCGGACTTGCAGCAAGTGCCGAGCTGGCGCCCCGCGTTCTGGGGTCCGCCACGGTCGACGTGCTCGAGCGCTGCTGCACACACTGCTCCCCAGCTCGAGCACGCAAGCCCGATCCGACAGTCATGCAGGCGGTCCAGTGCGGTCCAGCAGAGCGGCACCGAGCGACGAACAGGTCGGGCGGTGCGGCGAAGCCTGGCCCGATCGCGCATTCCGGGGTACTGCCGCCAGGCCGGAGAAAAGTTATAATTCACGATGAATTAATTATTGACATGGCTGTCTGCTCCTGGCACGCTCTCCTCAGTCGCGGCGAAGGTGGCGCCGCACCACGCAATCAGAGGAGTCGGGCCGTGCGCGAGAGCACGACCGGTCAGGGCAGCAACTCGGCCCAGGTCAGACTGTTCAACGAGCGTGTGATCCTGAGCGCGCTCCGCAAGCTCGGTCAGGCGTCCAAGGCCGATCTGGCGCGTTACGCGAATCTCACCAACAATACGGCCGGTGTCATCGTGCGCGAGCTCGAGGCACAGCGGCTGGTACGCTGCGAGGGCAAGCGCTCCGGCCTGCGGGGCCAGCCGGCCACGCTCTTGCGCCTGAATGGCGAGGGCGCCTATTCGATCGGCGTCAAGGTCGGGCGTCGCTCCCTCGACGTCATCCTGGTCGACTTCTCGGGTCGGCTGCTCCAGCGCTGCCACCACGAGCGCGACTTCCCACTGCCCGAAGAGGCGATGGATCTGGTGCTAGTGGACGTCGCCGCCCTGCGTCACACCATTCCGGACCGGGCTCGCGACCGCCTGGCCGGGATCGGCGTGGCGACGCCCTACGACATGGGCAGCTGGCGGCGCGAGCTGGACATCACGTCCGAGGCGTACCGCGCGTGGAACGACTTCGACGTCGTCCAGCGCCTCGCCACCGACACCGGTCTGCCGGTGTTTCGCGAGAACGACGGCACGGCGGCCGCGGTCGCGGAGCTATTCCAGGGCCACGGCCGTGAGATCGACGACTTCCTGTACGTGTTCATCGGCACGGCGATCGGCGGCGGCGTCATCATCGACGGGCACTACCACCGCGGCGCCACGGGCAACGCGGGCGACGTCGGCCTGATGCCGGTACCGCCGTCGCGCCTGACGACCGCGCCTCGGCCCAACGGGCCCTACGACATCCTCCTGACCCGCGCCTCGATCACCTCGCTGCTCCGGCACCTGCGCGGCTCGGGCGTGGCGGTCGAGCGCCGCAGCGAACTCGACGGCGCGATCGAGCGCCACGACGATCTCGTGGACGAGTGGCTCGAAGACTGCGTCGATGCGCTGACGGCGCCGCTCCTCTCGGCCGCCTGCGTGCTCGACGTGGCTGCCGTGGTGTTGGACGGCGACCTGCCCGGAGCGCTGATCGAAGACCTCGGCAGGCGGCTGGGCGCAGCCATGGCGGACGCCGCGCCGGAGGCCCGACACGCGCCCGAGTTCCGCCTCGGCACGGTCGGTCGTGAGGCGGCCGCGCTGGGGGCCGCGATCCTGCCGCTGCACCTCAACTTCAGCCCTAACCGGGAGATCCTGCTCGGGCACTGAGACGCAACGCAGAAGGCAGCTGACGACGGAGCAGGGAGGCTCTGAGCATGGCCACCGATGGCGGCACGCCCCCGACCCTGGAGATGCGCAACATCTCGAAGACGTTCCCGGGCATCAAGGCGCTGGACAGCGTCCAGCTCAAGGCCTGGAGCGGCGAGGTGATGGCGCTGATGGGCGAGAACGGCGCCGGCAAGAGCACGCTCATGAAAGTGCTCTCCGGAGCCTACGCCGCCGATCCGGGCGGCGAGATCCTGATCGACGGCCAAAAGGTCGAGGTCACGGACCCGCTCCGGGCCCGCCACCTCGGGATCGCAATTATCTATCAGGAGCTCAGCCTCTGCTCCAATCTGTCCGTCGCCGAGAACATCTTCCTTGGCGATGAGCTCGCCAGCCGGGGCATGGTCGACCGTGGCGCGATGAGGGCGAGCTGCGAGCAGGTGCTCGAGCGACTCGGCGCCACCTTCACGCCGTCGACGCCGGTCAATCGACTCTCCATCGCCGAGCAGCAGCAGGTCGAGATCGCCCGCGCGCTCCACGCCCGTTCCAAAATCCTGGTGATGGACGAGCCGACCACGGCGCTTTCGTCGCGCGAGACGGAGCGGTTGTTCGAGCTGATCCGACAACTCCGCACCGACGGCCTCGCCATCATCTATATCAGCCATCGCATGGGCGAGGTTTACGAGCTTTCCGACCGCGTCTCGGTCCTGCGCGACGGCACCTACGCGGGGACGCTGGAGAAGGGTGAGATCAGTGCGGAGCGGTTGGTCAAGATGATGGTCGGCCGCGAGCTCAGCAGCTTCTACACCAAGGAGCACGATCCCCACGGCTTGCGCGGCAAGCCGGTGCTCGAGGTGAAGGGCCTGACCGACGGCGGCCGGCGAGTCAACCCTGCAAGCTTCGTTCTGCACGAGGGCGAGGTGCTGGGGATTGCCGGTCTGGTCGGCGCCGGCCGCACCGAGCTCGCCCGGCTCATCTACGGCGCGGACCCCAAAGCCGGAGGCGAAGTCCTGCTCGACGGCCGGCCACTCGACATCCGGGAGCCGAAGGACGCGATCGATGCCGGCATCGCCTACCTGACCGAGGACCGCAAGGCGCAGGGTCTGTTCCTGGACATGTCCGTGCTGGAGAACGTCAATCTCGGCGTGGTCGATCGGGACGCGCGCCGGGGCGGTGTTCTCGACCTCAAAACGGCGCGGCGGCGCGCTGCCGAAGCGATTCGCCAGCTGTCGATCCGGGTCGCGAGCGCGGCCGTGAACGTCGGCAGCCTGTCCGGCGGCAACCAGCAGAAGGTCCTGCTCTCGCGCTGGCTCGAGACCAAACCGCGGGTGCTGATCCTCGATGAACCTACGCGTGGCGTCGACATCGGAGCCAAGTCCGAGATTTACCGGATCATCGACGATCTCGCGAAAACCGATATCGGCGTGCTCGTCATCTCGAGCGAGCTGCCGGAAATCATCGGCATCTGCGATCGCGTGCTGGTGATGCGCGAGGGACACATCGAGGGCGAGGTCGGCGGACCTGAAGGTCGCGAAATCACGCAAGAGAACATCATGGCCTACGCGACCGGGGTCGCGGCCTGACGAATCAGGGCATGGCGTGCGGGGAGATCGTTGCAATGGCCACCGAAACAGCCAAGGTTGGAGCCGGATTTGCGGGCGACCGCAGCCAGATGCTCAAGGGCCTGATCCAGGCTCTCGGCATGCTGCCGGTGCTGATCCTGATCGCGATCGCGTTCCATCTCGCCACCGGCAAGTTCCTGAACGCCACGAACATCGCGATCGTGATGCAGCAGGCCTCGATCAACATCGTGCTCGCGGCCGGCATGACCTTCGTCATCCTGACCGGTGGCATCGATCTGTCGGTCGGCTCGGTGCTCGCCGCCTCGGCGGTGGTGGCAGTGGCGACCTCGCTCTCCGGGTTTTCGTTCCTCGCAATGCCGCTGGCCCTGCTCTGCGGCCTGATCCTCGGCGCGATCAACGGCTCGCTGGTGGCGTTCATGCGCCTGCCCCCCTTCATCGTGACACTGGGTACCATGACCGCGGTGCGCGGTGTGGCGCGGCTCCTGGGTAACGACACCACGGTGTTCAACCCCAGCCTGCCCTTCGCCTGGATCGGCAACGCCAGGCTCTTCGGTGTGCCCTGGCTCGTGATCATCGCGTTCGCCGTGATCGCGATCAGCTGGTTCATTCTGCGCCGCACGGTGCTCGGCGTGCGGATCTACGCCGTCGGCGGTAACCCGGACGCGGCGAGGCTCTCCGGTATCAAGGTCTGGGTGATCCTCCTGTTCGTGTACGCGACCTCGGGCTTTCTCGCCGGCCTTGGTGGGATCATGTCGGCGGCGCGCACTTTCTCGGCCAACGGCGCCCAGCTCGGCCTTGCCTACGAGCTCGACGCGATCGCCGCGGTAATCCTGGGCGGCACCAGCTTCGTCGGCGGCATCGGCACGATCATCGGCACGCTGATCGGCGCGCTGATCATCGCCGTGCTCTCGAATGGCCTGATCCTGATGAACGTCAGCGAGATCTGGCAATTCATCATCAAGGGCTTGGTGATCATCGGCGCGGTCACGCTCGACCGGTACCGGCTCAAGGGCAGCGCCCGCACCTGATCGATCGCAAGGTAGTCCTCGGGCCCCGTCCCCGGGTCCGGGCAAGCATCCGCCGGCCCGACAGAGTTCGGGCGGCGCAACCTGAGAGGGAAGGAGAAGAACCGATGCTGACCAAGGCAACGCTTCTGGGAGCGGTCGCGGCGCTGGCGCTCACGCTCCCCGCCACGGCCGAGGAGCTGACGTCGGTCGGCGTGACCGTGGGCAATCTCGGCAACCCGTTCTTCGTCCAGGTGGTCAAGGGCGTGGAGGCCAAAGCCAAGGAGCTGGGCGGCGACGACGTGCAGGTCACCGCGGTCTCGGCCGATTACGACCTCGCCAAGCAGTTCAGCCAGATCGACAACTTCATCGCCTCGAGTGTCGACATGATCGTCGTCAATGCCGCCGATCCGGCGGCCATCGAGCCCGCGATCAAGCGCGCCCAGGACGCCGGCATCGTGGTCGTCGCGGTCGATGTCAGTGCGGCGGGCGCCGACGCCACGGTCCAGACGAACAACGTCGAGGCCGGCCAGAAGGCCTGCGAGTACATCGCCGACAAGCTGAACGGCGAGGGCAAGGTCGTGATCATGAATGGCCCGCCGGTCTCGGCGGTGGTCGACCGCGTCAACGGCTGCAAAGAGGTGCTCGGCCAGCATCCCGGCATCGAGATCCTGTCCGACAGCCAGAACGGCCAGGGCTCGCGCGAGGGTGGCCTCGAGGTCATGATCGGCCTGCTGACCGCTAACCCGGAGCTCGACGGGGTGTTCACCATCAACGATCCCCAGGCGATCGGCGCCGATCTGGCCGCCAAGCAGCTCGGCCGCACCGATCTGTTTATTACCTCGGTCGACGGTGCGCCGGACATCGAGCAGGCGCTCAAGTCGGAGACCCTGATCGAGGCCTCCTCGGCGCAGGACCCAAACAAGATGGCGCAGATGGCGGTCGAGGTCGGCTACCAGATCATGCAGGGCAATAAGCCCGAGCAGGACACGATCCTGATCCCATCGGACCTGATCACTCGCGAGAACGTCGACCAGTACAAGGGCTGGACGTCGGAGTAGCGGGTCGGCTGTGCCGGCTGCCGCCTCCCCGGCCGGCGCAGCCTTTTTCCGGTCGTGCAGCGAGAAGGATGGACCGATCATGGCCGACGCGATCTGTCTGGGCGAGCTGCTGATCGACTTCGTGCCGACCGTCACAGGCACGAGCCTGATCGATGCTCCGGCGTTCAAGAAGGCGCCGGGCGGCGCGCCCGCCAACGTTGCCGTGGGCCTAGCCCGGCTCGGCACGCCCAGCGCCTTCATGGGCAAGGTCGGCGACGATCCGTTCGGCCACTTCCTGGCGAACACGTTGGCTGAAGCAGGCGTCGACGTCCGCCCAGTCCGCTTTTCCGCCGAGGCGCGCACGGCGCTCGCCTTCGTGTCACTCCGGGCCGATGGTGAGCGCGAGTTCATGTTCTACCGCCACCCCAGCGCGGACATGCTGTTTGAGCCGGCCGAGGTCGACGCGGACGTGATCCGCGGCGCGAGGCTCCTGCACTACGGCACCATCAGCCTGATCAGCGAACCGTCGCGAAGTGCCACGCTCCACGCCATCGAGCTGGCGAAGGAGGCCGGCTGCATCGTTTCGTGCGATCCTAACCTGCGCCTCGCGCTGTGGCCGGATCGCGACGCGGCCCGCAATGGCCTGCTCGGCGCCATCGCGCAGGCGCAGGTGGTCAAGCTGAGCGACGACGAACTGCGGTTTCTCACGGGCTCCGACGATCCGGTGGCCGCCCGCCAGCACCTCTGGCACGACCGGCTGGAGCTGATGGTGGTGACCCTGGGCTCCGCCGGCTGCGTCTATTTCACGCCGGACTTCGATGGGGTGGTTGTCGGGTTCGGGGTGGAAGCGGTTGACGCGACCGGCGCCGGCGACGGCTTCGTGGCAGGGCTCTTGCACGGGCTGCTCGCAGAGTGGAGCGGCCTGAAGGTGGAAGCGCGCGTACGCTCGATCTGCCGGATGGCCAATGCGGTCGGAGCGCTCACCACCACCGAGCGCGGTGCGATCCCGGCGCTGCCGAGCCGGGCGCGCGTCGAGCGCTTTCTCCAGGAACAAGAGCGGCTAGGGGCGGCCTGACGTCGGGCAGACGGGGAACAGCAGTTGGAAGGAAGACCAGCGTGACTGCGAAAATCATCCCTGTCGACATTTTCGATCTCGTCGTGTTCGGCGGCACCGCGGATGCATCGTGTGGAACGTAAACTCCTTTGATCAATGGGGGGTCGAGCTCGGCAAGCAGCTCGCCAGGGGCAATCCTCCGCAAGCTCGACGGACCCGAGCCGGTCGCCAGCCACGATTCCTCGACCAATGGCTTGATTAATCATCTGAAGGGGCTGCGCCGGGAGGCGTGATCACAGAAGCGGCTCCGCCCGTCCCAACCAAGGGAGGCAAGAACCAATGACCATGAATCCATCTCTGTCGCGACCGCTCGCCCGTCATGCCATGGCCTACGTGCTCGCCGGCGGCCGCGGCTCGCGCCTTATGGAGCTCACCGACAAGCGCGCCAAGCCGGCGGTGTTTTTCGGCGGCAAGAGCCGGATCATCGACTTCGCGCTGTCCAACGCCATCAACTCCGGCCTCCGGCGGATCGGCGTCGCCACGCAGTACAAGGCGCACAGCCTGATCCGTCACCTGCAACAGGGCTGGAACTTCTTCCGCCCCGAGCGCAACGAGAGCTTCGACATTCTGCCGGCATCACAGCGCGTGTCCGAGACCCAGTGGTATCTCGGCACGGCGGACGCCGTGACCCAGAACATCGACATCATCCGCAGCTACGGTCCGCACTACATGGTCATCCTCGCGGGCGACCACGTGTACAAGATGGACTACGAGTTGATGCTCGAGCAGCACGTCAACTCCGGCGCCGACGTCACCGTCGGTTGCATCGAAGTGCCGCGCGCGGAGGCAAGCCCCTTTGGCGTGATGCACGTCGACGAGCAGGATCGCATCGTCGATTTTCTGGAGAAGCCCGCCGACCCACCCGGGATGCCGGACAAGCCGGACACCGCGCTGGCGAGCATGGGCATCTATGTGTTCGAGACTGAATTCCTCATCAAGCAGCTGGAGCGCGACGCCGCCGATCCGGACTCGGCCCACGACTTCGGTAAGAACATCGTCCCCTATCTGGTCAAGAACGGGAAAGCGGTAGCGCACCGCTTCCCGCTCTCCTGCGTCCGGAGCTCCACCGAGGCCGAAGCCTACTGGCGCGACGCCGGCACGGTCGATGCGTATTGGGAAGCCAACATCGACCTTACCGACTTCGCGCCTGGGCTCGATCTGTTCGATCGCGAGTGGCCGATCTGGACCTACGCCGAGATCACGCCGCCGGCCAAGTTCATCCACGATGAGGCGGGCCGCCGCGGCATGGCGACCGGCTCGCTGGTCTCGGGCGGCTGCATCATCTCGGGCGCCAGGATCGACAAGTCGCTCCTGTTCACGGGGGTGCATGCGCACTCCTACAGCGATCTCGAGCACGTGGTGGCGCTGCCCTACGTCCAGATTCGCCGGGGCGCGCGCCTCAAGAAGGTGGTCATCGACCGCGGGGTCGAGATCCCGCCAGGACTCGTCGTTGGTGAGGATCCGGAAGAGGACGCCCGGCGCTTTCGCCGCACCGACAAGGGGATCTGCCTGATCACCCAGCCGATGCTCGACCGTGTGCAGGCTTGAGCACCAGAGCATTTGGGTGCCGGTCGCCGCCCGCTAGTCGGGACTGGCGGGCCAGTCGATTTGGGAAGGCTAATCGCGCGCATGAGCGCTCGTAGACGCGACGTTTCAGCAAAGAGCAGGAGGCCGGGCAGTGGCAGAGATCAAGAAGGCGACGCTGTTCACGAACGAGTACCCGCCGAACGTCTATGGCGGGGCAGGCGTCCACGTCGAGTATCTGAGCCAGGCGCTGGCCAGGCGGATCTCGGTGGACGTGCGCTGCTTCGGCGACCAGCAGACCGACGCTGCGAACCTCACCGTACGGGGGTACCCCGGATGGGCTGAGGCCGGAGAGAACACGGACCCACGCTTTGCCGGCGCCCTCGACGCCTTCCACCGCTCGCTCGCGATGGCCAAGGACACGCTCGATGCCGACGTCGTCCACTGCCACACTTGGTATACCGACATGGGCGGGCTGGTCGCGAGCCGGCTCTGGGACGTCCCCTTCGTGCTCAGCATCCATTCGCTCGAGCCGCTCCGCCCGTGGAAGGTCGAGCAGCTCGGCAACGGCTACCATCTCAGCACCTGGATGGAACGGACCGCAATGGAGCACGCGGACGCGATCATCGCGGTTTCCGAGCAAACCCGCGAGGACGTGCTCCGCCTGTTCGACGTCCAGCCGGCGCGGGTCCACGTCATCCACAACGGCATCGATCCGGACGAGTACTGGCCGACCGGCGCAACCGATGCGCTCGCGCGCCATGGCGTCGATCCGGCTCGGCCCTACGTCCTGTTCGTCGGCCGCATCACGCGCCAGAAGGGCATCATTCATCTGGTCGATGCCATTCCGCAAATCGATCCGGACCTGCAGATCGTGCTCTGTGCCGGCGCCCCCGACACGCCCGAGATCGGGCGCGAGATGGAGGCGCATTTGGCCGCGGCGCGGGCCCGGCGCCCGGGCGTGATCTGGATCCGCGAGATGCTGCCGCGCGCCGAGGTGATCCAACTGTACGAGCACGCGGCGGTGTTCTGCTGCCCATCGGTCTACGAGCCGTTCGGGATCATCAATCTCGAGGCCATGGCCTGCGAGACCGCGGTGGTCGCGTCGCGGGTCGGCGGCATCCCGGAGGTGGTGGTGCCTGAGGAGACCGGCCTGCTGGTCGATCTCGCGCTCAGTCCCGGCACCTTCGAGCCGACCGACGCGGCTGCGTTCTCGGCCGCGCTGGCGGCGGCGATCAACCGCCTGGGCGGGGATCCTGAGCTGCGCACCAGGATGGGCAGGCAGGGTCGCCAGCGGGTGCTCGAGCACTTCAGCTGGGATGCCATCGCCGAGACCACCCTCAACCTCTACCGCACGCTTCTATGAGGATCGCCCCATGGCCGTGATCACCGTCGCCACCACTCCGTTCGAGGACCAGCGCCCTGGCACCTCCGGCCTGCGCAAGAAGGTCGCGGTGTTCCAACGACCCCACTACCTCGAGAACTTCCTGCAGTCGGTGTTCGACTCGCTGGAGGGCTTCCGCGGCCAGACGCTGGTGGTCGGGGGCGATGGCCGCTACTACAACCGGGCCGCCGTGCAGACCATCCTGAAGATGGCGGCGGCCAACGGGTTCGGCCGCATCCTGGTCGGCCGGGGCGGCCTGCTATCGACGCCGGCGGCGTCGTGCGTGATCAGGAAGCACCGCGCTTTCGGCGGCGTCATCCTCTCGGCGAGCCACAATCCCGGCGGTCCGCACGGCGATTTCGGCATCAAGTACAACGTCACCAACGGCGGCCCGGCGCCCGAGAAGGTCACCGAGGCAATTTACCGACGGACGCAGGCCATCCGGGAATACCGAACCCTCGACGCACTCGACGTGTCCCTGGATCGGCTGGGCTCGACGCGACTGGGCGACGCGATGGTCGAGGTCGTCGATGCGGTCGCCGACTATCAGGACCTGATGCAGGTCCTGTTCGACTTCGATCGGGTCGCCGAACTGCTCCGCTCCGGCTTCGCCATCCGTTTCGATGCGATGTCAGCCGCCACCGGACCGTACGCGAAGGCCATCCTCGAGGACACCCTCGGCGCGCCGGCTGGATCGGTGGTCAATGCCGAGCCACTCGAGGACTTCGGCGGCCATCATCCCGACCCGAACCCGGTCTACGCCAAGGAGCTCTATGACCTGATGCTGGGTCATGACGCGCCCGACTTCGGTGCGGCATCCGACGGTGACGGCGATCGCAACATGGTCATGGGGCGCGGCGCCTATGTGACGCCATCGGACAGCCTCGCCGTGCTTGCTGCCAATGCCCAGCTGGCGCCCGGTTACGCAAGAGGCCTTGCCGGGATCGCGCGCTCGATGCCGACTTCGCAGGCCGCCGATCGGGTCGCCCAGGCGCTGGGCATCGACTGCTACGAGACGCCGACCGGCTGGAAGTTCTTCGGCAACCTGATGGACGCCGGGCGGGTCACCCTGTGCGGCGAGGAGAGCTTCGGCACGGGCTCGGATCACGTGCGCGAGAAGGACGGGCTGTGGGCCGTGTTGCTCTGGCTCAACGTGCTGGCCGCAACGCGCAAGCCTGTTGCCGACGTGCTGCGCGCGCACTGGGCGCGCTTCGGTCGCAACTTTTACTCGCGCCACGACTACGAGGAGATCGACGCCGAGCCCGCCCAAGGGTTGATGGACGCCTTGCGTGCCCGCCAGCCGGTCCTCGGGGGCGAGCGCTTCGGCGATCTCATGGTGGCGCACGCCGATGACTTCGCCTATCGCGATCCCGTCGACGGCTCGCTCAGCGCCGGCCAGGGCGTCCGCGTCCTGTTCGAAGACGGCGCTCGGATTGTCTACCGCCTGTCCGGCACCGGCACCGCCGGCGCCACGCTCAGGGTCTATCTCGAGCGCTACGAGCCCGACCCTGCGCGGCACCATCAGGAGACCCAGGCGGCCCTTCGCCCGCTAGTCGAGGTGGCCGACCACCTCGCCGGCGTCCGAGAACGCACCAAGCGCGACGCACCGAGCGTGGTGACCTGAACCGTGACGGAAGGCCGCAAACGGGCACGCGCCGAAGCGGGCGAGGCGCTCCGGCCGTTGGAGCTCGACGCCGCCCGAGCCGGCCGCGAACGCCCGCACCACGGGGTCGTCGACATCGGCTCCAACTCGGTTCGCCTCGTCGTCTACGATGCGCTCAGCCGGGCGCCGTTCCCACGCTTCAACGAGAAGTCGCTGTGTCGCCTCGGCGAGGGCCTAGGGGAGACAGGCAGGCTCAGTGAGGAAAGCTTCGCGCGCACCGTCGATGCCTGCCGGCGGTTCCGGGCGATCACCAAGGCGATGGAGGTGGCGCGTACCGACGTGCTCGCCACCGAGGCGGTGCGCAAGGCCGCGAACGGCGAAGCATTGGTCGCGGCCATCGGCGACGCCGCCGGTTTCGAGGTGCGGGTCCTGAGCGGCGCCGAGGAGGCACGCTTTGCCGGTCTTGGTGTCATCTCGGGCTTCTATCGGCCGACCGGTCTGGTTGGCGACATGGGCGGCGGCAGTTTCGAAGTGGGCGAGGTGATCGATGACCGGGTCGGCGAGCGCCACGTCAGCCTGCCGCTTGGCGCTTTGCCCGTGCAGGCGATGCTCGCCGCCGAGGACCGCGGTGTCCGGCGCCAGATCGACGGACTGCTGACCGAACGCCTGCCGCCAGCGGTAATCGCGGAGCCGGTGTTCTACGCGGTCGGTGGTGGATTTCGCGCGCTCGCCAAGGCGCACATGGCGGCGGCGGGCGCGCCCGTGCGGGTGGTGCACAGCTACACACTCGATACCAGGGAAGCGCGGGACTTCGCCAAGCGGCTGTGGCGGCTGTCGCCAGCCGAGCTTGCGGCACAGCCCGGCGTCCCGGCGAGGCGGCTCGCCACACTGCCAGCCGCAGCGCTGGTGATGGACCGCCTGCTCAAGCGGCTCGAGCCGGAGCGGGTGGTGTTCTCCGCCCTGGGCCTGCGCGAGGGCTGGCTCTACGCCCAGCTGGATGAGGCCGAGCGCTATCTCGACCCGCTGGTCGAGGGAGCGCAGATCGTCGGCATGGCCGGCGCCCGGGTGCCGGCGTTCGGCGCCGCACTCGCGCGCTGGACGGATGACCTCTTCCCCGGAGAGACAGCGGCTGATCGGCGGCTGCGCATCGCCGCCTGCGCCCTGACCGATATTGCCTGGCGCAGCCACGTCGACGTCCAGGCCGAGGAGAGCTTTCACCGGCTGCTCCAGTTCCCGTTTATCGGGATCGATCATCTTGAGCGGGTCTATCTGGCTGCCGTCATCCAAGCGCGCTACGGCGGCGGCTCGGGCGACCCGGCGACGGCTGCCGCGTTGGATCTGCTCTCGCCGGCGCAGCGCCGCCGCGCCCGCGTCCTCGGCCGAACGCTCCGCCTCGGTCACCGCCTCTCCGGCTGCGTCGGCGAGATCCTCGAGACAGCCAAGTTGCACGTCACCGCCGGCGTCGTCCGCCTCGAGATCCGCCACACGGCCGGCATCCCCGACAGCGATGCCCTGAAGAGCCGCCTCCAAGACCTTGCTAAGGCTCTGCGCGTTCCGGAGGCTGAAATCATCCACGTCCGTTGAGCTACGCCATCCGCCCACACGCGTCGGGCCTGACAGGGGCAGGAAATATCGCTCGGCACGCACCCAGATTCACTGAGTAGCAAACGCTAATCCAGCCGTGAGCCGCGAAGGCCATGGGGTTGTCCAGCTGGCGCCGACACACGGTCGGTCCTGGCAAAAGACTCGTTGATCGCGGTCGGGCGCGAAGGCACGCAGCGGAAGCCGACGGAGCGCTCTGGGTCTACCCTTGTTTAAGATCG
>Ga0299907_10001099_pt1 | contig 14899 bp, 15 predicted proteins | sample RVTome_16_FD_198680 | JGI IMG/M metagenome (GOLD analysis project Ga0299907, IMG submission 198680) | Soil microbial communities from uranium-contaminated site in the Upper Colorado River Basin, Wyoming, United States - RVT152D67 (version 2) ... | reverse complement strand
GAGCAGAAGTCGTTCCGGGACGTCAAGCACTACAAGCGTCGCAAGCGGTGGCTGTCGTGAGCGGCAAGCTGTTGCAGCGGAGGGCGGAGCGGTCGGGGCCCAAGTCGTATGACCACCTGCTCGAGGTTGACGACATTCATCTCGCCTTCAAGGGAGTCAAGGCCATCGACGGTGTCTCCTTTCATGTCGACGACGGTGAGTTGTTCGCCATCATCGGGCCCAACGGTGCCGGCAAGACCTCTTTGTTCAACTCGATCAACCAGGTCTACGACCCCCAGCAAGGCGACATCCGGTGGAAAGGTGAGAGCCTGATGGGTCTCAAGCCCAACAAGACCGCCGAGCTCGGGATCGCCCGCACCTTTCAGAACATTGCGCTCTTCCCTCACATGACCGTGATCGAGAACCTGCTCACCGGCCGGCACGTGCGGATGAACACGTCCTGGTTGGCCGGGAGCGTTTGGCTGGGAAAGGCGAAGCGAGAGGAGGTCGAGAATCGGGAGATCGTCGAGGACATCATCGACTTCCTCGAGATCGAGCAGTGGCGCAAATACCCGGTCGGGCTGCTCCCATACGGGATCCAGAAGCGGGTTGAGTTGGGCCGGGCCCTGGCCATGGACCCCGAGCTGCTCATGCTGGACGAGCCGGTGGCCGGGATGAACCTGGAGGAGACCGAGGACATGGCCCGGTTCATCCTCGACGTCCAGGACGAGCTGGGCATCGCCGTCATCCTCGTCGAGCATGACATGGGCCTGGTCATGGACATCGCAGACCGGGTCCTCGTCGTCGACTTTGGCAAGCCCATCGCCACCGGCACCCCCCGCACCGTCCAACAAAATCCCAACGTGGTCAAGGCCTACCTCGGCGAAGAGGTCGAGACGGCGTAGCCCTTACCTGAGGTACGTGGCGCCAATAGTGGCGCTGGACCGACAAAGAACGCGTGCGGCAGGATCGTGGCCCTTTCTCTGTTCCCGTAGCGCCAAGAGTTCCCCCCTCCCCGGCTGCGCCGGTACTCCCCCCGTCGGGGGGAGAAACGGCGCTACGTACCTCAGGTACGCGTTCAGGGCCGCGGGTACTCCCCGACCAGTTTCCAGGCGCCGGGGAGGAGGAGGCCGGCGGCGGCGGCTTTGATGACGTCGCCGAGGACGAACGGGACCACGCCGGCGACGACGGCCTCCGTGAAGGTCATGCCGAAGGTGATCATGAGGCCGATGACACCGAAGAGGTAAATGACGAACGAGCCGAGGATGAAGGCGGTGAACATGGTGGGGAAGGTGCGGTCCTGGCGTCGCTCGGCCATGTACCCGACGACGCCGGCGGCCACGATGAACCCGATCAGGTAACCGGTGGTCCCCCCGGCCCGGGCCGCCTCCCATCCGCCTTCTCCCCCCGAGTAGACGGGGAGCCCCACCGCGCCCGCCACCACGTACAAGGCCTGACCCGCCGCACCGAGCCTCATCCCGAGGGCGGCGCCGGTGAGGAGCACGGCAAAGGTCTGACCGGTGATCGGCACCGGGGTGAAGGGAAGGCGGATCTCCCACTGCGCGGCGAGAGCGGTCACGAGGGCAGCCCCGACAACCAGAAGCACAGAATTGACTCGGGAACGTGGCAGGACTCTCTGGGCGATGGCTGCCGATGTCATGTCTTTAACTCCTCGAAACCCAGCGTCTGCCACCTTAGGGGCAACGACCTCTACTCGCAGGCCCCAATTACCCTTTTTCATAATGGAAGACCAAAACGAGCGCGGATCTTCCTGGCCCCTCTACCTCGTTGGGGCCCTCTTCGTCGTCGGCGTCCTGACCCTCGGCGTCTGGAATCTCGAACTCCCCTATCTCGCCTTCTCCTCGGGCCCGGTCGCCGACGCCGCCGACGCGATCGTCGCCAGCGAGGTCGACACCTACCCACCCGATGGTGAGCTGCTCATGCTCACCATCGTCAGCCAGGACGTGAACGCCTTCGAGGCGCTGATCGCCGGATTCGACCCCACGATCGACCTGGTCGCCAAAGAGGCTTATCGCCAGCCCGATGAGTCGGACGAGGACTATCGCAAGCGTGTCCTCCAGCAGATGGACGACTCGCAGACGAAGGCGATAACCGTCGCGCTCGAGTATCTCGGCTACGAGATGGTCCCCACCGATGTCCTCATCACCGACCTCGTGCCCGACAAGCCGGCGGCCGAAGTCCTCCAGATCGGGGACTCCGTGGACTCCTTCAACGGCACCGAGATCGTTCGCAGCACTGACTTGACCGATGCGCTGGAAGGGTTGGCGCCCGGAGAGGTCGTGGATCTCGAAGTGACCCGCGAAGGCACCGAGCAGACTCTTCAGGTCGAGCTCGCCTCGCGGGACGACGACGACGGTGGCGCCATGATCGGCATCATCGTGGGGGAGCTGACCGAGCCGCCCTTCCCGGTCTCGATCCAGGCGGGCAACGTGGGCGGCCCGTCGGCCGGAATGATGCATGCGCTGGCCATCATCGACACCCTCACCCCTGGGGAGATGACCAAGGGTCACGTCGTGGCCGGGACCGGGACCATCGACTACGACTCCACCGTGGGGTCGATCGGAGGCATCCGACAGAAGGTGGTTGGAGCCGAGGCAGCCGGTGCGGAGTACATCTTGGTGCCCGCGGGCAACTACGAGGCCGCCCTGACCGCTCCGCGCGAATCGATCGAGATCGTATCCATCGCCACCCTGCAGGATGCCGTTGACTTCTTCGAGGGTCTCGACGCAATCTGAGGCACTTCGGGCCCAAACCCGGTCGGAATCTCGATCGGTCGGTATCTTCTAGGACCGATGGCTGCTGACTACACCCCGGACGGGATTCGACGGGCCGAATTTCGCACCGTACGTCGCGGCCTCGACCCGTCGCAGGTGACGGCGTTCCTCGACGGGTTGGCCGAGCGAGTGCACGAGCTCATCGCTGAGCAGGAGCGGCTGTCGACCAGACTCGGCGACTTCGCGGACCGCGACCTGGAGACCGAATTCGAAAGCCTGGGTCGTGAGGTGGCGGCCGTTCTCCAGGCCGCTCGGGCGGCCGCCGACTCGATGCGGGAACGGGCCACGCTCGACGCCGCCCGGTGGCGAGACGAGGCGATGTCAGAGGTCGAGACCATGGGTAAGGAGGCAAGGAGCGACGCCGAGGCCCTGCGAGGCGATGCCTGGACCACCGGCTCCGAGCTTCTCAGCCAGACGACGGCGGAGGCGCGTCGGATTCGCAGCGAAGCCGATCGAGACGTGCTGACGGTGATGGGGGAGGCCGAGCGTGAGGCCCATCGTCTCACTTCGACCGCCCGTCGGGAGGCCGAGGATGTGGTCCGCGCCTCCATGATGGAATCCGAGAAGCTGGCGTCGGAGGCGAAAAAGCGCCATGACGACCTGATCGAGCAGGCATACCGTCAGGCGGAGGGCGCCCAACAGCGGACACGCGCTTTGGAGGAGCGGCGCGAGGAGCTGATGCTGGAGTTGGAGACCGTGCGTGCCACGCTGACCCAGCTCGAAGGAACGCTCGAGGAGCGTCGTGACGACCTGGAGGTGTCAGCCGAGTCGACGAGCGTGAGAGTCGTTCCCGGTCTTCGCAGTGATCCCGATGAGGAGACCTGGGAGCTGGGCGAAACGGTGCGGATCATCCCCCCAGGGGAGAGGGAACCGACCAGACGAGAGTGGCCGCCGGAGCCCGAACCGGAGCCCGTCGTCGACGAGGTGCTGGACCGTCTGGACGACTTCACGCCTCAACCCAGAGCCCGCACCCCGCGCCCCGTGGAGCCAGAACCGGATGAGCCGGACGTCGAGGTGGAACCGGAACCGGTCGTCGAGGTGCCCGCCGAAGCTCCGGCTCCCGCGCCCGAGCCCGAGGAGGAGACGAAGACATCCGACGACGTGGGCGCCCTCTTCGCATCGTTGCGTGGGTCACCGACTGGGACCATCACCGTCCACACTCCGCCGACGCCGGCGCCGGCCGCCGAGGAGGCCCACCCGGCAGCGAGTGAGGCTCAGGCACGGCCCCCGATGGTTTCCAACGGCAACGACTTCATCGAGCAAAGAGACGCCAGACTCCTCCCGATCACGAATCGCGCGCTGCGAGGTGTCAAGAAGGCCGTAACAGACGCGCAGAACGTCGCTCTCGACAGTCTGCGCACCGACGACTCATGGCTCCCGGAGGGCTCGGCTCTGGCCGATCTGATGCGCGCCGACCTGATCGGGCTCTGGGCGGAGAGCTACTCGGCCGGACACTCCGTGGCCGAAGAGATGACTGGGTCGAGGCTGAAGCGCAATGTCACCCCTGCCTCCGATGCCGCCGAGAGCTTCGGAGAGGATCTGGCCGGTGCGGTGTCCCATGCCCTCATCGACGCCGGTGATGGACAGCGGGAGAAGCAGTCTGCGACCTCGCGGGTGTTTCGGGGGTGGCGCACCGATGAGGCGGAGCGCCGGGTGCGCGAGTTGGCGCTGGCCGGATACCACCGGGGTCTCGTCGAGTCGGTCGGCGAAGACGCAGAGTTGGAGTGGGTCCCCAGCGGGACCCCGTGCAGCGCCTGCCGTACGGCGGCCTCGGACCCGGAGTCGCACCTGCCTCCGGTCCACCACGGGTGCGAGTGCACCCTGGCCTTGATCGGAGCCGGTACGGGTTAACCGGAAAAGATCAAGCACGGCGGAGCCGTTACGCTCATTTCCGATGTTCACCAGGGTTCCCTCCGACTACAGGTCGGACCGACGACGGCCAATCACGCTGATCTTGATCGGGGTGGCGGCGGTCTATCTGATCCTGACCGCGCTCGGCACCCTGTGGACGGACTACCTCTGGCTGCGTTCGATCGGCTTCCAAGGGGTATGGCAGCGACGTCTCGGTCTTTCGATCCTGCTCGGTGCACTGGGGATCGCGGTTGCCTTCGTCGTCCTCTGGGTCAGCTTGCGACTGGTCGATCGGATGTCCCCCCGATGGGCTCCCTTCGACCTGACCGAAGAGGAGGAGCTGATCGAGCGCTTCCGGGAGTGGGTCGAGCCCCGGATCCGTCAGGTTCGGTTCTGGTTGACCGGCGGTCTCGCCGTGTTGCTCGGGTTGACCGTGGCCTCCTGGCGGGACGATGTCTTTCTCTTCATCAACGCCCAGGAATTCGGCACCGTCGACCCGATCTTCAGCCTGGACATCGGGTTCTATATCTTCCGCCTCCCTCTGCTGGGGACGATCGCCGACTGGGTGTTCAACCTGCTCCTCCTGGCGACCGTCGTCGTCGTCATCGGTCATTACTTCAACGGTGGTGTGAGATTCAACGGACGCCGTGTCTCTGCCACCCGCAGGGCAAAAACGCACATCTCGATCATGCTGGCCCTGATCGCTCTGGTGCGGGCGGTGGTCTACCGCCTCGACATGTACGAGTTGTTGCTCTCCGATCGGGCCTCCGACCAGTTCTTCGGGCCCGGGTTCACCGACATCATGGCCCGGCTCCCTGCCTACCGGCTTCTCATCCTGGTGGCGGTGATGGCTGCAGTCCTCTTCATCGTCAACATCTTCCGTCCCGGCTGGACCCTGGCCCTCGTGGCCGTCGGGTCCTGGCTGGTGGTGGCAATCGCGGCCGCGGCCATCTATCCGGCCATCATCCAGCGTCTCCAGGTCACCCCCCAGCCTCTGGAACGGGAAGGCCCGTATATCGAGCACAGTCTGGAGTTCACCCGGGCCGCCTGGGGTCTCGATCAAGTCGAGGTGCGCGGATTCTCCGCGGCGGAGGACCTCGAGGCGCCCGACATCGATGCCAACCGCCTCACCATCGACAACCTGCGGATCTGGGACCCGTCGGTGTTGCCTAGGACCTACCAGAACTTCCAGGAGCTCCGCACCTATTACACGCTGTCGGTGGTGGACACCGACCGCTATCTCAATGAGGGAATCCCGACCCAGGTCATGATGGCGGTGCGCGAGCTGGAGGAGGTGAACCTCCCTCGCGAGGATTGGCTGAACCAGCGCCTCCTCTACACCCACGGCTTCGGTGCGGTGGTCAATGTGGCCAACGTCGTCGCCGACGATGGGCAGCCCACTTTCCTGCTTCGTGATGTCCCTCCGCAGGCGGCCGTGGAGGACTTCGAGCTCGAGGAGCCCCGGGTTTACTTCGGCGAGACCTACGAGGAGGGCCGACCGGTCTTCGTCAAGACGGGGGAGGAGCCCCAGGAGGTCGACTTTCCGCTCGCCGACGAGGGCACGGCGTACAACGAATACGACGGCGGGGCCGGGGTCGAGCTCAACAGCATCTGGAAGCGCATCGCCTTCGCCTTCCGTTACCGCGACCTCAACTTGCTCATCTCCGGCGAGGTGCGGCCCGACAGCAGGGTGCTCGTGGAGCGCAATGTCGGGCACATCGTCGAGAGCGTCGCCCCCTTCCTCGAGCTCGACACCGATCCCTACCCCGTCATCGACGACGGCAAGATCCTCTGGGTGCTGGACCTGTACACCACGAGCTCGTGGTACCCCTACTCACAGCCACTCACCCCCGGCGCCAGCGGGCCGCTCGGCCGCCTGTCCCGGGCCTCGGAGTTGGACAGCGGGGTCAACTACATGCGGAACTCGGTGAAGGCGGTGGTCGACGCCTACGACGGCCATGTCACCATGTATCTGGTCGATCCCGACGACCCCATCGCCCAGGCGTGGAACCAGACCTACCCCGAATTGTTCACTCCGTTCTCCGAGATGCCCGAGAGCGTGGTCGAGCACCTCCGCTACCCCCAGGACCTGTTCCGGGTGCAGGGCCAGCTCTATCTCGAATACCACGTCACCGAGGCCAACGAGTTGTTCAGCGGGAACGACGCCTGGTCGCTTCCGGCCGACCCGGCCACGATCAACCGCGATCCCGCTTCACCCGGGGCCCAGTTGCTGTTCGGTGACGGTCGCGAGGCGACCACCGGACAGCTCCAGTATCGAGCCGAGATCCTGCCCTACTACCTCCTTACCAAGCTTCCCGGGGAGGAGGATCTGTCATATCTGCTCCTACAGCCTTTCACCCCTCGGGAGCGACGCAACATGTCCGCCTTCCTCGTGGCCGACTCCACACCGGGCCGATACGGGCGGCTGATCGATTTCAGGATGCCTCAGGGCGAGTTGGTGGACGGTACCGAGCAGATCGGCCAGCGCATCGATCAGGATGCCGAGATCTCCGAGCAGTTCACCCTGTGGGACAACCAGGGATCGAGGGTGATCAAGGGTGACCTCCTGGTGGTGCCGATCGAGGATTCGCTGCTCTACATCATGCCGATCTTCCTAGAGGCCCAGGGAGGCGGCATCCCCGAGTTCCGCCGCGTCGTCTTGGTGTACGGGGAACAGGTCGAGTGGGCCGAGACCCTGGACGGGGCGCTGGAGCTTGTCTTCGGTGAAGGCACCGGGGGCGGGCCCGACGAGCCCGCCGAACCGTCGGAACCGACTCCGGATGGCGAGACCGTCGCCCAGTTGCTGGAACAGGCAGCGGCCGCTTTTGCCGCCGCCGACCAGGCGCTGACCGAGGGGAATCTGGCCGAATACCAGCGGTTGGTCGAGGAGGCGGAGCGTCTCATCGAGGAGGCCCAGGACATTCTCGAGGGCTCGGTGGAGGCTCGGGCACGGGTGACCGTCGGGTCCTGACCGCCTACACCATAGGGTGTATAGTGGTGTAGATGAGCAGGACCAACATCGAGCTCGACGACACCTTGGTCGAGATGGCGAAGCAGCGCTATGGGCTGCGAACCAAAAGAGAGGTAGTCGATCTCGCCCTGAGGAATCTGGTCGGCGGTGTCATGACCAAGGAGCAGGCTCTGGCCATGGAGGGGTTCGGCTGGGACGGTGATCTCGATGAGATCGGTGGGGTCGTCGTCATCGAGGAGTGGGATTGACCACCCTGGTCGACACCTCGGCCTGGGTCGAGTACCTGAGACGAACCGGATCCGACACCAACGTGCGTTTGCGATCGATGCTGGAGGCCGACCAGCGGCTGGCCACCACCGATGTCGTCATAATGGAATTGCTCTGCGGTGCCCGCACCTCGGACAGCAGGCGCAAGATCTGGGCCTTCATGAACCGTTGTTCGATGCTGCCCACCCGACCCCTGTTCGACTACGAGGTCGCGGCCGAGCTCTACTCCCGATGCCGGGCGGCCGGCTTTACCCCGGCCAACACGAACGACCTGCTGGTCGCGGCGGTGGCCATCGGGAAGAAGGTCCCCCTTCTCGCCGCCGATGCCGGCTTCGAGCGGATCGCCGCCGTCTCCAGTCTCCGGCTCGACGCCGCGTGAGCGCATTCCCGACAGGGTGGCCCGCCCTCCTAGACTGACCTTTCTCCTAAGGAACCAATTGGCAAAAGACGAAGACGAATACATACGGATGCGAGGCACGGTGCTCAAGATGCTCCCGGACTCCACCTTCGAGGTGAAACTGGAGAGTGGCTTCGAGTTGCTGGCCAAGCCCTCAGGCCGGATGCGGCGGGGGCGTGGCATCCGGGTCCTGCCTGGCGACACCGTGGATGTCGAGGTGTCGACCTACGACCCCACCCGCGGTCGCATCGTCTGGCGCTATCGCTGAAAGGCGATCAGTCCTTCCCCCAACCGGGTCCTTTATGAAATGTGTCAGGGTGATCCGGCATGATGACCACATGGAGCTGGTCATGAATCTGGTGGCTGGGGCGGCCGCGGTGCTGATGATCCTGGTTGGCGGCTATTCCATCGTCGCCATCTGGTGGGACGACCACTGAGTCGCACCGTCGGGGAGTAGCTTCGCCGCGGTGAAGCTCAGCAACGTAATCCTCCGGGTATCCGACATCGACGTGTCGGTTGCCTTCTGGCGGGACAACGTTGGCCTCGACCTGAGCTGGTCGAGCGGTGAGTTCGCCTTCTTCGCGGTGGGCGACAACCAGCTCGCCCTCAATCAGCCGCTGGTGTTCGAGCCGCAGGTCACCGACACAGAGCTCGTCTTCGAGGTGGATGACGTCAAGTCGATCTTTGCCGACATGAAGCAGAGGGGTGTTCCTTTCGAGGTCGAACCGAGGGCGGTCACCTCGGATGGAGAGCGGACCTTGCTCGCCGCCCACTTCCGCGATCCCGACGGGCACCTGGCCAGCGTCACTGGCTGGGTAGAGGGGGTCGAGTAGTCCCGGACGCGTTGGAGGGCGCCACCGGGATGGCGCCCTCCAACAATCGCCGGCGGCGTCAGCCAGCGACGGTTGTGGTCGGTAGCTCTTCCACGAGGGTCGTGGTCACGCCCGGATCCAGGGGATCGGTCGGGTCGGTGCCGGGGTCGTCTGCGTCACAGGCGGCGAGGGCCATTGCCAGTGTCACCGCGGCTGCGATGGTCTTCGTCTTGCGGAGTCTGCGATCCGTCATCTGTCCTCCATTTCAGGGACACGTGCCGCCCGACCTACCGGACGCTCACGCTGAAGGACAACTGTTACCCCCCGGGTTCGAAGGCTAAACCAATCGGAGTGTGATTATTCGCGCTCAATGGGCCGTGTATGCACCGTCCACGAGGTAATAGCCACCAGTGCAAAACGAGGCATCGTCCGAGCCCAGGAACGCGACCAGGTCCGCCACTTCCTGTGCCTCGCCCAGCCGGCCGATCGGGTGCATTGCCGCAATGGCGCCAAGAGTGTCCTGATCCAGGCTGGCCGCGAGCAGCGGAGTCCTGATGAACCCCGGGCCCACTGAGTTGACCCTGACACCTTGCGCCGAATACTCGATGGCGGCCGACTTGGTCAAGCCGAGGACACCGTGTTTGGCGGCGACGTACGCTGAGGAAGTCGCGAAGCCGACACTGCCGAGGACCGACGCCATGTTGACGATCGAGCCTCCGCCGGAGTCGATCATGGCCGGGATCTGGTGCCGCATGCAGTAGAACACACCGTTCAGATTCACCTCGATCACCTGACGCCAGCTGTCGATCGGATACTCACCGGCGGGGGCCGACGCGCCACCGATCCCGGCATTGTTCACCGCGACATGCAGCCCGCCGTACGTCTGGACCGTGGTGGCCACCATCGACTCGACCTGATCGGGTTTGGACACATCGACGGCGACAAAGGTGGCGTCACCTCCGGCGGACTTGATTGCCTCGGTGACCCGGCTGCCACCTTCCTGGTCGTAGTCGGCCACCACTACCTTGGCCCCGGAGCGGGCAAAGGTCACGGCTGCGGCTTCACCGATCCCCGAGCCGCCACCGGTGACGATCGCAACCTTGCCTTCGTAGTCGTACTTGGCCATTTGGGACCTCCAACGTTGATTCGAGCTTGCCAGCAATTGTCACCCGACCAGCTTTGCGCCGACAGGGCCGAAGGTCACCGTCTCGCTGGGAGTCAAGCCTCGCCGACAGGACCCCAGATCACTTCGACGGTCAGTAGGGCTGTCGCAACGGGATCTCGTTTTATGGTGGGGGAGTGACGCGGACCACCGACCTCGACCCCCCTCGCCCCCCTGACGACAAGGAAGTGTTCGTCCCACCAACTCGTGCAGCCTGGCGTGCTTGGCTGGCCACGAACCACGAGCGGCAACAGGGCTTGTGGGTGGTCTACCGCAAGAAGTCGAGCAGTCTCGAGGGCCCGTTGTACGAGGACCTGGTCGAAGAAGGGCTGTGTTTTGGCTGGATCGACAGTCTGACTCGCCGTGTCGACGACGACCGGATGATCCAGTGGTTCTCCCCCCGGCGACAAGGTGGGATGTGGTCGCCGCTGAACAAGGAGCGGATCGAGCATCTCGAGCGCCAGGGGCAGATGACCGAAGTCGGTCGAGCCGTCATCGAGCGGGCCAAGGCGGACGGCTCGTGGTCACAAAACGACGAGGTCGAGGCGCTAGTCGTCCCCGCCGACCTCGCTGCAGCCTTCGTCGCCGCTCCGGAGGCAAAGACGGCCTACGAGGGCCTGGCCGACTCGGTCAAGAAGCAGCTTCTCTGGTCGGTCTACAGCGCCAAACGTGCCGAGACCCGCGCCAAGCGGATCGAAGAGATGGTCCGAACCCTGACCTAGCGCCTCCGGGGTGGCGGCGAGTCAGTGGTCTTCGGGGCGGCGACCCCTGCCCCGGTATTCGGCCGAGACGAGCTCGGTCAACTCCTGGACCGAAGTCTCTCCGACCGATTTCTCGTAGGTGATTCGTCCGTGTTGTAGAAGATTGACCCGGTCGCAGACCTCGACGACCTGGGCGAAGTTGTGCGCGATCAGGATCATCGACACGTCGCCGCGTTGTTTCAGCTCGAGGATGAGGTCGATGATGATGGCGCTCTCCTTGGCTCCCATCGCGGCCAGGGGCTCGTCGAGCAGGATGACTTTCGCGTCGGAGTAGACCGCGCGGGCGATGGCAACTGCCTGACGCTGCCCGCCGGATAGGTATCCGACCTCGGTGTCCACCGACGGGATTCGCACTCCCATGTCGGCGAGGTGAGCCAGGGCCTCATCGCGCATCCGCCTCTTGTCGAGGAACGGCACGGGGCGACGGACATGTTCCTTGTTGAGACGCATGTTGAGGTAGACCGGTAGCTCGTCGATCAGGGCCAGGTCCTGGTATACGGTCTCGATCCCGCGCTCTCGGGCATGGGACACCGAGCGGAAGGTCACCTCCTCTCCGTCGATGAACAGGGCTCCTTCGTCCGGGGGGTGAAACCCGGTGAGCACCTTGATCAGGGTCGATTTCCCGGCCCCATTGTCTCCGATCAGCCCCAGGACCTCGCCCCGACCGAGATGGATGCTCACGTCGCGCAGGGCGACCACCGGCCCGTAGCGCTTGGCGATGTGTGCCGCCCTGATCGCATGGGTAGCCGCCGTGGTCACAGTCGGGTGCTCTGGGATCGGGCACGGGCCTTGGCGGCGAGGGCATTGAGGACCATGGCCACGATGATCGCCGCCCCCAGCACCATGCTGTAGGTGAAGGCGCTGACACCCACGATGACGAAGCCGTCGCGGAGGATGGCGAGGACCAGGGCGCCGAGGAAGGCACCGATGATCGTGCCGTAGCCTCCGGTGAGGAGGGTTCCCCCGATCACTGCGGCCGCGACCGACTCGAACACCTTGCCCCCGGCGACACCGGCACCCGGGTCGAAGGACCCGATCCGGATCCCTTCCAGGACTCCGGCGAACCCGGCCAACATCGCGGCGACGATGAAGTTGCGCATACGGATCCGGCGAGAAGGAACGCCGGCTTCGGTGGCGCCGATCTTGTTTCCTCCGATCGCGACGGTGTATACCCCCCAACGGGTCTGGGTGAGGACGAGGTGCATGATCGCCACGATCAACAGCACCCAGATCAGGCCGGAAAAGGCGGCCCCACCGAATATCTGGGCTGCGAGCCCACTCGACGGGGCGCGCTTGGGGAAGCCATCGGAGAGGTTGAGGGTGAGTCCGTTGATGACAAAGCCCATCCCCAAAGTGACCATGAAAGAGGGGATACCGGCGCCGATGGTGATCGCTCCATTCAGGAAGCCGACCAGGCCGGCGCCGAGAACACCGACGAGGACCGCTACGGGGAGGGGGAGCCCGGCCCCCATGGCGAAGAACACGAGGAACGGCGTCATGAAGTAGACGTTGCCCATCGAGAGATCGATCTCACCGCAGATGAGGAGCATCGCCTGTCCGGCGGCGAGGATGGCCGGCCCGATCAGATACTGGGAAATGATCAGCAAGTTGGCCGACGTGAGGAAGGCGTCGCTGACGAGGGAGAAGTAGACGACGATGGGGATCGCCGCCAATGCGATCGTGGACTCGGGCTTTCTGAGGAGGAACCGGCCGACGCGCGAGAGCAGCGACGGGGACGCCGGCAGGGGCTCCGTGGCCCCGCCGGTGTCCCGCTCCTTGAGATCAGACACCGCTTCTGAGTCCCGGATTGTGAATCAGGCGACCGGCTCCACGACCTTCTGCTCCTCGGCGTCGCCCTCGAACCGGCTCTCCGTCTCCATGAAGAGCTGAGCCGAGGTCGAGTCGAGAAACACCAGACCGGTGTTGGTCTCGGGCGGCGTGGCCACCCCACCCGACAGCTTCCACAGGTACATGTAGAGCACCGGCAGAAACCCTTGGAGATAGGGCTGTTGGTCGATCGTGAAGTCGAGAGTGCCGTCCGCAACCAGTTCCACGGTTAGAGCCAGCAAGTCGTAGCCGCCGGCGCCCACCAGGGCCTTGGATCTGGCGTCCTGGGACTGGACCACCTGGCCCACCGCCTGGGTGCTCCCGGCGTCGACGGCGAACATTCCGGTGGCATCCTGATTGGCGACGTACCAGGCCTCGACCGTGTTCAGCTCCTCGGTGAGGTCGGCCCCGGTCGCTATCGCCTCGGCCTGGATGTCGGCCCCGGACTCGGTGATGGCGTCCATGGCGCCGTCGATCCGGGGTTGGATGTTCAGCTGGCCAGGAGTGGCGATGAACAGGGCCACCTGTCCCGAGCCGACCAGCTCCACGATGCGCAACCCCATCTCGTAGCCGGACCCGTACAGGTCCTGGCCCACGTAGGCCAGCCGGCTGTTGGGTGCGTCGGCGTTGTAGGACAAGACCGGGATCCCATCTCCCAGAGCGTCGTCGGTGGGGCCGTTGAACGCCTCGAGGTCGACCACGGCCACGCCGATCCCGTCGGCCCCAGCGGCGATGGCGGCCTCCATCGCGTTCACCATCTCCCCGTTGTCCGCGATCTCCGAGCCGGTCCACTGATAGGTGGTGCCGAGGATCGATGAGGCGTCTTCGATCCCGTACACCGTGGGCACGAAGAAGGGGTTGGTGGTGACGTGGTTGACGAATACGAAGTTCCATTCCGGTGTCTCCGGGAAGTTGCCGGCCCCGGCTCCGACGCCACCGCCCGCGCCGGTGCCGACCGTGGTTCCGCCTGCCTCGCCGGTATTGGTGCATGCGTTGATCAGCCCGATGGCAGTCACCGCCCCCATCGTCTTGAGAAAGCTGCGACGCGACGGCGTCATCAGACTCGAATTCGCTCGATCCATTCCTTCCTCCCTCGTTGGGTGAGCGGGTGGCCGAGAAACCCCGGTCGGCCGACGAGATCATACGACTGAATTGCTTAAGCCGCAAGCGCTTGCATGCATACGACATTCAGGGGTGAGTGGCTGGGATACACAGGGGACTCGAGGAGGTTGGTCCAAGCGGGGAACTGCGAATCGTTCAGGGCAGTGGTTGGACGACCGATCATCCCCATATGTCGAACAAGACGACTCTCCTCGCGCGCCCGTTGCTGTTGCTTCTCGTCTTCATGTCGGCCCACTTCCTGCTTTCCCTGATCGCCATCGAGCTTCGCAACGGTTTCAGCAGTGATTCGGTCTTCTGGGGTCTTGCCGGTCTATCCAGCGCGGTGCTTGCTCAGACGCCGATGGGCTGGCGGCGTGTGTTGGTGGCCGGCGTGGTGGCCTCTAGCGCCGCCAGCTATCTGATCGTCGGTGCTTCGGTGCCGGTCGCGGCCGGTTTCGCGGTGGCCAATGGGGCGCAGGTAGTCATCGCGGCGCATCTGCTCCGCGGCCACCTACCGCAGGGCCGACGAATCGTGCGCATCGGGGACATCGGGTGGCTGGTCACGGCGGCGATCGTCAGCGCCTCGGCCGGCGCCGCTGTCGGAGGACTGACCAGATGGCTGGAGAGCGGGAGTCCCGACGTCGCCGCAGTGGGCACGTGGTTCATGGCGAACGCGGTCGGGATGCTGGTCGGGGCACCGGTCGCGCTCGCCTTGTTCTCCCTGAAGCGGGAAAGGCCACCCGATCAGAAGTGGGTCGCCACACTGGCTGTCGCAGGGATCACGGCGGTGGTCTTCGTCGCCGCCATGTGGTCGAGCGCGGCGACGGCTCGCAACTTCTCCTACCTCGTGATCGTTCCGGTGATGATCTCTGCCGTGTGGCTGGGCCAACGTCACACGGCGCTACTCGTTGGGGCGTTGGCAGTGGCCGTCGCCGTCGGGACCAGTCGTGGCCTCGGTCCTTTCGCCGCCTCTGAG
>Ga0299907_10001098_pt1 | contig 14909 bp, 13 predicted proteins | sample RVTome_16_FD_198680 | JGI IMG/M metagenome (GOLD analysis project Ga0299907, IMG submission 198680) | Soil microbial communities from uranium-contaminated site in the Upper Colorado River Basin, Wyoming, United States - RVT152D67 (version 2) ... | reverse complement strand
AAGGTCAGGTCGTAGGCCTCGTAGGCGGAGGCCACAAGGGTCCCATCGGCCGCGTACAGCGCGGCATTCGTGCCCTGACTCCCGACGTCGCAGCCGATGACGTATGGCCCTTCGGGCGGCGTCACGGCACGATGACCATCTTCAGACCGGTTCCGGAGCGGATCGTTTCGAACGCCTCGGAGATCTTCTCGAGCGGCCATCGGTGGGTGACCACCCGCCCGAGCTCGTCCTGCTTCCGGGCGAGGTAGTCCATCGTGATCCGATACTGCCGGTGAGTGGCGCCGTACGCCCCGAGAACCGACAGCTCCTTGTAATGCAGCTGGTTCATGTCGAGCGGGCTGACCGGGTCGTGCTTGGGGAGCCCCGCGAAATACACCACCACCGCGCGTTTTGCCGCCATCTCGAGTGCGGCCTGCTGGGCGGGCTTGGCCGGCGCCGCAACGCTCACCCGCTCGGCCCCCGCGCCACCGGTGCGCGACAGGACTTCCGCAACGCCGTTGTCCTCACCCGCCACCCACGCATCGTCGACCGCGTGCCCAACAGCGTCGAGAGCGATCTTCAGCCGCTCCTCGCTCACGTCGCTGAGATAGATCTTCGACGCGCCCCGGTCACGGGCCATCACCGCCTGCCAGCATCCGATCGGGCCGGTGCCCAGCACGACGACGGTGTCCCCCAGGCGAACGTCGAGCTGCTCGATCCCGTTCAAGGCGCAGGCGAACGGGTCGGCAACGGTGGCGAGATCGCTCGGCAGCTCGTCGGGAAGCGCGATCAGGTTCTTCGTGGCGATCGGAGGGACCGCGGCCAGATCCGCGTACGCGCCTGGGAACGGGTCATACCCGTAGAGGAGATGGTCTTCGCAGAGGTTCTGGAAGCCCTCGATGCACCAGCGGCACGTGCCGCAGGTCAGGATCGAGCCCAGGAACACGCGGTCACCGGCGGCCACGCCCTCCGGCAGGATCGCGTCCGGACCGACGTCGACCAGGACACCAACGGGCTCGTGGCCGAGCTGCCACGGCGGCGGAGCCTTCGGATCGCCGTTGAAGAAGGTCCGTGCGTCGGTGCCGCAGATCCCGCACGCCTCCACGTGCAACAGAGCGCCCCCCGGATCGAGTGCGGGCTCCACCGCGTCATCGCGCACCTCGACCTCGTTCGGAGCCGTCATCAACGCCGCGCGCATCAGGCGAGTTCCTCCTGAAGGGCATCGTGGGCTTTCTCGGATGTCCAGCGCTCACGGATCACGCGTGACAGTGCCCGGGTGATCGCCTCCGGGTTCCGATGCATGAAGATGTTCCTGCCCACGGAGCATCCGATCGCGCCCGCCTCGATCGCCATGTGCATCCGATCGAGCAGCTCTCGATCCTGCAGGCGCGAGCCGCCGGCCAGCACGACGGGGATGCCGTTGGCGGCCTGGACACAGCGTCCGAACGATTCGGCGTCGCCGGGCCAGTTCGTTTTCACGATGTCGGCGCCGAGCTCGGCACATAGGCGAATGTTCCGGCGAAGGTACTCGAACCCGTGCTGCTGCTTCAGCTCCTCCACGGTCGCGTACGTGGTCGGGAACTCAGCCTCGGCGATGAATGGCATGCCGAGCGCCGCGCACTCGCGTCCGACACCGGCGAGGATCTCGATCATGCCGGCCTCGGTGTCGCCTCCGAGCGCCGTGAACAACACGACGGCGTCGGCGCCCAGCACCAGCGCTTCCTCGACCTCGGCGATCTGAACGATCTCGGGGCGGTCGGAGGCCGGCCCGGCGGAGGCCGATAGCAGCAGGGCGAGCGAGGTCGTCGGGGCGAACTCGCTCCGCGCCATACGGATCATGCCCTTGCTCATCATGATCACGTTCGAGCCCCCGGCGACCGCTTCGCGCGTCCGCTTCGCGATGTCGGCGAGCGGCTCGAGGAACTCCGGGGACGTCATCCCGTGGTCCAAGGCACAGATCACGGAGACGCCCTCAGGGTCGATCACACGCTTCAGGCGCATCGACTTCCCAACCTCCATCACGGTGATCCTTTCGTGCCTCGTTGACCCGGCCCTCGCCGGACCACGCTGAACTCGAACGCGTCGGCGACATGATGTTCGTGCGAAAGGAGAAGTGGGGTACCTTCACGGTCGTAGTCGACTTGGCGCAGGTACAGCAGCGGCGCGTCCACCTTGATCTCGAGGGCTTTCGCCAGGAAGCGATCGGCCCTCCCCGGCTCGATCGACACGATCCCGTGCTCTACGGCTCCGCCGGCTACGCGGGCGAGAAGGTCGTAGATGGAACCGTCACCGATCGCTGCGAGCGCCCGGATCCCGATGCGAACCGAAGGCACCACGTCGCGCGAGAACACGACGGGGCGTTCGTCTGCGGTCCGGACCCGCTCCAAGACCGAGATCGGATCACCAGGATCGAGGTCCAGCGCGTGCGCCTCGTCCGCGTCGGCCTGCTCCTGACTCGTGCGGGCACGTTCGGTGCCGGGAGTCATCCCGGCAGCGTGGATCATCGCGGTCACTCCGAAGTTCACATCCAGGTTGTTGCGCAGCCGAGGTCGATGCGTGGCGTAAGTACCGGCGCCTCGCTTCCGGCTGACGAATCCGTCCTCCTCCAGGGAGCGCAGCGCCTCTCGAAGCGTGGCCCTGGAGACACCCATCTCCGCCGCGAGGTCCGGTTCGGTCGGGAGTCGGGCCCCCGGCGCGATCGCGCCCGAGGAGATCCGTTGGGCGAGCTTGTCACGGATCGTGAGCGACAGGCGGCGCACAGACCGACGCTAGTTTGTCTGACAAATAGCGTCAACCTCGCCTGGGCCGGTGAGCGTGGATGCTCCCGCGCCTTCGGCACGCTGACGGGGACGGCCCCTAGCATGCAGTCGGTGGCGGCTTGACATAGGAGCAACGGATGCGCGTTCTCATCTGGCACGGCTGGTTGCTTGAGGGCTCGGGCTCGAACATCGGCACGGCCAGGATCGCCGAGGTGCTTCGGTTCGCCGGCCACGACGTGATCGTGCTCTGCCAGGAACCCCACCCAGAGCACTACGACTGGATCGACGCATGGGGAACCGTGGCGGCCGGGGAACCGTCCCCCCTCGTTCCGTCCACCACCGCGATGGCAGCCGCGGGACGCTGCGTTCTCCTTCGCCCGCAGATCGGCGAGCTCCTACCGGTGTTCGTCATCGACGAGTACGAGGGGTTCATGGTCAAGACGTTCGTGGATCTCACTCCAAAGGAACTCGACGAGTACCTCGATAGGAACGTGGAAGCGCTCGCGGCCGCTGCTCGCTGGCACGACAGCGACGTGGTGATCACCGGCCACGCGGTGCCCGGCGCGGCCGTGGCGAAGCGAGCGCTCGGCGCCCGGCGATATGTGGCGAAGATCCATGGCAGTGACATCGAATACGCGATCCGGCCTCAGGCTCGCTATCGCCGGCTCGCCGCCGAAGGCTTGGAGGCCGCGCTCGTCGTCGCCGGTCCGAGCGCCGAGGCGTTGAGGAGATGTCGAGCTCTCGTGCCGAGCATCGACGGAGATCGCACGAGGGTGATCCCGCCGGGGGTCGACGTGGCGAGCTTCCATCCACGCCCCCGCAGTGAGGCGTTGCTCTCGCTCGCCGAGCAACTCGATGCCGACCCCGACGTGGGCCGTGGCCGACCCTCGTCCCACGACATCAAGGTGGCCCGCGCGGTCGGGGACCGCGATCCCGCTGCCCTGGACGAGTTGGCCAGAACCTACGATCAAGAGGTCCCCGATCCGGATGCGGGGCAACGGCTCCGCGAGCTCGCCGGCGACATCGCTCCGATCGTGGGCTACTTCGGCAAGCTGATCCCGCAGAAGGGTGTGGAGCTGATGCTCGCAGGGGCGCGATCGGCCAGGGACGATGTCGTGCCACTCGTCGTCGGCTTCGGCCTGCACCGCGAATGGTTGGCCGCGTTCGATCTCGCCCTGCGATCTGGCGACGAAGCAACCGTGGCTTGGATCCGCGACGTAGGCGGTTCCCCCGTTGAGCCGGTCGTCGCGGCCGGCGCCGCCCAGCGACGGGGCGCCATCTTCACGGGACGACTCGACCATCGGTACGCCCCGCTGGCCGTCGCGGCGATGGACGTCCTCGTTGTTCCCTCGATCCTGGAAGAGGCGTTCGGGATGGTGGCCGCCGAGGGAGCCGCAGCCGGGGCCCTCCCTCTCCTCGCGCGCCACTCTGGCCTAGCCGAAGTGGCAGGGGCACTCGAAGAGGCCGCGGGCCACCCGGGACTCTTCTCGTTCGAACCCGGGGCGGGGGCGATCCGACAGGTCGCGGCGGGCATCGACCGGCTGCTGTCCATCTCACCCGATGGCCGAGATCAGCTGCGGGGCGACGTGAGCGCGTTCGTCGCCCGTGAGTACTCCTGGGATCGAACCACTGAGCTGCTCCTCGACGCGGCGGTTCGTGGGTAGCCGGCCGTAGACTCCGCGGCGATGCGCTCGATCCTGCTCGTTCGCTGCGATCCATCGGACACGTTCGGCGTGGCTCCGGCGGCCATCCGAGCTTCGGGAGCTGAGATCGAGATCTGGGAGGCCTTCGAGGGACATCCTCGGCCGTCGATCGACGGGATCGGCGGCGTCGTCGTGCTCGGAAGCACGTACAACGTGGAGCACGCGGACGAGCAGCCTTTCATCAAGGATATTCGGGAGCTGACGCTCGATGCGATCGATCGCCGCATCCCGTACCTGGGGGTCTGCTTCGGAGCCCAACTGCTCGCCTGGTCGCTCGATGCAGACGTCGTGAAGGCGCCCGTTCGCGAGCTCGGCTACGAGCAGATCGTTCCGACCGCCCACGCCGCCGACGATCCCCTGCTCTCCGCCTATCGGGCCGGTGACCGCGTCTTCGAGTGGCACATGGACACGTTCTCGCTGCCAGAAGGCGCCGTGCTGCTCGCGACCGGTCGCGGTGTCCGGAACCAGGCGTACAGGATCGGTGACCGCACGTGGGGTATCCAGTTCCACTTCGAGGTGGACCGGCCGGAGCTCGAGATGTGGCTCGACGAGTACACGAAGAAGGACGACCTGTCCGCGACGTGGGGGAAGTCCACAGATCAGATCAGGGCGGAGGCCGACGCCTACCAAGCTGCGCACGAGGAGCGAGGCCGGGAGATCTTCCGGCGATTCGCGTCAGTCTCGGACCAGCACTGATCCAGAGCCATCGACTGGGATCCGGGCCACCTCTACACTCGGACCCGTCGTGAGCGAACCTGCGTATCGCCCACTCGTCGCCGTCCTCGCGTATCACCTGGGGGGCGATCGCGTCGCCAGATGGCCGGATGGAGGCTTCGGCGTCCCGGCTCCTTACATCGAGGCCATGCGCCGGGCGGGTGCACGCACCGCCATCCTGGCCCCCGGAGAAGCGGGCGCGGCCGAGGTCCTGCTAGAGCCATTCGACGCGCTGTTGCTCGTGGGAGGCGGTGACGTCGACCCCGCCACCTACGGCGCCGAGCCGGACCTCGAGCACAACTACGGCGTCGAGCCCGACCGTGACCGATCGGAGATCGACCTCGTGCTGGCGGCCGATCGATTGGCGCTGCCGACCCTCTGCATCTGTCGCGGGATGCAGGTGATGAACGTGGCGTTCGGCGGCACGCTCATCCAGCACCTCCCCGACATCACCGGCCTGTTCGAGCACGGAGTTCCCACCGCCGGCACGTCCACGATTCACGAGGTGGCACCTGAACCCGGGAGCCGGCTCTCGGCCATGACGAAGTCGGGACCGCTCGCGTGCTCTTCACACCATCACCAGGGCATCGACCGCGTCGGTGGCGAGCTGGCGGTGACGGGACGGAGCCCCGACGGCCTGATCGAGGCGGTCGAGCGGATCGTGCCCGACCAGCAGGACGAGAGCGCCTCCTGGATGGTCGGTGTCCAGTGGCACCCGGAAGAAACGGCGACCGAGGATCCCGCTCAACAGTCGCTCTTCGACGCCCTCGCCTTGCTCGCTCGCCTGCGCGGCTCTCGCGCGAAGCCGGACGAGGCCCAAGGCCGGAGTCGCGAGTACGGGCTGGCGCCCTCCGATCCCGGGTGGCCCGTCATGTTCGAGTCCGAGGCACGGAGGATCCGTCGCACCCTCGGCGATCTGGTGGATCGGATCGATCACGTCGGCTCGACGTCGGTACCGGGTCTGGACGCCAAGCCGATCGTGGACATCCAGCTCTCGCTCGAGTCGATGATCCCGCGCAATGCCTACGTGGAGCCGCTCACCCACCTCGGGTATCGCTGGGTCGTCGACCCCTGGACCGACGAGCACGAGTACTTCAGCCGGGACCAGGACGGCAAGCGCGCCTTCCAGATCCATGTCTGCCGTTCCGGGAGCGAGTGGGAACGACGCCATCTGGCCTTCCGGGATTGGCTACGTGAGCACCCGGACGACGCCGCGGAGTACGCTCGGCTCAAGCACGATCTCGCTGAGCGACACCCACGGGACATCATCGCCTACATCGAGGGCAAGGGGCCCTTCATCAAGAGGATCGAGTCGATGGCGCTTGCGGCCGCGGCGACCGGCAGATGAGCGACGTCCGCGTGGTCGTCGCCCGTGGCGACGGCATCGCCCGGGGACAGCACATCGGCTCGGAGCTCAGCGACCTCATCCGGCGCTCGGTCGACTTCTACCACGTGTACCTCGATCGTCGAGGCGTCTCGTCTCGAGAGCTCCAGGAGCTCCTCACGCCCTACCTCGCGGCAGCCGAGACCAACTTCCCGGACATGACCGATGTGCTCAAGGGCATGTCGATGGGCGCGCTCGTCCCGATCATGGAGCTGTTCGCGATCAACGCCTTCGAGGAGCTCGAGCCGCTGCTGGAACCCCAGGAGGGTCAGCTCTTGTTCCTCCAGCGCAAGGAGGGATACACCAAACCGGCTCCCGAGCGATGCTCGAGCGTCGCGATCCGAACGACCGACGGAGGAACGCTGCACGCCCACAACGAGCAGTGGCTCGCCGGTGACCTCGGCAACGTGGCCGTGGTCGTCGACATCCCGTCCGACGGGCGGATACCGGTGGCATCGCCCACCATCGTGTCGTGCATCCCCGCGGTCGGCATCAACGGACACGGGGTCGCACAAGGCATCGGAAGCCTGACCGCGAACGACGACGGCATCGGGATCCCGAGGGTCCTGGTCTCCCGCCACTCGCTCGAGGCACGGGACCGCTCGGACGCCATCGCCCGCGCCTCGGTACCGGGGCGGGCCGGTGGCTACGGCCACGTGTTCGCGTTCCCAGGAGGTGATCTGCTCACGATCGAGACCACCTCGCAACGCCACGCGGCGCTCGATACGGGGCTCCACACCAACCACTACGAGGACCCCGAGCTGGCCGAGCTGGCTCCGGCTCCCTCGGAAGGAAGCGAGTCGCGACTCGAGCGTCTGCGCGAAGTGATCGTGGAGCGAGACCCCCGGTCGGCCGAGGACCTGATGGAGATCATGCGGGACCACGGCTCCTCCCCGCAGTCGATCTGCCTGCATCCCGATCCCGCCGAGGGTGACGAGGCGAGCGTCTGCGTGTTCTCCATGGTGATCGACGTGGAGGCTCGCCGCATGTGGGTCACGTCCGGCAACCCGTGTGAGCAGGAGTACGCCGAGATCGACCTGAGCGTGTTCGATCGGGGATCCGCTTGACGGCCCACGTCGCCGCCACGCTCTTCGGACCTCCGCTTCCCGAGGGCGGCACGATCGGCGTGATGGCTCCCTCCGGTCCGTTCTTCAACCGAAGCGACGTACTACGACCGGTCGAGTGGTGGCAGTCGAGGGGCTACAAGGTGAAGGTCATGGACGGGACGTGGGCCAAGGACGATTACGTTGCGGGATCGCCCGAGGTGCGAGCCTCCGATCTGAACGCCCTGTTCGCGGACCCCGAGGTCGATGTGATCCAGGTGCTGTGGGGTGGCACCGGCGCGATCGAGATGTTGGAGCACCTCGACTACGACCTGATCGCCGCCAACCCCAAGGCATTGATGGGGTACTCGGACATCACCAACCTGCACATCGCGATCCGCCAGCGCACAGGTCTCGCCACGCTGCACGGCCCTGGGCTCGGGTCCATGGGCATCCCCGAACGCACGGCGTTCACCTGGGACTCGGTCCTCGCGGGATTCCGCGAAGGGGCTGTGGGCGCCGTCCCCCGAGACCCCGACGACCCGTACGTGCGGGCGATCGCGCCGGGAAAGGTCACCGCACCGATCGTGGGGGGCAACCTGTTCACCTTCATCCATTTGATCGGAACCCCGTGGGATCCGGTGTTCGACGGCGCCATCCTGTTCTTCGAGGAGGTGAACGAGCCCGCGTACCACATGGAGGTCGAGCTGCACCAGCTTCGGCTGGCCCGCAAGCTCGATGGGGTCGTCGGCGTGGTGGTCGGCGAGCTCGACAAGTGCGACTGGCGTGAGGAGCGGCCCGAGGCACCACGCACGCGCTCGATCGAGGATGTGCTGGAACGCCATCTAGGCCGTTTGGGGGTCCCCGTGCTATACAAGCTCCCTCTCGGACACGGGAAGCATCTGGCGACCATCCCGCTCGGGGTCAACGCGACCCTGGACGCGGACGCTCGGTCCCTCACGATCGAGCAACCCGGCGTCGCCCGAAGCACGTACACCGAGGAAGAAGCGATGACGGGAGGAGGCGCACGATGAAGAGGCTTCGTCGCGCAGGGAGCATCGTGTCCCTGCTGGTGGTCACAGGGGCCCTGAGCCTGGGTTCCACGGCGCAGGCGCAGGACGAGAAGACCTCGTTCGTGATCGGCACCACGGGAGGGCTCCCGACCGTGAACCCCTTCAAAGGCCTGACCAGCGAGACCTACTATGTTCTGAGCCTCCAGTACGACCTCCTGATCAACTTCGCGAAGGACGACCTGAGCGCGGCGCCGGGTCTCGCCACCGAGTGGACGTCGAGCGAGGACGGCCTCACGTGGACGATCAAGATCCGCGAGGGCGTGACCTGGCACGACGGCACGCCGTTCACGGCCGAGGACGTCGAGTTCACCTACAACACGATCCTCGAGAATGAGACCGGATCGTTCATCGACTACTTCCCGAACGTCGACAGCATCGAGGCGGTGGACGACACCACCATCGTGTGGACGGCCACCGAGCCGACCATCGCGCCGGTGATCCCGCCGTGGGTGTACATCCTGCCCAAGCACATCTGGGAGCCGCTCGGTGACTACCAGGACATGAGGCAGTTCCCGAACTTCCCGGACACGGTCGGCACAGGCCCGTTCCAGCTCACGGAGTACGAGCGAGGCGAGCATTGGACCCTCACCGCCAACCCCGACTACTGGGCGGGAGCGCCGAACATCGACGAGATCGTCGTGCGCAAGTTCAACAACCAAGAGGCGATGGTGACCGCCTTGCGGACGGGCGAGATCGACTACCTGTCCGGGATCACCGTCGACTTGTTCGAGTCGCTCGAGGGCGTTGAGGGGATCACCACCCACGTCGGACCCGCCACCGGTTTCGATCAGATGACCTTCAACATGTGCAACCCGGCGACGACGTCGGCCAAGTACTGCGAGAACAATCCCGGTACGGGGCACGAGGCCCTTCGTGATCCCGTGGTGCGTCAGGCAATCTCGATGGTGATCGATCGCGATCAGCTCGTGGAGCGCGTGTTCCAGGGCTTTGCGCAACCGGGGACCACGATGGTGCCGCCGTTCGCGGCCCAGTGGCACGCCGAGCCGGCATCGGACACCCAGGTCTACGATCCCGCGGCAGCCGCGCAGCTGCTCGATGACGCCGGCTACGTGGACACGGACAACGACGGGGTCCGTGAAACGCCGGACGGGGAGCCGTTGCGGTTCCGGTTCTTCCTCCGTTCCGAGAGCGACGAGAACCAGCTATCTGGGGAGTTCATCGCGAGCTGGCTCGAGGATCTCGGCATCGCCACCAACATCACGGTGGGATCCACCGACGACCTCACGGAGCTCTGGTACGAACACGACTACGACATGTACATCTGGGGATGGTTCCCCGATCCGGACCCGGACTTCATCCTGTCCACGTTCACGTCCGGTTCGTGCGGCGTCTGGAGCGACACGTGCTACAGCAACCCCGAGTACGACGCGCTGTACGATCAGCAGCAGATCGCGACGTCGGTGGAGGAACGTCAGGCGATCATCGATGAGATGCAGCAGATCGTCTACGACGACGTGCCCGAGGTCGTGCTCTACTACAACAACTGGCTCGAGGCCTATCGGAGCGACAGGTGGGAGGGACTCGTGCAGTCCCCCGAGCCGCAGGGGTACCTGATCGGACAGTTCACGGCCTACTCCGAGCTCTCGCTCCGCCCGGTCGGCACCGGTGGGCCCGGAACCACGACTACGACCGGGGGGGACACCGGCATCCCGGCCTGGGTGTGGATCGGCGTGATCGGGGGGGTGGTGGTGCTCGTGACGGTCGTGACGCTCGTGCGTCGCGGGCGGTCGGAAGAGGACCTGGCCTGACATGCCGGGAGGCACGTAGGAAGAAGAGGCGGGGGTGGGGACTCAGCGGTACCTGCTCGGGAAGCTGGTCCAGGCCGTCCTCACCCTCCTCTTCATCCTGACCTTCAACTTCTTCCTCTTCCGGGTCCTGCCAGGGGACCCGGTCACGCTGCTCACCAAGGGCGCGGGACAACGGCTCTCCCTCGCCGAGCAGGCGGAGCTTCGAAGCGACCTCGGTGTAGACAAGCCGATCTTCCCCGGTCAGTACCTCCACTACATGGCGAACACGTTCCGGCTCGACCTGGGGATCTCCTCGATCGTCTCGCCGGGGGAACCGGTCACCGACGTCTTCTTCGACGACCTCCCGAAGACGCTGCTCTTGGTCGGGACGAGCACCGCGGCGTCGATCGCGATCGGGGTGGTGCTCGGCATCTACGGGGGTTGGAGGCGCGGCAAGGCCCTGGACATCGGCTCGATGACGGGTTCGTTGGTCCTGTACTCGATCCCCGAGTTCGTGCTGGGAATCATGCTGCTCCTTCTCTTCTCGCGTGTCTTCGGCCTCTTCCCCAGTGGCGGATACGAGTCGGTGACCGGGGACCTCACCGGCTTCGCGCGGATCGTGGACATCCTGAACCACGCCTTCCTGCCGTGGATCACGCTGACGCTGGCGTATATCGGCGAGTTCTTCCTGGTCATGAGGTCATCGCTGTTGGACGTTCTCGGGGAGGAGTACATCAGCCTGGCACGAGCGAAAGGCGTCCGCGAGAAGTATGTCCTGCGACGCCATGCCGTCCGCAACGCGCTCCTTCCGACCGTGACGCTGATCGCCCTTTCGTTCGGGTACGTGCTCGGGGGGGCCATCACCGTCGAGCTGGTGTTCTCCTACCCGGGCGTGGGACTCCTGTCGTTCGAGGCTCTCGAGGCCCGAGACTTCTCGCTGTTGCAGGGGACCTTCCTCTTCTTCAGCATCGGCGTCCTCGTGGCCAACCTCGCCGCCGATCTGCTGTACGCGTACATCGACCCGAGGGTGAGGACGGCCTGACATGACCGCCGGGGAAGCACAGACCGTCGACGCCGCCGTCGTCGCGCCGCGGAGCCCGCGACGGATCAGGTGGGCCCGGCGACGCATGGCGCTCGCACGGTTCTGGCAGCAGTACCGACGGAGCCCGATGGGGATGATCGGGCTGGTGATCCTGGTGTTCTTCATCGCTGTCGCGATCTACGCGGTCTTCGCGGACAAGAGCGGTCTGGTGAAAACCGATGTCACCGCCGAAGCGATCGCACCGTGCACGTTCCGGACCCTCCCCTGTCCACCGAACTCGAAGTTCCCGCTGGGCACGGATGCGGATGGCCGGTCCGTGCTCACGCTCGTGATCCAGGGGTCCCGGGTCTCGCTCCTCGTGGGGTTCGCGGCCAGCCTCATCACGATGGTAGTCGGCGCCGGCGTGGGCATCCTCGCGGGCTATCTCGGCCGCTGGCCCGATTCCCTCCTGATGCGAGCAACCGACTTCTTCCTGGTGATCCCTTGGCTCCCCCTCGCGATCGTGCTGGCGGCGATCCTCGGTCAGAACATCTGGGTCCTCATCGGCATCATCGGGTTCACGTCCTGGCCGGGGACGGCGCGGCTCGTTCGCGCGCAGACCCTCTCGGTGCGGGAGCACCTGTTCGTCGAACGGGCGCGAGCTCTCGGAGCTACCAACGTCCAGGTCATTACCCGACACATCCTGCCGAACGTTATGCCCGTGATCTTCGCGAACACGATCCTCACGGTCGCGATCGCCATCCTGTCCGAGTCCGGGCTCTCGTTCCTGGGACTCGGTGACCCGCGGAGGATCACCTGGGGCACGATGATCGATCAGGCTTTCGACGCCGGAGCGATCACGCTCGGTGCCTGGTGGTGGCTGCTGGCTCCCAGCCTGAGCATCGTGTTCGTTGTGCTCGCCTTCACGCTGTGCGGTTACGCCCTGGACGAGATCGTGAACCCCAGGATCCGCGAGCGGTGAGCGTCCTCTCGATCAGGGACCTGTCCGTCACGTACCGGACACAGGGCGGTGATGTCCCCGCGGTTCGGGGAGTCTCCTTCGACGTCGAGAAGGGCCAGGTGCTGGGCCTCGCCGGTGAGTCCGGATGCGGGAAGTCGACGATCGCGGGGGCGATCCTTCGACTGCATTCGGCTCGGACGAAGATCGAGGGGAAGATCGTCCTCGACGGGCACGAGGTCCTGGACCTGAAGCCGGGAAGGCTCCGCGCCCTCCGATGGACCGGGGCGTCCATCGTGTTCCAGGGCGCGCTCCATGCACTCAACCCCGTTCGCCGCATCGGCGACCAGATCAGCGAGGCGATCCGCGTGCACGGGATGGCTCGCGAGAAGGAGGCGCACGTTCGGGCCGGTGCTCTGCTCGAGCAGGTGGGGCTGCCGCCGCGCCGGATCCACGACTACCCGCACGAGCTCTCGGGTGGACAGAAGCAACGCGTGATGATCGCGATGGCCCTGGCGTGCAACCCGTCCCTCGTGATCGCCGATGAGCCGACCACGGCGCTGGACGTGATGGTACAGGCGCAGGTGCTGAAGCTCCTGCGGTCCCTCCAGACGGACCTGGGCCTTGCGATGCTGTTCATCACACACGACCTGTCCGTTCTGGTCGAGGTGAGTGACACGCTCGCGATCATGTACGCAGGGAGGGTGATCGAGGAAGGGCCCGCCGAACATGTCTTCCACTCGCCCGTCCACCCGTATACGAAAGCACTGGCGGCGGCGTTCCCGGAGATCGGCGAGGCGCGGTTCCGAGGTCACCCCTCCGGCCTCGGAGGCGACCCGCCCGACCCTCAGAACATCCCCGCCGGCTGCCCGTTCCACCCCCGCTGCCCGGCGGCCTGGGACGACTGCAGCAAGATCGTCCCGGAGCTCTGGAGCGCGGGCGAGCACCGACGAGCTGCCTGCCTCTTGGCGTCGGGCGCGCCCGCGACCTCCCCTGCCGGCACGGAGGCGACGATGTGAGCGCGACGGCCCCCACGACCGAGCGACCACCAAGCGGCCCCGTGATCGAGGTCCGCGACCTCGAGGTGAACTTCGCGGGCAGGTTGGGACTCGTGGCGGGCCTGCTCGGGAAGAAGGGCGCGGACGCGCGTGCGGTTGCAGGCGTCGACCTGACGCTCGGACAGGGCGAGGTGTTGGCGCTGGCGGGCGAATCCGGCTGCGGCAAAACCACGACGGCGCGCGCGATCATGGGCCTCGTGCGGCCCGACCGCGGGGAAATCTTGTTCCGTGGATCACCGCTGCGCGATCTCAAAGCCTATCGCCGTGAAGTGCAGATGGTGTTTCAGGATCCGACCGCTTCTCTGAACCCCCGCCAGTCGATCTTCGAGATCATCGCCGAGGGGCTACGGATCCACGGCATCCACCACGGGCCGAACGGAGAGACGGAGGAGCAACTTGTGGCGCGGGCACTGTCCAGGTCAGGCCTCCGCCCGCCGGAGCGCTTCTACCTGCTGTACCCGCACGAGCTGTCCGGTGGACAACGCCAGCGCGTGGTGATCGCCGGCGCGCTGGTGCTGGACCCGAAGGTCATCGTAGCCGACGAGCCAGTGTCGAACCTGGACGCGTCCGTCCGCGGGGAGATCCTGGCCCTGTTGATGCAGCTCCGCCGGGACCTAGGCCTGTCGATCCTGATCGTGACGCACGACCTCGGTCTGGCATGGACGGTCGCCGATCGAGTCGCCGTGATGTACCTGGGTCGGATCGTGGAGATAGGCCCGGCGGAGGAGGTGCTCCAGCGGCCCACTCACCCGTACACGAAGGCCCTCCTCGACGTCGTCCCGGAGGCCGGCGGGATCGAGCGGCCGATCCTCACCGGCGAGCCTCCCGACCCGACTCGCGTGCCCGACGGATGCAGGTTCCATCCGCGATGCCCGGTGGTGGCGTCCGGGCGAGCCGGTGAGCTGCGGATCGAGGCGGCGTGCCGCGGCGAGGACCTGGGATTGATGGAGAGCGGCGCTGGCCACCTCTCCGCGTGTCACCTGGTGCCGCTCGGCGAGCGGCCTTAGCAGGGAGCCGGCCGCTACTCGGTTTGCGCCCTCGCCGCCGGCTCCGTCTCGCCGTTGGCCTTCAACACGCCGAGGATCGCCTCCATCTCGGAATCGGAGACGGGTCCGTCGGAGCGGGGTTGCGGCTCTCGGCCTCGGGCCGACGCAAGGAGCGTGCGCAGGTTCGACTCGGCCATCTCGGCGCGGCTCTCGAGCTCTCGGTGCTTCTCGGCGTGCATCTGTGCCCGATGCTCGGCGTCGTCCCGCGCCACTCGAAGCGCCCGGAGCTCCTCCCGAGTCGTGCGAAGCTCGGCTCGGAGCTGCGCGTTCTCGCGACCCACGTCGATCAGCTTGTCGGCCACAGCCCGACCGAGGTCGGAGAATGCGGCGCGATCGCTCGGCACCCGAGTCCCCGCGTCGAGGCGCCTCGACTTCTGACTCCGTCGCCGGGGGCGGCTGATCGCTTCCTTCTCGTCGGCGCCG
>Ga0299907_10001096_pt1 | contig 14913 bp, 14 predicted proteins | sample RVTome_16_FD_198680 | JGI IMG/M metagenome (GOLD analysis project Ga0299907, IMG submission 198680) | Soil microbial communities from uranium-contaminated site in the Upper Colorado River Basin, Wyoming, United States - RVT152D67 (version 2) ... | reverse complement strand
CTGGTCGGCCTCCCGAACGCTGGCAAGTCGACGCTGCTCGCGTCGCTCACCGCCGCCCGCCCGAAGATCGCTACGTACCCATTCACCACCCTCGCGCCGAACCTCGGCGTCGCCGAAGACGATGACCGGCGCTTCGTCGTCGCGGACGTGCCCGGTCTCATCGAGGGCGCGAGCGAGGGACGCGGGCTCGGCCACCGGTTCCTCCGCCACGTGACGCGGTGCCGCGCGCTCGTGTACGTCGTCGACCTCTCATCGGACGACCCGGCAGCGGACCTGTCGACCCTGCGGGCGGAGCTCGACGAGTACGACACTTCGCTCTCGCGTCGGCCATCGGTGGTTGTCGGGACCAAGCGTGACCTCGCCCCGGACGTCGACGTGGAGGGAGCGCTCGGCCACGGAGCCATCGCGGTCTCTGCCGTCACCGGCGAGGGGATGGACGACCTCCGGGACCGTCTGTCGCGGCTCGCCGTCGAGGCCGAGGCCGCCGAAGATCAACGCCGCCCGTACGTCGTCCTTCGGCCGGCGCGCCCGCGATTCGTCGTTACGAGGGAAGGTGACCGCTTCCGCGTCGTCGGCCGCGGCGTCGAGCGGTGGGTGGCGGAGACCGACATGGAGGACCCGGCGAAGGTCGTGCGCCTGCAACGACGGCTTGTGCGCGAAGGCGTGGAGCGGCAGCTCGTGGCTGCTGGCGCCCGTCGGGGCGACGAGGTCGTGATCGGGAGCGTGGCGTTCGAGTTCCTTCCCGACGAGGAGATCGCCCATGGGACGACGTGAAGATCTGCTTCGGCAAGAGGCGGAGGCCTGGGGCAGGATCGACGGTGTCGTCGAGTCCGTGTCGGCGGCCGAGCTCGTTCGACCCGGCTACACGGTCGAGGGGTGGTCGGCGAAGGACATGATGGCTCACATCGCGGCGTGGTCGAATGTCGCCGCCGGCGTCCTTCGCGAGATCTCGGCGGGCACGTGGAGCGGGCATCACGCCTGGGACGAGCCGGGTGGCATCGACCGGCTCAACGCCGAGTGGTTCCAGCGCGACCGGGAAATCGACGTCGACACCGTTCGGTCGAAATGGCACGCCTCGCGCATGCGCATGCTCGAGGCCTTCGGCGCGCTCGACGAGATCACTCCGGACGCCGACGAGTGGTTCGAGGAGAGCGGACCGTCGCACTACGCCGAGCACATGCCCGACCTCGAACGGTGGGTCAGGCGGATGCGCGGCGATCGGTGATGTGCCTCGACGGCACCTGCCGGAACGGGCCGTAGGATTGCCTGCGTGGGACGGCGCCTCGGGGTGATGGGTGGAACCTTCGACCCAATTCACTACGGCCACCTCACCACCGCCGAGGAGGCGCTCGTACAGTTCTCGCTCGATGAGGTCGTGTTCGTCCCGACCGGCATGCCGTGGATGAAGGAGGACCGCGACGTCACGCCGGCCGAGCATCGATACCTGATGACGGTGATCGCGACGGCGAGCAATCCGCGGTTCCGAGTGTCACGCATCGAGATCGATCGGGAGGGGCCCACCTACACGGTGGAGACGCTTCGCGCGCTCGCGGCCGACAACCCGGACGCGGAGCTCTACTTCATCACCGGCGCGGACGCGATGCTCGAGATCTTCGAATGGAAGGACACGGACGAAGTCCTCTCGCTCGCGCACTTCATCGCGGCGACGCGACCCGGGTACGACCTCACTCGGTTCGAGGCGCTGACGCCGACGCGGCATCCGAACGTGAGCCTGATGAACATCCCGGCCCTGGCGATCAGCTCGACGGACCTTCGAGAACGCGTTCACGGTGGTCGCCCGATCCGCTATCTCGTCCCTGAGAGCGTGAAGAGTTACATCGAGAAGGCGGCGTTGTACCGATGACACGACGCTGGATCGCGAGAGGTCAGGAGAGGCCACATCGAGCTCGGCAAGCGTGTGCGAGACTTGGTCGGCATGAACTTGAGCGTGTCGATTTCCTCGGGCTTCGCGGCCGTCACGTGATCGTGGGGAAGGACTTCAGAGGTTGATCGATCCCGAAGGACGGCGTGCTGGGTAGACCGCCGGACGCGGAGGAGAGCCGACAGGCCTCGATCGTGGCCGCGCGCGCCGCGGCGACGAAGCAAGCCGAGCACATCACGATCCTCGACGTGCACGGGCTGATCGTGATCACGGACTACTTCGTGATCTGCTCCGGCGCGACGGAGCGACAGGTCCGAACGATCGTCGAGGAGATCGAGAAAGCGCTCCGCGACCTCGGTCGCAAACCCGTGCGACGCGAGGGGGAGTCCGAGAGACGGTGGGTGCTCCTCGACTACGTCGACCTTGTTGTCCACGTGTTCACCGAGCAAGAGCGCGAGTACTACGGCCTGGAGCGCCTGTGGGGCGACGCGCCCCGTTCGGCCTGGGAGGACGAGGGGATCGCGAGCTCATCCGGCTAAGGTCGACGGGCCGGAACGCCGAAAGCGTTCGCTACACTGACCGTTCGTACGGGCCCATAGCTCAGCTGGTAGAGCACATGGCTGGCAGCCATGAGGTCAGGGGTTCGAATCCCCTTGGGTCCACCGATGTTCGTCCCCACTGTGGCCAGCGGCTCCGCTCGCCAGAGACAACGGGACTCAAAACCCTGTGCCCGGACGGAGCAGCCGGCTGACTCTCGTCGAGCCCCAATGCGACGCGGGGTTGCTCGGCTTGTCAGGATGTGCTACAAATAGCACATGAGTCAGGTGGGTGTACGAGAGTTGCGGCAACGTGCCAGCGAGCTGCTCCGGCGGGTCGAGGCTGGCGAGACCATCGAAGTGACCGATCGCGGGCGGCCGGTTGCGGTGCTCGCGCCGCTCCCTGATCGTGGCCCGCTCGAGCGCCTTCGAGCCTCCGGCGACCTTTCGCCTGGCACAGGTGACATCGCGGATCTCCCCGAGCCGATCAAGCTGGCTCCCGGCCAGGAGCCACCCTCACGCGTGCTCGAACGGCTTCGACGCGATGAGCGCTGAGCGGCCCACCTACCTGGATTCGTCTGCCATCGTGAAGCTCGTCGTTCGAGAGCCCGAGTCCGCCTCGCTTCGACGGTATCTACGACGCCGTCGTCCTCTCATCTCCAGTGCTCTCGCGCGAACCGAAGTGGCACGAGCCCTTCTTCCGCTGGGCGCCGACGCCATCGCTCGAGGCCGGGAGGTGCTCAGCCGATTCGACCTCGCGCGCGTGAACGACAGCGTATTGACCGCCGCGGGTTCCTTGCTTCCCGAAGACATCAGATCGCTCGATGCCATCCACCTGGCCACCGCCCAGGGGCTTGGGGCCGACCTGGCTCGAGTGGTGACGTATGACGAACGGATGTCCCACGCCGCTCGGGCGCTTGGGCTCGCCGTAGCAGCGCCCAGTTGAGAATCGCCACCGTCGAATCAGTCAACGAGCGGAACGTCGAGTTGCCGCACCAGGTTCGAATAGCGTCCGGCTAGGTCCACGAACGCGATTGACGGTGAGGCTAGGTCGGAGGGAAGAACGCCGGTAGGCGTGGTTCGTCAGTGCGACTGCTGGACGAACTCTCGGTCCAAGGTCTCGCTGAGACTGCGGAGGGCTTCCCGCGCCGCCTCGCATTGGTCCTTGATTTCCTTGGTTCGCCCCACTATCTGCTCGACCGTCTCCCACTCTTCATCCACGATGCGCCGTCGCGCGGCGGTACGCGTGACGAACGCGGGAAGGCTAGGGGCATAGGTGGGAACGGCAGGATCGCCATCAGCCACGCCTCGACCCTAGCCCTCGTGCGCGGGCCGTGAAAGTCGGTCAGACGGGCTAGGAAGTGCCAAGAACCGCGACATGGCGCTAACTGGGCTGGCGGCGCGTCGCCGCTAGGGTTCGGGCGTGGATGGCTCGTCGCTCGAAGCGATCGTCCTCTATCTGGACGAAGAGGGGATCGAGCACGTGTCCCCGCTCGGTAGCCAAACGGTGCGAGCGTCATGGGATCCGAACCTCGACCCGCACGAAGCCATCGTCGATGCCGTCGCGAGCCTCGGACTGATACCGATCATGGTCCACTCGACGTCGTGGAGGGTCGTGGATCGATCGATCCTCCTCACGTTCCTGGTCATCGTCGAGCCGCCCGGGCACGTCCCGATCACGCACGAGGTCGAGCTCGTCGCGCGAGTGGAGCTGGCGCGAGGACGCGCCACCGGTCCTCCGCCGCAAGTGCACCTGACACAGGTCGTCGAGCACGGCCTTCGGCATCTCGCATGGCTCGTGCGGGAAGACGTCGCCATCCACGAAACGCTCACCGGGTGGCCTCGAGCCTTGAGCGAGTACGACCCCGAACCGTTCCGCGCGTTCGGGCGCGAACCGGGTTCGTGAATCGAGGAGGACCACGACCCGATCAGATCTGCCGGACGGCCTCGCCGAGACCGATCGTCGTCAGATCACGGAGGTCGTTGCTCTCCTCCGTGATGCGCTCGGCGACACGTTGGTCGGTGCGTACCTGCATGGTTCGGCGGTCCTCGGCGGCCTCCGCGCAGACAGCGACCTCGACGTGCTAGCCGTCTCGGCGCGTCAGACGACCCGTGCGGAGAAGCAGAAGATCCTTTCCGGTCTGCTCGCGGTATCCGGGGATCGATCGCGAGGCGATGCGCTCCGCCCGATCGAGCTGACGATCGTGGCGGCGTCGGAGGTACGACCCTGGCGATTTCCGCCCCGGCGAGACTTCCAGTACCCTCGCGCGGATCTGGAACGGCGTCGTGACCGGACGGCTCCGGTCCAAGAACGCCGCTGCCGAATGGGCACTCGAGCGGTTGCCTCCGGAACATCGTCCTGTGCTGGCGCGGGCGCGCGACGGCTACCTGCGAGGGAACGAGTCGTGGGAAGACCTGCGGGCACAGGTCCTGCCGTTCGCACACGCCGTCGTCGCCGAGATCGAGGCCGGTCGCCGCTGATGTCGCCGGTCCGGCATGAGTGGCCCCGTGTGTCGGAAGATGTTGGTGCGGGACTCGCGGGAACGGAGGACGAGCGTGGCTGACGAGCTCGACCAGCAGATCGACTCGCTGTTCGGGACGCCGCTCGACCGGTTCATCCCCGAACGCGACGCGTTGGCGAAGCAGCTGCGAGCGACCGGAGATCGCGAAGCCGCGGATCGTGTGAAAGCGCTGCGCAAGCCGACTGTGCCCGCGTGGGCGCTGAACCAGCTCGCGCGCCAGGACCCACGCGGCGTGACGGACGTCGGCGAGCTCGGAGCGCGCCTTCGCGATGCCCAACGCCGAGCGATCTCCGGCGGTGACGCCGGACCGCTGCGAGAAGCGAGCGAAGCTCGGCGCGCGCTCGTCGCGCGACTCGCGCACGTCGCCGCCGAGATCCTCCAGGGCACCGGCACCGCGTCGGCACCGCACGAGGAGGAGATCACGTCGACGCTCGAGGCTGCAGCCGCGGACGAGGAGGCCGGCGAGCGGCTCCGGGCCGGACGGCTCGAGCGCCCCCTTCGTCCGCCGTCGAGTTTCGGCGAGGGCGGGCTCCGTGTGCTCGAGGGCGGACGGCGATCGAAAGCCGCGGAGGCGACGGCGGAGCGTGAGCGAGCGGATGCGAGGGCCCACGAACGTGCGGAGGAGGCGCGCACGGTTGAACGCGAGCTCCGTGCCGCACAGTCGACGGCGCGACGTACCGGTGAATCCGTCGAGCGCGCACGAACGCAGTACGAGGATCTCGACCGACGGCGTACCGAGGCGCGAGAGGCGCTCCGCGACGCCGAAGCGGCACACCGAGGAGCGGAGCTCGAGCGCAAACGTTTGGAGCGGCGGCTCGAGAAGCTGAAACCGAGCGAGTAGCGCGGCACCCTCCCGATAGACTGCGCGGCTCATGCGCATCCTCGTCGTGGGAGCAGGAGGCGTCGGAAGCGCGGTGGCGCCGATCGCCTCCCGGCGCGACTTCTTCGAGACGATCGTCTTCGCCGACTACGAGGAGACGAAGGCGCGTCGCGTCGTCGAGCGGTACGACGACAGACGGTTCGTCGCCGCGCGCGTCGATGCATCGGATGCCGCGTCGGTCGCCGCTGTCGCACAGGAACATCGCTGCGACGCGATCCTCAACGCAGTCGACCCTCGGTTCGTCATGCCCGTGTTCCGCGCGGCGTTCGACATCGGCGCGACGTACATGGACATGGCGATGTCGCTCTCGGAGCCGCATCCGGAGCGTCCATACGAGCTCGTGGGGAAGAAGCTCGGCGACGATCAGTTCGCCGAGGCCGACCGATGCGAGCAGCGCGGATTGCTCGCACTCGTGGGTTGCGGCGTGGAGCCCGGCATGTCGGACGTCTTCGCGCGGTACGCGGCCGACGAGCTCTTCGACAGCATCGACCAGGTCGGCGTGCGCGACGGCGCGAACATCCTGATCGAGGGGTACGAGTTCGCCCCGACGTTCTCGATCTGGACGGCGATCGAGGAGTGCCTGAACCCGCCGCTGATCTGGGAGCGCGAGCGTGGCTGGTTCACGACAGCGCCGTTCAGCGAGCCCGAGGTCTTCACGTTCCCCGACGGGATCGGGCCGCTCGAGTGCGTGAACGTGGAGCACGAGGAGGTCGTCCTCGTTCCGCGGAGGATCGACTGCGAGCGCGTGACGTTCAAGTACGGGCTCGGTGTGGAGTTCATCGAGGTGCTGAAGACGTTGCACAAGCTCGGCCTGGACCGGACCGAACGTGTTCCCGTCGGGGGCGCGGAGGTGTCCCCCCGCGACGTCGTCGCGGCCGTGCTGCCGGATCCGGCAACGCTCGGGGACAGGATGCGGGGGAAGACCTGCGCGGGAACCTGGGTGACCGGCACCGGCACCGACGGACGGCGGCGAGAGGTCTACCTGTACCACGTCGTCGACAACGACGAGACGTGGGAGCGCGACGGCGCCCAGGCGGTCGTGTGGCAGACGGCGATCAATCCGGTGATCGCGTTCGAGCTGCTGTCCACCGGGGCGTGGAGCGGGGCCGGCGTGCTCGGCCCGGAAGCGTTCGAGCCGACCCCGTTCCTCGAACTGCTCAACGACCACGGGTCCCCGTGGGGCCTCGAGGAACGCGGCTAAGGTCCGACCTCGGCCGGTTCGATGCTCTCCCAGAGGCGTATCTATCGGAGAGAAGGGAGCGATGTCGATCGACGTCGGCCGCGGCCACCCAACTGCGGGCCCCGGGACGTGAACCACTCGAGATCGACGCCAGGCGGTTGCTGGACGCGACGCCGGAATGCCTGGTGGTCGCGGCGACCGACGGGCGCGTGGTCTATGCGAACGAGCGGGTCCGCGACCTCTCCGGGTTCGGTCCCGACGAGCTCATCGACCACCCCGTCGACGAGCTCGTCATCGCCGAGGTCAACCTATCGGACGCCACGGGTTCGATCGTCCAGGGCTCGTGCAGGCACAAGGACGGCACGGAGATTCCCGTCGAGATCCACGTCGGCGGGGTCGAAGGCCCGGAGCGCCGTTATCTCGTCGTGACGTTGCGCGACGTCAGTGCGGTTCACGCCCTGGAGGCCTCGCGGTTCCAGGCCGCCGCCAAGTACGAGGCGCTCGTCGAGGGCATCCCGGCGATCACGTACATCGACCCGGTCGACGAGAACCAATTCTCGATCTACGTCAGCCCGCAGGTGCACGACATGCTCGGGATCACGCAGGAGGAGTGGCTCTCAGACCTGGACGCGTGGGAAAAGCATGTCCACCCGGACGACGTCGACAAGGCGTGGGCGGACTACATCGAGGCGTACACGAACCGTGATTCGCTCACGCACGAGTACCGCATGGTCCACGAGGACGGCCACGTCATCTGGGTGAGCGAGCAGGCGTTCATCGTCCGGAATGAGAACGGCGAACCGTGGCTGATCCAGGGCGTGATCTTCGACATCACCGAGCGCAAGAACGCCGAGGAGCAGGTGGCGTTCCTCGCATACCACGACAAGCTGACCGGCCTCCCGAACCGCGTGTTGTTCGAGGAGATGCTCGAGACGTCGCTCGCCCGCGCCCGGCGGCACGAGCTCGCCGTGGGCGTGCTGTACCTCGACCTCGACAATTTCAAGCTCGTGAACGACTCGCTCGGACACCACGCGGGCGACGAGCTCCTTCGGCAGCTCGCCGAACGACTGCGGGGGTGTACGCGCGAGACCGACCTGGTCGCTCGGCAAGGAGGTGACGAGTTCCTGTTGCTGCTCGCGGACCTCGAGCGCGGGCCCTCGGCGACGACAGAGATCGACGCCGAGGTGATCGCCGCGGAATCGGTGGCGGTTCGCGTGCGCGAGGCGCTGCAGCGGCCGTTCGACCTGGGCGGGACGTTGTTCTACGGGACGGGGAGCGTCGGGATCAGCCTGTACCCGCGCGACGCCACCGACTCGACGACGCTGATGATGAACGCCGACGCCGCGATGTACCAGGCGAAGCGGACGGGACCGTCCTCATACGTGGTGTTCACGAGCGGCGACGAGGACCGCGTCGGCAAGCTCTCGTTCACGACTCGGCTCCGGCGAGCAGTCGAGCACGAGGACTGGGTGCTCCACTTCCAGCCGGTCATCGACCTTCCAACCGGGAAGGTCAGCGGCGTCGAGGCGCTCGTTCGCTGGCACGAGCCGAACGGCGGGCTCGTTCCGCCGGGCGAGTTCATCCCGCTCGCCGAGGAGCTCGGACTGATCGAGGCCATCGGCGACTGGGTCATGGGCGACGTCGTCCGCCAACAAGCCGAGTGGCGGTCGCAGGGGATCGAGCTCACGGTCGGGTTCAACCTGTCGCCGCGCGAGCTGTGGTCGACGCGCCTTCCCGAGCGCATCCTCGGAAAGCTCAAGAAGGGCGGCGTCGATCCCAGGACGGTCGTCGTGGAGATCACGGAGTCGACGGCCATGGCGGATCCCGATCGCACGCAGCGCATCCTGTCCGAGATGCACGCATGGGGACTGAAGCTCGCGATCGACGACTTCGGGACCGGCTACTCGTCGCTGTCGCAGCTGAAGCACCTGCCGGTCGACATCCTGAAGATCGACCGGTCGTTCGTCTCCCGCGTGAACGAGGACATCGACAACGCGAACATGGTCCGCGCGATGATCGACCTCGCGCAGAACCTCGGTATGACCCCGCTGGCCGAGGGGATCGAGACGCAGAGTGAAGTCGAGTTCCTCGTCGAGCACGGGTGTCCGCTCGGACAGGGTTTCCACCTGGGGCGCCCGATGCCGGCGTCCGAGATCCCCACGTTCCTCGCCACCACCCGATAGTCCGGCTCGACCGCCAGGCTCGATACCATCCGCGCGTGCCACGCGCGTTCGACTTGTGGGGAGTCCCGTTCGACGGCGGCGCGACGCTCGGGTGGCCCGGCGCCCGGTACGCGCCGCCACGGATCCGCCAATCGCTCGAGTGGATATGGATGCGGGTGCAGGACGGCCGCATCTACGACGTGGACGGGGAGCGTTTCGTCGACGTGCCGGAGGAGCTCGTCGTCGACCGCGGTGACGTCGACGTGGTCCCGCACGACCTGATCGCAACGATCGATGCGTGTTCCGACGCCGTCGCGTCGAGCGTTCGAGCCGGGCGCGTGCCGATCGTCATCGGCGGCGAGGACTCTCTCTTCTATCCCGTCGTGCGCGGCGTGCATGACGCCGTCGAGGGCTCGGTCGCCGTGATCCACTTCGACGCGCACTTCGACCTGATGGACGAGAGCGTCCGACAGGGGAGGTTCAGCCACTCGAGCGGGATGCGCCGGAGCCTCGAGCTCGACCGCGTCGACCCTTCCGCCTCGATCCAGGTCGGCGTGCGGCACTTCAACTTCCCGCTGTCACGCGAGTTCGCCGTGGCCGAGGGGCTCGAGCAGATCACGGCCCGACGGTTCCACGAGCTCGGTGCCGCGGCCGTCGCGGCTCACATCCAGGAACGTGTTCGGGCGGCGGACCACGTCGTGTGGTCGTTCGACATCGACACGGTCGATCCCGCGCACGCTCCCGGCGCCGGGGCACACGAACCCGGTGGTCTCACCACCGCCCAGGCGATCGAGTCCGTTCGACTGCTCGCGCCGCGCTGCGATGCGTTCGCCGTTACCGAGGTGAACCCGATGAAGGACCTCGGCGACATGACCAGCACGCTGGCGGCGTACCTCGTGTTCCATTTCGCCATCGCCGCCGCAGCGTCCTGACCTGCACGGAACCCGCGTGATCGCCCGGTAGCATCTTCTTCGAGATGCGCAGATACGAAGCGTCCGAGATCGAACCGAAGTGGGTCGAACGCTGGGAGTCGGAAGGTCTGTACCGGGCGTCGGACGACCCGGCCGATCCGCGGCCGCGGTTCTACGCGCTCGACATGTTCCCGTACCCCTCGGGCGACCTCCACATGGGCCACGCCGAGGCGTTCAGCGGGGGGGACACGATCGCCCGGTACCGATGGATGCAGGGGAGCAATGTCCTGCATCCCATCGGCTGGGACTCGTTCGGGCTGCCGGCCGAGAACGCGGCGATCAAGCGCGGCATCCACCCCAAGGAATGGACGTACGCGAACATCGATCAACAACGACGCTCGTTCCGCCGCATGGGGATGTCGTTCGATTGGTCGCGGCAGTTCAACACGAGCGATCCCGACTACTACCGGTGGACGCAATGGCTGTTCATCCGGTTGTTCGAGCGCGGCCTGGCGTACCGGAAGAACGCGCCCACCAACTGGTGTCCCAAGGACCAGACGGTCCTGGCGAACGAGCAGGTCATCAACGGCGCGTGCGAGCGGTGCGGCACGCCGGTGGTCCGCAAGGACCTGACGCAGTGGTTCTTCAAGACGACCGACTACGCGCAGCGGCTGCTCGACGACATGGATCAGCTCGACTGGCCCGAGCGAGTCGTCACCATGCAGCGGAACTGGATCGGGCGGTCCGAGGGCGCCGCAGTCGAGTTCGAGATCGCCGAGACCGGCGACACGGTCGATGTGTTCACCACGCGCCCGGACACGCTGTGGGGTGTGACGTTCTTCGTGTTCGCCGTGGAGCACCCGCTCGTGTCGAAGCTGGCGGAGGCGGGCGGGACGGTTGACGAGGCGAAGAAGCTCGCCGACGAGCTCGCGGCAACGCCTCTGACGAACCGAGAGCAGGCGGACAGCCGTGAGGGCGTTCTCCTCGGCGTGCACGCGGTGAACCCCGTCAACGGCGAGAAGGTGCCGGTCTTCGTCGCGCCGTACGTGTTGATGGAGTACGGCACCGGCGCCGTGATGGGCGTCCCCGCGCACGACCAGCGCGACTTCGAGTTCGCGCGTGCGCACGGGCTGCCGATCCGTGTCGTGGTGCAACCGCCGGACGAGCCGCGCGATCCCGCCACGATGACAGAGGCGTACGACCACGAGGGCGTGATGGTGAACTCCGGGCCGTTCGACGGAGTTGGCTCGCCCGAGTCGATCGAGCAGGTGACGCGGTGGCTGGGGGAACAGGGCCGGGGACGGCACGCGGTCACCTATCGGCTACGCGACTGGCTGATCAGCCGACAGCGCTACTGGGGCGCGCCGATCCCCATCGTGCACTGTCCGGTTCACGGAGAGGTCGCCGTTCCGGACGATCAGCTGCCAGTCTTGCTGCCCGACGACGTGGATTTCCGGCCGGGCGGCGAGTCACCGCTTGCCCGGCATCCGACGTGGAAGCACACGACGTGTCCCGTCGGCGGCGAGGAGGCGGTTCGCGACACGGACACGATGGACACGTTCGTCGACTCGTCCTGGTACTTCTTCCGGTACTGCTCGCCACGCGAGGAGCGCCAGGCGTTCGATCCCGAGCTCGTCGAACGCTGGATGCCCGTCGATCAGTACACCGGCGGGATCGAGCACGCGATCCTGCACCTGTTGTACTTCCGGTTCTTCACGAAGGTCTTCCACGACACGGGCCTCGTGAGCTTCGTGGAGCCGACGCTCCGGTTGATGAACCAAGGTCAGGTGATCTACGGCGGTGCGTCGATGTCGAAATCGAAGGGGAACATCGTGGAACCCATGCCGCTCGTCGAGCGGTGGGGTGCGGACACGATGCGGCTGACGATGTTGTTCGCCGGTCCGTTCGAGGACGACATCGACTGGAAGCTGATCGCGCCCGATCCGGAACGGCGTCCTGGCGTGAACTCGTGGCTCGGCCGCGTGTTCGCCGCCGTACAGGAGGCCTTCGACCGCGACGCGGGGGAGCCGGAGGCGCTTCGACGCGTGACGCACCGAACGATCAAGGGGGTCACCGAGGACCTCGAGGATTTCCGGTTCAACGTGGCGATCGCCAAGCTGATGGTCCTGACGAACGAGATCCGCTCGGCGATCGACGCCGGCGCCGGCGCGCGCGAGGCGTCCACCGCGCTCGTGCAGATGATCGCGCCGATGGCTCCGTTCATAGCGGAGGAGCTGTGGCGTGAGACGCTGGGCAACGAGTCGTCCGTCCACATGTCGTCCTGGCCGGCGTTCGACGCGGCGCTGGCGGCCGAGGACTCCGTCGTGCTGGTCGTCCAAGTGGACGGGCACGTGCGCGACCGGATCGACGTCTCCCCCGACGCGTCCGAGGAACAGTGTCGCGAGCTGGCGTTGGCGTCCGAGAGGGCGCTCAAGGCGGTCGACGGCCACGAGATCCGTCGGGTGATCGTGCGGGCCCCGCGCCTGGTCAATCTGGTCACACGGGGCTGAACCGGGTGACGGTCCATGTGACCGAGGTCACGGCGGCTGCGCCCGGCGCGCGCTAGCGTTCGGAAGTCCCTCTCACATTCCGCGACCGCCGGTGCGGCATCCGCGGGCTCGTCGACGTGAGGGGGCGTGTTGCCGGGAGAGTCGATCCGCGATCGCCTCGCCACGCTGTCGCGTGCGGAGCTCATCGCGCTCGTCGCCGTCGTCGGCGTGACCGTCGCCGGCGCGGGGTTCTGGTACGTGCGTTCGCTCCCGGCGCCCGTGCAGGTTCGCTCCGGTCCGTCCGAAGTCCTCGTACCCGCGCCGACCGCGTCGGCGTCACCGACGACGGTGATCTTGGTGGACGTCGCCGGGTGGGTTCGACGCCCCGGCGTGTACGAGTTCGCCGAAGGTGCGCGTGTCGTCGATGCGATCGACGCGGCCGGCGGCGCTCGTCCCGGCGCCGTTCTCTCGAGCCTGAACCTCGCGGCGCCGCTCGCGGACGGCACGCAGGTATTGGTCCCCAAGGAGTCGCAGTCGGCGCCGACGACGGAAACGGGAACCGGGGCATCGGGCGCTATGGGACTCGTCAACGTCAACAGCGCGACGAACGCTGAGCTCGAGACGCTTCCAGGGATCGGCGAGGTCATCGCTCAGGCGATCGTTGATCACCGGACCGAGAACGGACCCTTCACGTCGGTCGACCAGCTCGTCGACGTCAGCGGGATCGGCGACGTGACGCTCGAGAACATCCGGGAGCTTGTCACGGTGTGACGGGCTGGCTCCTTCCGGGTCTTGCCACGGCGCTGTGGCTCGGCTTGCTCGTGCGTCCGCTGGTCGGTGAGCGAGCTCCAGTGGTCGTGTGGATGCTCGCTACGATGGTGGCGTTCGGGGCAGCGGTCGGGTGCGCGCCGCGGACCGTTCCGACCCATGCGTTGCAACCGTTGGTGTCGGCGCCGGACGACGCGCGGCTGATCGACTCCGTCGCTCCGTCGCGCCTGCGGCGGCGGCGCACTCCGCCGTGGCTCGTTGGTGCACTCGCGCTCGTCGGTGCCTTCACGCTCGGGGTCGGCTGGGGGAGCGCGCACGCACACCGGATCGAGGGGGCGTTTCTGGCGCGCGTCGCGCCGGCGAGTGTGACCGTCGACGGGTGGCTTCGAACCGATCCGAACGTGGACGGCGAACGATGGAGCGCGGTCGCGGACGTTGCTTTCGTGGAAACGGAGGACGCGGCCGCACGCGTTCGGGAGTCGGTGTGGGTCGACGGCCGCGGTGAGGCGCCGAACGCCGTGCGCGGCGACCGCGTCCGCCTGGTCGGGCGCGCTGTCGTTCCCGACGATTCGGAGTTCGCCGGGTTCCTCTCGAGCCGGGGGCTCGTCGCGGAGCTGCAGGTCGATTCGGCGACGCGGCTCGGCCCGTCGAGCGTCGCGTTCGTCAGGTGGGCGCAGACGTTTCGAGCGCTCGTCGGGGGATCGATCCGCGAGCTGTTCCCTCCGCGCGAGGCCGGGCTGCTGCTCGGGCTCGCGCTCGGCGACGACTCGCTGCTCGATCCGGAAGTCGAGCGCGACTTCCGCGCGAGCGGCCTGTCGCACCTGCTGGTCGTGTCGGGCGGGAACGTGGCGATGGTCCTCGCGCCGGTGCTCGCACTCGCGGCGGCATTGAAGCTGTCGCGGTGGCCGAGGTTCGCGCTCGGCGTGGGGACCGTGGTGTTCTTCGTCGTGCTGACGGGTGCCGAGCCGTCGGTTCTCCGTGCAGGAGTCATGGCCGGTCTGACGCTGTTCGGCGTGATGCTCGGTCGACCGAGGAGCGCCGCGTCGATCCTGTCGGCGTCGGTGTTCTTCCTGCTCGTCCTCGACCCCGCGCTCGTCTGGTCGGTGGGGTTCCAGCTCTCGGTCGCTGCGACCGCGGGCATGGTCGCGCTGGCGACGCCGCTCGCCGATCGCATGCCGGTGCTGCCCAAGCCCATCGCGCTCGCGGCCGGCGCGACGGTCGCCGCCCAGATCGGCGTGACGCCCGTGCTGCTCTACCACTTCAACGAGGTACCGACGTCGACGCTGTTCGCGAACGTGCTCGCCTTCGCGGCCGTCGCCCCGGGCTTGTTGACCGGACTCGTCGCGGCGTTCGTCGCCATCGTGTGGTCGTCGCTCGGGCGCCTGCTCGCAGCGATCGCGCTCCTGCCGCTCCGCTACCTCGAGATCCTTGCCGACCACGTCGCTCGGGCGCCGGCTCCGTGGATCACCGGCGGAGGCATGGCGACGCTCGTGCTTGGACTGTTGCTCGCAGCCGCGTTCGCGTGGTGGATCCGTTCGGGACGGCGACCACCGCGTTCCCTGATGCTCGCGGGACTCGTCCTT
>Ga0299907_10001095_pt1 | contig 14916 bp, 9 predicted proteins | sample RVTome_16_FD_198680 | JGI IMG/M metagenome (GOLD analysis project Ga0299907, IMG submission 198680) | Soil microbial communities from uranium-contaminated site in the Upper Colorado River Basin, Wyoming, United States - RVT152D67 (version 2) ... | reverse complement strand
CACCATGAACAATTTCACGTTCGGCAACCAGCGCCACCAGTACTACGAGACGATCGCCGGGGGCTCGGGCGCCGGGCCCGGCTTCGACGGCGCCGACGTGGTCCAGACGCACATGACAAATTCCCGCTTGACCGATCCCGAAGTGCTCGAATGGCGCTTCCCGGTGCGCCTGGAGAGCTTCGAGATCCGGCGCGGCTCGGGCGGCCGCGGGCGCTGGCGCGGCGGCGACGGCGCGGTGCGCAAGCTGCGCTTCCTCGAGCCGATGACCGCGGCGATCCTGTCGAGCCACCGCCTGGTGCAGCCGCACGGCATGGCCGGCGGCGAGCCGGGCGCCGCGGGGCGCAACTATGTCCTGCGCGCCGACGGCAGCGCGAGCGAGCTCGGCCCGTTCGACCAGACCGAGATGGCCGCGGGGGATGTATTCGTGTGTGAGAGCCCGGGCGGGGGAGGCTACGGCGCGATAAAATAGCGACAAACAATGAGCCCCAGCGCCATCTACTCGAAGTCGGGCAAGGGAGTCCAGGAAGCCTCCGGGAAGACGAGCCTGCTCAAGCGCGCCGAGCGCGCGGTGCTCTCCGCGATCGACGGGCGCGCGAACCTGGGCGAGGTGGCGCAGAAAGTCGGCAAGCCCTTCGACGCAGCCTTCCAGGCGCTCATCGCGCAGCTCGACAAGGACGGCTTCGTGCGCCCGGTCTCCGGCGCGGCGGCCTCGCCCGCCAAGCCGGCTGCGAAGCCGGCCTCCACGGCGTCCAAAGCTCCCCCGAAGGCGGTTGCGCCGCCGGCGGCGGGCGGCGACGATCTCGACTTCACCGGCATCATGACCACGCCGATGAGGAAGGCGCCGGTAGACGACGTGACTGCCAAGCGCGCCAAGGAGCAGGAGGCGGCGCTCTACAAGGCGCGCCAGGATGCCGAGGCGCGCGCCCAGGAGCAACGCGAGCGCGTGCGCACCGAGATCGAGTCCAAGGCGCGCGCCGAGACCGAAGCCAGGATCCGCGCCGAGACCGAGAAGAAGCTGCGCGAGGAGGCCGAGGTCAAGGCGAAGGCGCTGGCCGAGGCCAAGGCCAAGGCTGCGCGCGAGGCCGCGGTGCGCATGGCGCAGGAAGCCAAGGCGAAGGCCGAGGCCGAGGCGAAGGCGAAGATCGAGGCCGAGCGCCGGGCGCGCGAGGAGGCCGAGCGCAAGGCCAAAGAGGAAGCCGAGAAGGCGCAGCGCGAAGCCGAGGAGCTGCGCCAGCGGCTGGAGCAAGAGCGCAAGGCGCGCGAAGAAGCCGAGCGCCTTGCGCAAGAGCAGGAAGCCCAGATGCGCCGCGCGCGCGAGGATGCCGAGCGCAAGCGGGCGGAAGCCGCGCGCCTTGAAGCCGAGCGCCTGGAAGCCGAGGCGCGCGAGCGGCGCGAAGCCGAGACCCGCAGGGTCGAAGCCGCCCGGGAGCCCGCGGCGCAGCCCGAATCGAGGACGGCAAAGCCGGGCGGGGGCCTGGACGCGCTGATGGCGGACCTCGACTCGTTCTCCAGGCGCGACGACGACGACCGCAAGGCGCGCGAAGCCGCGGAGAGCGAGGCGCGTGAAGCCAGGCAGCGCATGCTGCGCGAGCAAGCCGAAGAGCGTGAGCGCGAACTGGCGGCGCGCGAGCAGGCCGAGCGCGAGCGACGCGCGCAGGAGGAGGAAGAGCAGCGCGTGCACGAGGAGGAGGAGCGCCGCGCGCGCGAGGAGGAAGAGCGCGCCCGCGCCGAGGCCGAGGAGCGCGAGCGCAGCGCGCTCGAAGCGCTCGCGGCCAGGCAGGCGCTTGAGCAGCCCGACGATATCGGCGTCACCGAGGACGACCTCGGCATGGACGACGTGCGCCGCGACGAAGCGGCGGTGCCGCAGGAATCGCGCAAGGCGCGGCGCGAGCGCGAGCGCGAGGCCAAGCGGCTCGAGAAGGAAGCGCGCGCGCGCGATCGCGCCGCCGCCAAGGCTGCGGCCAAGGCCGAGGCCGAGACCGTCAGGTATTCGCCCCCGCGGCGGCCGCGCAAGTGGGGCCGCCCGGTCGCGGTGGCCCTGTTTCTGCTCCTGGCGGCGGGCATCGGCGTGCTGCACGTGATACCGGTGCCGACCGAGGAATACCAGCGCGCGGCCTCCGAAGCGCTGCGCCAGCCGGTGCGTATCGGCGCGGCGCGGCTGTCGCTCTACAGCGGGGTGCGGCTCAACCTATCCAACGTGAGCATCGGCAGCAGCACGAAGATCGCCTCGGCGCGCGCCTATCCGAAGCTTGGCGCGCTGTTCGGCGACGCCAAGGCATTCAGCCGCATCGAGCTCGACGGGGTGACGCTCGCGCAGCGCAACGTGGGCGAAGCCCTGCTCGCCCGGGCGAGGGGACCGAAATTCACGGTCGACAGGATCCTGGTCAAAGATCTCAGGCTGGCCGGCCCGGCTGCGCTGCCGCCCATGGAAGTCGATGTGCGCATCGGCGCCGACGGCAGGGTGCGCACCGCCCTGCTGCGCGGGCCCGAGGGCCTGATGGGCCAGCTCATGCCGGGGAACGACCGCGTGGGATTCGAGCTCACCGCGGCCAGCATCGCGCTGCCCTTCGCGCCCGAGGTGTCGCTCGGCAGCTTCGCCATGAAGGGGGAGGCCACGCGCCTGGGGATGAGGATCGAATCCTGGGGCGGGAGCCTGCTCGGCGGCGCGCTCTCGGGCAGCGCGAACCTGCGCTGGGGCGGCACCTGGCAGCTCGACGGCGTGCTGAGGGCGCGCAACGTGAATGCGGCGGCGTTCGCGCCGGCGCTGCTCTCCGAGGGCAGCGCGGAAGGCACCGGCAAGTTCTCCATGAGCGGCGCCGAGCCGGGCAAGCTGCTGCGCGGCGGGCGCATCGAGGGCAGCTTCACCATAGGCAAGGGCGTGCTGGGCAGCTTCGATCTTGCGCGCGCCATCCGTACGCGCGGCGAGGAGGTGAACGGCCGCACCCTGTTCGTCGAGCTGAACGGCCAGGGCAGCTACAACGGCGGCGCGGTGGCGCTGCGCAACGTGACCATCGGCGCAGGCGCGCTGCAGGCCGGCGCGAGCGCCGACATCTCGCAAAGCGGCGCGCTGTCGGGGCGCATCGTGGCCGACGTCAGGACCGCTTCGCAGTCGCTGCGCACCACCCTGAACCTCGGCGGCACGGTGAAGGACCCGCAGGTCCGCAACTGACATGGAGCCACAGGTCCGCAACTAGTGCCTCAAGTCCTCCAGCTCCGCGGCCCGCGCGCGCTGTCGGAGTTCCGCCTCGCGAAGCTGCGCTCAGCGCTGCAGAAGATCGATCCGGACCTGCGCTCGCTCCAGGCGGAGCTGCGCTACTTCGTGCAGACCGAGCGCCCGCTCGACGCCGGCGAGCGCGAGCGGCTCGAGCGGCTGCTCGACGACGGCACGCCGATGTCGCCCCCGGCGCAGGGCGAAGTGTTCCTCGTCGTGCCGCGCCTGGGCACCCTGTCGCCCTGGTCGTCCAAGGCGACCGATATCGCGCGCAACTGCGGCTTGTCGGCAGTCACGCGCATCGAGCGGGGCACGGTGTATCTCACCGATTCGAAACGGCAGGAGATTGCCGCGCCGCTGCACGACCGCATGACGCAGACCGTGCTGCGCTCGTACGACGAGGCGGAGAAGCTGTTCGAGCAGGTTGAACCCAGAAAGCTCGTCCGGGTGCCCATCGACTCGCTGCAAGACGCCAACCGGCGCCTGGGCCTCGCGCTGAGCGACGAGGAGATCGAGTACCTGGAAAAGGCCTACCGCGCGATGGGGCGCGACCCGACCGACGCCGAGCTCACCATGTTCGCGCAAGCGAACTCCGAGCACTGCCGCCACAAGATCTTCAACGCCGACTGGATCGTCGACGGCGAGCCGCAGCCGCAGTCGCTGTTCTCCATGATCCGGCATACGCACGCCGCCCACCCGCAGGGCACGGTGGTGGCGTACGCCGACAACGCCGCGATCGTGGAGGGCCGCGTCGTGCAGCGCTTCTACCCGGATGAAGCAAGAAGCTATGGGCTGCATGGCGAGCTGACGCATTCGGTCATCAAGTGCGAGACGCACAACCATCCGACGGCGATTTCGCCCTTTCCCGGAGCCGCGACCGGCGCCGGCGGCGAGATCCGCGACGAGGGCGCGACGGGCAGGGGCGCCAAGCCCAAGGCCGGCCTGGTGGGCTACTCGGTGTCGCACCTGCGCATCCCGGGCGGCGCGCAGCCCTGGGAAGGCGAGGGCCCCGGCAAGCCCGGCCGCATCGCCTCGGCGCTCGACATCATGCTCGAGGCGCCGATCGGCGCCGCGGCCTACAACAACGAGTTCGGCCGGCCCAACCTGTGCGGCTACTTCCGCAGCTTCGAGTCCGGCAACCGCGGCTATCACAAGCCGATCATGCTGGCCGGAGGGCTCGGCAGCATCCAGGCCGCGCAGTCGGCGAAGGCGCCGCTCGCCCCCGGCAGCCTGCTCGCGCAGCTGGGCGGCGCGGGCCTGCTGATCGGCATGGGCGGCGGAGCCGCCTCGTCGATGGGCGCGGGCGCCAACCTCGCCGATCTGGACTTCGACTCGGTGCAGCGCGACAACGCCGAGATGGAGCGCCGCGCCCAGGAGGTAATCGACCGCTGCTGGCAGCTCGGGGCGCGCAACCCCATCCTCTCGATCCACGACGTGGGCGCGGGCGGGCTGTCGAACGCGCTGCCCGAGCTGGTGCATTCCGCGGGACGCGGCGCGCGCATCGAGCTGCGCGCCATTCCATGCGAGGACCGCGGCATGTCGCCGCGCGAGATCTGGTGCAACGAGGCGCAGGAGCGCTACGTCCTCGCCCTGGCCCCCGAGGATCTTCCCTTGTTCCGCGCCATCTGCGAGCGCGAGCGCTGCCCCTTCGCGGTGCTCGGCGAGGCGACCGCAGACGGCCACCTGCTCGTCACCGACTCGTTGATGAAGGACAACCCCGTCGATGTCGACCTGGCGCTGATCCTCGGCAAGCCGCCCGGGATGCTGCGCGAGGCGAAGCGCATGAAGCCGGCGCTGCAGCCGCTGGCGCTCGACAAGGTCACCCTCGCCGGCGCGGCCAACCGCGTGCTGCGCCACCCCGCGGTGGCGGACAAGACCTTCCTGGTGGCGATCGGCGACCGTACCGTCGGCGGGCTGTGCGCGCGCGATCCCTGCGTGGGCCCCTGGCAGGCGCCGGTGGCCGACTGCGCCGTGACGCTGTCGGATTACGCGGGCTATGCCGGCGAGGCTTTCGCGATCGGCGAGCGCGCGCCGCTCGCCCTGATCGACGCGCCGGCTTCGGGGCGCATGGCGGTGGGCGAGGCGCTGACCAATCTCGCCTCTGCAAGAATAGATTCCTTGAAAAGCGTAAAGCTCTCCGCCAATTGGATGGCCGCCGCAGGCCACCCGGGCGAGGACGCGGCGCTGTACGACACGGTGCGCGCGGTGGCGCTCGAGCTGTGCCCGGCGCTCGGCATCTCGATTCCGGTGGGCAAGGATTCCCTGTCGATGCGCACGGCGTGGGACGGCAAGGAGATCCTCGCGCCGCTTTCGCTCGTGGTCTCGGCCTTTGCGAAGGTGCAGGACGCGCGCGACACGCTCACGCCGCAGCTGCGCACCGATTGCGGCGACACCGAGCTGCTGCTGGTCGACCTCGGGCGGGGCAAGAACCGGCTCGGCGGCTCGATCCTGGCGCAGGTCTATGCGCAGATCGGCGACGCCTGCCCGGACCTCGACGATGCGGCGCTTCTCAAGTCGTTCTTCGAAGCGGTCCAGGAGCTGCGCCCGGTCCTGCTCGCCTATCACGACCGCTCCGACGGGGGGCTGTTCGCCGCGGTATGCGAGATGGCGTTCGCCGCCCATTGCGGCGTGACGCTGAGCCTCGATGCGATCGCCTTCGAGGCCGGGGCGGACGACGTCGACGCGTTCAAGCGCGACGCCGAGGAGCAGCTCGCCGGGCGGGCCCGGGATCTCGCGCTGGCGGCGCTGTTCTGCGAGGAGCTGGGGGCGGTGCTGCAGGTGCGTGCCTCCGACCGCGCCCGGGTGATGGCGCTGCTGCGCGGCAAGGGGCTCGAGGACTGCACGCACGTCGTCGGCCAGCTCAACGCGCGCGACGAGATCCGCATCACGCGCAACAACCGCAGCGTGTTCCACGGCAAGCGCGACCACCTGCAGCGCGTCTGGAGCGAGACCACCTGGCGCATGCAGACGCTGCGCGACAACCCCGAATGCGCGCGCGAGGAATACGACCGCATCATCGAGGCCGGGGACCCGGGGCTGTCTTTCGCCCCTTCCTTCGACGAAAAGGACGTATTCATCGCCAAAGGCGCGAGGCCGCGCGTCGCGGTGCTGCGCGAGCAGGGCGTGAACGGCTATGCCGAGATGGCGGCTTGCTTCGAACGCGCCGGCTTCGAGGCGCTCGACGTGCACATGACCGATCTCATCGCCGGGCGGGCGTCGCTCGCCGGCTTCAAGGGCTTCGCCGCCGGCGGCGGCTTCTCCTACGGCGACGTGCTCGGCGCCGGGCAGGGCTGGGCCAAGACCATTCTCTTCAACGCGAGGGCGAGAAGCGAGTTCGAGGCCTTCTTCGCGCGCGGCGAGAGCTTCGCGCTCGGCGCGTGCAACGGCTGCCAGATGATGGCGGCGCTGCAGGAGCTCATCCCCGGGGCCGGGGACTGGCCGCTGTTTCTGCGCAACCGCTCCGAGCAGTTCGAGGCGCGTCTCGTGATGGTCGAGATCACGCCGAGCCCCTCGATCTTCTTCCACGGCATGGCGGGCAGCCGCATGCCCATCGCGACGGCACACGGCGAGGGAAGAGCCTCTTTCGGAAGCAAGATCGCTTCGAACGTCTGCCTGCGCTACGTCGACAACCGCGGCCAGGCGACCGAGACCTATCCCTACAACCCCAGCGGCTCGCCGCAAGGCATCACCGGGCTCACCACGCCCGACGGCCGCTTCACCATCGTGATGCCGCATCCGGAGCGCGTGTTTCGCACCGTGCAGCTGTCCTGGGCGCCCGACCGGAGGCCGGAGGACTCGCCCTGGATGCGCATGTTCCGCAACGCGCGGCGCTGGGTCGGCTAGCGGCTAGGAGAAGAAATCCGCCTCGGGCCCGGATCTCTGCGACACCCAGTCGCAGATCTCGCCGGGCGTGGTCCACCACACCCGCTTCTCGCGCTGGATGTGCTCCAGCGCGCGCCGCACGTGCCGCAGCCGGTACGGCTGGCCGACGATATACGGATGCAGCGCGATGCCCATTACCAGCGGCTGGGCGTGCGATTGCTCGAGCATCTCGTCGAAGTTGTCGACGACGACGTCGGCGAAGTCGCGCGCGTCCATCTGGCGGGCGATGATCATGGGAATGTCGTTCAGCTCCTGCGGATAGGGAATCGACCACAGTCTTGCGCTGCGCGTCTTCATCTCGGTGGGCTGGTCGTCGTGGCACCAGTTGAGCGTATAGCGGTAGCCGGTTTCGGCCAGCAGGTCGGGCGTGAGCGCGCTTTCCGAGATCCACGGGCTGAGCCAGCCCGCCACGGCGGCGCCCGATTCGCGCCGTATGCGCTCGCGGCAGTACTGCAGCAGCCGCTTCTCCTCGGCTTCCTGCATCTCGCCCTGGCGCACCGAGTTGGTGTGCCCGTGGCCGATCAGCTCGTCGCCGCGCTTGACGAATGCGTCGACCACCTCGGGGCAGTAGTCGTAGAGCGAGGTGTTGACCAGCGCGCCGACGCGGATGCCGAGCTGGTCGAACAGATCCAGGCAGCGCCACACGCCGACGCGGTTGCCGTAGTCGCGCCAGGAATAGTTCAGCACGTCGGGCTCCGGGCTCTTCGGGCCGAGGCAGGCGCCGTGGCCGCCGCCGAAGTCGAAGTGCTCGATGTTGAACCCCACGTAGATCGCCAGCCGCCGGCTCTTGGGCCAGCTGTAGTCGGGGCGGCGGGTGATCGGGGAGTAGCCGTAGCGCCCGTGCGATCTCATCGCCGGAGAGCCTAACATGGCATGTGTCCTGCTAAGCTAGCGGCTCTCAACGGGAGGTCCACATGATTCGCCTGCTACTTGCGTTTTCGCTGCTCATCGCGGTTCCGGCGTGGGCTCAGACCATCAAGATAGGACTGGTCACCGCGCTCTCCGGCCAGTCCGCCCGAGCGGGCGAGGCGATCACGCGGGGGCTCAGCGTGGCGATCGACGAGATCAACGCCAAGGGCGGCATAGCGAGCGGGCCGATGCGCGGCCGCAAATTCGAGCTGGTGCGGCGCGACGACGAGGCGACCCCTGCCAAGGGCGTGATCGCGGCGCGCGAGCTCTTGTTCCGCGAGAAGGTGGCGGTGCTCTTCGGCGGCCTCGACACCCCGGTGTCGCTCGCCATCGTGCCCATCGTCAACGAGCAGAAGATTCCGTTCATGGGACCGTGGGCCGCGGGCACGCCGATCACCAAGAACGGCGCCAACCCGAACTACGTGTTCCGCGTCTCGGCGGTCGACGAGATCGTCAACCGGGCGATGCTGCAGTACTCGCAGAGGGTGTTCAACGCGAAGAACTGCGGCATGATCCTGGTGAACAATCCCTGGGGCGAGTCGAACGAGAAGGGCCTGACCGCGGCGCTCAAGGCCAAGGGCATGAAGGCCGCCGGCATCGAGAAGTTCGAAGGCAACGACATCGACGTCGTGCCGCAGCTCACGCGCCTGAAGGAAGCGGGCGCGGACTGCCTGTTCCTGGTGGGCAACGTCGGCCCCTCGGCGCAGGTGGTGAAGTCGCTCGACCGCATGGGCTGGAAGCCGCCCATCGTGTCGCACTGGGGTCCGGCGGGCGGGCGCTTCACCGAGCTCGCCGGCCCGAGCGCGAAGGAGGTGCACTTCGTGCAGACCTACAGCTTCTTCGGAAAGCAGACGCCGGTGGGCGAAAAGGTGCTCAACGCGCTGAAGAGGAAGTACCCCGACGTCAAGGGGCCGGGCGACGTGACCCCGGCGGTGGGCGTGGCCAACGCGTACGACGCGATGATGCTCACCGCGATGGCGATCCAGAACGCCGGCTCCACCGAGGGGCCGAAAATCCGCGAGGGCTACTACAGGATCGCCCGCTACGAGGGGCTCATCAAGACCTACGACAGGCCGTTCTCCCCGGACAGCCACGACGCGGTGAGCGAGGACGACTATGTCTGGACGCAGTTCATCGACAACCAGATCCTGCCCGTAGGAATGAGGAAATAAGCCGCCGCACGGAGAAAGAAGACGGCCGCCGCGGAGCGGCCGTTTTGTTTGCATGATCGCGTCCGCACTGATCACCGGGCTCGGGCTGGGCAGCATGTACGGGCTGCTCGCGCTCGGCTTCTACATGACCTATTCGGTGTCGAGCACGGTCAACTTCGCCCAGGGCAGCTCGATGATGCTGGGGGCGGTGCTCGCCTACACCTTCGCCGTCACGCTGGGCTGGCCGATGCTCCCCGCGGTGCTCATGGCGCTCGCGCTGTGCGCGGCCTACGGCGTGCTCGTCGAGCTGCTCGCGGTGCGGCCTTTCGTGCGGCGGGCGTCGAACTCCTGGCTGATCGCGACCGTGGCGCTCGGCATCATCGCCGACAACACGGTGCTGTTCACCTTCGGCAAGGAGCCGCGCGGCTTCCCCATGCCCTGGGCGAGCGGCTCGCTTTCCATCGGCGGCCTCAACGTCTCCCTGCTGCAGCTTCTCATTCCCGTGGTCGGGCTGTCGCTCGCCGCAGCGCTGCACCTGTTTTCGATGCGCACCAAGCCGGGCAAGGCGCTGCTCGCGATAGTGCAGAACGCCGACGCCGCGCGCCTCATGGGCATCAACGTGCCGCTCGCCATCTCGGCGGCCTATGCCGCCTCGACCCTGTTCGCCGGCGCGGCGGGGATCATGATCGCCCCGCTCTCAAACGTGCATTCCGACATGGGCACGCTGTTCGGCCTGAAGGCCTTCGCCGTCGCCATTCTCGGCGGCATCACCAGCGCTTGGGGCGTGATGCTCGCCGGGCTGATCTTCGGCGTGACCGAGTCGCTGATCACCGCGCTGCTCGGGTCGGCCTATACGCAGATCCTGACTTTCACGCTGGTGATCGTGGCGCTCGCGGTCATGCCCAACGGCCTGTTCGGCCGGGCCGAAGCGAAGAAAGTATGAGGCTCGCCTTGTTCGTCGCGGCATTCGGCGCCGCGCTCGCCTTCACCGCAGTCGCGAACAGCTATTACGTTTTCATCATGGCGACCCTCGCCCTGACGGCGGTCGTGGGCATCGGCCTGAACGTGCTGCTCGGCCTGACGGGCCAGGTTTCCTTCGGGCACGTAGGCTTCTACGCGCTCGGCGCCTACACCGTCGCGGTCCTCACCGTCGCGGCGAAGTGGAGCTTCCTGGCCGCGCTGCCGGCGGCGGCGCTGGTCTGCGGGCTGGTCGGGGCGCTCCTCGCGCTGCCCGCCCTGCGGGTGAAAGGTCCCTATCTCGCGATGGTCACCATCGCGTTCGGGTTCATCGTGGAGCACGTCGCGGTGGAATGGCGCGATGTCACCGGCGGGCAGAACGGCATCATGGGCATCCCGCAACCGGGCGCCATCGGCGAGCGCGGGGTGGCGCTCGCATGCATTCTCCTGGCGGCGCTCGCCACCCTCGCCTTCGCGCGCCTGGCCCGCAGCCGCTGGGGCGCAGCGATGCGCGCCGTGAAGGATTCCGAAATCGCCGCGCAGTCCATCGGGCTCGACCCGGTGGCGATCAAGACCGCCGCCTTCGCCATCTCCGCGGTGTTCGCCGGGGTGGCCGGCGCGTTTTTCGCGCCGCTCTCGGGCTTCGTCACGCCGTCCACCTTCAGCTTCTCGCAGTCGATCCTGTTCGTGCTGGTGGTGATGATCGGCGGCGCCGGCTCGGTTGCGGGGCCGCTGGTCGGCGCGGCGATCGTGGTGCTGCTGCCCGAGGCGCTCGCCGGGCTGGCGGAGTACCGCCTGCTCGTGTTCGGCGTGTTGCTGCTCGCGGCGCTGTGGGTCGCGCCCGAGGGCGTGGTCGGCACGCTGCTGCGGTTCTTCCGGCGCTGGCGCGCCCCGCGCCTTGCGGCGCCGGGCGAGCTCGCCCTGCAGCCCGCGCAACCCGCGGTGCTGAGCGCCGAGGGCCTGTCCATTTCCTTCGGCGGCGTGCGCGCGGCTTCCGCGGTGTCGCTGCAGGCGCAGCCGGGCGCGATCACCAGCCTGATCGGACCCAACGGCGCCGGCAAGACCACGGTCCTCAACATGCTGAGCGGCTTCTACCGCCCCGATGCGGGCCGCATCCGCCTGCGCGAGGCCGAGCTGCAGGGCAGGGCGGCCTGGCGCATCGCGCGCGCCGGCGTGGCGCGCACCTACCAGACCTCGCAGCTCTTCGGCTCGATGAGCGTGGCGGAGAATCTGGCGATTGCCGGGGGCAGGCACGCCGCGCAGGGCCTGCTTGCCTTCGTCGGCTATGCCGGCGATCTGGATGCGCGCGCGGCCGACCTCGCGCACGTGGACAAGCGCCTGGTCGAGATCGCGCGGGCGCTCGCCACGCGCCCCTCGGTGCTGCTGCTCGACGAGCCGGCCGCCGGCCTGTCGCGCGAGGACAAGGCGCGCCTCGCGCGGCTGCTGCGGCGCATCGCCGACAGCAGCGTGACGGTGGTGCTGGTCGAGCACGACATGTCGGTGGTGATGGGAATCTCCGACCAGGTGGTGGTGCTGGACGCGGGCGTGAAGATCGCGCAAGGCACGCCCGCGCAGGTGCAGCGCGATCCGCTGGTGCGCAAGGCCTATCTCGGCGAGGAGCAGGCCCGGCCGGCGGCGCAGCGCGGGGTCGCCGGCGCGCCGCTGCTCGAGGTGCGCACGCTCAGCGCGGGCTACGGCGCCGAGCCGGTGCTCAAGGGCATCGACCTCGCGGTGCGCGAGCGCGAGATGGTGGCCGTGCTGGGCGCCAACGGCGCCGGCAAGTCGACCCTGATGCGCGCGCTGTCGGGGCTGCTGCGCCCGGTTTCGGGCGCCGTCACCTTCGATCGCGGCGATATCTCCAGGCTGGCGCCCCACAAGATCGCGGCGCGCGGGCTCGCGCTGGTGCCCGAAGGGCGTCAGGTGTTTCCCGAGCTTTCGGTGCTCGACAACCTGCGCCTGGGCGCGTTCCTGCGCCGCGACGCGGCCGCCGGCGACATCGAGGCCATGCTCGAGCGATTTCCGCGCCTGCGCGAGCGCCGCCATCAGCGCGCCGGGCTGCTCTCCGGCGGCGAGCAGCAGATGCTCGCCATCGCGCGCGGCCTGATGGGAAGGCCGCGCCTGCTGCTGCTCGACGAGCCCTCGCTCGGCCTGGCCCCGGCCGTGATCAACGATCTGTTCGCGGCGCTCGACCGGCTGCGGCGCGAATCGGTCACCATCCTCCTGGTCGACCAGATGAGCGGGCTCGCGCTCGCGCTTGCCGACCGCGCCTACGTGCTCGAAGGCGGGCGCATGGTGGCCTCGGGTCCGGCGGACGAAATAGCCGGGCAGGGCGCGCTGGAGAAGGCCTACCTCGCAGTAAACTGAACATCGATGGACGACATTCTCATCGTCGGCGGCGGCATCGGCGGCTTGACGCTCGCGCTCGAGCTCGAGCGCAGGAACATTGCCTGCCGCGTGTTCGAGTCGGCGCCCGAGATCAGGGCGGTCGGCGTGGGCATCAACCTCCTGCCGCACGCCACGCGCACGCTCACCGGGCTCGGCCTGCAGCAGGCGCTGGCCGGGGTGGCGGTCGAGACGCGCGAATCGGTCTTCTACAACCGCTACGGCCAGCTCATCTACCGCGAGCCGCTCGGCCGAACCGCCGGCTACGCCTGGCCGCAGTTCTCCATCCACCGCGGCGACCTGCAGGCGATCCTGATCGACGCGGTCAAGGCGCGCCTGGGCGCCGGGCGCCTGCAGCTGGGATGGCATTGCGAGGGATTCGAGCAGACCGAGAAGTCGGTTTCATTGAAATTCAAAGGCGAAGGCGCCGTCGCGGGTGCGGCGGCCATCGCCTGCGACGGCATCCATTCCGTGATCCGCAGGCAGCTCTATCCCGGCGAGGGCGAGCCGCGCTACTCGGGGGTCAACATGTGGCGCGGCGTCACGCGCTGGCAGCCCATCCTCTCCGGCGCGAGCATGGTGCGCGCCGGATGGCTGAAGGGCGGCAAGCTCGTGCACTACCCGATCCGCAACCGCATCGACGCGCAGGGCCGCCAGCTGGTGAACTGGCTGTGGGAGATCGAGACGCCGCAGCACAAGCGCTGGGACTGGAACCGAGCCGCGAGCATCGAGGACTTCATCGCCGGCGTCGAGGATTGGAAGTTCGACTGGCTGGACGTGCCGGCGTTCTTCCGCGCGGCCGAGGTGGTGCTCGAATACCCGATGGTGGACAAGGATCCGCTGCCGGCGTGGAGCTTCGGCCGCGTCACGCTGCTCGGCGACGCGGCGCACCCGATGGTTCCGCGCGGCTCGAACGGCGCGGGGCAGGCGATCCTCGACGCAAGATCCCTGGCGGCGACGCTTGCCGAGCACGCGCACATTCCCGCCGCCCTGAAAGCCTATGAAGCCGAGCGGCTCGAGGCGACCGCGAGCGTGGTGCTGGAGAACCGCCGCAACCCGCCCGACGCCATCCTGCGCGAGATCTACGAGCGCACCGGCGACCGGCCGTTCGAGCGCATCGACGCGGTGATCTCGCCCGAGGAGCTCGAGGCCATCTCCGAGCGCTACAAGGGCATCGCCGGCTACGACAAGGCGAGCCTGCAGGCGTGAAGCTGATCCATCGCCTGTTCCCGGCGGGCCATTTCGTCATCAGCCTGCTGTTCGTCGGCGCCGCGGTGGCGCTGATCGCGCTCGCCGCGGCGCAGCTCTGGCAGGGCATACAGCCGTTCGGGGACGCGGGGCTGACCGCGCGGCTGAACGCGGTGCTGCAGGGCATCGCGGTGCTCACCGTGGCGCTCGCCGCGCTCGAGCTGGGCCAGACCATTCTCGAGGAGGAGGTGCAGCGCGACGCGCAGATGAGCGCCCCCACGCGCGTGCGGCGCTTCCTGTCGCGCTTCATGATCGTGCTGGTGGTGGCGCTCACCATCGAGACCCTGGTGCTCACGTTCCGCGTGTCGCAGGACGCGCCCGAGCATCTGCCCTACGTGGCGAGCGTCGGCGTCGCCGCCGCGGCGCTGCTGGTGGCCTGGGGGCTTTTCATCCGGTTCAACCGCAGCGCCGAAGAGCTCGAGCCCGAGGCGATGCAGGCAGCGAAGCGCGAGGACCGCAAGGTGGAGAAGGATTCGAAAGGAGAAAGCAAGCAATGAACGTTACCCGGCATGATCAGAGCAGCATTCTTTCCCAGGCCGTCGTCTACGGCGACACGGTGTACCTCGCCGGCGTGGTGGCCAAGGACCTGGAGCAGGACGTCAAGGGCCAGACCCGGCAGGTGCTCGACGAGATCGACCGCCTGCTCGCCAAGTGCGGCTCGGGCAAGTCCAAGGTGCTCTCGGCCCAGATCTGGGTCACCGACATCCGGAACCGCGCGCCGATGAACGAGGTGTGGACCGCGTGGGTGGACAAGGCAAACCTCCCGGCGCGCGCCTGCGTCGAGGCCAAGCTCGCCGACCCCAGGGCGCTGGTCGAGATCATGGTGATCGCCGCCAAGTAGGCTACTCGAACAGGTTCACCACCGCGTCGAGACCCGACCAGTCGAGCGCGCAGTCGGCCTGCGCGCGTACCACGGGCCTGGGATGGAAGGCGATGGAGAGCCCCGCCTCGGCCATCATCTTCAGGTCGTTGGCGCCATCGCCGATCGCCACCGTGTGGCTTTTTGAAGCATTCAGTTCTTTTGCCGCGGTACGAAATTTCTCAGCCTTTGCTTCTGCTCCCACAATCTCGCCGAGCACCTTGCCGGTGAGGCGGCCGTTCTCGATCTCGAGGCGGTTGGAGATCGTGTAGTCCAGGCCCAGGCGCGCTTTGAGCCGCTCGGTGAAGAAGCTGAAG
>Ga0299907_10001094_pt1 | contig 14926 bp, 11 predicted proteins | sample RVTome_16_FD_198680 | JGI IMG/M metagenome (GOLD analysis project Ga0299907, IMG submission 198680) | Soil microbial communities from uranium-contaminated site in the Upper Colorado River Basin, Wyoming, United States - RVT152D67 (version 2) ... | reverse complement strand
GAGCGCCGACGCCGAGCCGGTGCGAGCGCTGCTGCCGATCAACCGGGAGCTGCACGCCCCGGAGAACAGCATGCTGATCCGCCAGGACGAGGTCGTCCTGGTCGAGAACCTCGACAAGGAATCGCCCCTCCTCGAAGAGATCGAGCGCCAAACCGGCGAAAGCGGGAGCGAACCGTCGACTTCGGACAGTGGTGAACGTTGACCACTCCTTGCGGCGACTGAGATTCGGGGCGTACGGTTGAGATCGCGGCGATTGGCCACCAGGAAGGGCGGGAGCACGATATGGGTTCGGCGGGGAAGTGGGTTCTTGGACTGCTCCTGCTGGTTGTCGGGGCAGTTGGCGTAGCGAGACTGGTCTCCTCCGACGGGGGCGGCAGCGACGCGACCGTCAAGAGCTTCACCAACACGGCATCGGGTAGCTCGGCTCAAGACGCCGCCGCTGCTGCGGCCGCGGCGAAGAAGCCGGCCGTCGACGTGGCCTGCAAGAAGCCGTGCGTCGAAGAGCCCGAGCTCGCGAAGAACGCGATCACCACCGAGAAGATCGCCCCCGGTTCGGTCACGCTCTCGAAGCTCGCGTTCGACGTTCCCAACCTGAACGAGCTCGAGAACGAGATCAACGCGCGGAAGGCGGCCGAGGTCGCGGCCAAGTCGTCGGCCGACTCGCTCGCCGCCGAGAGCGCGAAGAACGATGCCGCCATCACCGCCGCCGCGCAGAACGGCCTCACCGCAGAGGCCGCGGCTCGCAGCGCGGCCGACGACAAGATCGCCAACGACTTCGCCGCAGCCGACGCCGGCCTGCTCTCCTCGCTCAACAAGGAGATCGCCGACCGCAGCGCGGCCGACGACTCGATCCAGCTCAACCTCAACAACGAGATCGCGGCGCGCCAGTCCGCCGTGTCCGTGCTGCGCGGCGAGCTCGTCAACGCCACGCAGGTCGCGGACGGCTCCGTTGTCCTGCAGGTCAACACCAACGAGATCGTCGGTGCTGCAGTCACGAACTCGAAGCTCGCACCCGACGCGGTCACGACCGACAAGATCCAGGACGGCACGATCCTCTCTGCCGACATCGGCGATGGCGAGGTGAAGTCGGTCGACATCGGCGACGGCGAGGTCAAGTCGGTCGACCTGGGTGATGGTGAGGTGAAGTCGGTCGACCTGGGTGATGGTGAGGTGAAGTCGGTCGACCTGGGTGATGGTGAGGTGAAGTCGGTCGACCTGGGTGATGGTGAGGTGAAGTCGGTCGACCTGGGTGATGGTGAGGTGAAGTCGGTCGACATCGGCGATGACGAGGTGAAGTCGGTCGACATCGGCGATGACGAGGTGAAGTCGGTCGACCTGGGTGATGGTGAGGTGAAGTCGGTCGACATCGGCGATGACGAGGTGAAGTCGGTCGACCTGGGTGATGGTGAGGTGAAGTCGGTCGACATCGGCGATGACGAGGTGACGAACGATGACCTCGCCAGCACGTTGGGTTCAGAGGCCGTCGACACGAACGTCATCCGCGACAGCGCCGTCACCGCGTCGAAGCTCGCCGATGTGGACGGCTCCGAACTCAATGGTTCGGTGACCACGTCGAAGATCACCAAGGGCGCGATCGTTGCGTCGAAGCTGGCGTCCGATGCGGTGACCAACGCGGCGATCGTCGACGGGACCATCTCGATCCTGAAGCTCGATGCGGACGTGGCGACGCAGGCCGAGCTCGATGCCGTCACCAGCGCCCTGGGCTCCGAGGCGCCCGCGGCGGGGCCTGGTCCGGGCGGCACGAAGCTGCCCAACTCGAGCGACGCACTCGTCGAGTGGAGCCGGCTGAAGGGCGTTCCCTCGGGCTTCGCCGACAACGTCGACGACGACGGCTCGGACAATGTCAACAGCTTCGCTGCCGACCTCAAGACCGGTGACGGCAGCCCGCCGAACACCGGCGACAAGCTCGTCCACTGGGAGAACCTCGACGGCGTTCCCACCGGCGTCCTCGACCAGATCGCGCTCGACGTGCAGTGCACGTCGACCTGCGTGAGCGATGCCGAGATCGCCGGCATGGCGACGAGCAAGCTCGTTGGTCAGATCACGGCGTTGCAGCTCCAAGGTGGGATCACCAGCTCCCTGATCGAGGACGGCACGATCACCGCCGACGATCTCGCCGGCACGTACGACGCCGGCGTCGAGACGGTCGCCGGCGCGGTCACGTCCGAGAAGATCAAGGACGGCGACATCCAGGCGCGTGACCTCGCCGGCACCTACGACGCGGGCGTCGAGACCGTCGTCGGCGCCGTGACGTCCGAGAAGATCGCAGACGGCACCGTCGCGGCTCGCGATCTCGCGAGCGGGGCCGTCACTGCTGACAAGATCGTAACGAACGTCGGCATCGCGGCCGCGGGCACGACCAACTTCGTCTTCCTTGCTGCCGATACCACGATCACGCAAACGGTCGCATCGGCGGTGATCACCGTCGACACGAACCCGCACAACCTGCTGGTGACCGGTCAAGCGCAAGCCACCTGCACGGTCTGTGTCACCGGCAACACCTATACGGTCACGTGGAAGCTGCTGGAGGACGGCACGGCCGTCACGGGCGCGAGCTACAAGGCGCAGGTGACTTTGGAAAGCCCATTCGTCACCATGCCGATCTCGATCGTTCGGCCCGGTGTGGCGACGACGCCCGCCCCGCACACCTATGCCCTCGAGCTCACCGTGGACGACTCGACGGCCGACCCAGGCACGGTGCAAGTCGACAACGCGCAGCTCGCGGTGGTCGACCTCGGCCGCAACCCGTAGGTCACGGAGCGGACAACGCAGTGAGACGGCGCCCTCCGGGGCGCCGTTCTCGCGTTCGCGTTCTTGCGCGGCTCAGGGTCGGTACTCGACCTTCCTGTTGCACGGTTGCGCGCGCAACTACCTGGACAGCGGAATAGCCTTGACGCGGCCGTTGCCGATGCGTCACGGACGATGAGAGAGCCTGGCTGCGCCAGCACCGGGGCATAGCTGTCAGTTGTCCTACCGACTCGCAGCAGCAGGTCGACGCGTGTCGCATAACCCGGCTAGGGTGCGGGCAAGGCACTTCCCCCTGCCGGGATCCCTCGTCGTTCACGTCCGCTGGGGGTGCCATGTCCCTTCTCCCGTCGGCGCTGCGCCGCGCCGCCGTGCTCGCCGCTGTCGTCCTCGCGGTTCAGCCCATCGCTGTGGTCGCCGTCTCGTTCGCGTTGGCGCGCCGGGCCGACGCGGTGGCACGCCCGGCGCCGGCCGCGGCGTACGAGTGGCCGGTCGACGCGCCCGTTGCCGATCGGTTCCGCCCGCCGTCCACCCCGTATGCCGCAGGCAACCGCGGCATCGACTTCGACACTCGCGCCGGCCAGCCCGTCTTCGTCGTTGCGGCCGGTGAGGTCGTCTTCGCGGGACCGGTCGGGCGCACGTTGCACATCGTCGTCCTCCACGCCGACGGCCTCCGCACCAGCTACTCGTACCTCAAGGGGGTGGTGGTGCGCCGCGGCGGCCAGGTCGACCGGGGCGACGTCGTGGGCACCGCGGGCGAAACGTTCCACTTCGGCATACGAGCCGGCACCGCCTACCTCGACCCGCTCCTCTTCCTCCGGCCTCGAGCTCTGCGGCCCTACCTGGTGAGGGACGACGGCGTTCGAGGGGCACGCCGCGAACCGGCCGGCGGCCGCGCCCGCCGCTGGCGCGGTGCCAGCCGTGCACCCATCTGAGGTCACCTTGGTCGAGGACGGTCACGGGCGGTGGTTACGATGCCCGACCCGTGGGGCGGAGCGTCCGGTCGGTCGTTGCCGTCGCCCTGGTACTGGGGTGGCTGGTCCTGGTGGTGTCCACCAGCGCGTCCGCCGCGCCCCGTCGGCCGCCCGCGGGCGGCAAGCGTCCGCCGGTGCCGCCGTTCGGGTGGACGGTCGACAGCCTCGTGGTCGAGAGCCTCCAGCCCCGTAATCACGCGGTCACCGCCCCGGGGGTCGGCACGTACGCGGGCCGGCTGCTGCTGGCGCGGTCGGGCGGCGGGGTGGGCGTCGTCAACGAGGTGGGCTTCGAGGACTACGTGCGGGGCGTGAGCGAGATGCCCAACGCCTGGCCCGCCGAAGCCCTCAAGGCCCAGGCGATCGCCGCCCGCACCTACGCGCTCTGGGACCTGGCCCGCGAGGTGCCACCGACCATCGCCCCCTACAAGGCGCTGGGTGCCGACATCTGCGCCACGCCCGCGTGCCAGGCGTACACCGGCCTGGCCAAGACGCACGCCGAGCACGGCGAGCGCTGGTCTGCCGCGGTCGATGCCACGGACGGCCAGGTGCTGTGGTGGCGCGACGGTCCCATCGCGGCCAAGTACTCGTCGTCCAACGGTGGGCGCAGCGTCGCCGGCGGCCAGCCCTACCTGCGGGCCGTCGACGACCCCGACGACCGGCACAGCCCTCTGCACCGGTGGCAGTCGACGCTGAGCTTCGTGGACATCGGCCGTGCGCTCGGCCTCGCCGGCACACCCGTCGGTGTGGCGCGGGCCGGCGACAACGTGGTGCTCATCGTCCCGACGGCGCACGTCACCGCGACCGGCGGGCCGGTCCAGGGGGTTCCCGCCGCCGAGCCCGCGGCGACCGAGCCGGGGGCCGAGCCCACGGCGGCTCCCGCCGCACCGGTCGCGCCCGCCGCCGAGACCGTGGTGGTGCCGGTAGTCGACTTCCGCGAGCGGGTCAACGACGCCGTGCCGACGAGGCCCGACGGGCTGCCGGGGGCGGTGCCGAGCGTCCGCTTCGACATGACGCCCGACGCCGGTGCCGTCACGCTGCACGGGCGGGGCTGGGGCCACGGCATCGGCATGAGCCAGTGGGGCGCGTATGGCAAGGCGGCCAGGGGCATGAAGGCGGCCGACATCCTGGCCACGTACTACGGCGGCATACGCCCGGCGAGTGCCGGGCCCGAGGTGCTCCCCGACGTCATCCGGGTGGCGGTCGACGTCGACCGGCCGGTTGCCGAGGTCGGCGTGGTCGACCGGGCCACGCTCGGTGGGACCCCACGGGCCAAGCCGGGGCGGTTCCGGGTCTCGACGCCCGACGGCACGGTCCTGGCCCACGCCGCCACGGGCACGTGGCGGGTGCTGCCGCTGCCGAAGGGCGGCCTGCGGGTGATCCCGCCCGCCGACCAGGCCGAGCCGGCCGCCGTCGAACGCCTCGGCACCGACCCGGCAAAGCCCCGGGCCGGCGAGCCGGTGCGGGTAAAGGTGCGGCTCGCGCACCCGGCGATGGTCGGCGCCACCGTGTCCGACGCGAGAGCACCGGCCTCCGACGCTGTGGCAGCCGCAGCCGAGCCGGTGGCTATGGCCGAGCCGGTGGCCGTGGCCGAGCCGAAGCTGGTGGAGGCGGGCGAGGTCACCCTCGAGCTGCCGCCACCGCCGGAGGCCGGCCGCTACACGGTGAGCCTCACGACCGATCGGGGCGGCGGGCGCACCGCCACCATGGACTTCCCGCTCGACGTCGGTCCAGCGGCCCGCCGGGGCCAGCTCGCCGCCGGCACCCATGCTGGTGGCGCGGGCGGGAGGGGCGGGCTGAGCCTCGCCGGCGCGCTCGTCGGGCTGGTCGCGGCAGCGGCGCTGGCGGCCGTCTCAGTGGCGACCACCCGCACGGCCAGGGGCTTGGGAGCAGAGGGCGGCGGCCCACTACACTGACCCGGTTCCCCGCGCCTGTGCGGGGACGACCACTCGCCCGAGCGCACCCTCGGTCGCCGCTGAACCGCCCAACCAGCGAGACACGGCGCCGCGCCCGGGTCAGGCCAACCGTAGGGAGGAGACCCAAGACCGTGGCTGTTGTCACGATGAAGCAACTGCTGGAGGCCGGCGTCCACTTCGGGCACCAGACCCGCCGCTGGAACCCCAAGATGCGCCGCTACATCTTCGGCGAGCGCAATGGCATCTACATCATCGACCTGCGCAAGACCCTCAACGGGATCGAGCAGGCCTACAACTACGTGCGCGACCTCGTGGCCGACGGCGGCACGATCCTGTTCGTCGGCACCAAGAAGCAGACGCAGGACCCCGTGGCGCGCTTCGCCGCCGAGTGCGGCATGCCGTACGTCAACCAGCGCTGGCTGGGCGGCATGCTCACGAACTTCACAACGATGGGTGGCCGCGTCCGCAAGATGCAGGACCTCGAGCGCATGCGGGCGGTCGGCGACTTCGACGCCATGCCCAAGAAGGAAGCGCTTATGCACAGCCGTGAGCTCGAGAAGCTGCAGCGCAACCTCGGCGGCATCCGCGGCCTCAACCGGCTCCCGAACGCGGTGTTCATCATCGACACCAAGAAGGAGCACATCGCCGTCACCGAGGCGAACAAGCTCGGCCTGCCGATCGTCGCCGTCGTCGACACGAACTGCGACCCCGACGTCGTGCAGTTCGTCATCCCCGGCAACGACGACGCCATCCGCGCCGGCAGCTTGCTCTGCCGCGTCATCGCCGACGCGGTGAAGGAGGGCCAGCACATCTACTCCCGCCGTGGTGGCGGCAACGGCGCAGGTGCGGCAGCCGCAGCTGCAGCCCCCGCGCTCACACCCGAGCAGGAGGCGGCCCGCGCCGAGCAGCAGGCCGAGGCCCGGCGCCAGGCGGCCATTGCCCAGCGCGAGCGCGAGGCGCGGCTGGCCGCGCCGACGACCGCCGAGGAGCCCGCGGCAGAGCCTGCGGAGCCGAACCCCGCACCCGCTGCCGAGGCACCCGCACCTGCGCCCGCCGCCGAGGCACCCGCACCCGCCGCCGAGCCGAACCCCGCACCCGCTGCCGAGGCGCCCGCACCCGCTGCCGAGGCACCCGCACCTGCGCCCGCAGCCGCACCCGCCGCCGAGGCACCGGCACCCGCAGCCGACCTGCCCCTGGCCGAGGGCGACACGCCCGCCGCGCCGAGCGCAGCCGCCGCGGCCGACACGACCACAGCCGGCACCGACACCACGACCACGACGCAGCAGGAGACCGAGTAGCGATGGCCGAGTTCACCGCCCAGGACGTCAAGCGCCTCCGTGACCTGACGGGCGCCGGCATGATGGACGCGAAGCGCGCCCTCCAGGAGTCCGCCGGCGACTTCGAGGCAGCCAAGAAGTGGCTGCGCGAGAAGGGTCTGGCCAAGAGCGCCGAGCGCAGCGACCGCGAGAACGTGCAGGGTGCGATCGCGCTTGCCCGCATCGACAACGCGGCTGCGCTGGTGCAGCTCAAGTCCGAGACCGACTTCGTCGCCAAGAACAGCGACTTCGTCAACACGGCCAACGACCTCGCCGAGCTCGTCGCCAAGCAGGGCGAGGCCGCCGCCGGCCAGAAGAGCGACGCAATCGACGACCTCAAGGTGCTCCTCAAGGAGAACATCGAGCTCGGCAAGGTGGCGCGCATCGAGGCGAAGGACGGCCAGGTGCTCGACACCTACCTGCACACGCAGGACGGCCGCGGCGTCAACGGCGTGATCGTGCTCGTCGAGGGCGGCACGCCCGAGCTCGCGCACGACATCGCCGTACACATCGCGTTCGCCAAGCCGCAGTACCTGACGCGCGACGAGATCCCCGAGAGCGTGATCGAGGACGAGCGCAAGACGTTCGAGAACATGGCCCGCAACACGGGCAAGCCCGAGGCCGCGTTGGCGAAGATTGCCGAGGGCATGCTCAACGGCTGGATCCAGGAGCGCACGCTCGTCGAGCAGAAGTTCGCCAAGGACGAGAAGCAGACGGTCGGCTACGTCGTCGGCGACGCCCGCATCGTCGAGTTCGCCCAACTGCTCCTCGGCGCCTGAGCGAGCCCGACGGCGAGCCGGTAGCGAGCCAATCCGAAACGAGCCGATGACCCGCCGCTGGGAGCGCGTCGTCCTCAAGATCTCCGGCGAGTCGCTCGCCGGTGCCGCGGGAGCCGATGGGAACCCGACGGGCGACACGATCGACGCGCCCACGGTGCAGCGCATCGCCAAGGAGATCGCGGAGTGCCGGCGCGAGCTGGACGTCGAGATCGCGGTGGTCGTCGGCGGCGGCAACATCTGGAGGGGCGCAACTGCCGAGCGCCTCGGCATGGACCGCGCCACCGCGGACCACATGGGGATGCTGGCCACGGTCATCAACGCGCTGGCGCTGCAGGACGCGCTCGAACGCCAGCACGACCAGCCCACGCGGGTGCAGTCGGCGATCACGATGGCCGAGGTGGCCGAGCCGTTCATCCGGCGGCGCGCCGTCCGCCATCTGGAGAAGGGCCGCGTGGTGATCTTCGCCGCCGGCATGGGCAACCCGTTCTTCACCACGGACACGCCCGCCGCGCTACGGGCCGTCGAGATCGGCGCCGACGTGCTGCTCAAGGGCACGCACGGCGGCGTGGACGGTGTCTACACGGCCGACCCCCGCACCCATCCCAGCGCCACCAAGCTCGACGAGGCCACCTACCAGGACGTGATCTCCAACGAGTTGCGGGTGATGGACCTCACCGCCTTCACGCTGTGCAAGGAGAACGGCCTGCCGATCCTCGTCTTCGACGTGGCGACCGCGGGGAACCTGCGTCGCGCCCTCGAAGGCGAGGCGATAGGTACGCTCATCCGATGATGGACGAAGACTCCCTCGTCGGCGCCGTCTTCAGCGACGCCAGAGAGAAGATGTCCAAAGCGGTCGGGCACCTCCAGCAGGAGTTCACCGCCATCCGCACGGGCCGGGCCACGCCCGCCCTCGTCGAGCACCTGAAGGTCGACTACTACGGCACCGAGGTGCCGCTCCAGCAGATCGCCGGCTTCAACGTCCCCGAGCCCCGCCTCCTCGTGATCACGCCCTACGACAAGAACGCGCTGAAGGGCATCGAGAAGGCGATCCAGCACAGCGACCTCGGCGTCAACCCGTCCAACGACGGCACGGTGATCCGCCTCGCCTTCCCCGCCCTCACCGAGGAGCGGCGCAAGGACTTCGTGAAGGTCGCAAAGCACAAGGCCGAGGAGGCGCGGGTCGCCGTGCGCAACGTGCGCCGCGCCGCCCGCCACGACCTCGAAGCGCTCGAGAAGGGGGGCGACATCACCACCGACGAGCTGGAGCGCGCCGAGAAGGAGTTCGAGAAGGTCACGCACGACTACGTGGCCGAGATCGACAAGATGCTCCACCACAAGGAGCAGGAGCTGCTCGAGGTCTAGCGACGACCGACCCGACGCAGCCGCGCCGAAGGGATCCCATGGCCTACGACGACGACGAGGACCAGCAGCGGCGGACGCCGCCCCGCCCCCAGGGTGAGGGCGTGCGCATCATCGGCGCGCAGGAGGCGGCCCAGCGCGAGGCCGAGCTGCGCAGCGGGCGGCTGCCCGACGACGCGCCCCGCTACGGCGACGTGCCGCCGCAGCCCTCCGGCCCGCGTCCCCAGGTGCGGTTCCCGCTGCCCGAGGACGCCGAAGTGCCGACGCCCACGCCGGCCGCCCAGGCGCGCGGCGACCTGCCGCACTGGAGCGAGCCGCCCACGGGGGAAGTGCCGCGGATACTGGCAAGCGAGGCAGACGACGAGCCCAGCGACGACGACCTCGAAGCGTGGGCCGCGCTGCGGCGCCAGCCGCGGTGGCGCGAGGGTTCCGACTGGGAGCAAGCCGACTTCCACGAAGATGACGCGCTGCTCAACGACGACACCGCGCGCATGGGCGCGCTCGACGAGACATCGCGCCGGCCGGAGTACTCGTTCGACGACGACGACTTCGCCGACGACGAGCCGATGTCGCCGACACCGCACGCCGCTGCGAACGCCAACATCAACGTGCCGCCCGCCGCTCCCGCCGCGCCGCGCGCGCCGATCGGCGTGAGCACGCGCCCCGACCCGTACGACTACCCCGAGCGCGGCCGCAACGGCGGGGGAGACCGCGACCTGCCCGTCGCCATCGCAGCAGGCGCGGCGCTGTTCGTCGTTGCGCTGTTCTGCTTCTGGCGCGGTCCTGCCTGGGCGGCAGCACTCGCCACCGTCGTCGTGCTGTTCGCCGCGATCGAGCTGTACGACTCGTTCCGGCGCGCCGGCTACAAGCCCGCGACGCTGCTCGGCCTCGCCGCCACCGCCGCGCTGATGATCGGCTCGTACGTGAAGGGCGAGCGCGCCGTGCCACTCGTGCTCGCGCTCGCGGTCGTGTTCAGCATGTTGTGGTACTTGCTCGGCGTCGTGCGCGCGAGACCGACGCACAACCTTGGCGTCACCGTGCTCGGCTTCTTGTGGGTCGGCTTCCTCGGCTCGTTCGCGTCGCTGATGCTGCGCTACCCCGACAGCGAGGGCGTCGCGTTCCTGCTCGCCACCGTTGTCGCGGTGGTGGCGAACGACATCGGCGCGCTGTTCGCCGGCCGCCAGTTCGGCAACACGCCGCTCGCGCCAGACATCAGCCCGAACAAGACCGTCGAGGGTTTCTTCGGCGGCTTCCTCGCCACGTTCTTCGTGTGCCTCGTGATGAGCGGCGGGCCGCTGCACCTGCACCCGTGGACGCTCGGCAGCGCGGTGTGGCTGGCCATCGTCGTGTCCGTCGTCGGCCCCACCGGCGATCTGTGCGAGTCGATGATCAAGCGCGACCTCGGCCTCAAGGACATGGGGAGCATCCTCCCCGGCCACGGCGGCCTGCTCGACCGCTTCGACGCCATGCTGTTCGCGCTCCCCGCCGTCTACTACCTCGTGGAGCTGCTGAACGTCCCCACGGGGTGACGCGGGTGACGCGATGGCGGTGAAGGTCGCGGTCGCCGGCTCGACGGGATCGGTCGGCACGCAGACGCTGGAGGTGCTGCGGGCCGAGCGCGACCGCTTCGAGCTCGTCGCCATCGGTGCGGGCAGCAACGTCGAGCTGCTCGCCGCGCAAGCGCAGGAGTGGCGACCAGCCGTCGTCGCCATCGCGGATGAGACGCGAGCGGCCGGACTGAAGGAGCTGCTTCCCGCTGGCGTCGAGCTGCGGGCCGGTGCCGACGCGCTCGCGGGCCTCGGCGCGGGCGACGCGGACGTCGTCGTCAACGGCGTCGTCGGCTTCGCGGGACTCGGCGTGACCGTCAGCGCGCTGCGCGCCGGCAAGCGCCTCGCGCTCGCCAACAAGGAGTCGCTGATCGCGGGCGGGCCGGTCGTGCAAGCGGTGCGCCACGCGTCGGGAGGGGAGATCGTGCCCGTCGACAGCGAGCACGCGGCCGTGCACCAGTGCCTGCGCGGCAACCCGGTCGAGCGCGTCGCGGCGATCGTGCTGACCGCGAGCGGCGGCCCGTTCCGCGGCCGCACGCGCTCGGAGCTTGCCGACGTCACCGTCGACGACGCGCTCGCGCACCCCACGTGGAGCATGGGGCCGAAGATCACCGTCGACTCGTCCACGCTCATGAACAAGGGCCTCGAGGTGATCGAGGCGCACGAGCTGTTCGGCGTCGGCTACGACTGCATCGACGTGGTCGTGCACCCGCAATCGGTCGTGCACTCGATGGTCACGTTCACCGACGGCGCCACCATGGCCCAGCTGTCGCTGCCCGACATGCGTCTGCCGATCGCCTACGCGCTGGCCCACCCCGACCGCGTCGCCACGCCGTTCGGCGCCATCGACTGGGACCGATTGCGGCACCTCGACTTCGAGTCCCCCGACCTCGATGCCTTCCCTTGCCTGGGGCTGGCGCGGGAGGCGGGCCGGGCCGGTGGCAGCGCCCCCGCCTGGGCGAACGCCGCGAACGAGGTGGCGGTGGCCGCCTTCCTCGACCGCCGCATCGGCTGGCTGGCGATCGCCGACGTCATACAGGAGACGCTCGACGGCCACAATGAGGGGACGCCCACCTCCGTGGAGGACGTGGTCGAGGCCGACCGCAGGGCCCGGGAGCGGGCCCGGTTGGCCGTGGAACGGAGAACGACACCCACATGACTCAGACCACCGATCTCCAGGACGACCACGACGACCACCACGGCGAGGGTGAGCCCCGCGCCTCGTCGATGACGCCGTCCGAGCAGCGCTCCGCGCTGATCCGCTTGGCGATCCTCGTCGTGGGCGGCCTCCTGATCGCAGCGTGGAAGGGCGTGCTCGCCACCGTCCTCGTGGTGCTCGCCCTCCTCCTCATGATCATGCTGCACGAGCTCGGGCACTACGTCACCGCCAAGTGGGGTGGCATGAAGGTCACCGAGTTCTTCGTCGGCTTCGGCCCCCGCCTCTGGTCCGTGCGCAAGGGCGAGACGGAGTATGGCGTCAAGGCCTTGCCGCTCGGCGGCTACGTGAAGATCGCCGGGATGAGCAACATCGAGCACCTCGACGATCCCGCCGACGAGCCCCGCACGTACCGGCAGCAGTCGTTCGGCCGGCGCCTGTCGGTGGCGGTCGCCGGCTCCACCGTGCACGTGCTGATCGCGTTCGTGCTCTTCGTCGCCATCAACGGCCTCGTCGGCATCCCGCGGTCGTCGTTGCAGATCGGCCAGATCTCGCGGCTCGAGGAAGGGCGCAGCCCCGCGGTCGAGGCCGGCTTCGAGGTGGGCGACCGCATCCTGTCCGTCGACGGCCGCCGCGTGTCGTCGTGGGAGGAGATCCCGCCCTACATCCGCTCGAACCCCGAGAAGGACATCGGCTTCGTCGTCGAGCGCGACGGCCGCGGGCTCGAGCTCACCGCCCGCCCCGTCGACCTCTCCGACACCGAGCAGTTCGGCGCGCGCGCCGCGGAGGAGCCGCGCGGCTTCATCGGCATCGGCCCCGACATCGAGCTGGTCACGGAAGGGCCGCTGTCGAGCGTCGGCCTCGCGGCGCGCCAGATCGTGGGCGGCGACTTCGGCGCCAACGACGACCAGGTCGCGCCCGGCCTGATCGACAACGCCAAAGCGCTCGCGGGCGTGTTCAGCCCCGCGGGCGTGTCGAGCTATTGGAAGACGCTCACCGGCGAGCCGCAGCCCGACCAGCCCGACGGCGGTACGCGGTTCCTCTCGCCCGTCGGGCTCACGCGCGTCGCGTCGCAGGCGGCCGACATCGGCATCTACCCGGTGCTCGTGCTGCTCATCGCCATCAACCTGTTCGTCGGGCTGTTCAACATGCTGCCGCTGCTGCCGCTCGACGGCGGCCACGTCGCCATCGCGGTGTACGAGTGGGTGCGTACGAAGATGCAGGGTGGGCGGCGCTACTACGCCGACGTGGCCAAGATGCTCCCGGTGGCGTACGCGGTCGTGGTGCTGATCGTCTTCCTCGGCGTGTCCGCGCTGTACCTGGACATCGCCCGGCCGCTCGACATCCCGTGAGACCCGTGAGACCCGTGAGAGCCATGAGCCGCTGATGCAGTTCGCCGAGAGCCGCTACCCGCGCCGCAAGACGCGCCAGATCCGCGTCGGGTCGGTGCTCGTCGGCGGCGACGCGCCCATCAGCGTGCAGTCGATGACGATCACGAAGACGGCCGACGTCGACGGCACGCTGCAGCAGGTGTACGCGCTCGCTGCTGCTGGTGCCGACATCGTGCGCTGCACGTGCAACGAGATCGAAGCGGCCGAGGGGCTCGCGCAGATCGTGCCGCGCTCGCCGGTACCGATCGTCGCCGACATCCACCACCAGTACAAGATGGCGCTCGCCGCGCTCGAAGCCGGTGTGCACTGCTTGCGTCTCAACCCGGGGAACATCCGGCGGCCCGAGCACATCAAGGCGGTCGCGTCCGAGGCGAAGGACCGCGGCGTGCCCATCCGCATCGGCGTGAACGGCGGGTCGCTCGACCCGAAGCTGTACGAGAAGCACGGCGGTCGCGTGACCCCCGAGGCGATGGTCGAGTCCGCCATGATGGAGCTCGCCTACTTCGAAGAGGTCGGCTTCGACGACGTGAAGGTCTCCGTGAAAGCGTCGAACGTGCCGCTGATGATCGAGGCGTACCGGCAACTGTCCGAAGCCACCGACCACCCCTTGCACTTGGGTGTCACCGAGGCCGGTCCGCCGCCCGCCGGCGTGGTGAAGGCCACGGCGGGCATGGCCACGCTGCTGGCCGAGGGCATCGGCGACACCATCCGGTACTCCTTGACGGCCGACCCCGTCGAGGAGGCGCGCGCCGGCCGCCAGCTGCTCGAAGCGATGGGGCTGCGCGAGCGCAAGAACGTCGACTTGATCGCGTGCCCGTCGTGCGGGCGGGCCGAGATCGACGTGATCGACGTGGCGCGGCGGGCGATGGAGGCGTTCGGCGACCGCGAGATCCCGCTGCAGGTAGCGGTGATGGGCTGCGTGGTGAACGGGCCGGGCGAAGCGCGTGACGCCGACCTCGGCATCGCCGCCGGTCGCAAGAAAGGCCACTTGTTCATACGCGGCCGCAACATCGCCGTGGTGCCCGAAGACGAGATGGTCGGCACGCTCGTCGCGTACGCCGAGCGCATCATGGCCGAGGGCATCGACGCCGTCGTCGCGTCGTCCGACACCGCGCGCGCCGCAGCCGAGGCCGAGGCCGACCGCGCCGCCTTGCTGGGTTCCCAGGGCGCGGACGCCAACGACTCGGGCACGCGCATCGAGCTCATCCGCAAGCGCGTCGACGCCGACCAGTGACCCGCAACCGTTCACGCTTTTGGGCGCGCTCAAGCCCACATGTGGGCCTGAGCGCGCCCAAAACGTGGTGGGGGGCCCTGCTGTTCGCCCTCGTCCTGTCCGTCGGCACTGCCACCAGCGCGGGCGCCCAGCTCGTACCGACGACGCCGCCCACCCAGCCGCCGACCACGCCGCCCACGACCGCGGCGCCCACGACGCAGCCGCCCCAGACCACTGCGCCGCCGACCACCGCGGCGCCGGCCACGACGCGCCGTCCGACCACCACCATCCCCCGCAGCACCACTACACCCGAGCAGCTGCCGACGCTGCCGCCGGCGACCACCGCGCCCCCCGCACCGGGCGCGTCCGCCGTCACCACGACGCCGACCATCGGCACCGAGCAGGACGCCAGCCTCAGCCCGTGGTTCCCCGCCCTCAGCATCGCCGGGTTCGTGGTCGTCGCCATCCTGCTCGGCGTGCAGTGGTTCCTCACGAGAAAGCCGGGCCGCGGC
>Ga0299907_10001093_pt1 | contig 14931 bp, 16 predicted proteins | sample RVTome_16_FD_198680 | JGI IMG/M metagenome (GOLD analysis project Ga0299907, IMG submission 198680) | Soil microbial communities from uranium-contaminated site in the Upper Colorado River Basin, Wyoming, United States - RVT152D67 (version 2) ... | reverse complement strand
TGATTTTGCTCCCTCGCTCACCCAGCAGATCGGGACGGTATCCGCCAGACACCGTGCCTGGGGGAGGTTGTGGGTCACCAGCAGGATCGTGTAGCGGCCCTTGAAGACCGGCGATGAGCCGCTAGCTAGACGACACCGGCGGAGAGGGGGTCGAGGGCGCTGCAGGGCTTGTCGAAGAGCAGCACCTCGGGGCCGAGCGCGAGCGTTCGCGCGAGGCACAGGCGCCAAACGCCGCTGTAACTTGCGCTCGCCGGCGCTCACCGCTGACTTGCCGTGCTTGAGTCCGGCGTGGTAAAGTCCTTGCGGGAGCTGGCCAGGCGGGAGGGGGTGTAAAGCAGCTACGTCAGCCGGATGGTCACCGCGACCACCTTCGCACCGGACATCGTGGCGGCGATCCTCGACGAGGCGCTGTCGCCAGAGGTTACACTGTTCGACTTGGCGGTTGATCCGCCGGCGCTGTGGTAGGGGCGGGGGCAGATCGATTGCGCAAGCTAGAACCGATCGCACGTACCGGCGAAAAAGTCACTCGACCATATCAGGATTATTGTGGTCTGTCCCCAAAATAATCCGAAATTGCGCAACTCCCCTTGAACATGCCACATAACTGCGTAGGACTTTTATGGAGGGAGGGCTCACGATGAACTCGGCTAATTTATATACCAACCCTTTTTCTCATGTGGCTACATTAGGCCACGGGCCGGAGAAACCCGGTGTGTGCGTGAAGGAATTGACTGCGCGTGACCGCCGTGCCTTGCAAACGCATTTCCTCGCGCTGGACGGAAACGCCCGGCTGTTGCGCTTTGGTATGGTCTTTCCCGATGAACTGATTACCAGGTATGTGCAAGAGACAAATTTCGCGCGCGATACCATGTTTGGCGTCTATGACAACGAGCTCATGCTGGCCGGTGTCGGACATCTTGCCTTTACGCCGCGCGAACAAGCCCTGCCTGTAGTCGCCCTCGCCACCGGCAAAGAGCGCATCGGGGAGTTTGGCGTATCGGTAGCTGCATCGGCGCGAGGCATGGGCATTGGCACCAAGCTTTTCGAACGTGCCGCTATACACTGCCGTAACGCTGATGTGGACATCTTGTACATGCAGTTTCTGTCATACAACGAGAGCATGATCCATATTGCAAAAAAGTTCGGGATGGAAGTCCAAAACCACCATGGTGAAGCAGACGCCTATCTGAAGCTGGGACCGGCCAATCCAGCCAGCGCATCGCAGGAAATCGTAGAGGAACAGGTCGCTAGCCTTGATTACACACTAAAGCTCGAAGCACGACTACGCAGTCTGATTGAAACGGAGACTCGCTACCGCGCCCTGCTGGAAACCACGCCAGCCATCACTTACATGGCCGATCTGACCGACGAGGTCAAGATGCACTATGTCAGCCCACACACCGAAAGCTTGCTCGGCTTCAGCGCGCAAGAGTGGTTAACGGATCCCGAACGCTGGGTAAAGCAACTGGATCCGATAGATCGTGATCGCGTCCTGGATGCGTTTAATGATACGTTCGTCTCAGGGATACCGTTCAAAATGGAATACCGCCTAGTGACACGTGACGGCACTTCAAGATGGTTTCGAGACCATGGCGTGGTGATTACTGGTGCGATTCAGGATCGGTCCTATATGTACGGGACCATGGTAGATATCACCGACCGCAAGGCGGCCGAAACGTAGCTTCACGGACCGGACGAGGATTTATTTTGCCCGCCCGATCTTTGCCAGTGAGCGACTGCTTTGGGCGTAGCCGGGACAGCATGATGTATCAGGTCCCCCAAGGCCCGGCCGGACGGGGGCAAACGATGCTCTCCGTATTCTTCCCGGCTGGTACCGTGTTTCACCGTCCTATCCGCGGGCGGCCGGTCCTTCGGGTCGAGATCAAGCTCACGCTCAAGCTTCGACCAGTGTTCTCGGTCTAGCACGACGCTCGCACTCTGGTAGGCCTGACCTTGTCCCGTCACCATCGCTTGCTCGAAGAGTGGATCGAGGGTAATCGCGCGTCCATACTTTCTCGACAATCTTTTCACCATCGGCCATCACGATGATCCCTTTGATTCGGCTAGTGATGCTGGTCGCCGGTGTGTAGCCATCCTTCATTGGGTCCCCCCAGTAACCTAACATGACGCCGGAACCCTTAACGAGCAGCTCATCATTGTCTCCAATGCGCGCCTCGACGTCCTCGAGCGGGCTTCCGACGCTGAACGGGTCAGTATCGGTGAGCGCATTAGCGTTTACCACGGGACTCGTCTCGGTCAGGCGAAATATGCAGAGCCGCATTTCCTACCATGCGCGAATCAAGAACGTAGGCGTTGTCGTGGCGTGGAATATGTGCTAGACTGTTTTTAAAATTGGGTTCACGCGCACCTGGTTGTATAACGGTGTGACAGCAGAAGTGAAACACGGAATAGCAGAAAAAAACAACCGCGGCACGCTAGCATTGGCCGTCAGCGGCGGGGGCGCTAGGGCCGCGTATCAGGTCGGATTTCTGCGGTGGCTCGCGGAGCATTACCCCGATCTCGAAATCCCGATCTTGACGGGAGTCTCGGCCGGGGCTATCAACACGGCCTACCTTGCTAATCACCAAGGGACGTTTCGAGAGAAGGTCAAAGGCCTAGCGGGCGTCTGGGAAACGCTCACCCTCGATCGGGTTTTTCGGGTCGACGCCGGCTCTATTGCGGGTCACGTCGCCCGTTGGGGCGTGCGCCTGCTCATGGGGAGGGCTTCGCATGTCATGGAGACCCGTAGCCTGATCGACACCTCTCCGTTGCAGGCTTTATTGGAGGAGGTATTGAAACCGGTATCTGGTGTGCTGGCCGGCATCCACAAGAATCTGTTGGAGCGCCGCCTGCGTGCGGTCGCGATCACGGCATCGAATTATTCTACGGGCCAGGCGGTCACCTGGGTCCAGGGGATAAATCTGGTGCCCTGGACACGAGCTCATCGTAAAGGCATCCCCTGTACGCTCTCCTTAGATCACATATTAGCCTCTGCCTCTCTACCGCTTTTCTTCCCGGCGGTCAATATCGGCGGATGCTGGTATGGTGATGGCGGGATCAGAATGACGGCACCGCTGTCGCCGGCCGTGCACCTGGACGCCGATCGCATCTTGGCGATCTCGACCAAATATGCACCGTCCAGCGAGGAAGCCGATTGCCCCGCTATCAACGGTTATCCACCTCCCGTGCAAGTGGTCGGCGCCCTGTATAATGCGCTTTTTCTCGATGTTTTTGATTATGATGCCTTGCGTCTCGAACGCATCAACTCGCTGGTGAAGCATGTACCGCTCGACAAGCGGGATGGTTTGCGTTGTGTGGACCTATTGTTGCTGAGGCCCTCACGCGATCTGGCTAAGCTCGCGAATACCTATGAGCCCGAGCTTCCGAGCGCCTTCCGCTTCATGACCCGAGGTTTGGGCACGCAAGAGACCCGGTCGAACGACATCTTGAGCGTATTGATGTTTCAGCCAGACTACCTGCGACGGTTATTGGACTTGGGCTATGCGGATGCAGAGAGGCGCCGCGAGGAAATCACCGCGTTTTTTGCGAAAAGCCCTGTATGCTCGGATCCGGCAACAGCATGATGCAATCGTGCGGGTTTTGGTGATTGTTGGTGACCCTTATTGCCCCCCTGTAGCGTTTGCCAGCGCAGCGCGGCTCGGGTTGTCGAAATCAAGAAGATGCCGGCATTGATGGGCTGGCGCGCATGAAACACGTGAACCCGAACGGAGCGTAACTATGACCAACAAAAGCATTGGATTCATCGGGGGCGGGCGCATCACCCGAATTTTTCTCGACGGCTGGAGACGCCAGGGGTCGTTGCCCCCCAACATCGTCGTGAGCGACTGCAACGCCGAGACGCTGGCGAAACTGAAGGCGCGGTATCCGTCCGTTGAAACAGTGCCGCAGAGCGAGGCGGCAGCGCAAGACCTCGTTTTCCTGTCAGTTCACCTTGCGGTCATGGCCGAAGTGGTGGCTCGCATCAAAGGCAGCCTCAAGCCGGGCGCGGTGGTTGTCTCGCTCGCGCCGAAGTTCACGACGACAAAACTGACGGAATTGCTGGGCGGGTTCGCCCGCGTCGCGCGCGTCTTTCCCAATGCGCCATCGCTCATCGGCGCTGGGTTCAACCCGGTTAGCTTTGCGCCGGCCATGAGTGCCTCGGACAAGGCCGAACTCAGCGGTTTGCTTCAGCCGCTGGGTGATTGCCCGGAGGTGGACGAGTCCAAGCTCGAAGCCTACGCCGTGCTCTCGGCGATGGGGCCGACGTACCTCTGGTTCCAGTTGCAGGCCCTGCGCGAAGTTGCCGCGGGCTTTGGACTGAGCGAGGTGGAGATCGCGCCGGCGCTCAAGGGCATGGTCTGCGGCGCCACCCGCACGTTGCTGGAATCTGGCCTGACACCCGCCGAAGTGATGGACCTCATTCCCGTGAAGCCGCTGGCGGATATGGAAGCGCAAGTGGCCGAGATGTATCACACGCGCCTGCCGAGCATCTACCAGAAAATCAAACCATGAAAACTTCCGCTTCGGTTTGAACACATGGTCGAGATTACGGATGCTCATGCCAATATCGCTACGTCCAAGGTCTTACCGGTGCAGGCTTTCGAACCCCGGGTGTCGAGGCCACCCGTCGCGCATCGCGGATCATGACGTGGCGATCCGAGCGAGCGGGGAAGCTGATGAAGCGATGCGTGGCATTACGCGCGGGGTGCGAAGCGTTACACCGGCCGGGCACAGAATGTAAATCATACCGTGTTTTTGAGGGCACGGCACCCCGCGTTTGCTCCGGTTGACGTGCCCATCGGACTCATGCGCTCATAGGTCGGCGCCTGGTGTAGGAGCCGTGCCATACTTGCACGCCCAACTCCGTGAGATAGAATCCATGCATGCCGTTGGGATCCGCATCGATCAAGAGACGGTCGCGCTTGTCGGATGGCTGCCCTAAAGCCGGGTAATTCTGCGGTCTTGCTCGTCGGCGCTCTGGGCGAGCTGCTCCGGCTGCTGCGGACTGAAGGCTATCAACTGGTCGGCCCGACCGTTCGTGACGGGGCAATCGTCCACGCGGAGATCCTGGGCATCGACGACCTCCCCGCCGGGTGGACCGAGGTACAGGAGGCGGGGACCTATCGCCTGAAGAGAAGGGCCGACGGTGCCCTCTTCGGGTACTCGGTCGGCCCGCAGTCCTGGAAGCAGCTCTTTTTCGTGCCGCGCCTACGCCTCTGGAAGGCACACCGCAAGGATGGCAGCTTCGCCGTTGAGCAAGACAGGTCGACGCCGCCTCGGCTCGCCCTTATCGGGGCTCGGTCTTGCGATCTCCACGCCATCGAGGTGCAAGACCGCACCTTCCTCGAGGGCCCTTTTGTCGACGGCGACTACGCTGCACGGCGGCGCGATGTCTTCGTGGTCGCCGTGAACTGCGGTCAGGCGGGCGGCACCTGCTTCTGCGTCTCGATGAAAACCGGACCGAAAGCAACGTCCGGGTTCGATCTGGCACTCACCGAGCTTCTCGAACCCCATCGCTTCGTTGTCGAGGTGGGTACGGAGCGTGGCGCGGAGCTACTCGGGCAACTCGACGCATGGGAAGCCACCGATGCGGACCTGCATACGGCCGAGTCCATCGTGGAGCAGACCGCACGCTCCATGGGCAGGAAGATGGACACCACGGATATCAAGGATCTGCTCTACCGGAACGCCGAGCACCCACGCTGGGACGACGTAGCCCAGCGCTGCCTAAGCTGCACGAACTGCACACTCGCCTGTCCGACCTGCTTCTGCGGGAGCATCGAGGACGTGAGCGACCTCGCCGGCGAGACCGCCGAGCGTTGGCGTCGCTGGGATTCATGCTTCACGCTCGACCATTCCTACCTGCACGGCGGTAGTGTGCGTTCCTCCACCCGCTCGCGCTACCGCCAATGGCTGACCCACAAGCTAGCGAGCTGGATCGATCAGTTCGGCGTCTCAGGATGCGTAGGGTGCGGGCGGTGCATCACCTGGTGCCCCGTCGGGATCGATATCACGCAAGAGGTGGGAGCCATTCGCGCAACGGATGGTGGTCGAGCCGAAGGAGCGGCCGAATGAGCGAAGCGGATCGCCTCAAAGCCCATCCGTTCATGCGCGGTCTAGCGGATGCGCAGGTTGCAAAGATCGCTTCCTGCGCCCGCCTGGCTCGCTTTCCCGAGAGCGCCGTCATTTTCCGGGAGGGTGGTGAGGCAGACGCGCTGTATCTCATCCTCCGCGGGCGTGTGGTGCTTGAGCAGCACGTACCGGGAAAGGGCGATGTCCAACTGGAGAGCCTGAGCGGGGGCGACATCCTCGGTCTGTCCTGGCTCTTCCCTGGAGGCCGCTGGGTACTCGAGGCGCGAGCGGTCGAACCGACCGAGGCCTTTGCTCTCGAGGCCAGGTGCGTCCACGCGCGCATGGAGGAGGACGCCGCGCTCGGCCTCGCTCTCGCAAAGCACCTTATCCATCAGCTCTATCAACGGCTCGAGCGCGTCCGCTTGCAGCGGTTAGACGTATATCGGGCGGAGCCATGAACGCACTCTCGTGCCCGATGGTTCCCGAGCCGGTCCGCGTGCTCAAAGCCCACAGGGAATCACATGATGTCGTGACGTTGACCCTCGATCCGGGGGCGCAGCGCCTCTTCCTGCCGGGGCAGTTCAACATGCTCTACGCCTTCGGCGTCGGCGAGGTGCCGATCTCGATGAGCGGCGAGCCCGCGAGGGCCGGCAGGGTCGTTCACACCATCAAGGCCGTAGGCGCCGTGAGCAAGGCACTCTGCCGCCTCAAGCGCGGTGGCGTGTTGGGAATGCGTGGCCCCTACGGAAGGCCATGGCCGGTAGACGAGGTAAGAGGCTCCGACCTCGTCATCGTTGCGGGTGGTCTGGGACTGGCTCCGCTACGACCCGTCTTGTACCACGTGCTCGCGCAGCGCGCGGCGTACGGCCGCATCTTTCTCCTCGTGGGTGCACGAACCCCGGAGGACCTGCTTTTCGATGATGAGATCCAACGATGGCAGAAACACGGCGACCTGAGCGTGCTCGTGACGGTCGACCGTGCCTCTACTGGATGGAAGGGACGTGTCGGCGTCGTGCCGGCGCTCCTATCGGAGGTCCCAGAGCTCGAAAACGCGGTGGCCTTCGTCTGTGGACCCGAGGTGATGATGCGCTACACCGTGCGGGAGCTTGGTCGCCGTGGGCTGCCCGACCAGCACGTCTACCTCTCCTTGGAGCGGAACATGAAGTGCGCGGCGGGCTTCTGCGGTCACTGCCAGTTCGGACCGAGCTTCATCTGCAAGGATGGTCCGGTCCTTCGCTACGACCGCATCCGGTCTCTATTCTGGCTACGGGAGATCTGAAGATGCGCCGGAAAAGGCCAAAAATGGCGGTCTGGAAGTTCGCCTCCTGCGATGGCTGTCAGCTCTCGCTGCTCGATCTGGAGGACGAGCTGCTCCAACTCGCCGAGGCGGTGGACATCGCTTACTTTCGCGAGGCGACGAGCCGGGATTCGAGGGGGCCCTTCGACCTCTCTCTTATCGACGGGTCCATCACCACCCCGCACGATATCGAGCGCATCCGGGAAGTGCGCTGCCGCTCGAAACACATCGTCGTCCTCGGGGCCTGCGCCACGGTCGGCGGCATCCAGGCCTTGCGCAACTTCAAGGACGTGAAGGAGTACACCGCACTCGTCTACGCCTCTCCCGAGTATATCGACACGCTCGCGCACTCGAAGGGCATCGCCGAATACGTTTCGGTCGACTTCGAGCTTCGCGGCTGCCCCCCCAACAAGCACCAGCTACTCGAGGTGGTGAGCGCCTTCCTGAACGGGCGCAAGCCAAACATCGCGTCGCACAGCGTCTGCGTGGAGTGCAAGCTGCAGGGGAACGTCTGCGTCATGGTGACCGGCACGCCATGCCTCGGTCCCGTCACGCACGCCGGTTGCGGCGCACTGTGCCCTACCTACCAGCGCGGCTGCTACGGCTGCTACGGCCCGATGGAGACGCCCAACACGGCTTCATTGGCTCGTGCATTCAAAGGTGCCGGCGTCTCGAAGCCGGATCTCGTCCGCGTGTTCCGGACCTTCAACGCCAACGCCCCGGCGTTCCGGGAGGAGAGCCGCAAGCATGAGTAGGGCGCGCACCATCCAGGTGAACTATCTCGCTCGGGTGGAGGGCGAGGGCTCGCTCACCGTCAAGCTCAAAGGGGACAAAGCGACGGAGGTGCGCCTGGGGATCTGTCCTCGGTGGCCGCGCAATCCACCCCGTCAACGTTCGCGTCGGGGGATTTACCGCGCGCCGGCGGGTAAGGAGTTGGAAACGCTCCTGCCCGAGCTCCGCTGGGGCGATGGCGAGGTGCTAGCGGTCGGGGTCGGCAAGAGCGTGTTTCCTTGGCCCGGACGGCGCCGTGTCGATCGAGACGGTCCTCTCGCACCTTCGGCGAGGGCATCGCAAGACCCGAGTGCCCGGGGTGCGCTTCTGGATCGCGGCCGAGACGCGGCTCGCGGGGACTCGGCGTGGCCGCCGCCGCGCGTCCCGGCGCATCAGCTTTCCGCGGCACGTGCGATCGAGAATCCCCTCCCGCGCACCCCTACCGCCATCGAAGAAGACCGCCGACTCTATCACGGGAAGGGGTTTTTGCGGCTCCTGCCATGGAATCGAGGGCCGGGTGATCACCGACGTCGGCCCCAAGCTCCTCAAGGGTGCCCTGCCGACCGACTTCACCGACAAGGTCGCTGACTCGGCTAGCCGATCGGGGTTGCATCCGTGCGCTTGATTAGCAATTAGCCCAAAACGTTGGGGTACTTTTTAATGGGCCGCTGAACAGTGCGGGAGGATCGCATCGCCATGGCAACGATAGACTCCGCGATGAAGGACGTCCTTGCGAGAATGGAGGTAGTTCCGCTTGCAACCGCCTCCCGAGACGGCGTGCCCAACGTCGTCAAATTCGTGTACGTGGAAGGCGACGATACCCTTTGGCTGGTGGACAACTACTTCAACAAGACCCTGCAGAACCTGAAGGACAATCTTCATGCGGCCCTTTACGTTTGGTCAGCCGAGCTCAACGCCTGCTTCCAGATCAAGGGGCAGGTGGAAGTCAAAACGGCGGGGGCAGAATACGAGCGGATGCGCACCAGGGTCCACTCGGTGAGGCCGGACCTCGCCGCCAAGTCCCTGGTGGTCATGCACATCGCAGAGGTCTACGATTGCCTACCTGGCCCCTCCGCCGGGCCAAGCTTCGGTGAGCAAGCGGGCCGTTGGTTGATCCCGCGGGATCACAGTCCGTGCGGGACAGCGTTCGCGTTGTCGGATCCGATCCCAAGGTTGTGAACGCTATTGAATCGGAGGCGGTGTATGGTAAATCTGGTAAAGCGCGCGGTGGTCTCCCTCTCTCGCCGGCGCGGGCCACACTAGCGTCGCAACCCGTCGATGAAATATCGATCCTCCCCGCCAGCTAAGTTATTACGCCTAGGCGAGGAAGCGTACCACGGTGCAGAGCGGGAGCTAGATCCCGAGACGCTTACGCTTGCGCCAGAAGGTCGCGCGGCTCATCCCCACGAGCTTCGCGGCGCGGTGGATATCGCCGCCGCTGTCCTGCAAGGCGCGCCGGATCCGCTCGGCGTCGTGTTCGGGCGCTAGATTTACGGCGCGCTGGGTCGGCGCCGCCAAGCGTGGCTCGCGAAACTCGGGGGGTAGCTCGGACAGGCGCAGCTCCGATCCGCGCCCCACGGCGAAGGCATACTCGACGACATTTTTCAACTCCCGGACATTGCCGGGCCAAGGATGGTCAAGGAGCACGCGCATGGCCTCGGGTGCGATGCGTTCGATACGCCGCGGGCCATACGCGTTGTGGCGCTGGATAAACTGCCAGAGCAGCAGGGCCACATCCTCGCGTCGCTCTCGCAATGCGGGCAGGAAGATCGGGACCACCCGCAGCCGGTATAGAAGGTCCTCTCGGAATCGCCCCGCCTTCACCTCTTCTCGCAGCGCCCGATGCGTAGCCGCGACGATGCGGACATCGACGGTGATGGCGCGATCACCGCCGACGGGGATGAAACTCCGCTCCTGCAGCACACGCAGCAACTTGGCCTGGAGATCCACAGGCAGCTCGGCGACCTCGTCGAGAAAGACGGTGCCGCCGTCCGCGCGCTTAAAGAGCCCGGCGTGATCCCGCACCGCACCGGTGAAGGCGCCGCGCACATGCCCGAATAACTCGCTTTCCAGTAAGGTCGCGGTCAACGCTGCGCAGTTCACCGCCAGGAAGGGGGCATCCTTACGGTGGCTCAGGTCATGGATGGCGCGTGCCACAAGCTCTTTCCCGGTGCCGCTCTCCCCGCGCACCAGCACGGTCGCCTCGGTCTCGGCAACATTGGCGATGATCGGGAAGACCTGCCGCAACGCCGGGGAGCGGGTGACGAGTCCGTGAAAGCTCTCCGGTTTGGTCCTGGCGAGCAAGCGGTCCTCCGGGCCCTCCTCCACAGACGGTATGGCCTCGGGCACCAGGACCTCGACGCCGCCGAGGAAGGTTCCATCGGCGTCGAAGAAGGCCTGGGCGTGCTTGCGCAACGCGACGGGCCGACCATCGGCACGGTGGAGGGCGAGCCGCGCGCCCGCCACCCGACCGTGCTCGGCGATCCCGCAGCCCGTCATGCACTCGGGGCAGCGGTTGGCCTTGAGGCAGTGTTGACCGATCACGTCCTGTGCTCGAAACCCCAATAGGCGCTCTGCGGCCGCGTTCCAATGGCAGATCGTCCGCTCGCGATCGACGATGAATACGGCCGCGCCTTCGATGAGCCCGGCCAGGGCCCTTACGGCGGCGGCTCCCCCGACCTCCTCCATCCAGTGCGCGAGTTCGCCGGACGCTGGCGCTTCGGGGGCATGTTGCACACGTTTCATGGCGTTTCATTCATGCTTCAGAGAAACGTTACTGTGAGACCGCATCGCCTGTCAATGCCTCGCATACAGTTCAACATAGAGCTGTAATTTCAGTGAGTTACTGTTACCTGCGTCGCCCTTTCGCCGTTGGCATGAAACAAGCCCCATGATGGTCATACCACAGTGCCCCGGGAGCCGCTGGGTCGCATGATGCCGATCGAAGCGGACCGGATGGAGTACAGACCATGCTCGTTTGGTTAGGCCCTTTGGCGATCGGCCTGTCGCTGGGCCTTTTAGGCGGGGGTGGGTCGATCCTGACGGTGCCCTTGCTGGTTTACGGTTTTGGACTAGAGACCAAGACGGCCATGGCGACCTCGCTCCTCGTGGTCGGGATCACGAGCGCCGTCGCGGCGATCCACCACCTATATAAGGGCCATGTCTGCTGGCGCGTAGGGACGGTGTTCGGTGTCGCAGGCATGCTGGGGGCGTACGCGGGGGGCATGGCTGCACGACTCGTCCCCGGCGAAGCCTTACTCGCCTTGTTCGTCCTGGTGATGCTCGCCACGGCCTTCGCGATGCTGCGAGGGCGTGCGCAAGACGAGGACCTCGCGATCGTGCCTTCGTCGCCCTGTGACCGGGCCGACGCGCTGCCCAAGGGTCGGATCCTGCTCCATGGGCTTCTGGTCGGCGGCGTCACCGGGCTGGTGGGTGCCGGAGGTGGGTTCCTCGTGGTCCCGGCGCTGCACTTGCTGGGTGGGTTGCCCATGCACGCGGCGATCGGCAGCTCGGTGCTGGTCATCGCCATGCAATCCCTGGCCGGCTTCGCCGCCTATGCGCAGCACGTGTCAGTGGACTATTCGCTGGCCGCACCGATCACGCTCCAGGCCGCGGTGGGGACGCTCTTCGGCGGCCTCCTGGCCGGCCGTTGGAGCGGCACGCGTTTGAAACGCGGGTTCGGCGTGTTTATCCTCGGCATCGCTGGGTATACCCTGTATCGAGAGGCGCCGTGGGAATGGCCGGAGCGCCACCCCCTATGGCTCACTTGGAGGACCTACTTCGCCCACGATGCCCTGATCTGGTGGGGATGGCTGGAGCACCACCCCCTGTGGCTCACCGGGCTCGGCATCGGGATCGCGGCGTCGGTCACCTGGATCGCCGTGAAGAAACGCCGCAGGCGGCTCGATCCGTCGCGGCTGAAAACAAGCGCATGAACAAGTGGAGGCCTGGCCCATGACCCACGAACACCATCGTATTCTCATCGTCGGCGGCGGGGCCGCCGGGATCTCGGTCGCCGCCCACATGCGCCGCCGCAATCCGACCATCGACATCGCGATCATCGAACCGAGCGAGGTGCATTACTACCAGCCCGCATTTACGGTGGTCGGCGGTGGCGAGTATGATTTCGAGAAGACCAAGAGGAGCGAGGCCGGTCTGATCCCGCCAGGCGTGCGTTGGATCAAGGACACCGCCGAAGGCTTCGAGCCCGAGCAGAACCGCGTGACGGTGCGCTCGGGCGGGCAGATCGGGTACGACTACCTGGTCGTCTGTCCTGGGATCCAGCTCGACTGGTACAAGGTCGAGGGGCTAATCGAAGCGCTCGGCAAGAACGGTGTGTGCAGTAACTACTCGCCGGACACGGTGCGCTATACCTGGGACTGTATTCGAGGATTCTCCGGAGGGACCGCGCTCTTCACGCAGCCGCCCATGCCCATCAAGTGCGCGGGGGCGCCGCAGAAAATCATGTATCTGGCCGCCGATCGTTTTCGGCAACGCGGCCTGCTCGAGAAAGCGGACATCCAATTTTGCAATGCGGGGGCGGCGATGTTCGGCGTACCATTCTTCGCCAAGGCGCTCGAAAAGGTCGCCGAGGGCTATGGCGCGAAGCGCAACTTCAATTGCAACCTCATCGCCATCGATGGGCCGGCCAGGACCGCGACCTTCGAGAAGACCGGGAGCGACGGAGTCAAAGAGCGGATCGCGCTCAGTTTCGATATGATCCATGTGACGCCGCCGCAGAGCGCGCCGGATGTCATCAAGAAGAGCCCGCTCGCCAATGCCGCCGGTTGGGTCGAGGTCAACCCCAACAACCTGCAACACCTGCGCTATCCCAACATCTTCGGGCTCGGCGATGCCACCTCGACCCCCAACGCCAAGACCGCCGCGGCGGTGCGCAAACAGGTGCCGGTGGTGGTTCGCAACCTCTCGGCACTGGCGGACGGGAAGGAACTGGATCCGCGCTACGATGGTTATGGCTCCTGTCCCTTGACCACCTCATTGCACACGGTGATGCTGGCCGAGTTCGCTTACGATGGCAGGGTGACACCTTCCTTCCCGTGGATCGATCCGCGTGAGAACCGGGTCGTCTGGTGGTTCGGAAAGAAGTACCTGTTGCCCTTGCTGTACTGGAACTACATGCTGAAGGGCATGAGCTTCGACATCCCTCACAAGCAATCCTATGTGGAGCGCTTGCTCGCGACGGCGTGAGTGTTCTCGGAAGCCATGGAATAACCCCGATGTATGACTTATTCTCGGCGACTGCGCTTTTGGGCGGCGCGCTCATCGGCCTCGCAGTCGTGCTGTTCGCGCTCTTGAACGGGCGGCTGCTCGGCGTGAGCGGGATCGTCTACGGCCTGATCGACCGAGACACTGGCGGAATGGGATGGCGCTTGGCGTTCTTGGGTGGCTTGCTGGCGGGGGGATTGATCCTGCTGCTCGTCCACCCGATTGCCTTGGGCGTGTCTGCGAACCGATCGCTCATGGCCACCGGCGCTGCCGGCCTTCTGGTCGGTTTCGGATCGAGGCTCGGCAATGGCTGCACGAGCGGTCACGGGGTCTGCGGTGTGAGCCGGCTCTCGCCACGCTCGATCGCAGCCACATTGACCTTCATCGCCACCGGGATCCTGACCGTGCTCGCGATCGACATCGGGTTCGGGGGCTCGCTATGAACGCGCCTTTCAGGATGAACGGCCAGCTCACGGCCTTTCTGTGCGGCGTGCTCTTCTCCTTGGGGCTCGGTATCTCGGGTATGACCCAGCCGGACAAGATCATCGGCTTTCTCGACGTGACCGGGCCCTGGGACCCGGCCCTCCTGTGGGTAATGCTGGGCGCCATCGCCGTCACGGCCCCGGGCTACCGCTGTGTTTTCCGGCGCGTGCGGCCGGTCTTCGAGCCCATCTTCCATCTACCAGGGCCCAAGGGTCTGGACGGGCAGCTTTTCGCAGGCAGCGCCCTCTTCGGCGTGGGCTGGGGGCTCGGGGGTTTCTGTCCCGGCCCCGCGCTGACGGCGCTCGTCAGCGGTTATCCGGCGGTCGCGGTGTTCGTGATCGCCATGCTCCTCGGGATGAGGCTTTTCCAATGGCTCGACACGCGGGGCGGGCAGACCAAGCGCGAGACCGGGCCCGCGGCCGTGGCGGATGCGTAGCAGTACAGTGGGGTTCGTCCACGGACCAACGACCACGGTGGAAGATCCAGAGGTGCCAGAGGTGCTTGAATGGTCCGCACAGCGCACTTCGAACTGTGAACCGGATCCGGAAGTAATGACATATCACGAGGCGAAAGAATGATGTTGAGGCTAATGTACTCATGCGCGTTGAACACACTGCTTCTGGTCTTATCGGTTCAGGCTGCCGAAAAAGCGAGTGAAGGTAGACTCGACGAAGTCGCGCGGCGCGGGACTCAAGTCATGTCTTTCAGTTTGGAACAGACCACGCACATTTTTACCAAGACACAAACAGGAGGCGTGCAAGAGGTCGTCGTCAAGGACACATCAAACACCGAGCAGATCAAGCTCGTACGGGATCATCTGTCGAAGATTTCCGGCGAATTCGCCAGAGGTGATTTTTCCGGTCCCGCGATGATTCACGGCGAGGATATGCTCGGTTTAGCGGAATTGAGAAAGGCTGGGCCAGGTCAGATCAAGGTTGAATACAAGGAACTCGCAGATGGCGCACGGATCCAATACTCGGCCGATGGTGCAAGCGTGATTGACGCGATTCACCGATGGTTCGACGCGCAGTTGAGCGACCACGCTCGGTACGCTATTCCGGACCATGCCCACCATCCGGTGC
>Ga0299907_10001092_pt1 | contig 14935 bp, 13 predicted proteins | sample RVTome_16_FD_198680 | JGI IMG/M metagenome (GOLD analysis project Ga0299907, IMG submission 198680) | Soil microbial communities from uranium-contaminated site in the Upper Colorado River Basin, Wyoming, United States - RVT152D67 (version 2) ... | reverse complement strand
CCGATGACCTCGTCGAGCTCGTTCGCTCGGTCCCGCGTCACGCGCGCGACCCACGTCGCGAACCGCTCGTGGAGCTCGGCACGCTGCTCTTTCGGCGTCGCGCGATACGCCGTTTCCTGGATCAGGATGTGATGGAACCGGAACGCGTCCTCCCCGCTGAAGTTCGAGCGGTCCGGCCGCACCAGATCCTTGCGGACCAGCGATTGCAGGTACCCCCCGATGCGCGGGCGGACGTGGTCGGGCGCGATATCCGCGACGGCGCCCCACCAGAACACCTTGCCGATCACCGACGCGCATCGGATCACCACCCGTTCCTCATCGGATAGCCGGTCCAACCGCGCACTGAGGAGCGCGTGGATCGTGTCGGGGACGCGGACCGTGGCGAGATCACCCTCGACGACCCAACGAGCTCCCTCGCGTCGCAGGACACCGTCGTCCTCGAGCATCCGCAGCATCTCCTCGAGGAACAACGGGTTGCCGCCCGCGGCGTCGGAGATGCGAGCGAGAGCGCTCCCCTCAAGCTCGGCCGTTCCCGGACCAAGGAGCCCCTCAACGAACCGAACCGTGTCCTCGTCGCCGAGCGGCTCGAGCATCAGCGTCGGCGCTTGCGAAACGTTGCCCCACGACGGCCGCGATTCGAGCAGGTCGGGTCGAGCCAGGCATACCAGCAGCACCGGCGTGTCACGCGTCCACCCCACGACGTACTCGACGAGATCGAGGAACGTCTGCTCTGCCCACTGAACGTCGTCGACGATCGCGACGACGGGACGGTCGCGCGCCAGCCAGGCGAGGAACCGGCGGATCGCCCAGAACGTCTCCTGCGGTCCCGCGTCCGCCGTTCCGATCCCGGTCACATCGGCCAGGCCGCGCACGATGATCTCGGCGTCGTCGGCGCCGTCGAGCGCGGCCGACAGCTTCGCCTGCGCGACGTCGCGTCGTTCGTCGTCCGTGATGCCGCAGGCCCGCTTCACCAGCTCCGCCACTGGCCAGAACGTGATGCCCTCGCCGTACGGCAGACAGCGTGCGCGCAGCACGACGGCGTCCCCCTCGAACGAAGTCGCGAACTCCCGAGCCAGGCGTGACTTCCCCACGCCGGCCGGTCCGACGACGGTGACGAGGACGCACTCCCGAGTGGCGATTGCGCGTTCGAACGCCGAGCGAAGGGCGGTGAGCTCGCGCTCACGGCCGACGAGCGGCGGATCCGGTCGAGCGCCGATCGCATCCGGACCGGGCTCGACCGATCCCAGTCGGTACGCGACGACCGGGGATCGCCGCCCCTTCAGCTCCATCGGGTCGGTCGGCGTGGCGATGACGTGGTCGCGCACGAGGGCGTACGTCGTGGGTCCGAGGAGGATCTGGCCCGGCTCCGCCGCCCGCTCGAGACGCGCCGCGACGTTGACGGCATCGCCGACGACGAGCGACTGCCCAGAGCCGGGATCTCCGACCACGACCTCGCCGGTATTGACGCCGATCCTCACCTGGATCTCCGTGCCGAATCGCTCTCGGAGCTCGACGTTCAGCTCGCTCAGCGCCCTGGCCATCGCGTCGGCCGCTCGCACCGCGCGGAGCGCGTCGTCCTCGTGCAGGCGGGGAACGCCGAACACGGCCATGACGGCGTCGCCGATGAACTTCTCGACCTTGCCGCCGTGGCGTTCGAGCTCGTTCCGCATGCGACGGAAGAAGCGGGCGATGAACTGCCGAGTCGTTTCGGGATCGAGCTCTTCCCCCAGCGATGTGGAGCCGACGACGTCGCAGAACACGACGGTCACGGTCTTGCGATCGCCCTCCGCCGCGGGCCCGGTCCCGGCGAGAGGTGACGCGCACGACATGCAGAAGCTCGCATCGGCGGGATTGCTCCGGCCACACGTCGCGCAGACAACCATCGCAGGAGTGTAGGCCACTGTTTCGAGCGGTTTGCCCCGAATGGACGAGCGCGCCTAGTGTGCCGACGGTACGCGGGCGAGGGAGGGAGACGATGGGAACCGAGGGTGGGGGTTACGACTTCCCGGTCGTGAGCGACCGGCCGGGCGAAGAGCTCATCGGTGCGCCGCCGGGGTCGACGGTAATCGTCGACGAACCCATCTATCCGGCGGAGCCACCGGACCCGTACGGCCACGGGAACGAGGAGATCGGAACCGTGACGATCGTGCAGTTCAAGGGGCAGGGGAACCGGATCCCGTTCGCCGCGCACTTCGCGTTCAACGACGGAGACTCGGTGTCCCTTACTGGATTCGTTCCGGGGAACGGATCGTGGAAGGGCAAGGCCGCCGTGGCGTACGGCGGGGGAACCGGCAAGTTCGCCAGCCGCGGGGGACAGCTCGATCTGCAGAGCGACAACCCGAAGCGGTGGGGGTAGCCGCCGTCCGGCGCGGTATCCTTGGCTGACGCGCGCAACGTCCGAGTGAGAGGCGATCCCCCAGCAGCCGATCGTCGGTCCGCCGATAGCACTCGTCGGCCAGGTAGCTCAGTTGGCAGAGCACGCGGCTGAAAACCGCGGTGTCGGCAGTTCGATTCTGCCCCTGGCCACGAACGTCGGAGCGTTCAGTGTCAGTTGACGCTCTCGCGGCTTCGCAGCTCGGCTGAACGAGCGGCGGCCGCCTGATACAGCTCGGCGGAGCGCGTGAACTCCCGCGCCCCGAGCGCCTTCAGCGCGTCGTTCACTTCTCGCGCGCTGTGATCGTCGTCCATCTCGTCCCATGTCATGAACTCGCACAGCCCGCCGTAGTCGAGCTCGAGCAGCGCCGTCGTGTCGAACGCCGTCAGCCATTGATGAACCTCGACCACGAGCTCCGCCATCGGGCCGAGCTCGCTCTGGCGGAGCACCGGAACGGATCGCTCGGCGCGGCGGAGCGCTTTCCGTACGGTCGTCAGGTAGGAAAGCCGGTGCGCTCCGTACACCTCTCGGATCCGGCGCTCGTCGTCGTCGAACAGGACGAACCACCTGACCGGCACGTGCCACGGGCTCTCCATGATCGCCGCGAGCTGTCCGGGGTTGCGCCGGCGCATGCGGCCCAGCTCGCGCCGCGCACGTCGCGCTGCGCCGTCGGGAACGAACGCCTCCGAACCCTCGAACGGCGTACCGTCGTGGAACGCGAGAAGTCCCGCGAGCACGCGGAGGCGCGTTCGCTCGGGACAGACGAAGAACGCGCCGTCGACGACCTTCACGTGCGCTTGCTCCGGGCTCGATGGAGTGAGAAATCCGAGGCCGTCGCGCGTCGCGAGATCCGTGTAACGCGGGCGCACCGCTCGCGGCGCGCCCTCCACGATGTATCGCTCCCAGTACGCCATCTCCTCGGCGGGGAACGCGTCGAGCGGCTGGTAGACGCGCAATTCGGCGGCCGGGATCACGGCGCAGGAGTGTATATCCTCTCGTCCGCCCGCCGTTGCGAGGGGGTAGCACGGTGAGCGAAGCGAACGTTGTGCGTACCCCCGCACTGAGGAGACTCCGGGCGTGAGCCGCGACATCGACGACGTTTCGATGGTTCAGATCCTCGCGCCGGACGGAACGCCGACCGGCGACACCGAGGTCGGCCTCGACGATGAACGGTTGCGCGACCTGTTGCGGTTGATGATCCGAGCGCGCCGACTCGACCGCGAATGCATGGCGCTGCAGCGACAGGGTGAGCTGACGGTCTATCCCCCGTTCGAAGGGCAGGAGGCGGCCCAGGTGGGCAGCGCGTTCGCGCTCGGACCCGACGACTTCGTGTTCCCGTCGTTTCGGGAGCTCGCGGCGGCGGTCGTTCGCGGCGTGGACGTCGTCGAGTACCTGGAGTATCACCGCGGCACATGGCACGGCGGGCCGTACGACCCCATCGAGAACCGGTTCGCGCCGATCTGTGTTCCGGTTGCCACGCAGATCGTCCACGCGGTCGGGTGGGCCCTCGGGGCGAAGCTCGACGGGAAGAACGCGTGCGCGCTCGCGTACTTCGGCGATGGTTCGGCGTCCGAAGGCGACTTCCACGAAGCCGCGAACATGGCCGCCGTGTTCGGCGCGGCGGCCATTCTGTTCTGTCAGAACAACGGGTGGGCCATCTCGGTGCCGCTCGCGGAGCAAGCGGTCGCGCCGATCGCGAGCCGCGCGAGCGGCTACGGATTCCAGGGCGTCCGCGTCGACGGGAACGACGTGCTGGCGGTGTACGCCGTCACAAAGACGGCGGTCGAACGGGCGCACGCCGGCGAGGGCCCGACACTGATCGAGGCGATGACCTACCGGATCGGTCCGCACTCGACGGCCGATGACGCATCCCGCTATCGCGACGACGACGAGGTCGCGGCGTGGCGTGCGCGCGATCCGATCGACCGCTTCCGCCGCTACCTGTCGGACGCCCACGTCGCGGACGATGCGTTCGTGCACGAGTGCGAGACCGATGCGGCGCGCTGGGTGTCGGAGATCCGCGCGAAGCTGATCTCACTCGAGGCCCCCGCGGCGTCGGAGATCTTCGACCAGGTGTTCACCGCTCCGCCTCGAACGCTGGAACGGCAACGCGACACTTGGCCCGCCGATGGCTGAGACCACGATGGTCGCGGCGCTCAACGCCGCGCTCCGCGACGCTCTCGAAGGCGACCCTCGGACGCTCGTGTTCGGCGAGGACGTCGGTGAGCTCGGAGGCGTATTCCGGGTCACCGATGGTCTGCAGCAGAAGTTCGGACGGGAGCGCGTATTCAACACGCCGATCGCCGAAGCCGGCATCGCCGGGATCTGCGTCGGTCTGGCGATGGCTGGATGGCGTCCGATCGCCGAGATGCAGTTCGACGGGTTCAGTTACCCCGCGCTCGATCAGGTCATCAGCCACATCGCCAAGTACCGACTCCGGACCCGAGGCCGGGTTTCGATGCCGATCGTGATCCGTATCCCCTCGTTCGGCGGGATCAAGGGGAAGGAGCACCACGGCGAGAGCCCCGAGACGTACTACGCGCACACGGCCGGCTTGAAGGTCGTGGTGCCCGCGGACGCCATCGACGCGTACCGACTGCTTCGCCTGTCCATCGATGATCCGGATCCGGTGGTCTTCCTGGAACCGAAGAGCCGGTACTGGTCGAAGTCGCAGAACGGACCGGAGGCGCTCACGACGGACGGGCCGCAGATCGGCGTGGCGGTGGTGCACTTACCCGACGGTGGCGACTGCACGATCGTCACGTACGGCGCGATGCGTGCACGGTGTCTCGACGCGGCGAGGTCCCTCGCCGAGGATGGCATCGGTGCGCGGGTTGTCGACCTGCGATCGCTCGTCCCGCTCGACGTCGAGACGATCCGCCGCTGCGTGGTCGAGACCGGCCGCGCCGTCGTCGTGCACGAAGCCCCGCTCACGCTGGGGTTCGGCGCCGAGATCGCGGCGCGGATCATGGAGGAGGCCTTCGATCATCTGGAGGCCCCGGTCGCCCGCGTCACCGCACCTGACACCCCGTACCCTCCGGCGTCGCTCGAGCAGGCGTACCTCCCGAGCGTCGAGCGTATCGTCGCGGCGGTCCGCCGAACCGTCGAGTACTGATGGCCGCTCGCGTCTTCTCGCTTCCAGACCTCGGTGAGGGACTCAAGGAAGCCGTCGTCACGCAGTGGCTCGTTGCCGAAGGTGACGAGGTCGAGCTCAACCAGCCGATCGCGGAGGTCGAGACGGCGAAGGCCGTCGTCGAGGTGCCGTCTCCGTTCGCAGGGAAGGTGGTCCGGCTGCACGTAGCCGCCGGCGCGACGCTCACCGTCGGATCTCCACTCGTGACGTTCGACGTAGCGGGAACCGAAGAGCGGCGTGAGCCGTCAGCGCCAAGCGCTTCGGATGAGCAGTCACGCCCGGCGGCTTCGAGGTCAGGCGGATCGCATGTCGCGGCGACGCCTGCCGTGCGGAAGCTCGCCAAGGACCTCGGCGTCGACCTCGAATCCGTCACGCCGTCCGGTGCGGGCGGTCGTGTCACGCGAATCGACGTCGAGGCCGCGGCGGGTGTCGAGCCCGAAGCGAGCGACGTGGAGAACGTCGAGACGGTTCCCGTCACCCCGGTGCGGAAGGCCATCGCCGACCGGCTCGCGCAGGTCGCCGCGATCCCTCAGGTCACCACGTTCCGGCAGGTGGAATGCTCGGCGCTCGAGACCGTGCGGGGCGAGCTCGGCGTGTCACCACTCCCCCTGTTCGTCAGCGCGCTCGCCGAGGTGTGCGCCGATCACCCCGTGCTGAATTCGAGCTGGGGCGGCGACCGGATCCTCGTCCATCGCACGGTGAACGTCGGCATCGCTACGGACACCGAACGAGGACTCGTCGTTCCGGTCCTGAGGGACGCCCGCGCCAAGACGGTCGCGCAGATCGCTGGGGAGATCGCCTCGCTCGCTGAGCGCGCGCGCTCGAACGCCCTTTCGCGGGACGATCTTGCCGACGCGACGATCGCCGTCACGAACACCGGGAGCTATGGATCGGAGTTCGGCACTCCTCTGCTCAACCCGGGCCATGCCGTCACGATCGCGCTCGGCGTGATCGAGCCGCGCGCACTCGTCGTCGACGGACGGGTCGAGGGTCGACCTGCGTGCACCCTCTCGCTGACGTTCGACCATCGAGTGCTCGACGGCGCGACGGTCGGCCGGGCATTCACCGCGCTCGTCGATCTGCTCGAGTCGTCGGAACGGCTCTCGAGCCTCCCGCGCTAGTCCTTTCCGAGGTACGCACATTGCTCGCTTCGCTCGCTATGCCTTTGCCGATATCCTCGGCTCGTGAAACGAGAGAACCACGTGACGCCGGCGGACGTGGGAAAACGCGTCTCGTTCCAGTTCGAGCTCCCGAATGGGTTCCTCGGCGAGGCCGTCGGCGTGCTCGAGTACTACGACGAGGGAGCCGAGACGTTCATGGTTCGCCGCAAGGACGGCGAGCTGGCGCGCGTGCCGGTGCGCGGGATCCGGTTCGGTAAGGTCGTCGAAGGCTGAGGGCTCGTCAGCCCTCGAGTCCGTGGATGATGCCGATCAGCTCGTCCATGCTGAAGGGCTTCGCCGCGAACGCGTCCGCGCCGAGCTCCATGGCCTTGGCCCGATCGCGCCGGCTCGAGCGGGCGGAGACCACGACGACCTTGGGGCGCTCGTCGGCAGGGAACTGGCGCATCCGGTCGAGCACGGTCCATCCGTCCATGACGGGCATCATGATGTCGAGCAGCATCATCGAGGGCCGCTGCTCAGCGATCTCCTCCAAGGCCTCCTCCCCGTTGCGGGCGGCGTAGGTTCGGTATCCCTCGGCCTCGAGGCTGAACTGCAGCATCCAGAGGACCTGCGGCTCATCGTCCACGACGAGGACACTGGTCGTCGTCTTGGTGGCGCTCATCTGTGTAGGTATCGGCCGCCGCTCGTTGCTCGAAGATGCGACCAAGGGACCAACTTCGTTCGCCTGGACGGCCTCCCCCCGACGCCCGACGGGGGGACACGGATCGGGGTCCCGCTCCGCCTCGCGTTACGCGCGCGTGACGCGTCCGATCTCGAAGGACGCGAACCCGCCCGCGTCGGCGCGCGAGATCGCGTCGGAGGTCCGTTCGGAGGGTGCGACGAGGACCATCCCGACGCCGAGGTTGAACGTCCGGCGCAGCTCGTCGTCTCCGGCGCCGGAAGCCTCCGCGACGAGGTCGAACACGGCCGGAACCGGCCAGCTGCGCCAGTCAATGTCGGCGTAGAGACCGGCCGGCATGACTCGCGGAACGTTCTCGACGAGCCCGCCCCCCGTCACGTGCGCGGCGGCGTGGACGACACCGTCGCGCGCGAGGCCGAGCAAAACCGGTGTGTAGATCGCCGTGGGCTCGAGCAACTCGTCCCCCAGCGACCGGCCCAGCCGAGGCAGGACGTCGTCCAGGCGGTACCCGCCGTCCTCGAGGAGCGCCTTGCGGACGAGCGAATAGCCGTTCGCATGCAAGCCGGTCGATGCGAGCCCGATCAACACGTCGCCTTCGTGAACGCGGTGCGGTCCCAGCATCGAGCGCTCGGCGACGACGCCGACGCAGAACCCCGCGAGATGGAGCTCCTCCGGACGCATCGTTCCCGGGTGTTCGGCCGTCTCGCCGCCGAGCAGCGCGCACCCGGCGCGGCGACACCCCTCGGCGACTCCCGCAACGATCGCCGCAACGTCCTCCGGCACGAGGCGTCCCGTCGCGACGTAGTCGAGGAAGAACAGCGGCTCGGCGCCCGTACACACGACGTCGTCCGCGCACATCGCCACGAGGTCGACGCCGATCGTGTCGAGCCGGCCGGCCGCGAGCGCGACGTCGAGCTTGGTCCCCACGCCGTCGGTAGCCGCGGCGAGTAGACGATCCTCCGATATGCGGAACAGGCCCGCGAATCCTCCAACGCCCTCGACGACCTCCTGACGAGTCGCTTCGCGAGCGAGGTCCCGGATCAGGCCGACTGCACGGCCCGCGGCGTCGAGGTCGACCCCGGCGGGGCCGTACGCATCAGTCATCCCGACGACGCGAGTCGGCGCAGACCACTCACGCGCGAATCACGACTTCGCGGGATTCTCCAGGAGGAACTTCCCGGCGTACTCCGGGATCGGGATCGGATACTCCCCATCGAAGCACGCGCGACAGAACTCGCCGCCGTCCTGCCCTGTGGCGGCGACCATCCCTTCGAGCGAGAGGTATCCGAGCGAGTCCGCGCCGACGAACCGGCGGATCTCCTCGACCGCCAGATCCGACGCGATGAGCTCGGAGCGGCTCGACATGTCGATGCCGTAGAAGCACGGCCACCGGATCGGCGGGCACGTGATGCGGGTGTGAACCTCGGCCGCGCCCGCCTCGCGCAGCGCCTGAACGAGCTGGCGCGTCGTCGTGCCTCGGACGATCGAGTCGTCGATCACGACCAGCCGCTTGCCGGCGATCGCGTCCGGGATCGGGTTGAGCTTGAGCTTCACCCCGCGTTCGCGAAGTGTCTGCGACGGCTGGATGAACGTCCGTCCGACGTATCGATTCTTCATCAGGCCTTCGCCGTACGGGATGCCGGAGACCTCGGCGAACCCCTGCGCCGCGGAGTGTCCGGTGTCCGGAACGGGGATCACCAGGTCGCCGTCGGCGGGCGCCTCGATCGCCAGCCGGCGCCCGAGGTCGCGGCGAACCTCGTAGACGGTGCGACCGCGAAGGCGCGAATCGGCGCGCGCCAGGTAGACGTACTCGAAGATGCACAGCGCCTGCCGCGGGCTCTCGGCGAAGCGCGTCGACTGCAACCCGCGGTCGTCGATTCGAACGAGCTCGCCGGGCTCCACGTCGCGAACGAACACCGCGCCCACGATGTCGAGCGCGCACGTCTCGGACGCAACGACATAGCCGTTCGTCAAACGGCCCATCGAGAGCGGGCGCAGCCCAAGAGGATCGCGCGCGGCGAACACGCTCCGCTCGTTCATCATCACGAACGAGAACGCGCCCTCCAGCGTGGGTAACACGTCGAGCGCTGCGGGCTCGAGGCCGCCGTCCCCGAACCGCGCGAGCAGCGTGGCGACCAGGTCCGAGTCCGTGGTCGCCCCGCCCGCCCGCGCGGCGCGTTCGGCGAGCTCGAGCGTGTTGACGAGATTGCCGTTGTGGCCGAGCGCGAGCGACCGGATGCCGTCGGTCTTGAAGGCGGGCTGCGCGTTCTCCCACGTCGTCGAGCCCGTCGTCGAGTATCTGTTGTGGCCGATGCCCAGATCACCCTGGAGCGTCGTGAGCGTCGCCTCGTTGAAGACCTGGGAGACGAGGCCGAGCTCCTTGTAGACGAGGAGATGCTCGCCATCGGAGACCGCCATGCCGGCGGATTCCTGGCCGCGGTGCTGCTGCGCAAACAGGCCGAAATAGATGAGCCGGGCGACGTCTTCGCCCGGCGCCCAAACGCCGAAGAGGCCGCATTCCTCTTTCGGACTGTCCGCCCCCACGCACGGCGATGCTAGCACCGGCCTCCGACGGGTCCGGGATGCACGGCGTGTTCTTGTCGGTCTTTCCGTGGCAAAGTGGGAACGTCAGCCGCGAACCGTGACGGTGACGCGCTGGACGGCGTTGTTGGCGTAGCCGCCGACGTTCCATCCCGGTTCGAGTGGCTGCGTCGCGCCGGTCGAATCCGTCGCTCGACAGCACAGGACGCGCTCACCCGGTGACGCGCTCCACTCGATCGACCACCCACGCCACGCGGTGGAGTCGCGGTGCGGCGCGTCCAAGCGACCGTCCGACCACGTCCCGCCGCCGTCGTCGGAGAACTCGACGCGTTCGATCGCGCCCAGCCCGGACCACGCCCGACCTCGAACCTCGTGCGTTCCGGCGTCGAGGACGCGGCTCCGCGTGAGGAACTCCGGGATGCCGGGCGGGATCATCAGACTCCGCGGGCGGACCCGGGTGACCGCCTCGCCCACCTCGGCTGGATCCGAACGGAACCGGTAGCTCGTCGCCATCTGATAGCCGCCGAACTCCTCACCCACCGCCGTGATGCGTGAGAGCCACTTCACGCTGGTCATGCCGTACCAGCCGGGAACGATCAGGCGCAGCGGGGCGCCGTGCTGCGGGGGAAGCGCCTCTCCGTTCATCGCGAACGCCAACAGGACGTCCTCACGCATCGACTCGGCGATCGACAGGCTGCGTTCGTACGCCTGCTCGATCTCACCCTCGACGCCGCGATCGAACCCGGTGAAGACGAGCTCGGCAATGCTGGGCTCGACCCCCGCTTCCTCAAGCACGTCGCGAAGCGGCACGCCCGTCCACTCCGCGTTGCCCACCGCCTCCAGGAGCCACGGCTGGCTGAGCGGGCGCGGTGCGAGCAACGCCCGTCCGTTCCCGGCGCACTCGAGCGTGACAGAGCGAGTGACCGTTGAGCGTTGACGAAGATCCGAGAGCGAGAGCGAGAGCGGGCGAGCGACGAGACCGCCGACGTGCAACCGCCACGCATCGGCGTCGATCTGCGGGATGTCGTAGTGGATCAGCAGGTAATGCAGGCCGGACGGCGTCACGTCATACCGCAGCGCCTCGAGTGGCATCCCGTGGTTGCGGGCCGCGAGCTGAAGCTCCTCACGCGTGATGCCCGCCACGTCGGCCATGGACGTCACCCGGCCTCTCGCAGGACGCGCTCGCCCGACATGAGTTTGGGGATCGCGTCCTCGTATGCCGTTGTGGCCTCGGCCACGGTGACGTCGGCGATCTGGTCGAACACCATCCGCGGCCCACCCGTCTCGCCGATCCGCGCGAACGGCACCCGCAGCTCCGCGGCCAGATCCTCGAGCTCGGACGCCCGAACGGGATCAACGGTGACGACGGCGCGAGAGGCCGATTCGGCGAAGAGCGACACGTGCGACGGCAGGTCGCCGGGGATCGACACGGCGAACCCGGTACCGCCGGCCATCGCGGACTCCGCGAGAGCGATCGCCAGGCCACCGTCGCCGCAGTCGTGTGCCGAGCGGATCAGGTCCCCCCGTGCCGACTCGACAAGGAGGGAATGGAGCGCGCGTTCGCGTTCCAGATCGAGGGCCGGCGGCCGACCGGCGACGACACCGAGAACGGACTCGGCGAACTCGGAACCGCCGAGCTCCGGGAAGGTCTCGCCCATGGCGTACACCAGCGTTCCGTCGCCGAACGCGTGGCGCACGGCGAGCCGGTAGTCGTGGATGAGCCCGACGATGCCGATCACGGCGGTCGGCCAGATCGCCGAGTCTCCCGACTCGTTGTAGAAGCTCACGTTCCCGCCCGTGACGGGCGTCTCGAGCGCACGACACGCGTCGGCGATCCCCCGGATCGACTCGGCGAACTGCCACATCACCTCGGGGCGCTCCGGGTTGCCGAAGTTCAGACAGTTGGTGATGGCAAGCGGCGTTGCGCCCGTGCACGCGACGTTTCGTGCCGATTCCGCGACGGCATGTGCCGCGCCGAGGTACGGGTCGAGCGCGCTGTATCGACCCTTTCCGTCCGTGGCGAGCGCGAGCGCCTTCAGCGTTCCCTCGATTCGGACGAGCGCGGCGTCGCCGCCCGGGCCGAGGACCGTCCCGCCCTGCACGATGGAGTCGTACTGCTCCCAGACCCAGCGCTTGCTCGCGACGTTCGGCGCGGAGAGCATCCGGAGCAGCGCGTCGCCGACCGGCGTGGTCATCGTGGTAAAGGTCGGATCGTCGCCGAGGAGGTCGTCGCGTTCGAGCGGCACCGCCATCGGCCGGGAGTAGACCGGCGCGCCATCGGCGAGCGAACGAGCCGGTACCCGCGCGACCTCGGCGCCGCGGTGCCGGACATCCAGCGTTCCGCCCTCGTCGACCAGCCGGCCGATGACTGCCGCACCAAGGCCCCATCGCGTGCACACCTCGATCACGTCGTCCAAACGCTCCGGGACGACGACCGCCAACATCCGCTCCTGCGACTCGCTCGTCAGGATCTCGAACGGCTCGAGATCCTCCTGCCGGAGCGGAACGGTGTCGAGGTCAACTTCCGCCCCGAGACCCGCCCGCGTCGCCGTCTCGCTCGCCGCGCACGTCAGTCCGGCGCCGCCCAGATCCTGCAGACCTTCGAGCAGGCCGCGCTCGACCATCTCCATCGAGGCCTCGATTAGGAGCTTGCCGGCGAACGGGTCGCCGATCTGCACGCTCGGCCGGCTCTCGGCCGCGTCGTCCTCGAGCGTTCGCGAGGCGAGCACCGACACGCCGCCGATACCGTCCCGGCCGGTCGACGCGCCGAACAGAACCAACAGCGACCCCGCCGGTGGCGCCTTCGCAGCTGTGACCAACCGATCGGCCGGTGCGATCCCCAGGCACATCACGTTGATCGTCGGGTTCGCCGAGTGCGGCGTCCCGAAGTGGACCTCGCCGCCGACGGTGGGGACGCCGATGCAGTTCCCGTAACCGCCGATGCCGGCAACGACGCCGTCGAAGAGCCAGCGATTGCGCTCGTCCGTCAGCGGCCCGAACCGGAGCAGGTCGAGCAACGCGATCGGGCGCGCTCCCATCGAGATGATGTCGCGGACGATGCCACCAACCCCGGTGGCCGCGCCCTGGTACGGCTCGACCGCGCTCGGGTGCGAGTGCGATTCCATCTTGAACACGACGGCGACTCCGCCGCCGACGTCGATCGCGCCCGCGTCCTGCCCGGGGCCGACGAGGACGCGCGGACCGTCGGTCGGCAGGTTGCGTAGGTGCACCTTCGAGCTCTTGTACGAGCAGTGCTCGGACCACATCGCGGCGTACATCGCGAGTTCGGTGGGGTTCGGATCGCGACCGATCGTCGAGCGGATCGACTCGAGCTCATCATCGGTGAGCCCGAGCCGTCGATGAAGCGGCTCGTTCACCTGATCCCTGAGGCGACCGGTTCGAGGGCAGACTGCAAAAGGGCAGCGAACATCGGCTGCCCACCTGTCGGCCCGAGATCCGGATCGATCGCGTGCTCGGGATGCGGCATCAGGCCGACGACGTTGCCCGCCTCGTTGCGAACGCCGGCGATGGCGGCGGCGCTGCCGTTCGGGTTGTGCTCCGCCCCCAAGGCGCCGTCGGGATCGCAGTAGCGGAACACCACAAGTCCATCGCCCTCCATCCAATCGAGCTCGTCCCCACGGGCGACGAACTGACCTTCGCCGTGCTTCACGGGAACGCGGAGCACCTCGCCGGCGACGAGCCCGGCGGTGAACGGCGAGAGCGACGTCTCGACGCGGATGTCCACCCAGCGGCAGACGAACCGCCTGCCGGCATTCCGGATGAGGGCGCCCGGCAGGAGGCCCGCCTCGCAGAGGATCTGAAACCCGTTGCAGATGCCGACGACCGGCCGCCCGGCATCGGCGAACGCGCGCAGCTCCTCCATCACCGGCGCGAACCGCGCGATCGCGCCGGTCCGCAGATAGTCGCCGTAGGAGAACCCGCCGGGAAGGATCACCGCGTCCGCGCCGCCAAGGTCGCGCTCGCCGTACCAGAGCGGAACGGCCTCACCGCCCATCGCTCGCACGGCGCGAACCGCGTCGCGGTCGTCGAGCGACCCGGGGAACGTGACGACGCCGACGCGTGGCGCGCGGGCGGTCACGCTCGGCCGTTCCCCGCCGCGTCCTCGACGACCTCCCTGATCACCGCGTCCTCGATGACGGGGTTCGACAGGAGCCGGCGCGACATATCTCCGACCTGGGTCGTCGCCGCCTCCAGGTCGGTTGCATCGACGACGAGACGAACGTATTTGCCGACGCGGACGTCGGACACGTTCGACCAGCCGAGCGCGGGCAGCGACCCTTCGATCGCTTTGCCCTGCGGGTCGAGAAGACCGGGCTTGAGCGAGACCTCCACGTGCGCGACGTACCTCACGTGCCTTCGAGAAGCGTGAGGTCCACCGACGCGCGCTCCCAGTCGTTGTCCGTCATCACGCCCATCCGGTGACGGTAGTGATCCCATCGATCGCCGGTGACACGCTCGTACGCCTCGCGGTACTTCGAGCCGGTGCGCTCGATCACCTCGGACGGCAGGTCGGGAGCCGGCGGCTCGTGGTCCCATCCGCTCGCGTCCAGCCAGTCGCGCACGAACTGCTTGTCGAACGAGGGCTGCACGCGACCGGGCGTGTAGCCGTCGGCCGGCCAGAACCGCGACGAGTCCGGCGTTAGCACCTCGTCGATCAGGATGAGCTCGCCGTCGGCGAAACCGAACTCGAACTTGGTGTCGGCGACGAGAATGCCGCGTTCCGCGGCGACCTCGGCGCCGCGCTCGTACAGCGCGATCGTGATCTCGCGGAGCTTCTCGGCGAGACCCTTTCCCACGACGTCCACCGTCTGCTCGAACGTGAGCGGAAGGTCGTGCCCCTCCGAGGCCTTCGTCGTTGGGGTGAAGATCGGCTCGGGGAGCTTGTGAGCTTCATCCAGACCGGGCGGGAGCGGAACGCCGCACACATGCCCCTCGGCTCGGTACTGCTTGAGGCCCGAGCCGGTGAGGAATCCGCGAGCGACGCATTCGACCGGGACGACCTTCGCCTTCCGCGCGAGCATCGCCCGCCCCGCCAGAGCGGTCTCGCTCCGGAACGGCTCGGGGAA
>Ga0299907_10001091_pt1 | contig 14938 bp, 18 predicted proteins | sample RVTome_16_FD_198680 | JGI IMG/M metagenome (GOLD analysis project Ga0299907, IMG submission 198680) | Soil microbial communities from uranium-contaminated site in the Upper Colorado River Basin, Wyoming, United States - RVT152D67 (version 2) ... | reverse complement strand
TCGTCCCGCCGCTGCTAGACTCGCCCGGGAGCACTCATGCTCGACAAGCTGGCAAACATCGACCGTCGCTTCTCGCAGATCGAGGAGCTGCTCGCCGACCCCTCGGTCGCGTCAGACTCGAACAAGCTTCGCGATCTCGGGAAGGAGCACGCCGAGCTCGCGCCGATCGTCAGCGCCTACCGCGAGCACAGGCGCGTCGGCGAGGATCTCGCCGCCGCCCGCGACATGCTCGCCGATTCGAGTGGAGCAGACGCCACGTTTCTCCGCGACGAGATCGACCTGAACGAGAAGCGCATCGCGAATCTCGAACACGAGCTCCGCGAGATGCTCATCCCCAAGGACCCGAACGACGACCGCGACGTCATCGTCGAGATCCGCGGCGCCGCCGGAGGCGACGAGGCGGCGCTGTTCGCCCGCGACCTGTACGAGATGTACCAGCGCTACGCGGAAGCGCATCGATGGAAGAGCGAGGCGCTGTCCTCGAGTCCGTCGGAGCTCGGCGGCTTCAAGGACATCACCTTCGCCATCAAGGGGAAGGGCGCTTACTCGAAGATGAAGTACGAGTCGGGGGTGCACCGGGTGCAACGGGTTCCCGCGACGGAGAGCCAGGGCCGGATACACACCTCGACGGCGACGGTCGCGGTGCTCCCCGAAGCAGAGGACGTGGACGTCCAGATCAATCCGAGCGACCTCAAGATCGACGTGTACCGCTCGAGCGGGCCCGGCGGTCAGTCGGTCAACACCACCGACTCCGCCGTGCGGATCACGCACCTTCCCACCGGTGAGGTCGTCGCATGCCAGGAGGAGCGGTCGCAGCTTCAGAACAAGGAGCGCGCGATGCGCATCCTCCGCGCCCGGCTGCTCGAGCACGCGCAGCGCGAGCAGGCGCAGGCGATCGCCGCGGAACGCAAGAGCGCCGTCGGAACCGGCGATCGCTCTGAGAAGATCCGCACGTACAACTACCCGCAGAACCGCGTCACCGATCACCGGATCGGCGTGACGCTCCACAAGCTGCCGCAGGTTCTTCAGGGCGACCTCGACGAGCTCATCGACGCACTCGTCGCTCGCGGACGCGCCGCGAGTCTCGGCGATGGGTTCGTCGACTGAAGCGCCGCCCCAGACGCCGCGTCCCGGGACGATCGGGGAAGCGGTCCGCGCCGCCGACCGGGTGCTCGAGATGGCCGGTTGCGACACGCCGCTCGGCGACGCGCAATGGATCGCCGCGCATGCGCTGGACACCAGTCGCGCAGGGCTGTTCGTCGACGCCGACCGGGAATTCCCCGAGCACAAGCGTGACACGTTCGAGAACCTCGTGGCCCGGCGCGCCCATCGCGAGCCGCTCGCCTACGTCCTCGGTACGGCGTTGTTCCGCGGCCTCGAGCTCGAAGTCGGTCCGGGGGTCCTCGTCCCGCGCCCCGAGACCGAGGTGACCGCCGGCCGTGCGATCGAACTCGCGCGGGCACGGGGTCGCGCGACCGTTGTCGACGTTGGAACCGGATCTGCTGCGATCGCGCTCGCCGTTGCCGCGGAGGTTCCTTCGGCCCGCGTCTTCGCGACCGAGCCGTCGGCCGCTGCTCGCGCCTGGGCGTTGCGCAACCTGGCGCGGACGGGCCTGCGAGCGACGCTGCTCCCCGGCGAGATGATGGATCCGCTCCACCCCGCGCTCGGCGGCGCCGTCGACGTAGTCGTGTCCAACCCGCCGTACGTCCCCGACGACGACTGGTCCGGGCTGGCGCCCGAGATCCAGGACTACGAGCCGCACGAGGCGATCTGCGGAGGCGAGGACGGTCTCGACATCGTCGTCAGGCTGCTCCAAGAAGCCCCGCGCTGGCTGGCGATCGGTGGCTGGATCGTGATCGAGACCGGTGAGGACCAAGCGACGAGATTGGAGCGGCTCCTCAGGGTGATCGGCTACGCGGACGTGCTCGTCACGAAGGATCTGGCGGACCGCAATCGCGTCGTGGAAGGGCGGTGGATCGGTGTCTAGCGTGCCGGTCGTGTCGCTCGCCGCCGACCGTGAGGCGGCGCTCGAGGCCGCCGCTAAGGAGCTCGACGCCGGCGGCGTCGTGGTTTTCCCGACCGACACCGTCTACGGCATCGGGGCCGACGCCTTCAACCCGGAGGCGACGGCTCGCATCTTCGAGGCCAAGCGTCGCCTCCGCTCGATGCCGCTGCCGGTCCTCGTGGGGCGTCCTCGTCAGGCGTGGGCGTTGTGCTCGGATGTCCCGAGCGCTGCCCAGGTGCTCGTCGCCGCGTTCTGGCCGGGGCCGCTGACGCTGATCCTTCCGGAGGCGGAAGGGCTGTCGTGGGATCTCGGCGAAACCCGCGGCGGCGTGGCCGTTCGGATGCCCGCGCACGACGACCTGCTGGATCTGATCATGATGATCGGACCACTGGCGACCACGAGCGCCAACATCTCCGGCGAGCCGACCCCGCCGACCGTGGCCGAGATCGCGACGCGCTTGGGGGACTCTGTGTCTCTCTATGTGGACGGGGGTCCATCGGCCGGGGACGTCCCAAGCACGATCGTGGACCTGACCCGCTGGCGCCCCAAGGTCACCCGGGAGGGGGCCATCCCCCGGGCTGAGATCGATCGAGCCCTCGAGGAGGGCCGGGCCTAGGCCCAAACCCAAACCAGCGGGTCGGGCCCCAAGGCCTCGGATATCATCGAAGCCGATGCCGGAGGTCGTCTTCGTCTGCTACGGGAACATCTGTCGCAGCCCCATGGGTGAGGCCATGCTGCAACGGGCCCTGGACGAGCGTCTCGGGCCCGGCCACCACTGGATCGTGACCTCGGCAGGTGTGGGGGCAACCGACGGCACACCGGCCAGCCGAGGTACCAAGGACGTCCTGGCCGCCCGCGGGATCGACTTCCGACGCCACCGCGCCCGCTACCTCACCCCGGCCATCGCCCGCTCGGCGGAGCTCCTGATCTGCATGGAAGCGATGCAGGTCGAGCAGGTTCGGCGCATGGTGGACGACCCCGAGAAGGTCGTGCTCCTCGGCGACGGGGTCCCCGACCCGATCGGCGCCGGTCCCGAGCTCTACGAGAAGACCGCAGCGCTGATCGAGAGCCACATCGCCGGGGTCGTCGGCAGGCTCCTCGATGGGGCGGATGCATGAAGATCGTCCTCGGATCCGACCACGCCGGCTTCCGGTACCGCGGCCTCTACGAGCGTGCGCTCCGAGACCAGAAACACGACGTGACGATCCTCGGCGCGACGAGCGAGGACGAGCCGTTCGACTACACGGAGGTTTCCGAAGCGGTCGCCAGAGCGGTCGCCGAGGGCCGCGCCGAGCGTGGCATCATCGTCGCCGGCTCGGGCAACGGCGAGGCGATCGTCGCGAACAAGATCCACGGCGTACGTGCCGCGGTCTGCAACGACCTGTACACCGCCGAGATGTCGCGCCGTCACAACGACGCCAACGTCCTGTGCGTCGGCCAGCGCGCGTGCGGTGACGCGGTCGCGCTCAAGATCCTCGAGATCTGGCTTTTGACGCCGTTCGACGGCGGCCGGCACGCGGCACGCATCGCCAACATCGGGGCGCTCGAGGAGCGATTGAAGAAGGAGTACGGAGGATGAGCGACCGCACGGACACCTGGGCCGCGCTGCGAGCCACCGATCCCGACGTCGCCGGCCTGATCGAGGCCGAGGAGCGGCGCGAGCGCGACAAGATCCGTCTCATCCCCTCGGAGAACTACGTCTCCCATGCCGTGCTCGCCGCCACGGGCTCGGTGCTCACCAACAAATACTCGGAGGGATACGCCGGCAAGCGGTACTACGAGGGCCAGCAATTCATCGATCCGATCGAGACTCTTGCGATCGAACGCGCGAAGGAGCTGTTCGGCGCCGAGCACGCCAACGTGCAGCCGTACTCCGGCTCGCCGTGCAACCTCGCCGTGTACCTCGCGTTCGCGAAGCCCGGCGACACCATCATGGGGATGGCGCTGCCGAGCGGCGGCCATCTGACCCACGGCTGGAACGTGAGTATCACCGGCAAGTGGTTCCGCCCGGTCCAGTACGGCGTGCGGCGCGACACCGGCCGGATCGATTACGACGAGGTTCGAGACCTTGCCCGCAAGGAACGCCCAAAGATCATCTGGGCCGGCGGTACCGCCGTCCCGCGCATCATCGACTTCGAGGTCTTCGGCGAGATCGCGCACGAGGTCGGGGCCATCTTCGCCGCCGACGTGGCTCACATCGCCGGTCTGATCGCCGCGGGAGCGCATCCGTCTCCAGTTCCCATGGCCGACGTCGTGACGACGACCACCCACAAGACGCTCCGCGGCCCGCGCGGCGCGTTGTTCGTCTCCAAAGCCGAGCACGCCCAAGCGCTGGACAAGGCGGTGTTCCCCGGGCTCCAGGGCGGCCCCCACAACCACACGACCGCGGCGATCGCAGTCGCCCTCAAAGAGGCGGCGCAGCCCGCGTTCCGCGACTACGCGCACCAGATCGTCGCGAACGCCAAGGCGCTCGCCGCTGCGCTGTCCGACCGCGGCTTCGACCTCGTGTCGGGAGGAACCGACAACCACCTGATCCTCATCGACCTCACGAACAAGGGCGTCGCCGGCAAGGTGGCCGCGAAGGCGCTCGACCGCGCCGGGATCGAGCTCAACTACAACACGGTGCCGTTCGACCCGCGGAAGCCCTTCGACCCCTCGGGCGTTCGGATCGGCACGCCGGCGGTGACGTCGCGTGGCATGCGCGAGCCGGAGATGGTCGAGGTAGCGGCCTGGATCGACAAGGTCGTCTCCGCGCCCGACGACGAAGGCTTGGCCGACCAGATCGCCGGCGAGATCCGCGAGCTGTGCGCACGTTTCCCGGCCCCCGGCATCGCGGTGAAGGACTGATCCGGATCGTGCTGCCGTACCTCGTCGTCTTCGCGGTAGCGGCAGGGGTTTCGTTCCTCGCCACACCGCTCGTCAAGCACCTCGCCGGTCGGGTGGACGCCGTGGACGTTCCGGACGACCGCAAGGTTCACAGCACTCCCACGGCGACGCTCGGCGGTATCGCGATCTTCTTCGGCTTCGCGGCAGGACTCGGGACCGCTTGGCTGCTCGGCGACTTCAATGAGTTGTTCAGCTTCTCATCCGAGCCCATCGGGGTACTTGTCGCAGCGGTCGCCGTGGTTGCGCTCGGAGCCCTGGATGACCTCCGGGGGTTGAAAGCGTCGACCAAGCTCGCCGGACAGGTCGTCGCGACGGGCGCGCTGATCCTCGCCGGTGTCCAGGTCCTCTATTTCTGGCTGCCGGGTGCGGGGCTCATCTCGCTGTCGCCGGACATGTCGGCGCTCCTCACGGTTGTCTGGACGGTGCTGCTGATCAACGCGGTGAACCTGATCGACGGGCTCGACGGCCTCGCCGCCGGGGTTTCGGGGATCGCGGCGATGGCGCTCTTCGCGTACGCGTATCGAACGAGCGGTGGCGTGCCGACGACGGCAGCGCTGCTCGCCGCGCTCGTTGTCGGATCTTGTCTCGGGTTCATTCCGTACAACTTCAACCCGGCCAAGATCTTCATGGGAGACTCCGGCAGCATGCTCCTCGGTCTCCTCTTGGCTTCCTCGACGATCAGTGGCGTGGGGCGAACGATCGAGCCCGACCTCTCCGACGTCGCCGGCTTGATCGTTCCGGTGCTGTTGCCGTTCTTCGTGCTCGCGGTGCCGCTCGCCGATACGTCCCTCGCGGTGCTTCGCCGGGTGCGCGACCGGCGGCCGCTCGCGATGCCCGACAAGCGCCACATCCATCATTGGTTGTTCGACATGGCCGGGAGCCACCGGCAGGCCGTGCTCGTGATGTACATGTGGAGCGGCATGCTCGCCGGGGCAACGGTGGTGCTCTCGCTGTGGCGCGGCAGCGCCGGAAAAGCGGTTGGATTCGCGCTCGGCGGAGCGCTCGTTCTGACGATCATCTTCGTCCCTCGCGCCCTCCGGCGGGGGAGCGCTTGGGGGACTCCGGAAGCTAGTGAGCGGATTCACAATCTCTCCAGCGACCCAGGGCAGACATAGCCTCTGACCTGCGAGAACATGCCATCGGCCGACTTTGCGAAAAGTTTCACATGGATGGTAGGATGCCGTTGTGGACCCGCCTGAGAGGAGGGGCACGCCGTGGTCGCGGGCCGGGGTGGGGTTCAGCCAAGGATGGATGATTCTCGTCGAGCTTGGGGCCATCATCGGCCTCTTCGCCTACGCGGGATACCGTCTCGACAAGGCGCTCGACACCCCGCCTTGGTTCTTGGCCACGCTGATGATCGTCGGGTACGCGGGCGGCGTGTACCACGTGTGGATCTGGGTGCGCGGTCGCACCGAAGATGACGAGCGAGACGTTCGGTAGGTAGCCTCCTCCCTGCCGTTCGGTGGGGGTGTTGTGAAGGCAGAAGGACGTCTTGTCTGGGGAGCGTTGCGCGCAGGCGCGCTGCTTCTGGTTCCGGGGGCCGCGATCGCCTTCGCCGTCCGCGGGACCGAAGGGGCCCTTGCAGTCGTGGCAGCCCTCGCCATCGTCGTCGGCAACCTCGCCATCGCCGGCCTTGCCCTGATGATCGCGGCGAAACGCTCACCGCTGGGATTTCCGGCGGTCGCGCTTCCGTCCTACGCGGTGCGCATGATGGTCGTCTTCGGGGCTATGGGAGCCGCCTACGCGAGTCCCCGCATCGACGAGGCGGCCTTCACGGTAGCGTTCGCGGTCGGTCTGACCGTGATCCTCTTCTACGAATGCCTTCTGTGGGCCCGCACGCCTTGGCTGGCCATCGAGTTCGGTAAGGAGCGCTCGTGACCACGACCACCGCCACCGACACCGCGGCACCGCCCCGCAAGAAGGGCCGGATGCTCAAGGTTTTCGCCGTGCTCGCCGTCGCCGTGGGTGCGGCCTTCCTGGCCGACGCCATCATCGGGGTAGACGCGAAGTCCTTCCACGCCCCGACCGTCGACGAGCTCTTCGAGTTCAAGCCGATCTTCACCGTCGCCGGCATCGAGGTCACGTTCCCGACCCTCGTCATGTTCGGCGTCACGGCTCTCCTCATCACCTTCTTCGTCGGGGCGTTCCGCCGGCCGAAGCTGGTCCCCTCGGGCCCGCAGAACGTTGCCGAAGCGGGCGTCGATTTCATCCGTGAGGGGATCGCCGTCTCCGTCATCGGTCCCCAGGGACACGCCTGGGTCCCGTTCCTAGCCGCCATGTTCTTCTGGATCCTGTTCAACAATCTGATGTCGATCATCCCCGTGATCCAGTTCCCGGTTACGTCGCGGATGGCATACCCCGCGACCCTCGCCGCGCTGGTGTGGATCATCTACAACGCCGTCGGGATCAAGGAGCAAGGCTTCTTCAAGTACTTCAAGAACATCATGTTCCCGCCGGGCGTCCCGGGTCCGATCAAGCCCCTGCTGGCGTTGATCGAATTCTTCTCGACGGTGATCGTCCGGCCGATCACGTTGTCCGTCCGACTCTTCGCCAACATGGTCGCCGGCCACATGATCCTCGGCGTGCTGTTCGTCGGCTCCTCGGTCTTCATCGCAGGCGACGTGCTCGGCAAGATCGGCTTCGTGGCTCCGTTCGGCCTGTCGATCGCCCTGATGGGTCTCGAGCTCTTCGTTATCTTCATGCAGGCGTTCATCTACACGATCCTCACAGCCGTCTATATCTCCGGTGCTTTGCACCCGGAGCACTAGCAAGGGGGAGGGAATGGAGGTTCTCGCCGCACTCGCCACGATCCTGGCGCAGGCCGATGCCATCGACGTAGCACCCATCGGTAAGGGTCTCGTCTACGGTCTCGCCGCGATCGGGCCCGGCATCGGCATCGGCATCATCTTCGGCAAGGCGATCGAAGCGGTCGCCCGTCAGCCCGAAGCCAGAGGCATGGTGCAACAGCTGATGTTCATCGGCTTCGCCCTCGCCGAGGCACTCGCGCTGTTCGGGTTCGTGCTCTTCTTCATCCTGAGCTGAGAGAGGCGACGACGATGCTTGCGATATTGACGTTCCTCGCGCAGGAACACGCCACGGAAGAGGCGGATCCGGCGCGCTTCGTCCTGCCCCATGCCGACGAGCTGATCTGGGGCTCGATCGCCTTCGTCATCCTGTTCGCCTTTCTATGGAAGGTCGCGTTCCCGAGCATCAACAAGATGCTCGCGGAGCGTCAGGCCAAGATCCGCTCCGGGCTCGAGGCGGCGGAGGAGGCCAAGACCGAGGCCGACAAGCTGGTCGCCCAATACCGTAAGCAGCTCGACGAAGCCCGCGGCGAGGCGGCCAAGATCATCGAGGAGGCGAAGCGCACCGCGGAGTCGTTGCGCCGTGACCTCGTCGCCAAGGCAGAGCAGGAGGCGCAAGAGATCGTCCAGCGCGCCCGCCAGGACGTTGCGGGCGAGGCCGATCGCGCACGCCAGCAGCTCCAGGCCGAGCTCGTCAGCCTCGCGCTGACACTCGCTTCTCGTGTGATCGAGCGCGAGCTGGCCCAGCCCGACGTGGCGAAGCAATTCGTCGAGCGCACGATCACCGAGTTGGCCGCCACCGGGAACGGGAACGAGTCGAACTGATGAGAGACCTCGCGCGCGGCTACGCCCAGGCCCTGTTCCAGATCGCCAGAGCCGAGGGCGCGCTGGAGCAGGTCGAGGACGAGCTGTTCCGCTTCGCGCGCGTGCTCGAGAACGAGAACCGGCTCCGTGAGGCCCTGTCGGACATCTCCCTGCCGCCGGAGCATCGCGCCAAGATGGTCGAGGAGCTGCTCGGGAAGAAGGCGTCGCCGCACACCGTCAACATCATCTCGTTCCTCGTTCAGCAGGGCCGCGCGCGCGACCTCCCCAAGATCATCGATTCGCTCGTGCAGCTCGCCGCGGAGGAACGCGAACGAGCCGTGGCTGAGGTCCGAACCGCGGTGCCGCTCGACGACGAGGATCGCGAGAAGCTCCTCAAGGCGATCACTCGCGCTACCGGCAAGCACGTCGACCTCAAGGTGATCATCGATCCCGTCGTGATCGGGGGACTCCTGGTCCGCGTCGAGGACCAGGTCTTCGACGGAACCGTGAAGCGCCGGCTCCAACTGGCCAAGGAACGCATCGGGAGAGTTGAAAATGGCTGAGCTGTTGATCGATCCGAACGAGATCTCCTCGGTTCTCCGCAAGTACGTCGAGGAGTTCAAGCCGACGGTCGAGCGTGAGCAGGTCGGCCGCGTCCTGTACTCGGGGGACGGCATCGCGCGCATCGCGGGGCTGCCCCAGTGCATGGCGAACGAGCGGCTGGAGTTCCCGAACGGCGTGTCCGGCGTGGCGCTCAACCTCGAAGAGAACCAGATCGGCGCGGTGATCCTCGGCGATCCCGCCGACGTGGAGGAAGGCGACCCGGTCAAGCTCACCGGCGAGATCCTGTCCGTGCCGGTCGGCGACGCGTTGCTCGGCCGCGTCATCGACGTGCTCGGCAATCCGCTCGACGGCGGCCCGCCGCTCGACGAGTCGAAGATCGCCGGCCGCCGGCCGCTCGAGGTTCAGGCGCCGTCGGTCGTCCAGCGCCAGCCGGTGAAGGAGCCGCTGTACTTCGGTATCAAGGCCGTCGACGCGATGACGGCGGTCGGCCGCGGCCAGCGCGAACTGATCATCGGCGACATGAAGACCGGTAAGACCGCGATCGCCGTCGACGCCATCATCAACCAGAAGCGGTTCTGGGGCACCGACCGCGCGGTCAAGTGCATCTACGTCGCGGTCGGTCAGAAGGACTCGACCGTCGCCCAGGTGGTGCAGGCCCTCAAGGACGAGGGCGCCCTGGAGTTCACGGTCGTCGTCGTGGCCGGCGGCGCGCGACCGGCGCCGTTCAAGTACCTCGCTCCGTACGCGGGCTCCGCGATCGGTCAGCACTGGATGTACAACGGCGAGCACGCTCTGATCGTCTACGACGACCTCTCGAAGCAGGCCGAGGCATATCGCGAGATCTCGCTGCTGCTCCGGCGACCGGCCGGTCGCGAGGCGTACCCCGGCGACGTCTTCTACCTGCACTCGCGTTTGCTCGAGCGAGGCGCGAAGCTCTCGGACGACCTCGGAGCCGGGTCCCTGACGGCGCTCCCGATCGTCGAGACGAAAGGGGGCGACATCTCCGGCTACATCCCGACCAACGTGATCTCGATCACCGACGGACAGATCTATCTGGAAGAGGGCCTCTTCAACGCCGGCGTGCGACCGGCGATCAACGTCGGCAAATCGGTCTCGCGGGTGGGCGGCAACGCTCAGATCAAGGCGATGAAGGGCGTCTCCGGCTCGCTCCGGCTCGATCTGGCCGCCTATCGCGAGCTCGAGTCGTTCGCCGCCTTCGGCTCCGAGCTCGACAAGTCGTCGCAGCGCCAGCTCGAGCGTGGGGCGCGTCTCGTCGAGCTGCTGAAGCAGAAGCAGTTCTCTCCGATCGCGGTTGAGGATCAGGTGATCGCGATCTTCGCGGCGACCAACGGGTATATCGACGACATCCCGGTCTCGGACGTGAAGCGTTTCGAGCAGGAGCTCCTCGAATTCGTCCACTCTCGTCACCCGGACATCCCACGCACGATCCTCGACTCGGGCGCGCTCGCGGAGGACATGGCCGCGACCCTGAAACAGGGGATCGAAGAGTTCAAGCGCGGCTTCGTTGCGACCGAGGTCGCCCCCGCCGCGGTGCAGAAGAATGTCGGGTGGGAGCGGACCGCCGCGCAGGACGAGCCTGTGGAGGGGGCCGGCGAGCCTCCCGCCCCGGGTTCCGGAGAGGTCCTGCCGGAGGGATAAGCCTATGGGAGCCAAGTTCCGGCAGTGGCAGCGACGGATCGGCTCGATCGAGTCGACGATCAAGATCACGCGCGCGATGGAGCTCGTCGCCGCGTCGCGGATCGTCAAGGCGCAGAACCGGCTTGTCCAGGCGCGGCCGTACGCGGAGCGGATCCACCAGGCGATCAGCGAGCTCGCCGGCATCACCGAGGTCGAGAACGAATTTCCGCTGCTGAAGCCTCGTGAGGAGATCCGCTCGAGCGGCGTCGTGATCATCACGAGCGACCGAGGCCTCGCCGGCGCCTACAACTCGAACGTCATCCGCGTGGGGTCGGGGATCCTGCGCGAGGCCGACCAGGCGGGCCGCGGCAAGCGCCTGCACGTCGTCGGTCGTAAAGGGCTCTCGTACTTCCGATTCCGCGGATTCGACCTTGCGTCGCAGACGACCGGGATCTCCGACACGCCCCAGTTCGACGACGCCGAGGCGCTCGGCCGGAAGCTGGTGAAGGAGTTCATCGACGGAGAGGTCGACGAGGTACGCATCGCGTACACCGACTTCCGCTCGGCCGGCAGCCAGGTGGCGACGTCGACCCGCATCCTGCCGATCAGCCGTGAGGAGGTCGCAGGGACGAAAGGCGAGATCAGTCCGCTCTACGAGTTCGAGCCCGAGCCCGCAGAGATCCTCTCGCTGCTACTGCCGCGCTACGTCAACACCGTTATCTTCGCGGCACTGCTCGAGTCGAGCGCATCCGAGCACGCGGCCAGGCGCCGCGCGATGAAGGCGGCGACCGATTCCGGCGAGGAGCTCATCAAGGTGTACACGCGCATCGCGAACCGCGAACGTCAGGCCGAGATCACCAGCGAGATCATGGAGGTCGTCGGCGGCGCGGAGGCCCTCCGCGAACACGAAGAAGCGACCGTTTAGATCGAGGAGCTGAGTCCATGTCGATGACCGAGCAGGCGGCGAGCGCCAAGGCCGAGGAGCGGGCCGACGGGCGCGTCATCCAGATCATCGGGCCCGTGGTGGATGTTGAGTTCCCACCCGCGGCCCTGCCCGAGATCCTCACCGCGCTCGAGATCGACTTCGTCACGGTGGGAGGAGAAGAGGAAGTCATCATCGCCGAGGTCTCCCAGCACATCGGCGATTCGACCGTCCGAGCGATCTGCATGCGTCCCACGGACGGGCTCCGCCGCGGCGCGCGGGCCAAGAACACCGGCGCGCCGATCACCGTCCCGGTGGGGAACGAGACACTCGGTCACGTCTGGAACGTCATCGGCAAGCCGCTCGACGTTGCCAACGTCGAGGTCAATGAACACTGGCCGATCCATCGCGACCCGCCCGCCTTCAAAGACCTCGAGCCCCGGGTCGAGATGTTCGAGACGGGGATCAAGGTCATCGATCTGATCGAGCCCTACGTGAAGGGTGGAAAGATCGGGATGTTCGGCGGCGCCGGCGTCGGCAAGACCGTCGTCATCCAGGAGATGATCTACCGTGTCGCGCGGCAGCACGGTGGTGTGTCGGTGTTCGCCGGCGTGGGCGAGCGCACGCGCGAGGGCAACGACCTCTGGCTCGAGATGAAGGAATCGGGGGTGCTCGAGAAGGCGGCGCTGGTGTTCGGGCAGATGGACGAGCCGCCGGGCGTCCGGCTCCGCGTAGCGCTCGGCGCGCTGACGATGGCCGAGTACTTCCGCGACGTCCAGCGTCAAGACGTTCTGCTCTTCGTGGACAACATCTTCCGCTTCACGCAAGCCGGCTCCGAGGTTTCGACCCTGCTCGGCCGCATGCCGTCGGCGGTGGGTTACCAGCCGACGCTCGCCGGTGAGATGGGGTTCCTTCAGGAGCGGATCACCTCGACCAAGGGACGCTCGATCACATCGATGCAGGCGGTGTACGTGCCGGCGGACGACTACACCGACCCGGCACCGCATACGACCTTCGCCCACCTCGACGCGATCACGCGCCTCGAGCGCTCGATCGTGGAGAAGGGCATCTACCCGGCCGTCGATCCGCTCACCTCTTCGAGCCGCATCCTCGACGCGCGCTACGTCGGCGAGGACCACTATCGCGTCGCGCGGACCGTCCAGCAGATCCTCCAGAAGTACAAGGACTTGCAGGACATCATCGCGATCCTCGGCATCGACGAGCTGTCCGAAGAGGACAAGCTCACCGTGTCTCGCGCCCGCAAGTGCGAGAAGTTCTTCTCGCAACCGTTCTTCGTCGCCGAGCAGTTCACCGGCCAGTCGGGCGAGTACGTGCCGGTCGCGCAGACGATCGAAGCGTTCGAGGCGCTGACGAAGGGCGATCTCGACCACATCCCCGAGCAGGCGTTCTACATGGTCGGCGGGATGGACGGCGTGATGGCGAAGGCCCGCGAGCTCGGCGTGGAAGGGGTCTGACGCGACGTGCCGCTGACCGTCCAGGTCGTCACTCCCGAGCGAGAGGTCGAAGTCTCCGACGATGCCGAACTGGTCGTCGCCCGCGGAACCGAGGGCGAGGTTGGGATCATGCCCGGCCATGCTCCGTTGCTGATCGCGCTCGGGGTCGGCCCGCTCGCGATCGTTCACCAGGGAGGCCGGCGGGAGGTGCTCGCCGTGGACGGTGGCTTCCTTCAGGTGTCGCGCGACCAGGTGATCGTGCTCGCCGAGTACGCCGTCCGACCGTCGGAGATCGACGTCGGCGCCACCGAGGCGAAGATCGACGACCTCAAACGCCGCATCGCGGCGGAGGCGGAAGCCGAAGACCTCCAGCGCCAGCTGGCACGCGCCGAGCTCGTCCGGGCCGTCGCGCGTCTCTAGCCACAAAGGCCATGGCCATAGGGTCCCTTTGAACCATGCTGTTCGCGGGTAGAATCCGCCCACCATGGAGCGCTATCTCGTCGAAGGCGGCACCCCACTGCGGGGCTCCGTCGCGGCGTCCGGCGCGAAGAACTCCGCGCTGAAGATCCTCGCGGCCACGCTGCTCGCGCCCGGGACGTACCGGATCGAGCGCGTTCCGCGCATCGCCGACGTCGAGACGATGCGGCGGGTGCTCGGCCGGCTCGGTGCTCGGGCGGATTTCGAGGGCGACACCGCGACGATCGTGGTCCCCGACGCGATCGGCACCGAGGCCCCGTACGACCTCGTGCGTCAGATGCGCGCCTCGATCATCGTGCTGGGGCCGCTCCTCGCCCGCGCCGGGCGCGCCCGGGTGGCGATGCCCGGCGGATGCAACATCGGCTCGCGCAAGATCGACCTTCACCTGCGCGGGCTGGAGCGCATGGGGGCCGAGATCTCCTTCGACCACGGCTACCTCGACGCAAAGGCATCCGGCCTGATCGCGACGCAGATCTCCTTGGACTTCCCGTCGGTCGGCGCGACCGAGAACCTTCTGATGGCCGCCTGCCTCGCCAAAGGAACGAGTGTGATCGAGAACGCCGCGCGCGAACCCGAGATCCAGGATCTCGCGCGATTCCTTCGTACGATGGGCGCGGAGATATCTGGAGAGGGGACCCCGACGATCGAGGTGACCGGCGTCGAGGGGCTCCGGCCGGCCGACCACCGCGTCGTGGGCGACCGCGTCGAGGCGGGAACGATGTTGATCGGAGGCGCGGCGACGCGCGGCGACGTGACTGTGACCGATGTGGAGCCGGACCATCTCGACCTCGTCTTGTCCAAGCTTTCCGACGCCGGTGCCAACGTGGACGCGGGGATCTCAAGCGTCCGCGTCTCGATGGAAGATCGTCCGCGCCCGGTGGACTTCGTGACTCTGCCGTACCCCGGCTTCCCGACCGATCTGCAGCCGCAGATGATGGTGCTGCTGTCCGTCGCAGACGGCACCAGCATCGCGACCGAGAACGTGTTCGAAAGCCGGTTCATGTTCACCGACGAGCTCGCTCGCATGGGTGCCGAGATCCGTACCGAGGGCCATCACGCGGTGATCCGCGGACGGCCGACGCTCGAGGCGGCTCAGGTACACGCGCCCGACATCCGCGCCGGCGCCGCGCTCGTGATCGCGGGCCTCGTCGCTTCCGGCACGACCGAGATCTCCGGTGTCGGTTACATCGACCGAGGCTACGAAGGCTTCGAGTGGAAGCTGGCGGCGCTCGGCGGCCGGATCCGCCGCGCGTGACGCGCCTCGCCGGGCTCCGGCGAACGGTTCCGCCCTCTCGTATCCTCTAGCTCGATGGACGACCTTCGGCCCCCGCCGCCCCCCGTTCCACAACTCCCGGAGCCCGAGCTTGCTCCCGAGCTGACCGAG
>Ga0299907_10001090_pt1 | contig 14940 bp, 15 predicted proteins | sample RVTome_16_FD_198680 | JGI IMG/M metagenome (GOLD analysis project Ga0299907, IMG submission 198680) | Soil microbial communities from uranium-contaminated site in the Upper Colorado River Basin, Wyoming, United States - RVT152D67 (version 2) ... | reverse complement strand
TGATTGGTTTGAGAGGGAACACGAGTGTCGGACTGGTGGTACCTCTGCTCGCAACCCAGATTCTATGGATCAACCTGCTCACCGATGCTGCACCGGCTCTGGCGGTGGGCGTCGATCCCCCCGACCGGCGTGTGATGGATCACCCTCCGCGCTCGCGATCCGATCGGCTTATCGATGCTCGGATGTGGTCCGGCGTTCTCTTGGTGGGGGCCACCATGGCAGTGGCGACCCTCCTCGTTCTTGATTTCGGCCTGCCGGGCGGGCTCTTCGAGGGCGACATTGGCCTCGGTGAGGCCCGCACGATGGCCTTCACCGTCCTGGTACTTGCGCAGCTGTTCAACGTGGTCAATTCGCGCTCGGACAGCGTTTCCGCTGCTCACCATTTGTTCGCAAACCCGTGGCTGTGGGCGGCGGTTGGGCTCTCACTATCGTTACAGATAGCGGTTGTCTACCTGCCTTTTCTCAACGAAGCCTTTGACACACGGCCGCTCGACTTCGGTCAATGGTTGGTCTGCTTTGCGCTGGCGAGCGCGGTGCTGTGGGTGGATGAGGTCAGAAAATTGTTGGCGCGATCTAGATCCCAGTGACGTCCTTTAGCAGGACTCCGATGAGGTATGCGCATATTGCCGCGCTACCTCCCACCGTCAGGGTCTCAGCGGCGCTGATCCACCATTTCATGTCGACGAAGCGGGCCTTTAGGGCTCCGACCACGAAAAACGCTGCGGCGGTCATGACGGCACTCCAAGCGAAGGGGTTCGGCACCTCACCGGGTACCAAGTAGTCGTAGACGAAGGCCGCAAGAGGGACGAAGCCCACGATCAGGAAAGCCGCGAAGGTCGACCCTCCCGCACGCCATTCATTCGTCGCGACATGAGCGTATCCAAGCTCGTCGGTCATCATGGTTTCCAACCAACGCTCGCTATCGGATGTGATGATCTCAACGGCGCGGTCCAGGTCGGGTCCAGCAAAGCCCTTAGCCGCAAGGATCTGACGAACTTCTTCGCGCTCGCCTTCTGGAACCGTTTCGATATGAAGCTCCTCCTCACGGCGCGCTTTCGCGCGCAGTTGCCGCTCAGCCCGCGTAGCCAGAAAGTTGCTTACCGCCATACTGAATCCATCCGCAATGAGGTTCGCGGTGCCGAGGACGATCACGATGCCCGGGTCGAGCCCGGCCCCCGTAACGCCCGCCACAACCGCGAACGTCGTCACGGCCCCGTCTACAGCTCCGTAGATGAAGTCGCGGAGATACTCGGGTGAGCGGCTTTCCGAGAGGCGATCTCGTACTGCACTCTCAGTGTGTTCAGATCTGAGACGGTCGATTGTGCGCCTGGACTCGATCCCCGCTATGCGGCCCCGGGCGAGTTCTCTACGTCTGAGCCTCCGCCGCATGCTCTATTCGTCGGCGTCGCGACGCGGTGCTTTGGCCCTCGCGACGTAGGCTGCCGCCTCCGAGCGTCTGTGCACCTCGAGTTTGCTGAGGATCGACGAGACGTAGTTCTTCACCGTCTTGTCGGAGAGATGGATCTTTTCGGCGATCTGACGATTCGTCAGACCCTGACCGACCATGTCGAGAATCCGATCCTCCTGGGGAGAAAGGCGAGCCAGCTTGGGATCGGTGTCGTCGTATTTGGACTTGCGGAGACGCTCGAGGACCCGCCTCGTTACGCTCGGGTCAAGAAGCGACTGGCCGGACCCGACCTTTCTGATTGCGTCGACGAGGTCGCCTCCTCGGATCTGCTTGAGCACGAACCCGGCTGCTCCCGCCATGATGGAGTTGAATAGTGCCTCGTCGTCGGAGTAGGAGGTCAGCATGATCACCTGTGTTTCGGGTCGCAGGTCTCGAATGCCGCGGCAGGCCTCGACCCCGCTCATGTCGGGCATGCGAACATCCATTACCACGACATCCGGCTCGTGGGCGCGCGCAGTGTCGATCGCTTGATTGCCGTCGCCGGCCTCTGCTACCACGTCGAGATCGTTCTCCGATTCCAACAGCGCTCGAAGGCCTTGGCGCACGACCTCGTGATCGTCCACGAGCATGACTCGTAGAGCCTTGGTCATCTTGCTAACCCTCCCGGACTGGAATTGTAAGGCGGTGGACCATGCCCATCCCGGAGGAGGTCTCGACTATCTCAAGGGTTCCACCCAGTGTCCGTGCACGCTCGTCCATGTTCGTGAGTCCCTGACCTCGCTTGACCCTCTTGGGGTCGAAGCTACGGCCATCATCTGTGATCTCGAAGACGAAGTCGTTTCCGCGCGCTGCACATGTGATGAGAACCTCGCGCGCGCCGGCGTGCCGGGCGATGTTTGATAGAGCCTCCCGGCAGATATGGACAACGTGACGTTGCGCCTCGAAGTCCAGCGACTCTAGAGAGCCAAGGTCAAGATCGACGTGTGCCGCCGCCAGCGTGTTCACTTCAAAGTTCCGGGCAACTTCGGCGATTCGCCCCGCTACACTCTGGTGTTCATCGACATTGGGCTTGAGCTCGAAGATGTAAGACCGCACGTCGCGCACGACATTGTCGAGTTCTGCGATCGCGTCGTCGATTCGTTTCTCGGTACGTTCAGGAGCATCCGTGAGGGTCGCAAGGCCGGCCTGCAACGAGAGCCCAACCGAGTAGATCGACTGAATTACGCCGTCATGGAGATCCTTCGAGATGCGCTCGCGCTCCTCGAGGATGGCCATGCTGCTGCGCCTGCTCGTTACCTCTTCATTGAGTCTCGTGTTCTGAATCGCAACCCCCGCCTGCGCGGCGAACAAGAGGGCAATGCGTTCGTCGTCCTTTGAGAAAGGGCTGCCGTCTTCCTTCTCGGTTAAATACAAACGTCCGTACACGGTGCTACGACCGAGGATGGGAACACCAAGGAAGGTGTGCATGGGTGGGTGATGGGACGGGAATCCGGTCGAGCGCGGATGGTCAGATATCTCTCGCAGGCGAAGCGGGCGTCCCTCTTCGATGATCGCGCCCAGCACGCCGGTCCCTTTGGGTAGGTCGCCGATGAGTTTCGCGGTGTCGTGGTCGATGCCGGAGTAGACGAACCGAACGAGTTCCCCATCGTCTCCCAGGACGCCGACGGCGGCGTATTTGGCTCCGATGACCTCGCGGGCCAGATCGGCAATCCGCTTCAGCAGCTGCTCGAGGTCGCCCTCGGAGGCGAGAACCATGCCTGCTTCGACGAGCGCGGCCAGCCGCCGTTCGGCGGGCTGGTCACTGGAGGTCTTTTCGGCGGACTGTCGCATGCGCAACGATGATACGGGACCAAGTGTGGAACTAGTCGACTCGTGGGGCGAATGAATCAATGAGAGTGGCGCCGGCCCACGAGAGTTGCAGGCGCGTGCCGGACGACGGCGTCGCTAACAGAACCCATCAAGGCCTGTCGGAGGGGTCCGTTTCCCCTGCTCCCGACGACTACGAGATCGGCGTTCGTGTTGTCGGTTTCCTTGAGGATTGCCTCCGCGGGATTCCCAATCACAGCCCGAGACGAGGCGACGAATCCAGCGTCTGTGAACTTCTGAATCGCTGTGCGTGCATGGTGCTGAGCTCTCTCCATGAGTATGTCCTCAGTGGACTGTTTGCCGGATTGAGCAGTCGCGGCTCGATTGCTTGCGACCAAAGCATCCGGGGTGATCCCGACCGAGATCGTTGTTATTTGGACTTTGTCTCGATCGGCCAGGCCCAGAACGGCGCTCATTCCGAACTCGGAGCCGCGCGAGCCGTCAGTCGCCACAATGATCTGGGCTTTGCCGGACTCCTTGGGTGCTCGATGCACGACTAGTACGGAGGATGGCGAGTTGTGCAGCAGATAGGAGCTCGTGCTTCCGAGCAGTATGGAACCCAGCCAGGTTCGGCGTCCCGTTCCGATGATGCTCACGTCGAACCATTCTTTGTTGATGAACGACACGAGCTCTCGACCCGGTCCACCCTCGAGAACTGCACCGCTCGCTTCGAAGCCATCGGTCAGCAACCTCGAGACGCCGCTGTCTACGATATCCACTGAGGCTTGGCGTCGAACCTCGATTGGGTCCAGGGCAAGCAGGAGATGCTCGGGAGCAAGAACACCCGTGGGGGTGACGGAAGCAACTGTCACCTTCAAATCGCTCACGTTCCCAATTCTCTGAAGGAGAGCCATTGCTTCGATCGATGGTTGAAACCCATCAAGCCCAAGAAGAACCTTCAAGGCGCCTCCTAGATGGCTGGATCAACGTTGACAGTTGTTATCTGGCGTACGCGAGGCATGATCCTATCGAGGCGATCAGTTGTCCCTCACCAATGGCCCCGTTGCCCATGGATCGTTGGGGTGAGCGTGGCGCGCTGGAACGAGCTCGTCATCGTCCATCTCGAACTGAACATTGTCGACGACCTTTACGACTCCGGGAGTTCGGCGCGCCAGTTCGATTGCCAGCCGCTTTGTGCTTTTCCTGTCCACTAGCCCACCGATAGTCGCGATTCCGTCGGCAACCTCTACCTCGAGGCGTCCGATTGCGTCATCGCCGAGAATGGAAACGGTCTCCACCACATCTGTCCGGATACTGTGATCGTTTCTCCCCATCGCCCTCACCAGATCGGCGCGCGACACGACACCAACCAACCAGCCCTTTTCGTCGACGACCGGCAGGCGTTTGACGCGGTGACGTTCGGTAAGCGCAGCCGCCTCCCAAACGCTGGCGTAGGGGGGGACGGTGATTGCGGGAGAGCTCATGGCCTCGCCGACCCTGAGCTCGTGGAGCGAGCCCTCCGACTCTACGTGCCTGAGATTTGCAATGGCATCGAGGAAGTTCGTGATGATGCCGTGCTCCGTCGGGTACGTGGCTCGAATGATGTCCGATTCCGATATGACGCCGACGACCCGGTTGTTTTCAACAACAGGAGCCCCGCTGATGTGGTTTCGAGCCAACCTTTGGGCTGCGTGATGAATTGAATCTGCGGGTTTTAGTGCAACAAAAAGTTGGGTCATGATTTCGTCGACACGCATGTCCTGCATCTTGGATTCTCCTTTCAACCGCCACTTCCGCCTCATATCCAGGGATCAGATGCTGACGTACCAACGGTTTGACTCGTAGTGCCGGAAGGCCCGGCTTGATGGTGCCCTTTGACTAACGGCGGAGACACCTAGTCCAGAGGCGACACGTCCTTCTCCCGAGCCACGAGCGTTGCCGCGGCGTGCCTGGCGATGTTGTCGCTCACCGAGCCCAGGACCGTACGACGAACGGGGCCGATGCCCCTCGAACCGACAACGACGAGATCCACTCGACGGCTGTCGGCCTCCTTCAGGAGAATGTTCGCCGCGGAGCCGACGTTGGTCATGCCGTTCGTCTCGAATCCGGCATCGCCGAGCATCCGGCTTGCCCGTTCGGCTTCCCTGCCTGCCTTGTCGATCAGCTCCTCCTGAAGCTTTGCGTCGAAGGGCTCGTAGGCGGGTGTGAGTGCTGGGTGCGGGACGAGAACCGGGTGTGCATTTGGTGCCACGGACATCGTTGTCACCGTGCACCGACCCGGGTCGGCGAAGCGGGCGAAGAGTTCCGTCGCCCGCAGTGAATGCTCCGAACCATCGACTCCCACAAGCACGCGCCCTGTGGCCGGCTCCTGGAGCCATTCGTGGACGATCAGGACCGAGGTGGGCGACGAGTGAAGCACGTGGGTGCTCACGCTCCCAAGGATGAGATTTCCCAGCCACGTGCGGTGGCCCGAGCCAAGGATGGTCAGATCGATGTCGTAATCGTCTATCGCCTTGAGAATCTCCTCTGCCGGGGAGCCGGCTCGCGTCAGGCTGACGACGTCGAAGCCCACATCTTTGAGATCGGCTGTGGTCAGTTCGGCTACCTGCTCTGCTTCTGCAACACGATTTCTCATCCAGTCCTGGAGGGGCGGCGCACCTTCAAAGGCACCGGCGACGGCTATGACCGTCACGTCCAGTCCACTTCGCCGACCGATCTTTTCGAGCACCTTCTGCGCGCGTCGGGCCGGCGGCTGGCCGTCCGTTGCAAACAGAATCTTCATTGGTTCCTCCCGACTACTTGCGGTCTTGTGACTTTGACGTTAGGTGCAGGGCGCCGGCGTCACTAGGGCCGCCCGGCCCCCACCGCACGGGACAAGCGTCCTGCAATCGTGTGCGCCGGCCCCACCCCACGGCGGCCGGTATGCCCCCCGGGGACCGGTATGCCCCTCGGGTAGGTGCCGGCCGGACCTACCCGCCCACGGGGCACTCGCCGGATGCTGTGTCCCCAACGAGAAACGACCGGAGGACGACCGGGCCGGTCGCGACGTACCTGATCCTGCAGATGCAGGCAGGGGAAACCAAGCGACAGACGGACCCCCCCGAAGGTCCGTCTGCTCGTTGTGTGACAATCGCGTTTCGTCGAATTAGGAGGATCGATGTCACAGGCAGCGGTTTCGTTTGACGCACCCACGGGCCCGCTCTCGGATGCCGAACTCGCATCGATCGACGCCTACTGGCGCGCGGCCAACTATCTCTCCGTCGGCCAGATCTATCTGCTCGACAACCCCCTGCTGCGAGACCCACTCCGGATAGAGCATGTGAAGCCAAGGTTGCTCGGACATTGGGGAACGACACCCGGACTCAACTTTGTGTACGTCCACATGAACCGCGTGATCCAGAAGTCGGATCTGAACGCGATGTACGTGATCGGTCCGGGTCACGGGGGCCCCGGCCTGGTGGCGACTGCCTATCTCGAGGGCACCTACACCGAGATGTATTCGCACGTAACCGAGGACGAGACCGGAATGCGCGAGCTGTTTCGTCAGTTCTCGTTTCCGGGTGGGATTCCCAGTCATGTTGCCCCCGAGACTCCGGGTTCCATTCACGAGGGCGGTGAACTGGGCTATTCGCTAACGCACGCATTCGGTGCCGCTTTCGACAACCCAGACCTTCTCGTGTGCTGCATCGTCGGTGACGGTGAGGCCGAGACAGGCCCCCTTGCGACGAGCTGGCATTCCAACAAGTTCTTGAACCCGGTGACCGACGGGGCAGTCCTGCCCGTTCTTCACCTCAACGGCTACAAGATCGCCAATCCAACCGTGCTGGCGAGAATTCCGGAGGATGAGCTCCGGCGATTGATGGAGGGATACGGCTACCGGCCACACTTCGTGACCGGGCACGATCCACTCGAGATGCACCAGCAGATGGCAGCGGTGCTTGATGAATGTGTCGAGGAAATCGGGGCGATTCAGCACGCGGCCCGGGAGGACTCCGAGACCGTACGGCCGCGCTGGCCCATGATCGTGTTGCGCACACCCAAAGGTTGGACCGGGCCCAAGACCGTAGATGGGAAGCCGGTGGAGGGCACTTTCCGTTCTCATCAAGTACCGCTGTCGAAACTGGCCGAGAACCCCGAACATCTCAGTGCCCTCGAGGAGTGGATGCGGAGCTACCGCCCGCGCGAGCTGTTCGACGACGAGGGTCGATTGATCGACGAGCTCCGGGCCCTGTCCCCGAGGGGTGATCGACGAATGAGCGCCAACCCCGTGGCGAACGGTGGATTGTTGTTGCGGGATCTGCTGCTGCCCGACTTTCAGGACTACGGCGTGAAGGTAGACGCTCCGGGAACCACATCCAGCGAAGCAACGCGGGTTATGGGTGAGTTCGTGAGGGATGTGATGAAGGCCAATCGGCACCACCGCAACTTCCGATTGTTCGGTCCCGACGAAACCGAATCGAACCGGCTGGGCGCGGTCTTCGAAGTCACCAACCGAACCTGGGTCGCCGAGGTGGATGCCAACGACGAGCAGGTCGCTCCTGATGGCCGTGTGATGGAGGTTCTGAGCGAACACATGTGCCAGGGATGGCTCGAAGGCTATCTGTTGACCGGGCGGCATGGGCTCTTCAGTTGCTACGAGGCGTTCATTCACATAATCGATTCGATGTTCAACCAGCATGCCAAATGGCTGAAGGTGAGCCATGAGATTCCCTGGCGCAGGCCCATTGCCTCCCTCAACTATCTCTTGACGTCACACGTCTGGCGCCAGGACCACAACGGCTTTTCGCACCAGGATCCCGGCTTCATCGATCACGTGGTCAACAAGAAAGCGGAGATCATCAGGGTCTACCTGCCCCCGGACACCAACACGCTTCTTTCCGTCGCTGATCACTGCTTGCGGAGTCGCGACTACGTCAACCTGATCGTCGCCGGAAAGCAACCAACGCTAAATTGGCTGTCGATCGAGGACGCGACGCTGCATGCGACACGCGGGATTGGCATCTGGGATTGGGCGAGCAACGAAGACGGTGAGGAGCCGGACGTCGTCATGGCGTGTGCCGGGGACACGCCGACGCTCGAAACTCTTGCAGCCGTGGACCTCCTGCGTCAGCAACTTCCGCATCTCAAGGTCCGAGTCATCAATGTGGTGGACCTCATGCGCCTTCAGGACGACAAGGAGCATCCTCACGGCATGCCGAGTGCCCAGTTCGACGCCCTCTTCACGACGGGCAAGCCTGTGATCTTTGCGTACCACGGCTACCCATGGCTAATTCATCGCCTCACCTACCGGCGTACGAACCACTCCAACATCCACGTGCGCGGCTACAAGGAGGAGGGAACGACGACCACGCCGTTCGACATGGTCATGCTGAACGATCTGGATCGGTTCCACCTGGTCATCGACGTGATCGACAGGGTGCCCGGGCTCGGGGCCAGGTACGCCGGTTTCCGTCAGCAGATGGTCGACGAGCGCCTTCGTCATCGCGCTCACACGCGCAGGACCGGGGCCGACAGCCCTGAGGTAAGCAGCTGGACTTGGCCCTACTGAGCGCTCCTCCGCATGCGAATCCTCGTTGTCAACGCTGGGTCCAGCAGCATGAAGCTGCGACTCCTGGGCGCGGACGATTCGATCGCCCTCTCGCATGACCTCGACCCTGAGGGACTCGACCAGCCCGGGTCGCTCGAGCAACTCTTCGGCAAGTCGGAGTTCGAGGCCGTGGGACATCGAGTCGTTCACGGCGGTCGGTTGTTTTCGAGCGCGACGATAATCACCGACGAGGTCCAGAAGCAGATCGCGTCGCTCGAGGAGCTTGCCCCCCTTCACCAGGCTCCTTCTGTGGAGGGAATCATTCATGCTCGGCGAGCTTTCCCCAACCAGCCGCATGTCGCCTGCTTTGACACGGCCTTTCACTCCGGCATGCCGGCCGCCTCATCGACCTACGCCGTGCCGCAGGAGTGGCGAGACCGATTTGGGATTCGACGCTATGGGTTTCACGGTCTCTCCCACGCCTACGCGTCGCGGCGATGTGCCGAGATGATCGGCCGCCCTCTCGAATCTCTCCGCATCGTCACGTGTCATTTGGGGGCCGGGGCTTCGCTTGCAGCCGTTTCAGCCGGACGCTCGGTGGACACCACGATGGGGCTTACTCCACTGGAAGGGCTGGTGATGGCCACGAGATCCGGCTCGATCGATCCGTCAATACCCCTCTGGCTCCAACAGCACGGCGGCCTGCCGCCCGTCGAGATCAAGGAGGCGTTGGAGCGAGGTTCCGGTCTTGCCGGACTAGCCGGCACGCCCGACATGCGTGAGGTCCTGAAGCGGGCCTCCGAAGGCGATGCACGGGCAAGGTTGGCTCGTGACGTCTATGTGCACTCTCTGCGAGGCGGTATCGCCCGGATGGCCGCATCGATGGAGGGCCTCGATGCTCTCGTGTTCACGGGTGGAGTTGGAGAGCGCTCTTTCGAGATCCGGTCTCTGGCCGCGGCGGGTCTCGGGTTTCTCGGCATTCGGCTCGGTGAGCCTCGCAATCGTCAGGCCCAAGGAGATGCGGACATCTCTGCAGAGGGGGCGTCGGTGCGCTCGGCGGTTGTGCCTGCCAGAGAGGAGATCCAGATGGCACACGAGATACGCGATCTCCTCTCATCGAGGTAGTTGACTCAATAGACCCCTAGCCCATTCCAGGCCCAATCTGCGCAGGGAAACCCTTTTATGGGGGCAATGGTGTCCGTTTTCCTCACCACTTGGCCTCTCGTAGGGCGGGCGCCGTCAAAAAGTCCCGGGGGGTTCGGGCCTTTCGGACCTATTTCTCGTCCGCCACTTCCGTTCGGATGGCTCAAACAGCCAGAACTGCAAGTTGAAAGGAACGCGAGTCCAGATGAGTGAGCGAAGTAAAGCCCTTCTCGTATGGCCGGTGGCCGGATTCTTTGTCGTTATTGCCTTTGGCGTGGGTCTGATCTCCGAGGCCGCCTTCGGCGGAAGCGCGAGGGTCGACACCGCCACGTCGACCGAGTCGACCGGTGGAGAGAACACCGCCAGCGTCGAGCTTGGCGATTTCTTCATCGAGCCCGCCGAGATCGGCCTCGAGCCGGGCGACGCCTCCATCACAGTTACCAACAACGGAAAGACCCAGCACGACTTCACAGTGACGGGCCTGGCCGCGACCGAGCTCTTGGAGCCGGGCAGTGAGGAGACGATTGAGCTGACGGGACTCGAGCCCGGCACCTACGACTTCATTTGCTCTGTTCCCGGTCACGCCGACGGCGGGATGAAGGGTGGCATCACGGTGGCCGAGGGAGCCGAAACCGAGACAACGTCGACCACCGGGGGCGAGGATCACTCGGAGCATGCCTCGATGTCGCCCCAGGAGATGCTCGACGCGGACGCGGCGCGCACCGGCATGTTTCCGGCCAAGACGAAGGGGACCGGAGGCCAAGTCCTCAAGCCGAAGGTCGAGGCCGATGGCACCAAGGTCTTCGAACTGACAGCAGACGAGATCCAGTGGGAGACCGAGCCGGGCGTTGTCAAGGAGGGGATGGCGTACAACGATCAGATCCCCGGGCCCGCCATCCAGGCCGATCTCGGCGACAGGGTCAGGATCGTCCTCAACAACGAGCTGGATGACGAACCAACGACCCTCCACCTTCACGGAATGACCGTTCCGAACGACATGGACGGCGTCCCCGCCCTAAACCAAGACGCGGTCCTCCCAGGCGACAGCTTCACCTATGAATTCACCGTGCGAAACACTGGCTCGAACATGTACCACTCGCACTTCATGGCCGACACGCAGGTGCCCGGTGGTTTGCTTGGAGCGTTCATCGTCGACGACGCGAAGGATCCGAACGTCGACGTCGACACGACGATGGTGCTGAACGACGGTCCCCTCGGCTTCACGATCAACGGCAAGGGTTTTCCCGCCACTGCACCGATCGTTACCTCCAAGGGAGACCTTGTGCGTATCCGCTACATGAACGAGGGCCTTCAGATCCACCCCATGCATCTTCACGGAATGCCTCAAAAGGTCATCGCGAAGGACGGTCACGTGCTGAAGCATCCGTACATGGCCGACACCGTGTTGGTGGCGCCGGGAGAGCGTTACGACGTCCTTGTCAACGCGACTGAGGCCGGAGCCTGGGCCTTCCACTGCCACATCCTGACGCACGCCGAGGGCCCCGACGGGATGTTCGGGATGGTCACGGCACTGGTCGTGGAGTAAGCCTTACAGCACACTCATGGGCCGGTGTCACGTCGGACGGGATCGGGCCGATCGGGGTCGGTCTCGGCAGCTTTGTGCTCGAGCTCGAGTGCGCGCTCGCGCTCCCGCTCGGCTTCCTCGGCGTGGCGCCGAGCCGTCAGCTCAGCTTCTCCCGCCCGCTGAGCCGCGCCATGCGCTTCTTCCCGATGCTCCGCAGCTTGTTCGCGTTGCTGTCCCAGCCTTCTGGCCTTGCCGCTGGTCGTCCAATAGATCGCCGCGGCGATCACGATCACGGCGATGACAATAAGCACGATTACCCATGCGTCCATTGAGACCTCTCTTTCTCGATCGGTCTCTCCTTTACCCCACCGGTCGTTCTTGAACACATGCCTCGTCCCCGTCCGACCTGAATTTGTACGGCACGTTTTGAAGACTACGGCGCGTGAACAGTTCCACACGGGTGGGATTGAGACGTTGCGGGTAGGTTCAACTCTTCGGCCGATCAGGGAGGTGACTGTGGGTGACGTCGTGTACACCTCGAGGGTGAGAGTCGTGCGTCATAGGGGGCCGGTGCGGGAGGCGTTCCTTCCCGCACGGAAGGAAGCGGTCACCTTTGGTGTCCATTCGGAGGTTGCGGAGCACTACGGCGTTGATCCCGGGGACTCTCCTCCCGATGCCACCACGCTGGACTATGTTGTCGCCGCTGCCTGCGGTTGACTGACTGGGACCTTCGGGGGCGCGCTGGAGGCGCGCAAGATAAACGCAAGCGAGGGCCGGCTCACCGGTGAGGCGAGGGGTGAGATCGAACTCGAGGGCAAGGTTCTGGTGATCAAGCGGATTCACGTTCACTACAAACTTCAAGGCGAAGGGATCGACCCAGAGGTCGTCGAACGTGTGCACTCATTTCATGCGAGCAAGTGCCCGGTTGCGAGATCCATCGAGGGCGCGATCGAGGTGACGACTGATTGGGAGCTCCTCCCCTGACTACATCCGAGCAATGGTGAGGCACGGCGAGGAGCCAATCCCGCGGGACGGCGAAGCAGAGCGCTGGGCCAGGCACGTCGACCTGGACTACGACGCCGAGTTGCGTCTGCACAACGAGCGTCTCCGCGAAGCTACAGATATAGGCCCAACCGACCGCGTGCTCGACATCGGTTGTGGAAGCGGCGAGACCACTCGTGATGCCGCCCGCGTCGCCACGTCGGGACACGCGCTGGGCGTCGATATCTCCGCTCGGATGCTCGAACGCGCCCGCCAGATCAGCGACGAGGAGGGACTCCACAACGTCAGCTTCGAGCAGGCCGATGCTCAGGTCCACCGCTTCCCGTCCGGGCACTTCGATTTCGGTATCAGCCGGTTCGGCACCATGTTTTTCACCGATCCCGTGGCAGCATTCACCAACATCCGGGGAGCATTGCGTCCGACGGCGCGCTTGGTGCTGATGGTCTGGCAGGACCGTGATCGCAATGAGTGGGCATCTGCCATCCGCCGGGCCCTCGCTACCGAAGGGACATCGTCCGCGCTTCCTGCGAGCGGGCCGGACCCGTTCTCACTCGGCGACCCGACAACCGTGAGAGGCATCCTTGGCTCGGCCGGATTCGTCGAGGTCGGCTTTTCAGAAGTGAACGAACCCGTCTACTACGGCCGGGACAGCGCTGCGGCATTCGATCTTGTGAGCGGCTTCCTGATGACGAAGGAGCTGCTCGCGGCATTGGACGCTTCGACGAGGAAGGATGCGGTCGAGCGGTTGCGTGCCACTCTCGTCGAGCACGAGACCGGGAGCGGCGTGTGGTTCGACTCCCGTGCGTGGATCGTCACCGCTCGGCGCGGCGGGGGTGCATGACTTAGAAAGACGGCCCTTGCCGCCCCGAAAATAAGTCCCCCTGCCCCCGGATCTAGGTATCCAGCCCGATGTCAGGCCCTCCGCCTTATCCGTAGCTTGGCTGTAGCGGATCAGGCATAAGGAGGAAGCCAGAATGGACCACTACTCGATCTCTGTTCTAGCCCAACAGCACATCGACGATCTTCGTAGAGATGCTTCGGAGCGCCGGCTGGCGCAGATCACCCGGAAGCACAAGAAAGAGCGCCGCGTAAGAGGGGTGGTACGGCTTCAGCGAGCCCCGGCCCCCTAGTGGGCTCAGTAGAGCTCGGCAGGGCGGGGCGGGCCGATTCCCCTCGGCCCGCCCTCGTTTTTCCAGGCGACGATGGGTTTTCGAGTCGAGCATCGATACGGTGGACGCGAACAAGCAATCCGCGGGAAAGAGAGGGAAGGATTCGAAGGATTGTGAATCGGGGACTGTACCTGGCACCATTCGGCGAGCTGGCGAATCCGTTGGTCTTGGCAGACCTCGCGGGCCATGCCGAGGCGCGTGGCTGGGACGGCTTATTCCTGTGGGATCGCATCCTTTATCCTCCTCGGGAACGGGCCGTGGCCGACGTTTGGGTAGCGCTAAGCGCGATCGCCTCGGCGACCGAGAGACTCCGGCTCGGGCCGATGATCACCCCGCTAGGCCGCAGGCGAGTCCAAAAGGTCGCGCGGGAGACGGTCACGCTGGACCACCTGAGCCGCGGGCGTCTCACTCTTGGCGTCGGACTGGGAAACGTCGACGATCTGGTGCCCTTCGGAGAGGTTCTTGATGCTCGAGAACGTGGGCGCCTGCTGGATCAAGCCCTGAATCAGCTCAGCGAATTTTGGGGTGGTGAATTCCAACCGGTCCCGGTACAGCACCCGCGAATTCCAATTTGGGTGGCGGCAAACTGGCCCCATCGACGGCCCGTACGACGCGCGATTCGGTGGGACGGACTGTTCCCGATCGATCTGCCTGGACCAGACGAACTCGCCGAGGTCGCGGAAGAGATCAAGGAGTCCCGTGCAGGGAGTGAGAATCCATTCGACCTGGTCGTGGAGATCCCTCCGGGCGCCGATGCCAGCTCATGGAAAGCCGCCGGCGCGACGTGGGTGCTCACGAGTCTCGAGCCAGAACCCCAAGAAGTTGAGGTGCGTGAGGTGATCGAAGCCGGGCCTCGGTGACAACAGGCGCGTCGATCCCCCTCGGCCCGCCGCCGCCGTCATCCCCGAGTGCGATACTTGCCGGCATCGCGACGGCAGACAGCACACCGTTCATCGGACGGGCCGAGGAACTCGGCCGGTTGGTGGAGCTCCTCGATCGAGCCGAGCAGGGTCGGCCTGCGGTCGCGCTCGTCGCGGGGGACGCGGGGGTGGGAAAGACGCGGTTACTCGCCGAACTCGCCGGCCGAGCCGAGGAACGAGGTGTGCGTGTCCTCGCCGGCGGTTGCATGGAGGCTGGAAACGTCGGCCTTCCGTACGTCCCCTTCGTGGACGCCTTTCGCGAACTCGGGGCTCGTTCCGAGGAGGGCGAGCTCGCCGGCGACCTCGTCGATGCCATTCCCAATCTCGGCCGACTCCTCCCCACTTTGGTAAACGAACGCCTTCCGGCCCGGTCCTCCAACGACGAATTCGAACAGGTCGAGCTCTTCAGTGGTGTCCTTTCGCTGTTGATGCGCCTTTCC
>Ga0299907_10001089_pt1 | contig 14942 bp, 7 predicted proteins | sample RVTome_16_FD_198680 | JGI IMG/M metagenome (GOLD analysis project Ga0299907, IMG submission 198680) | Soil microbial communities from uranium-contaminated site in the Upper Colorado River Basin, Wyoming, United States - RVT152D67 (version 2) ... | reverse complement strand
TGCGCGTGCGCCTGGTTTCCACGACGGGGGCCACGTTCCGGGGCGAGCCGGCGGGGGAGCCAGCCCTCCGGTAGTATCGCCGCCGTCGGCCGCGGCCGGCCCGGCGTTCGCGGCGCGCGCGCCGGCCCGCCTTGAGCCGGCTCGCCGCGCCCGGGCGGCGCGCCCGGCCCCTCGTGCGGGCGAGCCTCGCGTTCGCCGTCGGCGTCGCCGCGGGGCTCGGACTTGGAGCCGCGTCCACGGAATTCGTGGGCGCGGCCTTCTTGTGGCCCGCCGTGACCGTGGTGGCCGTCTCGCTCGGGCTCGCGGCGAGGGCGTTCGTGCGGCCAGGCCCCCGGGCCGCGCGGCCGATCCTGAGGCAGGGCCGGGCCGTCATCGGCGCGCTGCTCGCCGCCGGCGTCGCGCACGGAGCGGGCGCCGCCCGCTCCAACGCCGTCCATCCCCTCGCGCTGCTGCCGGACGGCTCTCGCGTGCGGGTCGCGGGGACGCTGGAGGCGAGACCCGGGCCGGACGGCGCCGGCTGGCTGGTAGCCGACAGCGCGCGCGCGGCCGGCGCGGCTGGCCCGTGGCGCCCCCTGCGGGGGCGCGTGCGGGTGCGACTGCCCCGCTCGGGGGGCAGGGACCTCGCGCTCGCGGTGGAGGGCGTGTGGCGCCGCCACGCTCCCCGCGCCGGCCTGCCGCCCCGTCCCGCCCGGGCCGGCTGGATCGAGGTCACGGAAGCGGCCCCGCTGGGCCAGGCGGGCTCGCTGGCGCCCCGGCTCCGGGCGCGCGCCCAGGACCGCCTGCGTGCCTGGCTGGGCGCGCGCGCCCCGGCGGCCGAGGCCATGGTGCTCGCGCGCCGCGAGACGCTCGACCGCGGCGCTCGCGAACGCTTCGCGGCGGCGGGGCTTTCGCACCTGCTGGCCATCTCCGGCCTGCACGTCGCGGTCGTCGCGGCCGCCATTCTCACGACCGCGAGCGTCGCGCGCCTGCCCCGCGGCCTGGCGGCGCCCGGGGCGGGCGCCGGGGTGCTCGGCTACACCGCGCTGCTGGGCTTTCCGCACGCGGCGACGCGCGCCGCGACGCAGATCTGCCTGGTGCTCGGCGCGCGCGTCCTGCAGCGGCCTTCGGACCCCTTCGCGCTGCTCGCGGCCGCCGGCATCCTGCTCCTGGCCGGGGATCCGCTCGCGCTCGCGGAGCCGGGGTTCCAGATGTCCTTCGCGGGCGTCGCCGGCCTCGTGGCGTGGCACGGGCCGCTGGCCCGCCGACTCGCCTGCGTGCGCGTGCGCGCGGCGCGCGACGCGGCCGCCGCCAGCGTCGCCGCGACCGTGGCCACCGCGCCGATCGCCGCGTGGACCTTCGGCCAGGCGGCGCCCGTGGGACTCGTGGCCAACCTGGTGGCGATCCCGATCGCGGGACTCGCGGTGCCGGCGATCGGCGCTGCGCTCGCGGTGGGGATGGCGTGGCCGCCGGCGGGGGAGCTCCTAGGAGGCGGCGCCGCGGCGCTGCTCGCCGCCCTGGACGCCACCGCCGCCGGCGCCGCCCGCGTCCCCGGCGGGCACTTCCCGGTCGCGCGTCCCGGCTTCGCCGCGATCCTCGGGGCCGCCGGGGCGGTCGCCGTGGCGCGCGGCTTGCTGCGCGCCCGCCGGCGGCCGGTCGGCCGGCGCGCGCGCCGGCTCGTGACGGTCGGCGCGGCGTCCTTCGCCGCGCTCGCGGCCGCGCCGGCGTTCGGCGCGCTCGCGCCCCCCGTGCTGGAACTGCACGTGATCGACGTGGGGCAGGGGGACGCGCTGGGGATCAGGACCCCGCGCGGGCGCTGGCTGCTGGTGGACGCGGGGCCGCGCTCGACCACCTTCGACGCGGGCCGCGCGCTGGTCGTTCCCTACCTGCTTCGCCAGGGCGCCTGGGAGCTCGAGGCGCTCCTGCTCACGCACCCGGACGGCGACCACATCGGCGGCGCCGAGGCGGTCCTGAGCGCGCTTGAGCCGGATTTCGTGCTCGACCCCGCGGCGGCCACGGGCAAGGGGCAGTACGTGGAGGCCCTGCGCGCGGCGGCGGGCTCGGGCGGGCGCTGGCTGCGCGCCGAGGCGGGCGCGGAGCTGCTGCTGGACGGCGTCCGGCTGTCGGTCCTGGCGCCCGACTCCGCGTCGCTTGCAGCCTCCTCCGAGGCGAACGACATTTCGGTCGTCGCGCGGCTCGATTTCGGCGAGTTCCGGGCGCTGCTGATGGGCGACGCGCCCGCCGAGGTGGAGCACCGGTTGGTCGCGCGCGACCCCGCCGCGCTCCGCGCGGCGGTGCTGAAGGTGGGGCACCACGGGAGCCACACCTCGACGAGCCCCGAGCTGCTGGGCGCGGTCGGCCCCGCGTACGCCCTGATCCCTGTCGGACGGCGTAACCGGTACGGGCACCCGCACCCGGAGGTGGTCGGCAGGCTCGAGTCGGCCGGCGTCACGGTCCTGCGGACGGACAGGGATGGCAGCATCGTCCTCCGGGCGCGCCGCGACGGCAGCGCTCGGGTCCGGCGGCCGGCGGCAGCGGGTCGGGGGCGCTGAGCATAGGTTGCGGCGGCGAGCGGCGCGGCGCCGAGCAGCTCGGCCGCCGCGGGAGAGCGCGCGCAGGGAACCGGGAGGCTCCGTGCTGGACAGAGTGCTCGGACCGGAGCTCGCGGCGGCGGAACTGCCCGACGACGAAGGCCTGCCCGGGGGGATACGGGTGCGCAGGTCGCGCTGGCTGACCCGCGTGGCCGGAACGCTGGTCGGGACGGGAAGGCCGGTCGCCGCGGTCACGCTCGGCCGCACGATCGTGATGGCGCCCGGCGTTCGACTCACCGCGCGGCTGCTGCGCCACGAGCTGACCCACGTGCGCCAGTGGGAGCGGTCCCCGCTCTTCCCCGTGCGCTACGTGCTCGAGCACCTCCGGCGCGGGTACCTGGACAACCGGTACGAAATCGAAGCCCGCGCCGCCGAGGCGGCCGTGGAGGCACCCACGCGGACCCGGAGCAGCCGATGACCTCGGTGGTCACCATCGAGCGGCACATCATCGACCAGGAGCGGCACTTCCCCGACGCCACCGGCGCGTTCAGCAGGATCCTGTACGACATGGCGCTGGCGGCGAAGATCATCTCCCGCGAGGTGCGTCAGGCCGGCCTGATCGACATCCTCGGCGGCACCGGGCGAACCAACGTGCACGGCGAGACGGTCAAGAAGCTGGACATGTACGCCCACGACGTGATCTACCAGGCGTTCGACCACACCGGGCTGCTCTGCTGCATGGCCTCGGAGGAGGCCGACGACGTGCTTCCGATTCCGCCCGAGTTCGGCACGGGCGCGTACGTCCTGATCTACGACCCGCTGGACGGGTCGTCCAACATCGACGCCAACGTCTCGATCGGCACGATCTTCTCCATCCACCGCAAGATCTCGGACGGGGACCGCGCGGGGCTGAGCGACTGCCTGCAGCCGGGCGCCCGGCAGGTGGGGGCCGGCTACATCGTGTACGGGTCGTCGACGATGCTCGTATACACCACCGGCGCGGGCGTGCACGGGTTCACCCTGGATCCGTCGATCGGCGAGTTCCTGCTGAGCCATCCCGACATCCGCGTGCCCGACCCACCGAACAGGATCTACAGCGTAAACGAGGGAAACTACCACCGCTGGTCGGAGGGCCAGCGCGCGTTCACCGATCGACTCAAGGGTCTGGACGGGTCGGGCGGAAAGCCGTTCAGCCAGCGCTACGTCGGCTCGATGGTCGCGGACTTCCACCGGACGCTCCTGTACGGCGGCATCTTCATGTACCCCGCCGACGAGAAGAACCCCGCCGGAAAGCTGCGCCTCCTGTACGAGGCGTGCCCGCTGGCCATGGTGTGCGAGCAGGCGGGGGGCGCGGGGTCGGATGGGCGCCGTCGCCTGCTCGACATCGAGCCCGACGAGCTGCACCAGCGCGTTCCGGTGTACCTGGGGAGCGCCGACCTCGTGGCGCTGGCAGAGGAGATGCTCGCGCGCGACGCCTAGCGCTAGTCGGGCAAGACTCCCCGGCGCCGCCCCGGTGGCCGCGCGCACGGTTCCCGCCCGCCCGCCGGCTACGTGGTGGCGCTCGAACCGGGGACGCAGTCTGCGGCGCCGTTCCGCTGCACCCCCACGGTGTAGGCGCCGGACTCGTCCACGCGGATCGTGATCTCCCCGTGCACGCTGGTGCAGTAGGTGCGCGCCCCCGGATGGCCGAGATAGGCGCTCAGCGCGTTGACCCGCGGGTGGGTGTCCCCGTTGCTGCTGATCACCACGGTCTCGGGATCGGTGTGCTGGAGCCACGCGGACGCGCCGTCGAAGCCGTTGTCGAAGACCGCGTCGTTGGCTCCGTGGTGCCCCGCCTTCAGGACCGCCAGCGCCCCCGACGTGGCGCCGAATACCGTGCGCCAGCGCGCGTTGGCTTCCACCTCGCCGTCGCCGGTCAGGAACATCCGGAACGGGCCCTTCCGGACCAGCACGCCGAGCGATCCTTCGTTGATCTGGCTGGCGTCGGCCGAGCCGTCCGCGAGGTAGGTCCCGAGCGGTGGGGTCACGGTCAGCCGGGTCGGTTCCGCGGTGCCCCCGAGAGCCAGCGTGCGGGTCGATGCCACGGCACTGAAAGCGTCGGCTTCGGACTGCGCCGTGGCGAGCAGCTGGTCGTACGCGCCGAAGCTCCGAACCTGGCCGTTGTGCAGGAACTCCACCACCGAATCGGCGCGCAGCACCGGTCCCATGGCGCCGAAGTGGTCGCCGTGCGCGTGCGACAGGATCACCGCCTCCAGTACGGCGATCCCGAGCTGGGCGAGCCGGTCGCGCACGAACGTGGTGTCGGCGGCGCCTGGCCCGCGCGGGCCGGCGTCGACCAGGACGTGCGTCGCGCCGCCCGCGCTGGAGTCGCTGAGCAGGATCGCGTCGCCCCCGCCGCCCTGTTCGTTGGCGCCCAGGTCGAGCAGCCGGACGCTCAGCACGCTGGCGCCCGAGAAGGCGAGGGTGAACTGGAGCGTGGCGGACGAGGTCGCGGCGCCGTCCCTCGCGCTGACCACGAGCGTATAGGCGCCGGGCTGCGTGACCTCGTTTCCCGAGAAGAACGCCGACCCGTTCAGGGACGCGTTGAACGCGCCCCGGTCGACGGAGATGTCCAGCCTCACCGGTGGCGCGAAGGCGGCGCCGTCGGCCAGGGGCGCCGTGACGCCTCCCGCTGTCGCCTGCACCGAAATCGCGGGCGGCGTCGGGGTCGGACCCGTCGCGCCGCCGCCGCCGCACGCCGCGGTCGCGGCGGCGAGCCCGCACGCGGCCAGGAGCGCCGCCGCCGGGCGCGGCGTCCCCCGCGTTGGACCTTTTGTGCCGTCGCCTGTCACGAATCTTCCCAGCACGGCGTTTCCGGTTGTGCGATCGGGGAGGGGAACTCCGGTTGACACTTCGTCGAAACCCGGCCTACCTTGCGCCCATCACAGCCGGGAGCGGCAGTCCGGGACGCCTACACCGGGTCCGTCAGTTCGTTCGCGGAGCGCTTCGCCCGCACAGCCCGCACGCTTTTTTTGTCGCCGCTGGGAACATCGGAGCCGTAATGAGACGACGATTCGCTCTACTGCCGCTCGCACTGGCGGCGCTGGTCGCGGCGTGTGAAGAGGAGACGCTCTCGCTCGACGAGGGCACGCCATCTACGCTCGATGTGCGCGCGTACGTCGACGCCGACGGGGACGGCGCCTTCACGGCCGCGAACGACGTGGCCATCACCGGCGCGACCGTCACGCTCGCCGGGGACGACGGGCAGCTGACCGCCGCCACCGGCGCGGACGGCCTGGCGACCTTCGGCGAGCTGCCGCCCGGCAGCTACCAGGCCACGCTGAGCGGGACCATCCCCCCCGGCGCGGTGCTGTCGACCGCCACCACCCTCACCGTGGCCGCGCCCTTCCAGGGCGACGACCTGGAGGCGGAGTTCCGCTTCGCGTTCCTGCCGGGCACGGTGTCGGGGGTGGTCTTCCGCGACGACAACATGAGCGGCGACTTCGAGCCCGCCGAGGACACGCCCGCGGCGGGCTTGCCGGTGGTCCTGCTCGAGGGGACCGGGACCGCGGGCGACACCGTCGCCACGGGGGTGACGGATGCGCTGGGCACGTTCGTCTTCGACGGCATCCGGCCCGGCGACTACACGATCGTCATCACGCCGTTCGAGTCGATCGACATCGTGGGCGGCAACGAGATCCCGGTCACGGTCGGCGCGGACGGAGTGGCCGGCAACCTGATCCTCTTCACCGGGGACCTGGTGATCCCGGTGGCCGACGCACGTGACGCGCAGGGTTCGATCGTGACGGTGGAGGGCGTGGTCACGTACGCCCCGGACTTCAGCACCAGCGGGGTCTTCTTCCAGGACGCGACCGGGGGGATGGGCCTCTTCGACTCGAACCTCGTCGACCAGGCGGGTCGTGCGCTCGCGGTCGGCGACTCGATCCGCGTTACCGGCACCAGCGGCTCGTTCCGCAGCGAAGTGCAGATCTCGCCCGTTACCGCGATCGAGATCCTCGCCACGGTATCCGAGCCCGATCCACGTCCGGTCACGGCGGCCGCCATCAACGCGGGCACGTTCGCGGGCGAGCTGGTCACCATCGACGGTACCGTGGTCGACGTGGAGGTCCTCAGTTTCGGAAACCAGCGGGTCCTGCTGGAGGACGCCGTGGCGGACACGTTCGCGGTGTTCGCCGACAGCCGCACGGGCGTCACGGAGGACGCCTGGGAAGTCGGCCAGACGTACGCGGTCACGGGCGTGCTGGGCACCGATGACCGCGACGCCCTCCAGGAGCGCATCGAGCCGCGCCAGCCGTCCGACGTGGTCGAGCTGGGCCCGGTGATCGACATCGCCGACGCGCGCACGATGCCCGGCGCCACGGTGAGGGTGGAAGGCGTGGTTACGTGGGCGCCGTCGTTCGACACCCGCGTCATCTTCTTCCAGGACGGCACCGGTGGCGTCTCGGTGTTCGACTCCAACCTGGACGACCTGGCCGGGGCGGCGCCGCAGATGGGTGACCGCGTCCGCATCCGGGGCGTCGTGGGTGCGTTCGCGGGGGAGCTCCAGCTCGGGAGCCTCGGCTCGGCGGCCATCCTGGGCAACGAAGCAGTTCCGGCCCCGCGCCTGGTGACCGCGGACGAGATCAACGCGGGCATGTTCCAGGGTGAGTTGGTCACGGTGGAGGGCGCCACGGTCACCGCCGTCGAGAACCCGAGCTTCGACAACCAACTGGTGACGCTCACCGACGGGAACGGCGACTCGTTCTCCGTGTTCGGTGACGACCGGACCGGGGTGTCGCTGGCCGACTGGACGGTCGGCGAAGTCTACACCGTGATCGGCGTGCTGGGCACGGACACCAACCAGACGCTCCCGGAGCGTATCGAGGTCCGGCAGCCCTCCGACGTGAATCAAACGAGCTGAGGACGATGAAACTGCTCAGAACGATACGGGCGCGGCGGCCGGGGCCGGCCGCGCGATTCGCCGGCCTCCTGGCCGCGGCGGCCGTGCTGGCCGCCTGCGAGGACCCGGCGCCGATCCTGGAACTGACCGGCTCCGGCTCGGTCGCCGGGCTGGTGTTCTTCGACGCGGACGAGGACGGGCTGTTCGACCCCTCCGACGGCGACACGCCGGTCGAGGGGGTGGGCCTGGCGGTGCGGAACCGCGGGACGAGCGACGTGTTCGCCGGCGCGACCGCGACGACGGGAGCCGACGGCCGTTTCAGCATCACTGGCCTGCCGCTCGGCACCCACGACCTGCTGGTCGACGAATCCACCGTGCCGACCGACGTCAGCATCTGCCAGAACCCGATCCCGTTCAGCGTCTTCCTGAACGAGACGGCGTCGGCCGAGGTCCGGGGCCGGGCCGCGTGCCTCATCACGATCGCGGAGGCCAAGGAGCTCGCGCTCGGGTCTTTCGTGATCATCCAGGGCATCGTGACGTCGTTCCCGAATCAGATCGATCCGAGCTTCACGTACATCCAGGACGAGACCGCGGGCACCCGCGTCTTCTCGGGCGCCCTGGGCGGGCTGGGGATCGAGATCGGCGATCGGATCGAGATAGGCGGGATCACGGGGGCGTTCTCCAACGACTTCGACGTCGAGGGCGACGTGGCCCTGCGCGCGCTGGTCGAGGACGTGGGAGAGCTCGCCCCCGTCACCGTGACGACCGGGGAGCTGTCGGCTTCGGGCGCCGCGTTCACGCACCCGATCCAGGGCGCGCTGATCCTCGTCGCGGCCGCGGAGCTGGTGGCGGCGTTCGGGGACGCCCCCGGCGGCAACGCGCAGAACGGCGTGCTCGACGACGGCACCGGCACCACCGTGATCCGGGTGAACGACGGCGTGCTCCCGCCGGGCCAGCTGAACACGTTCTTCAGCGTCGGCACCTGCTACGACATCGTCGGCTTCGGCGCGAACTTCGGCGGCGCCGGCCAGATCTTTCCGCGCTCGAGCGCGGACATAATGGAGGTCCCGTGCAACTGACGAGCTACCGGACGGCCCGCGTGACGCGCACCCGCGGGGTCCCCGTTCCCGGAACGCGCCGCATCCGCGCGCTGGCCGGCGCCGCCGCGCTGACGCTTTCGGCGGTCTTCGCGGCCGACGTCGCCGCGCAGGCGGTGTCCACGACCGGACAGATACGCGGACGGGTCATGGACGCGGACGGCCAGGGCGTGCCCGGCGTCGTGCTGACGGCGCGCAACACGGAAACCGGGTTCTTGAGGACCGACCTCACCGACGAGGACGGCGCGTTCACCGTCCGGCTCCTGCCGCCCGGGACGTACGACGTCCAGGCCCAGGTGATCGGCTACCGCGCCGAGACGCGCGCCGGTCTGCGCGTCGTGATCGGCCAGTCGTCCGTCGCGAACTTCGAGCTGCAGACTTCGGCCGTGGAGATCGAGGGCATCGAGGTCAGCGCGGAGGCCGCCGCGATCGACGTGGCCGACGGCGGGGTGACCCAGCTCGTCAGCCAGCAGGAGATCGAGGAGCTGCCCTCGCTGGGCCGCGACTTCGTGGACTTCATCAACCTGAGCGGGCTCGTCGCGCCGGACCCGGGCGAGACGACCGGCGGGCAGTTCGCGATCGGGGGCCAGCGCGCGTCCCAGACGAGCGTGCAGATCGACGGCGTGGACGCCAACAACGCCTTCTTCGGCGAGAACCGCGGCGGCTCGCGCATCCCGTTCGTGTTCTCGCTGGAGTCGATCCGCGAGTTCCAGATCATCACCAACGGGTTCGACGTCGAGTACGGCAACTTCTCGGGCGGGATCGTCAACGTCGTGACGCGCGGCGGCACGAACGACTGGGAGGGCACGCTGTTCGCGAACTTCCGCGACGACGCGCTCACCGCGAGCCCGTTCACGGACCCCGCGCTGGACGCCGAGATCACCACCGACTTCGAGGTGCAGCAGTTTGCGGGCCGCCTCAGCGGGCCGATCGTCGAGGACAGGATCCACTTCCTCGTCTCGGCGGACGGCCAGCGCCGGCGCGAGCCCCAGTTGCCGCTGACCCAGAGCCGCTTCGCGCCCGGCGCGGAACGCGAAAACCCCGTCCTGTTCGATCAGGTTGGCGAGGCGTTCCAGGTCCTCGAGCAGCAGTACGGGATCGCGGACGCGGTGTCGGGCTTCGCGCCGTTCTCCACGTCCAACGACGCCATCACGATCTTCGGGCGCGTGGACTGGACTCTGAACCAGGACCACCGGCTGTCGGTGCGCCACAACTTCTCGACCTACTCGAACGACAACGAGTGGAACGGCAACTTCGACTTCGACTACGGCCTGAGCCGGGCGGAGACCCTGGAGGACGACTCGCACTCGTTCGTGACCGAGCTGCAGAGCGTGCTGGGGCCGAACTCGTTCAACGTGTTCCGCTTCCAGTTCGCCGACGAGAAGCGGCCGCGGCAGGGCAAGGACCTGCGGCCGACGCTCACCGTGAACCTGGAGGGCGGGCAGCGCGTGCGCTACGGCGGCACGTTCGCCGCGTTCAACAACACGCTGGAAGAGACGAAGTACCAGTTCATCAACAACTTCACGCAGGTCGCCGGCGACCACACGATCAAGTTGGGCGCCAACGTGCTGTATACGGACATCTTCAACCAGTTCCAGTCCCCCGGCAGCCAGAACCAGGGCGCGGGCGAGTTCATCTTCAACAGCCCCGAGGACTTCGAGGCGTTCCGGCCCGCCAGCTACTTCCGTCCGTTCCAGGAGGGCGGGGGCATCGCGAACTCGCCCTTCTCGGTGTTCGAGTGGGCGGGCTACGTCCAGGACGAGTGGCAGGCCACGCCGCGGCTGACCGCGACGCTCGGGCTGCGCTACGACCAGCAGAGCTTCCTGGACAGCCCGGAGCCGGTGGTGGACGTGGAGCGGGCGTTCGGCTTGCGCACCGGTTTCGCGCCGACAGACAACGACAACATCTCCCCGCGGCTCGCGCTCGCTTACGACGTCCGTGGCGACGGCTCCTCCGTCGTGCGCGGAGGCGCGGGCTACTTCTACGGGCGGCTGCCCTTCGTGCTCGGCGGCAACGTGCTGCAGACCGAGCTGCCCATCGTCGAGGTCCTGTGCACCGGGTCGATCCTCGAGGGCGACCCGGACGCGCCGCCCTCGCCGATGAACTACGGGAGCTGGGCGATCGACGGCAGCGACAACCCGACCGGGTGCGCGGGCGACATCGAGGCGAGCGGCGTCCCGACCTACACCTTCTGGCAGGAGGACTTCCAGTACCCGGAGACCTTCAAGGCCAACCTGGGCTACGAGACGCTGGTCGGGGAGAACTCCCAGGTGTCGCTGGACCTGCTGTTCTCGAAGACGACCAACCTGTACACGGTGCAGAACCTGAACCTGCGGCCGGTCCAGTTCACCCTGCCCGGCGAGGCCGACCGGAGGGTGTTCACGCCGGAGTCGCAGTTCGACCCGACGACCAGCGCGAGCGCCGCGTCTCAGGTCACCACGGAGTTCGGCCAGGTGCTCGTCAACGCCAACGACGGGCGGGCGGAGGCGTTCAACGCGACGCTGGACGGCTCGCACCGCTTCACCGACGCCTTCCAGGTGCGCGGGTCCTACACCTACACGCGCGCGTTCGACAACTCGAACTACTCCTGCTGCACCGCCAGCGGCGGCTTCGCCGACCCGCTGATCGGCGCATTCGGCCCCAACGACATCCGCGGGGCGGGGGACTTCGACGGGGCGTGGGGACGCACCGACTTCGCGCGCACGCACACGTTCATCCTGTCTGGCAGCACGGACCTCCCGTGGGGCTTCGGCCTGTCGGGGATCTGGCGCAGCCAGAGCGGGCGGCCGTGGACGCCCTCCGTGGGCGGCAACATCAACGGCGACGGCGTCAGCTTCAACGACCGCCCCTTCATCTTCGCGCCGGAGGACCTGCCGCTCCAGGCGACCGGGGACGGGGCCGCCGAACAGCGCGAGCTGTACGCTTCGCTGCTGGCGGAGCACGACTGCGTGGGCGACTTCGTCGGCCAGATCATCGAGCGGAACGCCTGCACCTTCCCGTGGCAGCACCAGCTCGACCTGCGCGTCACGAAGGGCTTCGGCACCGTCGCGGGCCAGCGCGCCGAGATCCAGGTGGACCTCTTCAACGTGCTGAACGGCGTCGGCCGGATCTTCTGCGACCAGGACGAGGACGACCTGACCGCGGGCGCGTGCGGCCTGGGCCGCGTGACGGGCGTGTTCGGATCGGATCAGAACATCCTCGAGGCGCGGGCCTACGACGCGGGCAGCAACGAGGTCCTCTACGAGGTGGGCGACAGCTTCTACACCGAGGACGTGCTGGGCTCGAACCTGATCCTCCAGTTCCAGGCGCAGATCGGGATCAAGTACTTCTTCTAGGCCTCGCACGGCCGCCCGGCTATGCCGGGTCCAGGTGACGCGGAGCGGGGTCCGTCGCGGTCGCGGCGGACCCCGCTCGCCGACCCCGCCCGAACCCCGCACGACGCGCGGAAGCTCCGGGAAGCGACATCAGCCGTGGCCGCGGCCCGGTCGTTACGTCCCCGACACGGCGCGCGCGTTGACGGTCTGCCGCATCCCGGATAGACTCGGTGCCGATCGCAAAATGCCGCGGGCCGGGAGCGCAGGAGGACCGCGCACCGTTACCGCCACCGCCACGACACGAGCACAACACGGGGAATCCATGGGAATCAAGGCCACAGTCACGCTGACCGCGATCGCGATCGCGTCTGCGTCGATGCCGGCTTCCGCCATCGCGCAGGCCAACGCGACGACCGCCACCGTGCGGGGCACGGTCACCGACCAGGCGGGCGCGCCACTCGGCGGAATCCAGGTCGTCGTGCGCAACCAGTCCACGGGCTTCCAGGCCGGAGCGCTGACGGGCGAGACCGGGCGCTACATCGTCGCGTTCCTGGAGTCGGGTGGACCGTACCTCGTCTCCGCGACGTCGGTCGGCTACCGGCCGCTCGAGCGGACGTTCCCGCGCCTGCAGATCGGCGAGGTGCTCGCCGTCGACTTCACAATGGTAGAGCAGGCGGTGCAGCTCGAAGGCCTCGAGGTGAACGTGGAGGGGGACCTGATCGAGGTGCGCCAGTCGGGAGTGATCGACCGGGTGAGCCAGAACGAGATCGAGAACCTGCCCACGAACGGCCGCAATTTCGCCGATTTCGTGGCGCTTTCGTCCAACTCGGCGCCCGACGTCGGCGACGGCTCCGGAGGCAACCTGTCGCTGAACGGCGGAAGGCGCGGCGACACGAACATCCAGATCGACGGCGTCGAGAACAACGGCACGTTCTTCGGCGGCGAGGCGCGCGGGTCGGACCGGATCGCCTTCGCGTTTTCGCAGGAGACCGTGAAGGAGTTCCAGGTCATCACCAACGGCTACGACGTGGAGCACGGCAACTTCACCGGTGGGCTGGTGAACGCCGTGACGAAGTCGGGCACCAACGACTGGGACGGCGCGGCGTTCTACTATCGCCGCGGAGACAGCTTCACGGGCAAGGACTTCCTGGGCCGCGAGCCGCAGGAGTTCGCCTCCAACCAGTACGGCGGCTACATCTCGGGCCCCATCCAGCGCGACCGCGCCCATTTCCTCCTCTCCGTGGACGTGCAGGACCGCTCCAACCCGATCTTCCCGCTGTTCGCGCCGGACGTCGCGACCGGGTTCGAAGCGGGCATCCACCCGGATTCGCTTGCGCGCCTGATCTCGATCCTGGAGAACGTCTACGGCGTCCAGAACGCCGCATCGGAGTTCGAGCGGGTCAGCCAGACCAACGACCAGATCGCCCTGTTCGGCAGGGTGGACTGGCGGCTGAACGACGACCACACGCTGACGGTCCGCAACAACTTCACCGACCTCAAGGACGAGAACGACCGCATCAGCGAGAACGAAGCCGTGAGCAACGGCGGGATCTTCGAGGACCGCGGGAACTCGCTGGCGCTCAACCTGAAGTCCATCCTGTCGCCGACCGTCTTCAACGACCTCCGGTTCCAGTGGGCGACCGAGTCGCGGCCGCGCGCCGCGTACAGCGCCATTCCGCAGGCGGACATCAACCTGAACAGCGAATTTTCCGGAGACGTGTGCGGGGGAGGGACGTGCACGCGCTTCTCGAATCCCGAGGTGTTCAACGACCCCGTGCTGCCCAACTCGCTGGACGAGACGACCTATCAGCTCGTGAACAACCTGATCGTCCAGCGCGGCAATCACACGCTGAAGTTCGGCACGAACAACATGCTGTTCGACATCGACAACTTCTTCTTCTTCAATCAGTTCGGGGACTTCGACTTCGACGGTCTGGACAACTTCGAGCAGGGCATCCCGTTCCGGTACGAGATCGCGGGCCCCGGCCTGGACGGCAGCCCTCCGCGGGCGATCTACAACGTGCTGGAGCTGGCGTTCTACGCGCAGGACGACTGGCAGGTGAACGACCGCCTGACGCTGAACCTGGGCCTGCGCTACGACCTGCGCCTCTTCCCTGACAAGGCGCCGACGGTGCAGGGGGTGCTCGACGACTTCGGGCTCGACACGGGCGAGTTTCCCGTGGACGGCGACAACGTCGCCCCGCGGGTCGGGTTCGCCTACGACGTGAACGGCGACGGCGCTTCCGTGTTCCGGGGCGGCGCGGGACTGTTCTACGGCCGCGTGCCCTCGGTCTTCTGGTCCAACGCGCTCCTCAATACCGGCGAGAGCCAGACGTTCACGCGCTGCACGAGCGGCTTCGACGATCCCCAGACCCACCAGATGGTGATCGAGATCCTGCGCGGGGAGCGCGCGCCCTTCGCATCCTGCAACGACATACCGGGCGGCAGCGGGTTCTCGTTCACGCCGAACGTCAACGCGATCGGTCCGGACGTCGAGGTCCCTTACGCGCTCAAGGCCAACATCGGCTACGACCGGCTCGTCGCGGAAGACTGGCGCGTCGGCGTGGACCTGCAGTACTCGGGCACGAACGACAACTTCTACAACATCGACCGGAACCTCGGCGACGAGCGCTTCCGCACGGACGATGGGCTGCGGCCCGTGTTCCAGACGATCGATCTGGTGGGCATGGAGCTGGACGGCGGCAGCCAGCGCATCAGCAGCGCCTACAACGACGTGCTCGAGCTGGTCAACGATGCCGAGTCGCGCACGTACCAGGCGACGTTCGAGGTGGGCAAGGCGTTCGGCGACGGGTACTCCGTGCGCGGCGCCTACACGTACAGCAACAGCCGGGACAACAGCTCCTCGTCCTGCTGCATCTCGTCGACCGCGATCGGCGAGACGCCCACCGCCTCCAGCCCCAACTTCCTGGGCGACCCCGGCGACGACGAGGTGGGGAGCTGGGGACCGGCCGACTTCGAGCGTCCGCACCAGGTGGTCCTGAGCAGCGTGGCGGAGCTGCCCTGGGGCGGCATCATCGTGAGCGGCATCTACCGCGGCCAGTCGGGGCTGTCGTACACGCCCACGGTGGACGGCGACGTCAACGGGGACGGCCGGGACACCAATGACCGCGCCTACATCGGCGAG
>Ga0299907_10001087_pt1 | contig 14946 bp, 10 predicted proteins | sample RVTome_16_FD_198680 | JGI IMG/M metagenome (GOLD analysis project Ga0299907, IMG submission 198680) | Soil microbial communities from uranium-contaminated site in the Upper Colorado River Basin, Wyoming, United States - RVT152D67 (version 2) ... | reverse complement strand
CAGCCTGCTGCGCGATCACCCAGTCGTCCGCTTTGGTAGCCATGTGGAAAGCGACGGCGAGGCCTTCTTCGACGTCGTCCGCCAGCGCGGCCTGGAAGGCATGGTGGCCAAGCTGCGCGCCAGCCCATACGAGCCGGGCCGGCGCTCGCGCTACTGGCTCAAGATCAAGGTCCGCCGCGAGCAGGAAGTCCTGGTCGTGGGCTATGAGCCCGGGCAGGGCAGCCACAAGGAGCTCGGATCGCTGCTCGTGGCGATCAACGAGGAGGGCCGGCTGCGCTTCGTGGGCGAGGTGGGCAGCGGCCTCGACGAGAAGACACGCCGCTTCTTTCGCCAGGAGTTGGATGAGCACCGGGTCGAGGAGCCGCCGGTGGCCAACCCGCCCAAGCTCAAGAATGTCCACTGGTCGGCGCCGCGCCACGTCATCCGCGTGGAGTACAGCGACTGGACGAGCGAGCGCTACCTGCGCCAGCCGTCCTACAAGGGCCTCGAGGTCGGCCGCAACCCGGGCGAGGTGACCCTCGAGGAGGAGGAGTCGGCCGTGCGGACGGTCGCCGCGGCCGAGAAGTCGGCTGCCCGCCGGTCCGCGGCGAAGTCGGATCGCGCGGCGACGTTGGCTCGTGCGCCGAAGTCGACTGCGCCGGGGAAGTCGGCTGCTGTCACCTTCACCCAGGAACCCGGCGAGCGCTCCGACCCGCCGCAGGCGGCCACCGCTGACGAACTCGCCGCGCTCGAGGCGATCGGCAAGGCCGGTCGCTGGCAGGTCGGCGGGCACGAGGTCAACCTGACCAACCTCGACAAGGTGCTCTTCCCCGAGCCCGGCTACACCAAGCGCGACCTGATCCGCTACTACGTCACCATCGCGCCGGTGATGCTGCCCTACCTGCGCGGCCGGGCGCTCAACCTGTCGCGCTGGCCCGACGGCATCAGCGGCCACAGCTTCTGGCAGAAGGAGACACCGAAGTACGCGCCCGAGTGGATCGCGCGCTGGGAGTACCCGGAGGCCAAGTCGAGCGAGAGCCACGTCTACATCGTGGCCGACAGGGTGGCCACGATGGCCTGGCTGGCCAACCACGCCACCATCGACATGCACCCGTGGACGTCGCGCACCGCCGCCTACCGACGGCCGACCTACGCCCTGGTCGACATCGACCCCGGCCCGGAGACGACCTTCGACCAGTTGATCGCGCTGGCGCGGCTGTATCGCGCCGCGCTCGAGCACCTCGGCGTGGCCGGGTTTCCCAAGGTCACCGGCAAGCGCGGCATCCAAGTCTGGATCCCGGTCAAGCCGATCTACACCTTCGACCAGACTCGCGATTGGGTGGAGGGCATCTCGCGGGCGGTCGGGGCCACCTTGCCCGACCTGGTCAGCTGGCAGTGGGAGAAGGCGTCGCGCCGCGGCCTTGCCCGGCTCGATTACACCCAGAACGCGATCAACAAGACGCTTGTCGCCCCCTACGCCGTCAGGCCGGCCGCGGGAGCGCCGGTCTCGGCACCGATCGAGTGGTCGGAGCTGGACGACCCCGACCTGCGCCCAAACCGGTGGAACATCCGCTCCATCCTCGAACGTGTGGTGCACACGGGCGACCATTTCCGCGGTGTGCTTGAAGTGGAGCAGGAGCTGCCGCCACTCGGCTGAGCGTGCCACTTGGGGCCTGCTCCGGCGGCGGGGAGATTGACATCTGGGTTGTATCCTCCGGCTCTGAGAGGGGGTACCGATAGCCGTGGACGAGCCAGCCCCTGATGGCGAGTCCAAGCGGCGGCAGGACACCCGTGATCCGGCCGCCGGAGGACCGCCTGCACTAGACCAGATCCTGGCCCAGCAGGCCGCGATCGCCGAGTTGAGCCAGCGCGCGCTCGGCGAGCGGCGACTCGATCTGCTCCTCGAGCAGGTCTGCGCCGTCGTCGCCCGCGTGCTCGAGACAGAGCTGGTCGACGTCCTCGAGCTCGACCCTGCCACGCGCACGCTGCGCATCGTGGCCGGTGTCGGCTGGCAGCCCGGCGTGGTCGGCGAGCTGACCGTGGCGGCCAACTCGGGCTCGATGGCGGGCCTGACCCTGGCCAGCAGCGGCCCGATCATCGTCGACGACCTGCGCACCGAGCGCCGCTTCACGGTGCTGCCGGTGCTGTTCGAGCACGGTGTCCAGGCCGGAATGAGTGTCCGGATCGGCGATCCTGCTCGGCCCTACGGCGTGCTGGCCGCCTTTACCCGCCGGCCGGGGCGGTTCACGCGCGATGACGCACGCTTCCTCGAGGCAGTCGCCGGCGTGCTGGCCAGCGCCATCGCCCGCCAGCAGGCGGAGGACAGCCTGCGCCACGGGCGCGATCAGATGGCGGCCATCCTGACCACCGTCGGCGAGGGCATCACCGTCCAGGGCCCCGACGGCACGCTGCTGTACGCCAACGACGCCGCTGCCCGCTTGTGCGGCTATGAGACCGGCGGGGCCCTCGTCGCGGCGCCTCTGGCCGAGGTCATCGGCCGCTTCGAGATGCTCGATGCGGATGGGTTGCCGCTGCATCTCGAGCGCCTCCCCGGCCGGGTCGCGCTGCACACCGGCCAGCGCACGGAACCGACGCTGGTCCGCTTCCGCCTGCTCGAGGCAGGCGAAGACCATTGGTCGCTCGTCCAGGCTTCGCCGATCGCCGACAGCGAAGGCCGCGTCGTCCAGGTCGTAAACGTGTTCCGCGAGGTCACCACCGAGAAGCAGGCCGAGCACCTCCGCTCCGTCGTCGCCGACGCGCTGCAGGCGCTGGCCGGCACGCTCGACCCGGCCGAGAGCGCCGGCCGGCTGGTCGACGTATGCGTCCAGCACCTGGCCGACTTCGCCGTCGTCGACCTGCTCGAATCCGACGGCTCTTTGGGGGCGGCGGCAGTCGGCCATCGCGATCCGGCCCGGCTCGAGCTTGCCCGCCGAATGCGCGTGCTGCGGCCGTTGTCGCTCGACAGCCCGACCGGCCCGGCTCGCGTCCTGCGCGAGGGTACGTCCGAGATGGCCGACATCGACGACGACATGCTGATTGCCGGGGCACACAACGACGACGAGCGGCAGCTGATGCTCGAGCTGGGCCTGTGCTCGTACATCGGCGTTCCGCTGCTGGCACGCAACCGCATCGTCGGCGCGTTGACGCTCTTGATGGCCGACTCCGGTCGCCGCTTCACGCGTGCCGACCTCGAGCTGGCCGAGGAGCTGGGCGCGCGGGCCGGCGCGAACATCGAGAACGCGCGCCTGTTCGCCGCCGCCAACGAGCGGCGTGCTGAGCTCGACGCCGTCCTGGCGGCGATGGCAGAGGCGGTGCTCGTGTTCGACCCGCGCGGACGGCTGCGTCTGCACAACCGGGCGGCGATGGCGCAGTTCGACAACGACGTGCCGATGTCGATGACCGATCTGCGCGAGCGGCTCGGACCGCGCGAGGAGCCGGCGGCCGACGAAGCGGCCAGCGTCGCCGCGCGCGAGAGCGCCGACAACGGCCACGCCATCGACGGTGAGTACCAGCTGCATGAATCGGAACGCTGGCTCGAGGTGCGCCAGTACACCGTCCAGCGCCGCGAGGGAGGCGCTGCCAGGGCGGGCCCGGCGCCGGTCGTGGTGGTGATCCGCGACGTGACCGAGGCGCGCCTTGCGCAGGTCGTCCGTGAGTCCTTCCTGGGCATGATGTCGCACGAGCTGCGTACTCCGATCACGACCATCTACGGCGGCAGCCAGCTGCTCGAGCACGGCCTCGATCCCGATCGACAGGCGGAGGTCATCCGCGACATCCGCGCCGAGTCGGAGCGGCTGGTCAAGCTTGTCGAGGACCTGCTCGTAATGACCCGCGTCGAGCGCGGCGGCATCGAATTGGCCGACGAGCCGCTGCTGCTCCAGCGCCTGCTGCCGGCAGTGGTCGCGTCGGCCGCCGCCGGCTGGCCATCGCTGCGCGTCGAGCTGGACCTCGCGCCGCAGTTGCCCGCCGTGCGCGGTGACAACACCTACCTCGAGCAGGTCGTGCGCAACCTGATCACCAATGCCGTGCGCTACGGCGACGGTATCGAACGCGGCATCGCCATCAGGGTCGAGCCGGCCGATGCCGAGGTCGTCGTACGGGTGCTCGACAGCGGACCCGGGCTGCGCGGTACGCGGCCCGAGCGCCTTTTCGACCTGTTCTACCGCGCGCCGGCGGCACGCGCGGTGTCGGGCGGCGCGGGCATCGGCCTGTTCGTTTCGCGCGCGCTCATCGATGCCATGGGCGGCCGGATCTGGGCGCTCGAACGCGAGGAAGGTGGAGCAGAGTTCGGCTTCGCGTTGACCGTGATCGAGGCGGAGTAACTAGCGTTCAGGCGCTCGTGATCTCCAGCGCCGCCTGCTTGATGTCCATCATCCTGCGGCCCATCTCCTCGAGCTCGTCGCGCGAGAAGACCTCGCGCGTGGTGCGGAACATCTCGCCCTCTTCTTCTTCGATGTGGTGCTCGAGGTTCTCCTTGGCGACCTTGAACTTGGCCGTCCACTCCTCGTCGGTGACGGGCGTCTGCTCGAGCTCGGCCAGGATCATGTCGACGACGTGGTGCTCCTCGAAGCCCTCGAAGGCGATGTCGCGCGTCTCGGACTTCTTCTTGAGCTCCGGGTAGAGCACCTCCTCTTCCATCCGCTCATGGATGTCGAGGTCGTGCTTGAGCTTGCGGAAGAGCTCGGTTCGCGTCTTCTCGGCGCGCTCGGTCGTCTGCTCCCCTTCGGCGAGCATCTGCTTGACGCGGTCGTGGTCTTCCTTGAGCAGGGTCAGCGCGTTCACGGGCGGCTCCTTCACGAGTGACGTAGCGGTCGTTCTGCGATGACGCTACGCGGCCTCGTGCTGCGGCCACAGAGGCCTCTGCCGGCGGGCCCTTACGCGACGGTTGCAATGGGCCGACCACGCCGATGGGTCGGGGATGCGACGCGGCCGGGCGGAGCATGCAACGGCAGAAGGAGGCCACGGTGCCGCAGGATGCCTGGAGCAACAAGCGCGAGCGCCAGTACGAGCACATCAGGGACTCGTACAAGGAGCGCGGCCGTTCGGAAGACAAGGCCGAGGAGCTGGCCGCCCGAACGGTCAACAAGGAGCGCCGCGAGAAGGGCGAGACCAAGAAGTCGGACTGAGTGGCGCGCGCCGGCGGAGTTGCTTCCTCTTGCCGCCCGACTTTCCCTGCCTAACTCCACTCGGCGCGGGCGTTAAGCAGGTCGGCGAGGCAGCGGCCGAGTCGCCCAACCTGCCCGCCGGCCCGCCGGCCCGCCTTCCTGCCTAACTCCAGTCGGCGCGGCGCTAAGCATGTCGGCGAGGCTCGCGACGGCAAGCCCGCGCTTGGCTGACTGCCACAATCCGCGCTATCTGTGCGTGGCGCTGAAGTTGGACCTGTCTTTGCCGTGACGGGCCCGGCTAACGCCGCCCGGACCGTAGATGGACACGTTGCTGGGCGCCGCCAGCCGCGCCCGGGGCGCACCGCCCGATTGGCAGGCGTACCTCAACCGCCTAACCATCCATCAGGTTCCGCTCGTCGTGCTGGGAGGCATACCCGCCTCGGCCGCGTCGTTAGTTGCAGTCGACGACGCCCCACTGTTTGGCCGCTCGTGGCCAGCGCTCGAAGGTGCGTCGCCGAGTCTCCGCAGCCGGTCACCAGCGTCGCGACGAAGGCGAGGGATGCGGTGACCAAGAGGCTGCGCTGTCGCATCCGAGCGATCACTTGCTGGCCCATCTTCCGTTTACCTCGTCCCACTGTCAGGCGCGCCATCGACCGCGCCCGAGACGGTCGGCCGCTGTTCGAGCCCCGATCGCTCCACGCGGGGCCTAATAGGACGTCCGCCTCCCACGGCCGGCCCCGATAACCCACACCTTGGCGGGACCGCCGACCACTCACGCGCACCAACGTTCCGGCGAAGTAAGCGCGCATTAAGCGCTCGAAGTCACACTCGCGTCGTGGACGACCAGCGGCTCGGAGCGGCCTTTCGGGCAGTCCGGGTCAAACGCGGCTGCACGCAGGCGGAATTGGCCAGCCGGTCCGGCGTTTCGGCCAGCCTCATCTCCTCCCTCGAGCGCGGACACGTCGACACTCTCTCCGTCCGCGCGCTGCGCCGGATCGCCGCCCGACTCGAGATCTGGCTGTTGCTTACGCCGCGGATGCGTGCCGGTGACCTGGATCGACTGCTCAACGCCGGGCATGCCGCGCTGCATGAGGAGCTCGCACGGTACCTCGCCGGTCTGCCGGGCTGGGTCCACGCACCCGAAGTTTCTTTCGCTGTATTCGCGGAGCGCGGAGTCATCGACATCCTCGCCTTCCACGAATCGACTGGCTCGCTACTCATGATCGAGCTCAAGACCGCGCTCGTCTCGCTGGAGGACCTGCTGGGCACCATGGACGTCCGCATGCGCCTGGCCCGCCGCGTCGCCCGAGAGCGGGGCTGGAATGCACAGACGGTCAGCGGCTGGGTCGTGATCGCCGACACCCGTACCAACCGCCGGCGGGTTGCCGCCCACCGATCCATGCTTCGGTCTGCGTTCTCCGCCGACGGCCGGCGGATGCGCGCGTGGCTGCGCCGGCCGGTCGGCGAGGTGCGGGCGCTCTCGTTCTGGACTATCTCCAGCGGCGGTGGCGCTAGCCAGGTACCGGCTCTACGCCGGCGGGTCCGCCACGCTCCCGGTCCACGCCAGAAAGCCGCTTAATCCCCCGGCAAGACGTCGTTAGGCCAGATCGTGCCCCTTCGAGACGGCTAGCAGCACCCTGATCGGAGATAGGCCGCGTTACGGCCCTCGGCGGCCGCATTTACTGCCCCGGCCGCCTGAACGCGTGCGCCAGCGGCCGCCGCAACACCGCGGATCGGCCGCGTCACGACGCTTTGCTAGACTGACTGCACGCTGGCGAGTGGCCAAACGGTAAGGCACCTGACTCTGGATCAGGGGATTCAAGGTTCGAATCCTTGCTCGCCAGCCACTCCTCCCCCACCCACTGTCTGGTGTACTTGCGCCCGTGACCACGCCACCCGCCGCGACTTCGGCCCCGCGGATCGACCGCTCCGACTTCATCCGCGACATCGTTGCCGCCGACCTGCGCGCTGGTAGGCACCAGACGGTCGTCACGCGCTTCCCGCCCGAGCCCAACGGCTACCTGCACATCGGCCACGCCAAGAGCATTTGCCTCAACTTCGGCATTGCCGCCGAGTTCGGCGGACGCTGCCACCTGCGCTTCGACGACACCAACCCGGTCAAGGAGGAGCAGGAGTACATCGACGCCATCGAGGCCGACGTGCGCTGGCTGGGCTTCGACTGGGGCGAGCACCTCTACCACGCGTCCGACTACTTCGAGCAGCTCTACGAGTGGGCCGTCCACCTCGTCCGCGACGGCAGGGCCTACGTCGACGACCTGTCGGCCGACGAGATCCGCGAACATCGCGGCACGCTTACCGAGCCCGGCCGCGACAGCCCCTGGCGCGCCCGCCCGGCAGAAGAGAGCCTCGCCCTCTTCGAGCGCATGCGCGCCGGCGAGTTCGCCAACGGCGCGCGCGTCCTGCGCGCCAAGATCGACATGGCCAGCCCGAACATCAACCTGCGCGACCCGGTGCTCTATCGGATCGTCCACGCCGACCACCCGCGCACCGGCGACGCGTGGTGCATCTACCCGACCTACGACTACGCCCATGGCCAGTCCGATGCGATCGAGGGGGTCACCCACTCGCTGTGCACGCTCGAGTTCGAGGGCCACCGGCCGCTCTACGACTGGCTGATCGCCAACCTGCCCGTGCCCGCCCGGCCGCGCCAGATCGAGTTCGCCCGGCTCAACCTGACCCACACCGTGCTGTCCAAGCGCATCCTGCTCCGCCTCATCAAGGAGGGCCATGTCCGCGGCTGGGACGACCCGCGCATGCCGACCATCAGCGGGCTGCGCCGGCGCGGCTTCCCGGCCGAGGGCATCCGCGACTTCGCACAGATGATCGGTGTGGCCAAGGCCGACAGCGTCGTGGAGTTCGGCCAGCTCGAGTTCGCCGTGCGCGGCGTGCTGAATCGGACGGCCCCGCGGCGCTTCGCGGTCCTCGACCCGCTCAAGGTGGTCATCGACAACTACCCGGCCGGCGCGATCGAGCATTTCGAGGTGCCCAACAACCCCGAGGACCCGTCGGCCGGCACGCGGTCGGTTGCCTTCTCGCGCGAGCTGTGGATCGAGCGCGCCGACTTCGCCGAGGATCCGCCGCCCAAGTTCTTCCGGCTGGCGCCCGGCCAGGAGGTGCGCCTGCGTAGTGCCTACTTCGTGACCTGCCGAGAGGTGATCAAGGACGAGGCAGGCCAGGTCGTCGAACTGCGCTGCACGTACGACCCGGCCACGCGCGGCGGCGACGCGCCCGACAGCCGGCGGGTGAAGGCGACGCTGCACTGGCTGTCGGCGGCGCACGCCGTGCCGGCGGAGGTCCGACTTTTCGACCACCTGTTCAGCTCGCCCAACCCGGGCACGACCAGCGACTTCATGGCCGACCTCAACCCGGATTCCGAGCGCGTGGTGGCAGGCGCTTTCATGGAGGCGGGGCTGGCCGACGCCGAGGTGGGGGTGACGTACCAGTTCGAGCGGCTGGGCTACTTCACGCCCGACCCCGACGGCACTCCCGCGCGGCCGGTCTTCAACCGCACGCTGACACTGAAGGACACGTGGGCCAAGGTGCAGGCACAGGGCCGAGCCTGACGCTGGCCCGCGCGGCCGAGCGCGTGCTAGGTTGCCGGCCATGAGCGATACCCAGCCCGCCTACGAGCACATCGGCCCGCGCGAGTTCGAGGAGGCCGGCGGCACCGAAGACTGGCGCGTCATCGGCGACGGCATGTGTGCCTACTTCGCCACCGGCTCGTTCGCCGCCGGCGCCCGCTTCGTGGCCGCCATCGGCGTCCTCGGCGGCCTCGGCGCCGGCCACCCCGACGTCGACCTGCGCCACGACGGCGTGACCATCCGGCTGATCACCTATACCGACGACTGGTTCGGCCCGAGCACGCGCGATGTCGACCTCGCCCGCCAGATCTCGGCCATCGCCCGCGAGCAGGGCCTGGCCGCCGATCCGTCGGCCGTGCAGAGCGTGCTGATCATTCCGGGCGCACCGAATCCGGCCGACGTGATGCCGTTCTGGCGCGCCATCCTCGGCTACGAGCCGCGCCGCGACAGCCCGGCCGAGGACCTGGTCGACCCGCGCAACCGCGGGCCTGCCTTCTGGTTCGAGACCATGGGCGAGCCGCGCCCCGACGGCGGCGGCGCGATCCACATCGCCGTCTGGGTGCCCAAGGAGCAGGCCGAGGCGCGCGTCGCCGCGGCCCTCGCCGCCGGCGGCCGGATGGTGCGCGACCAATACGCGCCGGCGTGGTGGACGCTCGCCGACGCGGCCGGCAACGAGGCCGACATCTCGACCATCGCCAGCCGCGACTGAGCCACTGACTCTCCGCACGTGCCCTGGCCACTCTCTGGCCGCCGCACGTAGAATTGACCCGCGCTGGCGAGTGGCCTAACGGTAAGGCACCTGACTCTGGATCAGGGGATTGAAGGTTCGAATCCTTCCTCGCCAGCCATTGCATTGCCCTGCGGCGGGAGCCCGCGTAGACTGACCACGGCGTTTCCCACGCCCAACCTCGTCCCGGCGCTCACGCCGCCGGCATCGTGAGGCAAAGGGGGCACAGTTCCCGGGACGTGACGGCACCCCTTCGCGGTGGCGCCCGACGGAGCGTGAGTCCTTCGTCCGCCGCCCGACGAAGGAGCGTGCTATGACCACCCAGAAGCTCTTCAAGCGCCGCGTCCGCCAGCGCATGTCGAAGACCGGCGAGCGCTACACCGCAGCGCGTGCGAACGTGGCGCGCGTTCGCGACCGCCTCACCCCGCAGCCTGACCGGCTCGACGGCGCGACCGAGCTCGCCTCCGAGCAGAAGGTCAGCGAGGCCACCGGCCGGGACTGGCGAGCCTGGCTTGTCCTGCTCGACCGGTGGGGAGCGCGGGAGCGCAAGCGCGGCGAAACGGTCGCCTTCCTGATGGCCGAGCACTCGGTGCCCGGCTGGTGGGCGCAGACGATCGCGACCGGCTACGAGCGGACTCGCGGCCTGCGCCTGAAGCACCAGCAGGCGGACGGCTTCACGATCTATGCGTCGAAGACAGTCGGTGTCTCCGTCGGTGACCTGTTCGCCGCCTTCTCCGACGAGGGGCTGCGCGCCCAGTGGCTCACCGACGGCTCGATGTCGCCACGGGTCATGCAGCCTGAGAAGGCCGCCCGTTTCGAGTGGCAGGACGGCCGGACACGGGTCAACGTCACGTTCGAAGCCAAGGGGCCGGCCAAGTCGACCGCCTTCGTGGCCCACGAACGCCTGGCCGACCCGGCTGAGGCCGAGGCCGCGAAGGCCGCCTGGAAGGAGAGGCTCGCTGCGCTGAAGACGCTGCTGGCGACCAGGGCGTCGCCTGGCTGACCGCCAGTGCGGGGTCAAGCGCCCTTTACCAGCTCCACCACTGGCGCGAGTCTCTCGAAGGCCTCGATCGTGCCCGGGCTGGGCATGATCTCGACCTGCGTGTAACCGGCGTCGGCGAACGTCCGCAGTGAGTCGGCAATCTCGGCCGGCGAGCCGGACACGACATGCTGTCGCTGGCCGGCCGGCACGAGCGGATTGACGACCACGCCGATCGAGCGGCCGATGGTGGCCGGGTCGCGGCCCTCCTCCGCACAGATTGCCTCCAGCGAGGTGATGCGCGGCGCGACCTCGTCGACGTCGGCGCGTGCCTCGACGTAGCCGCTCCAGATGTCGGCGTGATGCACGGCGTGGCGCTGGCCCTTGGGCCCGTTGCCACCGATGAGCAGCGGAATGGCGCCCGCTCGCGGGCCGCGTGGCGCAGCCAGCAGGTCGCGCGCGGCGTGGAAGGTACCCTCGAAGTCGGCGCGTCCTTCACGCAGCAGCGGGATGATGACCTGCAGCGCCTCCTCGAAGCGGGCAAAGATCCTGTCTTCCGGCAGGCCGAAGGCGCGCGCCTGGCCGGGCCACTCGTGGCCGGCGCCGAGGCCGAAGACGAAGCGGCCGCCGCTGATCTCGTCGAGCGTCTCGGCGGCCTTGGCGATGATGCCCGGGTTGCGATGGAGCGCCGACATGACCCACGTGCCGACCTTCGCCCTCGATGTGACCGCCGCGACGGCGCCGGCCATCGAGATGCCCTCCCAGTAGCCCTGCGGCGGCCCGTCGTCGGCGCGCCAGAGCAGCTCATCGGGCGTCCAGATGGTGTCGAAGCCGGCCGCTTCGGCCATGCCGGCCATGCGCCTGATGTCAGGCCAGCCCGCCGTCGAGCGTTTGCGGCCCGAACTGGCCGACGGGCATGACGATTCCGAGCTCGAACGTGGTCACGGAGCACTCCTACGACGATCAGGGCGGCGAGTCTATGGCACGCGGCGACGCGCCGTCCGGGTCCCGTCGGCGGCGGACCCGTCAGCCCGCGGACTCAGCCTCGGTAGTGGCGACCGCCTCCTCCAGCCGGTAGCCCATTCCCCGAATTGTTGTGATCCACGACCCACCCAGCTTCTGGCGCAGGTAACGGACATAGACGTCGACGACGTTCGAACCCGGGTCATGGTCGTAGCCCCACACGTGACTGAGGAGCTGCTCGCGGCTCAGGACCTGGCCTGGGTGACGAAAGAACATGTCCGCCATCGCGAACTCCCGCGCGGTCAGCTCGAGCGTGGTGCCGTGGACAGTGAGCCGGCGCGTCCGAAGGTCCAGCGCCGCAGCTCCGACCCGGAGAATCGTCGGCTCGGCAGCGTGCTCTTCGCGTAGGCGAGCACGAACCCGGGCGAGCAGCTCCTCGAACCGGAAGGGCTTGCGGATGTAGTCGTCGGCACCGCCCTCGAGGCCGGCAACTGTGTCCTCGACGCCACCGCGCGCGGTGAGGATGATCACCGGCAACCGCCGGCCGCGCTGGCGGAGGTCGCGCAGCACCGCGAATCCATCCCGGCCGGGCAGGCCGATGTCCAAGATCAGGAGATCGAAGTCGTCGGAATCGGCCAGTTCCAGGGCCAGGCGACCGTCGGCGATGACGGTCGCCGTGAAGCCGTTCGCCCGCAGCCCCTTCTCGAGGAAGGAGGCGATCCGGGGTTCGTCCTCGGCGATCAGGATCCTGGCCACGTTGACCCTTCCGGATAGTTGACGGGCACTACCAGCGTGAAGGTCGATCCGAGGCCCGGCACGCTCTCCAGATTCACCCGACCGGCGTGGGCCTCGGCGATCGCCCTGACGATCGAGAGCCCAAGGCCTCCGCCCTCCGATCGCCGCTGGCCGGACCCGCCGCGATAGAAACGCTCGAAGATGAGGTCGCGCTCCTGTGGAAGAACGCCTGGGCCCGAGTCCCGGACCCAGAAGTGCACCTCGCCGTCGCGGACAGTCGACCCGAGGGCGATCAGGTCGCCATCCGCGGTGTGCTGGACCGCGTTAGCGGCGAGCTGAAGGACTACCTGCATGAGCCGCTGCTCGTCGATCGTCGCCCGTCCAGCAGCTGATCCTTCGAGCCGCCAGTCCCTTGAGGCCAGCCCGCGTGCGTTTTCATACATGCGTACGGTCAACTCGTCGAGATCCACGACGCGAAGGCGCAGGAAGTCGGGCTGCTCCGTTCGAGCCAGCGTCAGCAGGTCATCGACCAGTCGGCTCATCCGCTGCAGCTCGTCGGCGACAAGCTCCATCGTCCGGCGCCGGTCATCTGGGTCGTCACCCATCAGTTCGAGGTGGCCACCGATGACGGTTATCGGCGTCCGTAGCTCGTGGCCAGCATCGTCGATGAACCGCCGCTGCGTGGCGAACGCTGCATCGAGGCGCTCGAGCATGTCGTTGAAGGTCGATGAGAGCTCCGCGACCTCGTCATAGCCGCGGATCGGGATGCGCTGGCTCAGATCGGTCTCCGAGATGGAGCGTGCAGTGCGCGTCACCAGCCGCATCGGCGCGAGGATCCGCTCGGCCAAGCGGATGGCGAGCAGCGAACCGACAACGAGCATGACAAGCCCGACGATCGCGGTCGCGACGAGCGCCGCGTCGGTATCTGCCTGCAACAGGTCTCGAAAGGTTGCGGCGACAAACACGCCGCCGGGCCGGCCGTCCACGAGGAGCGGCACCGCGAGATACTCGATCGGGCCGGCCGGCGTGTTGGCCCGGCCCCGGACAGGTTCCTCGATGGCCGCCCACAGGGCGACCAGGGCGGGGTCCTCGTGGAGCGGGTAGATCACGTGGACCTCATCGAGAGGCGGGGGCTCATCGCGCGGGCTGTACAGGTGGAGCCGCCCGTCCACGAACGTCAGCACGGACTCGTGACGCGCCGGGATGTTCCTTTCTAGGAACACCTCGAAGATCCGGTCGACCCGAACCCCGAACGGCTCGCCCGTTTCCGGGTCATTGCCAACGGCGAGTCGACGGACTTCGTCGACCTCCTGAACGAGTTCCGCATCAATCCTTGTCTCGAGCCGCTGGACGAGAACATGGCGGACGAGGATGACCGAGGCCGCGGTAGCGAGCGCCAGGACGACGATGAACCACCACACCAGGCGCAGCCGGATCCCGCCGAGGAATCTCAGGACACGCCATCGGATTCGATGGGCAATGCCACGCCCAGACGACGTCCGCCCCACTGCAGGTCCGGGCGGAGCGACGGGACTCACGAACCAGGTCGTGTCCGCGGCAGGATCCGACCCGGGTCCACGCGGGGTGAGGTCAGCGTCCTGGAGCACCAGCACAGGATTGACCTGACTCCTGAAGCCAGCGTGAGTCTTTGATGAGAGCCATCTCATCTTTCAACGTGGCACGGCCAGCCTCTTCTCTGGCACCCGCCGCCGGTAAGCGACGGCCGGCGTTGCGAGTGAGCCTGAGAGCGAGGGCGAGCTGCTCGGGTCGCGCGAGATGAGTGCATTCTCACGCTCGTCCAATCGACGGCTCACGATCGGGACTGAGACTGGGGCGGGTGGTGAAGGCGTCCGGGTTATTACCTGGGGTTGTGCCCCCGCAGCCGATCCTCCTGCGCGACGAGCGGCTGCCGGCGGCTGACGTGATTTTGGGCCCTGAGATCGTCCCAATCATTGACCTCGTCGTGACCGAAGCTGGCGGAGTCCTCGAGTCGCTCGTGCGCCGGCAGGTCCTCCACAAGCCTGGTCGGCGGCTCGTAGCGCGGTTCGCCGCGCGGGTCGCTTGGGATGCACGGGTATCCGACGAGTCGATCGTGGCCATGACGGACGTCGGCGGACCGCCCGCCGGCTGCCTCGTCGTCGGCGATGGCGAGCGGACCGTGGGCGTGTGGCGCTGGCCATTCGATCCGTACCTGCCGGGACTTCGTTCGGCCGTCGATCCTGATCGCGTCCGCGAGGTGATCGCCGATCTGGGCGGTCGGCCCGGTCCTGTCTGGCTGACTCCCCTGGCTTATCGACCCGGCCGGCGTGCCGTAATCCGGGCCATGGCGGGCAGCCAATCCCTCTTCCTCAAGGTATTGCCGATCGACGAGGCCGAAGCGCTCCACCGGCGGCACGTTGCGGTTGCCGGTCGACTACCCACGCCGGTGAGCCTGGGGTGGTCACCGACGCTCGGTATCGTCGCGCTCGAGGCGCTGCCAGGCCGAACGCTGCGTGAAACCCTGACCAGCCGCCAGCCCTGCCCGACGCCGGCATCCGTGATGGGCCTGCTCGACGAGGTTGCCGAGGTCGAGGGTTCCGGCGTTGGCGGCGTGCCTCGACCGTCGGCCATACGGCGAGCCGCCGGCCACGTGCGGGCCCTCGAGGCGATCCTGCCTGCCCAACGCGACCGACTACACCGGCTGCTCGATCGGCTCGGCGAACCGAGCGTCGTGCGATCAGGGCTGATCCACGGCGACTTTCACGATGCCCAGCTGCTGGTCCGTGGAGGTACGATCTCCGGCCTTCTGGACATAGATGGGCTGGGGATGGGCGACCGGATCGACGATCCGGCCACTCTGATCGCGCACTTGTCGGC
>Ga0299907_10001086_pt1 | contig 14951 bp, 14 predicted proteins | sample RVTome_16_FD_198680 | JGI IMG/M metagenome (GOLD analysis project Ga0299907, IMG submission 198680) | Soil microbial communities from uranium-contaminated site in the Upper Colorado River Basin, Wyoming, United States - RVT152D67 (version 2) ... | reverse complement strand
TTTCCGTCGCCTCCGGTGACGTCGAGTCGGTGCTCGCCACCGCGGCTGATGCCGACGCCATTCTCAACACCTACCTGCCCTGGACCGCCGACTCGATCGCACGTCTGGAGAGGTGCCGGATTATCGCCAGGTACGGGATTGGTTTCGACAACGTCGACCTGAAAGCCGCCGCCGAGGCGGGCATCGTGGTCACCAACGTCCCCGACTACTCGGTGGAGGAAGTTGCGACACACGCCCTCGCCTTGATTCTCGCCGCGCTACGCAAAGTCACGGTGGCCAATGACTCGGTTCGAGCCGGTACCTGGAGCATCGACAACTTCAGACCGATACGCCGGCTGTCGACCCTCACCGTAGGACTGGTCGGATACGGACGCATCGCACGGCGCATTGCCGCCCCTCTCGAGGCTCTCGGCGCCCGCATCATCGCCCACGACCCCTATCTCCAACCTGGGGCTGATCTTCCCCCACTTCTCGACCTCGACGCCTTGTTGGTCGAGTCCGACATCGTCTCACTTCATCTCCCGCTCACCGAAGAGACACGCGGCGTCATCGGCGTCGCCGCCCTGGAACGGATGAAGCCCGGAGCGATCCTGGTGAACACCTCCCGTGGCCCGCTGGTCGATCTCGACGCGCTCACCGCCTCCTTGCGAGAAGGACGTCTTGGCGCCGCCGGGCTGGACGTGTTCGACGTGGAGCCTCTCGACGCGACCCGGATCATCAATGTGCCCAATCTCATCGTCACCCCTCATATGGCCTACTACTCGGAGGAGGCCCTCGAGGAGTCCCAACGCAAGGCGGCAACTCAGGTGATCAAGGTGCTCACCGGTGAGCAGCCCGACTATCAGGTGAACTGATGGAGCTCACACCCGGAATTGTCGAAGAGGGGGCATTCGATCGGGCCGAGTACACCTCGGAGCTCGAGGCCGCCCCGGCCAATCTCGACCTGGGAACCGAGCTCTGGTTCGAGAACGACCGGATCCGGGTGTGGGAGATCTTGCTCCAGCCCGGGGAACGAGGGGCGTTTCATGCCCACACCACCAACTACTTCTGGACGGTGGTGGAGCCCGGGCGCGGTCTGCAACGGTTCGCCGACGGCACCTTCATCGTGCGGGACTACCGGCTGGGCGAGACCCGGTATCTCGAGCACACCCCGGAAACCGCACTCATCCACGACCTGGAGAACGTGGGCGAGACCACGCTCAGATTCGTCACCGTCGAGTTGCTGGGCTGAGCCTCACGCTCATGACGTGGCCACGGGTCCTCATCGCCGGTGGGTCTATCGGAGGTCTCACCGCCGCGGTTCTCCTCCGCGACCTCGGGTGTGAGGTCGAGGTATTCGAACGGTCCGCGGCAGCCCTGGAGGACAGGGGCGCCGGGATCGTCGTGCTGCCTGTCACCGAGCGCTACTTCACGGACGGAGGGACCGCGGACACCAGGGTCAGCCTGGAGCTGACCTACTGGACCTATGTCGACCACCGGGGCGACGTGATCAGTGCGGACCCGAACCACTTTCGGTTCAGTGGCTGGAGCACGATCTATCGGGCATTGCTCGAGTCTTTCGGTGATGACCGCTATCACCTGGGCCACGAAATGGTCGGCTTCGAGAACCGGCCCGACGGGGTCACCGTGACTTTCGCCAACGAATCCTCGGCCAGCGGAGACCTGCTGGTCTGCGCCGACGGACTGGCTTCCACCGCCCGTTCCATCCTCATGCCCGAGGTCCAACCGGTCTACTCCGGCTATGTGGCCTGGAGAGGGACCACGCCTGAGGCAGGGCTTTCCGAGAAGGCGCAGGGCGACCTGGCCGATGCGATGATCTACCAGGTCCTCGACCCGGGTCACATCCTGGTCTACGCCATTCCCGACCACGAGGGGCGGTCTTCGCCCCATCACCGGGTGATCAACTTCGTCTGGTACCGCAATTACCCCACGGGTGGGCCTTTCGAAGACCTGATGCTTGACCAGGGCGGATCACAGCGGTTGGCCACCATGCCCCCCGGCACCATCCGCCAACACCACCTCACCGAGATGCGGTCGACTGCCGAACGGGTGCTCGCCCCCACCCTTCTGGAGGTGGTGATGGGTTGTGAGGAGCCATTGATCCAGGCGGTGTTCGACCTGGAGAGCCCCCGGATGGCCTTTGGCCGAGTATGCCTGATTGGCGACGCCGCCTTTGGCCTGAGGCCGCACGTGGCGGCAGGCCAGGCCAAGGCGTGCGCCGACGCCTGGGCACTTCGGGACGCCTTGGAGCTCTGCGACGGCAGAGTCGAGGAGGCGCTGGCCGTCTGGGAGCCGACCCAGCTCGCCTTGGGCCGCCAAGCCCTGGAGCGGACCAGGCGGATGGGCGCTGCCTCCCAATTCGAGGGCACCATGGTCCCCGGCGACCCGACTTGGAAGTTCGGGCTCTGGGAGCCGGGCAATTGATCGTTGAAGTGATCGCGGTCGGGACCGAGCTGCTCATCGGCCAGATCACCAATACCAACGCCTCGTTCATAGGTGCACGTCTCGCAGAAGAAGGATTCGACGCTCACTACCAGGTGACGGTCGGCGACAACCTCGGGCGTTTGGCAGATGCGATCGAAGCCGCTCTCGAACGCTCCGACGCCGTCCTCATCACCGGTGGCATCGGGCCGACCCAGGACGATCTGACCCGGGAGGCCATCTGTCAGGTGACCGGGCGGGTGATGACCCGGGACCCGGAGCACGAGGCCTGGATCAAGGAACGTCTCCGCGCCCAGCGACGCTCGGTGCCCGACAACGTGCTGCGGATGGCCGACCTACCCGAGGGAGCAGAGGCCATGCCGAACAGCAACGGAGCTGCCCTGGGAGTCGCACTCCAGCATCGGGGCAAATGGCTGTTGGCGATCCCCGGAGTGCCCGCCGAAATGAGAGCCATGCTCGACAGCGGGGTGTTGCCACGGCTCCACCAAAGCACGGACAGCTCCGCCACCCTCCATAGTCGCCTGCTCCACACCTGGGGGCTCGGCGAGTCGGAGGTGGCGGACCGACTCGACGACCTGTTTGCCACGGTCAACCCATCGGTGGCGTTCCTGATCCGGGACATGGAGGTCCGGGTGCGGATCAGCGCCAAGGCCAAGGATCAGGAAACCGCCCGACTTCTCATCGCGCCGATCGAGGAAGAGGTCAGGGCCAGGTTGCGAGCGGCGGTGTTCGCCGTCGATGGTGAGACAGTCGAAGACCTCATCGTGGATCGGCTGGGCTCACTCGGCTGGGCCATAGGCACCATCGAGCAGGCCACGCTCGGGCAGGTGGGTGCCCGGATCGCCGAGCATGAACGGTCGGTGTTTGCCGGCACGGTCATCGTCGGCCGGGAGGGCGGAGAGGCGACGGCTCCGATTGCCGACGTCGTTCTCGCGGTTGGGCCGATCGGCGGTGAGGTCTCGCCGGGCCGCCGCATCACCCGAGCGGTCGAGATGACCGTGACCACCCCGGACCGGGCCACGACGCGGGTGTTCGACTTCGGAGGCGACGACGAGAGGGTCCGCAGTTTCGCCACCAGCGCCGGCCTCCATTTGATCCGGACCGCAGTCGAGGTCCCCCGATGAGGGCACCTGACCTGACCAACCCTCTCCGAGCGCTGCTGACCCAACAACCCCTGCTGGCGGCAGTCATCTACACCGGGGTGGGCGCGCTCCCCGTGTTTCTGGTCAGCGCCCAAATCCTCCAACTGGAGCGCGAGGTCGGATTCGGGGTGGGCCGTCTCGGTCTGGCCACGGCCGCCTACTTTGGGGCCGCTGCGCTCGCCGCCAATCCGGCAGGACGGGTTGTCGCCAGAGTGGGACCGGGGCGCAGCCTTCGCATTGGCGGTCTGTTGACCCTCGCCTCGTGTGTGATTGCCGGCACCGCCACGACATGGTGGATGCTCCCGTTGGCGACAGCTATCGGCGGCGCGGGCAACGGGTTGATTCAGGTTGCCTCCAACATGGCGATCTTCGACGGGGTCGCCCGCCACCGGCAGGGGCTCGGGTTTGGCGCCAAACAAGCCTCGGTGCCGGCGGCGAGCGTCCTGGCGGGGATCTCGCTGCCTCTCATCGGGCTGATCTTCGGGTGGCGGTGGGTGTTCGCCCTCGCCGGTCTCATCGCCCTGACCCTGGTGTTCTCCGCGCCTGATCTCGACATGGCAAAAGCCGCACAGAGGAACGAGCGCCGGGTGGGCCGACCACCTTTGTCGCTGCTCCTACTCTCCCTCGGCGGGATCAGCGGGGCAATGGCGGGCAATGGCCTCTCGTTGTTCATCGTCCCCTCTGCGGTCGACATCGGCATAACCGAGGCCGCGGCCGGGGCGGTGCTAGCGGTCAGTTCGATCTTGGTAGTGGCGGTGAGGCTTGGCGCCGGGTGGACCGTCGATCACAACGAGAGTCGTGGCCACATCGAGATGGCCTGGCTCGCCGGCGCGGGTGCCATCGGTGCGTTGGTGTTGTTGACTTCCTCAGCGCCTTTGTTGTATCTGGTGGCCATGCCGATCGCGGTACTTGGGGCGTGGGGATGGCCGGGCATCTTCTTCTTCACCGTGGTCCACAGCTACCCCGAGTTCCCGGCGCGTGCCTCGGGTTTGGCCCTCTCCGGGAATCTCACCGGGACTGTCATCGGACCGCTCATAATTGGGTGGTTGGCGGGCAGGTCCGACTATCGAGGAGCGTGGGCTTTCGCCATGGTGATGTCCGCCATCTCTGCGATGGCCTTCGTGGCCAGTTACCTGGCCAAGTCTCGATCCGAAGTCAGCCTTTGACCGAGCTCAACAGGTCCAGTCGCTCCTGGTCGACGGTCAGCGGAAGCGTGACCACTTCGCCTATCTCAGCCGACAGATCGGCAGCCAGGTAGACCTCCATCGTCAGCCTGGCGAGACGAGGGTCGACCATCACCGGTCTGTCGTAGGCCACGGCCTCCAGGAAGTGAGTCGTCTCGCGCTCCATCGGGCCTGCATAGACATGGTCCACATACTCACCCGGCATGGTCGAGAGAGGGAATTGGACTCCGTCCTTGACCGTGTTGAGCACGATGTCCTTGTGGCTGGCGTCCATCATGAGCGCGCCGTCGGTCCCGATGAACTCGATCCAGGTGGCCGAGAAGTTGGGGTACCCCGGCGGCAGGGACCAACCGGCGCTGATGGTGACGGTCACCCCGTCGTCCATGGTCATCACGATGATCTGTGTGTCCGGCACGCCGTCGGCTTGGCGCGCCCCCCAGGCGACCTGGGAGTAGACCTTGACCGGTTTCCGAGGCTCGAGACACCACAACGAGAAATCGATGTCGTGGGTTGCCTCCATCGCCGCCGGTGAGAGCTTCGTCCTCGAACCTATCTTGGCTCCGAGTGACCTGGTGATGTGACGGCTGACCAATACGCTCACCGGGTCGCCAACCGTCCCGTCATTGATGCTCCGCTTGACCAGCGCCTGTTTCGAGTTGAAGCGCTGTGAGTATCCAATGGTGAACTTGAGGTTGCCCGACTCGGCGATCTCGATCAGGTCGTCGGCCTCCTCGAGGGTCATCGCGATCGGTTTCTCGAGCAGGACATGCTTGCCCGCGGCGAGAGCCGCCTTCGCCATCGAGTAGTGAATGGTCTCCGGCGTGGCCGAGATCATGACAGCGTCGATCTCAGGGTTCTCGATCAAGGATTCCCAATCCGAGGCGGCGGTGGCCGCTTCGGTCCGGGCCGCGATCTCCGCCAGCCGATCCGGGTTGATCTCTGCCAGGTGGAGACTCGAGACGAGAGCGCTGTTGGCGGCGGCAATAGCCCGAATCCCCCCACACCACCCGGTGCCGATTATGCCGACGCTGAGCGAGTCCATTCGATTTCCTTTCATTTCTGGACGAGAGCTTCCGGCTCGATGGGGAGCGCCACCGGCTGCCCGATCCTGGCCGAATGATCCATTGCCATCGTCAGCATCAGATTGCGATGACCATCTCGTGCGGTGGCGTGGGGGGTGGAGATCCCGGTGGTGAGGCGATTGAACCAGGTCATTGTCTCCTCCCGCATTGGTCCCCACAACAGACCGTCCGACACGTCTCCGGGTGGGTAGCTGCCCAGGAAGTCGACATAACGCTGCGAGTCGGGCTCGTAGCCCTTGGAGGTATAGCCGGCGGGCTGGGGGATTTGCGTCGCCAGGATCACGTCGCGATGGGTGTCCTCGATGTCGATCACGCCTTTGGTGCCCACTATCCCGATCTCGAGCCCGTAGACCGCGCCCGGCCACACGGTGGGCAGGGCCCAGCTGATGTTCATGCTCCAGATCGCCCCGTCATCCATCGTGAACAGACCGAAAGTGGCGTCCTTGGTTCCCATGTCTCCCAATGTGTGGTCCACCGACCGGGCGTAGACCTCGATCGGTGTCTTTGGCTCCATCAGCCACATGCACATGTCGAGACTGTGGGTTCCGGAGACGACCATAGGGGTGAGGTTCGACCGGTCGGCGGTCTTGCGCAGGGTGGCATCGGGGACCATCCGGTTCATGAACGCCCTGGTGATCACCGTCGTCACTTCGCCTATCTGACCGTCGCGGAGTCTCTGCTTCACGGTCTGGAAACGGCGGCGGAATCTCTGGGTGTAGCCGATCACCGCGTCGACACCTGCCCTCTCGATCGCATCGAGGACCCGGGCCGACTCCACCGGGTTCGTCGCCAGCGGCTTCTCGATGAACAGTGGCCTGCCCAACTCGACCGCGGCCAGGATCGGGTCGACGTGCTCGTTCTCGGCGGTCGCCACGATCACCGCCGTCACCTCGGGTCGGGCCAGGAGCTCATCGATGTCGGTTGTCACCAGTTGGGCGTTGGTGTCCTCGCCGAGCTGTTTCGCCGAGTCGCCGTCGATGTCGCAGAGACCGAGCCACTCGACCGCAGGATGCTCGCGGGCCAGGACCGAGCGGATCCGCCCGACGGTCCCACAACCGATCACGGCCAGGCCGATCCCGTCGGTCTTCATCGCTCGATCCCCAGGAGCCGGGCCGCGTTGCCACCGACGATCAAGTCCATGTCCTCCGGGGAGAGCCCGCTGACTTTGTTGAGGAGCCCGAGCGGATCAGTTTCGCCCATGTCGTATGGGTAGTCGGTGCCCAGGAGTATGTGATCCGACCCGTACTTCTCGATCAGAAACCCCAATTGATCCGGCTCGAAAACCATGGTGTCGAAGAAGAAGCTGGAGAGATACTCGCTGGGAAGCCGCGGCAAACCGTGTCTCACGTCCTCCCGGGCCTGATAGGCGTGATCGAATCGACCGGCGTAGGCGGGCAGAAACCCGCCACCGTGGGAAAGGACGAACTTGAGGCCCGGGTGACGCTCCATCACACCATCGAATATCAGCCTTCCGGCACAAATCGTCTCTTCCAGGGGGTGGCCGATGGTGTTGAGGAAGTAGTGCTCGGTGAACCTCTTTGGCTCGGTGAAGCCGGTGGGATGGATGAAGACGACCATTCCCAGGCTCTCCACCTCCTCCCAGAACGGCTCGAATCTGGGACTGGACAACTCCTCGCCTTCGATGTGGGTGGCCATCTCGATCCCGCGGAAGCCGAGGTCGTCGGCGCAGCGTCTCAATTCCTGAATCGCTGCGGTCGGGTCCTGGAGCGGCACCGCACCGAGACCAAGAAAGCGGTTGGGATGCGCTCTGACCAGGTCGGCCAGGTCGTCGTTGATGATCCGGAACGCCTTCAACCCGAGCTCACCGTCAGCCCAATGAAACAGCTGATACGGGGAGAGACTCAACGTCTGGACGTCGATCCCGGCGAGATCCATGTCGGTCAGTCTCACCTCCACCGACTCCATCTTGGGGCGGATATCGAGCATCTGTTGACGATTGACCTCTCGGGTGAGCTCGTTCCCGAATTGGAATGGGGCCCGACCCAAACGTTCGGACTCCGGCTTCATCAACGCCGCCGCCGGGGCACACTCACGGTGGCAGTGGATGTCGATCACCCGACCGGTACTCGTCAAGTAGGTCTCCTCATATCATGCACTATATAGGATCAGCTTACCTGAGGTACGTGGCGCCATATCCGGCGTTGGGCCCACAAAGAAGCGAGCGTGCCTTTCCGATCTTCTCTGTTCCGCCAGCGCCATATATGGCGCTGCGTACCTCAGGTATGCGGTGTCTGGAGGTCGAAGAGGTCCACGGCGTTGGCACCGGCGATCAGGGCCTGTTGGCCCGGGTCCAAACTCGATGCCTCGAGCAGGGCGAGGGGGTCGGTGAGACCCATGTCGAAGGGATAGTCGGTGCCAAGAAGCACTCGCTCCGCCCCGAACCGGGCCACCAATTGCACGACCAGGGCCGGGTCGAAGACTGTGATGTCGAAGTAGAGATTGGCCAGATACTCCGAAGGGAGACGGTCGATGTGTCGGCGCATCTCGGGGCGGTGGCGGAAGGCATGATCGGTTCGGGCCGGGTAGAAGGCAAGGTATCCGCCACCGTGAACCAGAAGCAGCCGCAGACCCGGGTGACGCTCGAACACCCCACCGAGAATCATCCTCGTCACCGCGACCGTGCTCGACAATGGCATGCCGATCACGTTGACCAGGTAGTAGTCGGTCAACCGCCTCGCCTCGGTGAACCCGGCGGGGTGGAGGATGACGACCAGACCCAGCTCTTCCAGGGCCGCCCACACCGGGTCGAAGGACGGGTCATCCAGATCGAGGCCATTCACATCGGCGCCGATCTCCACCGCGGCAAACCCGAGACCTACCACACGTCGCGCCTCGGTGACCGCCGCTTGGGGATGAGCGAGCGGCAGAGTCCCCACCCCAACGAATCGAGACTGGTTAAAGGCGACCATCTCGGCGATCCGCTCGTTCTGCATCGAGGCCACCCTGGGACTGAGATCGGGGTCAGCCCAATAGAAGTACTGCAACGGGGTCAGCGAGACCAGTTGGATGTCGACGCCCATCGCGTCCATGTCGGCGAGACGTGTCTCCGGGTCACTGAACTTGGCGCGGGCCAGTTGGTAGAACTCGTTGTTGAGCTCCTTGGTCATCGAAGAGGAGAAGAAGCTCCGCGGCTCATCTTCCGGCTTGAGATGGGGGCGGGTCAGCTCGACCGACTCGGGAACCATCAGGTGGCTGTGCACATCAACAGTGGGGCCGATCGGCTTGGCGGCAGTCGTCTCACCCCATGCCGCCACCCAGTCGCCGGGACTGGTGCCACTCATATGACGCGCCTCAAGCCCGCTCGTCGTCTCACCACTTCGGCCACCGACGAGTTGTCGAGGTCGGCCAGACCGGTCTCCTCCCCCTCGGCCAAGGCAGCTCGAGCCACCTCGGCCAGATCCATCGTTGCCCCCAACTCCTTGCCGTGCTCGACGATCAGTCGGGCGTCCTTGAGGCTCTGTCGCAGCCGCGCGTGTGGATGCTCGTGATCACCGGCAACCATCCGCTCGCCCCAGACGTCCATCGCTTTGGAATAAGCGAGCGAGTCCTTCAAGACTTCGAGCGTCGTTCCCAGGTCCATCCCGGCCAGCTCTGCGACCACCAACGCCTCGGCCAGGACCATGCGATGAACGGTCAAGGCATGATTGACGATCAGCTTGATCCTCGAACCCGAACCAACCGCGCCGACGCGATGATGGGATCGGCCGATTGCGTCGAATATCGGCTGTCCCCTCAGATATGCCTCCTTCGGACCGCCCACCATCACCACCAGACCGCCGCGTTCGGCAACTTCGCTGTTCCCGCTCACGGTGGAGTCGCAGTAGGTGATGCCATGGACCGACAACGCGCTCGCTATCACGACCGCCTCCTCGGGCAGTCCGGTGGTGGTGTCGAAGACGTAGAGCGGGGAGACTCCCGAGCTCACCAACCCGCCCTCGCCAAAGCACACATCACGTGCGATGTCGGAGGTGGGAAGTGAGAGCAGTGCCATCGAACAGCCCTGCACCGCCTCGGCGGCCGATCCGGTGGGAACGCCGCCTCGTCCTTGGAACTCGGCCATTCGTTCCCGCTCCGGGTCGTAACCACGTACCTCAAACCCGGAGCCGATCAGGCGGGCGGACATGCGCGAGCCCATCAGACCCAAGCCGATAGCCGCCACGGGTCCGTCTTTCATCAGAAGCCGTACAGCACCGATGGGTTGTCGACCAATATGCGACGTCTCATCTCTTCGTCGGGTGCCCACAGCTCGAGCTGCTCCAACAGGTCGGCGTCGTTGGGTTGGTCACCGTATTTGTTCGGGTGCGGCCAATCGGTGGCCCACAACATACGATCCGGGTTGGCCTCGATCAGAGCCCTCGCCAAGGGCACCACATCCGGCCAGGGTGGAAGTTCACCGACCCCGAGCCGGTTGGGCGCCGAGAGCTTGACCCAGGTGCCGCCCTCCCGCACCAGGTCGAGCAATACCTGGAACGGTGGGAAATCCACCCCCTCCTGTGCCGGCATGTATCCAAAGTGACCGATCGATATCGGAGCGTCCAGTGAGCGAAGCAACGGGAGTAGACCGGGCAGCTCGTGGCCGGCGAAGAGGAACTCGACGTGCCATCCCAGGGCGGCCACTCGCTTGGCCAGTGGTGGGACCTGGTCGAGCTCCACAGGCATCCCCCCGATGTTGTCGAGGTTGAGCCTGATACCTCGCGCTCCCCTGGCGTGCAGCTCCTCGAGGTCGTCGTCGGTGACGTCGCCGTCCACCGCCACCACCGCTCGGGCCTGCTCGGGGATCTGGGCGGCGGCATCCAGGATGGCGGAATTGTCGGTCCCGTATACCGAAGGCTGGGTGAAGACGACCCGATCGATCCCGAGCTTCTCGTGCATCGCCAGCATGTCGCCCATGTTCGATTCCGGCGGGTTGTAACCGCGGTCGGGTATCAGCGGGTAGCCGTCCACGAAGACGTGGGTATGACAGTCCACCGACCCGGGGGGGACGGCGAGCCGCGCCCGGCGGGTGTCACGAATCGGAGGGCGACAGGTTGGGATTTCCGTCATCTGCTCAGGTGCTGATTGGTATCGCCAGATGGCGCAAGGTGATCTCGATGAAACTGTCGGTGTCCCCGGTCCGAGCGGCCTCCACCATTGCCAGATGATCCCTGGTGGCAGTGACCCGCAGATCAGGGCTCCTCCTCAGGGTGCTACTCATGAATACCACCGTCGTGTCCTGAAGCCCCTTGATCAGAGCGATGAGCCGCCGGGACGAAGCAGCCTCGTAGAGCTTCTGATGGAACGCCCGGTTTCCCTGGACCCACCCGTCCCAAGTGTCGGCCGCCTCCATCCGGGCCAGAACCGCCTCGGCTTCGGTGAGTATCTCTGGCGTCATGCCGGCCACCGTTTCACCAACGGCCATCGGCTCGAGGACCTGACGGATCCGGATTATCTCCTCGACCTCTGACCTGGTGACCGCGTTCACGGTGCCGCCCCGGTAGCTGTCGATACGCACCAGGCCCTCGAAGGAGAGCTCGCGCAATGCCTCACGGACTGGCGTGGTGCTCACATCGAAGGTGGTGGCCAAGTCGGCCAGGCTGAGCCTGGTGCCACCGGCAAGCTCTCCGTTGAGGATCGATCTGCGCAGCGCGGCAGACACATAGTCGGTGGCCGTCCGGGGACGCCCCGAGCGACGCAGCACCGAGCCGGCGGATCCAAAATCAACAGTGTCCCTGTGCTCCACACTCATCCTCTCAGATCACCGGATTGCGCAAGGTGCCAATCCCATCGATCGAAATCTCCACCACATCGCCGGAGGCTAGATAGCGCGGCGGGTCGAACCCGATTCCTACCCCTTTGCCCGTGCCGGTGGCGATCACATCGCCCGGCTCGAGGGTCATCACCTCGCTCAAAGTGGCGATCAGGGTCTCGACACCGAAGATGAGGGCGCTGATCGGGGCCTCCTGACGCACCTCGCCATTGACCACTGTCCTCATCCAGGACGAGCCAATATCCGGGAGGTCGTCGATCGTGGTGACCCAGGGCCCCATCGGGCAAAAGGTGTCGGGGCTCTTCCCGACAAACCACTGCACATGTCTCTTCTGCAGGTCACGAGCGGTGACGTCGTTGAGGATGGTCCACCCGAAGACATGATCGAGGGCGGACGATGCCGCCACGTTGCGGGCGGGGCGTCCGATGACCACGGCCATTTCGCCTTCGTAGTCCGTGGTGCCAGTGGGATCGTTCTTGAGGACGATGGCATCGCCTGGCCCGATCACCGAGGTAGGTGACTTGGTGAAGATGACCGGGTAATCGGGGATCATCTGCTTCTCGGATGCGTCGAAGCCGGAATCAGAGAACTCCTGGGCATGGTCGCGGTAGTTGCGACCCACCGCCATGATGTTCTTGCGCGGGACGAGAGGCGCCAAGAGTTGGACTTCCGCCAGAGGGAGCCGCGAACCTCGAGAAACGGCGGCGTCAACCTCGGCGCGATCCCACTGGGCGATCAGATCGATACTGTCCTCGGGCAAACCCGACGACGACAAATCAACGACACTGTCGTCCTCGACTACGCCAAGACCGCGCTTCTCTCCCTTCTCAAACCTGGCTAACCGCATCGACACTCATGGTACATCGTGCATGATGCATCCTGCATTGCCACCGAGACGATTCATCCACCCTTCTCCAGCACCTCGATCACGGCGCTGATGTCACTCGGTCCCCAACCTTGCTCCTGGGCCTGCCGGAGGACCGCCGTTGCGGATGCCCCGACCGCACCGGCAGACCGCCGCAACTCGGCCAGACCCAGATCCTTGGCCATGAGGTCCACCGTGAACAAGGGAGTGTGGTCTCTGAGCGCCATCGGGCCCGCCTTGTAATCGAGCAGTTTTGGCACCGCTCCCCGACGGAGGATCTCGAGGCAGGTCCCGGTGTCGAGCCTGGCCTGCTCCATCTCCAGGATCGCTTCCGCCAGCGACACGAGATGGGCGGTCAGGAGACGGTTGGTGATCAGCTTCATCTCCAGACCAGCCCCGTTTGGCCCGAGATGATGAACCGATGAGCTGAAGACTTCGAGGAGAGGACGGGCCCGCTGCACGGCATCGGCCGCGCCCCCGACCATCACCGCCAGCGTGCCGGCAACGGCGTGGACCGAGGTGCCGCTGAGAGGGCAGTCGAGAAAATCGTGGCCGCGCTCACGCGCCTTCTCGCCGATGGCTCGCGAGACGTCTACGTCGATCGTGGACAGGTCGAGACAAAGAGAGCCGGGTTCCATCCGATCGAAGAGACCTCCCAGGTAGACCTCCTCGACCTGCGGGGTGTCAGGTAGTGACGTGAGTACCACCGGGCACTCGAGGCTCAATGGATCATCGATGACTTCCACGCCAATGGCCCGCGCCTCCTCCTGAGCGAACGGCGAGGGGTCGAATCCGACCACTTGGTGCCCCGCCGCCACGAGATGACCGGCAATCGGCCTCCCCATCCGCCCCAAGCCAAAGAACCCGATGGTCGTCATAGTGATCCTCCGATCAATCCTGGCTCATCTCCAACGCGTCCCAGACCCGGCCGATAGCCGAGCGCACCCCGGGGTGCGCCGGTGAGATCCCGACCCGGGGCCGCTCGGCGTCGACCTCGATCGTCTCGATCAGCGGGCCGGGGCCGCCTCTCATCACCGACACGCGATCGGCCAGCATCACCGCCTCGTCCACATCGTGTGTCACCAGGAGGATGGTGCGGGGATCCATCTGCCAATGGGTCTCGAACTCCTCGTGGAGCTTTCTCCGGTTGATGGCGTCGAGATGGGCGAACGGCTCGTCCAACAGGAGGACCTCGGCATCGTGTGCGATGCCCCGGCCCAAACCGGCCATGGTCTGCTGGCCCAAGGAGAGCGTTTCAGGCTTCTGGGCTTTCACCCTTCTCAGACCCATGCGACTGGTGTGGTAGTCGCGGATCTTCTGGTACATCTGGTCCGGCTTCTCGCTGAACTCGGCGCTGATCGCGATGTTGCGCTCGACGGTCCACCACGGAAGGAGACGTGGATCCTGGAACACCAGCGCCGTCCTGTTCTCGTGCCGCTTCAGCCCGATGAAGTCGACATCGCCAACCGTTGGTTTCTCGAGACCGGCTATCACTCGAAGCAATGTGCTCTTGCCACAACCATTGGGGCCGACCAGGGCGTGGACACTCCCCGACGCCACATCGAGATCGAGATCCGAGAGAACCAATGAGCCACCTGCGCCGTAGGCAAAACCCACCTTTCTCAACCTAAGACGCATCGTCGCCTCCCGGAGCCTGGCAATCAGCACACCACATTTACGATGCAAAGTATCGATTGTCTGATATATGATCCGCCGAGGACGTCCCCCACGAGGGTGGGCGAACCCATCAAACCGCGACGAATCGGGAGGTAAAGGTGCGACCAAGATCGAGATGGCGGTGGGTGACACTCATCACCATGCTGGCATTGGTGGCGGCAGCATGTGGCAGCGACGGAGGGGAAGGAGAGGGAGATGGCGAAGAGCGAACCGTCATCCGTTTCGCCTTCGCCCCCGACCCGGTGTGGGACTACATGAACGACCAGGGCATGATCGTGGAGTGGGAGGAGGAGTTCAACACCCGAGTCGTCACCAGCTCGACATGGGACGAGTTCACCTTCTTCGCCGGTGGTCACGGTGACATCGTCTCCATGGGCACCCAGGAGATCCCGGTGCTGGAACAAGAGACCGACGTCGAGACGGTGACCTTCGGGAAGTACAACTTCCAGCGATCTCCGATGATGACCCGGGCCGACACCGGGTACACCACCCTCGAAGACGTTCCCCCGGGCTCACCGATCTGTGTGAGCAGCCCGGTGTCCAACACCCAGTACTGGTCGGTGGCCATGAACCAGCTACACGGGATCGACTACCGGGTCGGCGGCGGTGACTACGAGCTGATCGTCAACGACCACTTCGTCAACCCGCAGAACCTGCTCAACGGGGACTGCGAGGCTGCGGTGATCATCCCGGAGGCGGCGGCGCCTTACCTGAGGACCGGCGAACTGGTTCTGATGTACGACGGGCTCATGCCGTTCCAGCAGTACACCCAGTTCTCCACCGTCGACGACG